>Ga0137452_1000061_pt1 | contig 41810 bp, 58 predicted proteins | sample EasRivERMGT513_2_FD_102312 | JGI IMG/M metagenome (GOLD analysis project Ga0137452, IMG submission 102312) | Soil microbial communities from meander-bound floodplain in the East River, Colorado, USA - East River MetaG ERMGT513_2 | ecosystem: Environmental > Terrestrial > Soil > Floodplain ...
AGACGCAGCACATCGTCAAGAATCCTGGGCACTATAAGGAGGAAAATATCTTCCTAGGCGACCATCCGTCCATGCGGAGGTTGAACATTTATTGGACGACGTTGATTCCGCTGCATACGTGGGTCATGACCAATCTGGACCGGGACACACGGACGATGGCGCAGCGCGTGTTCATCGGGGTCGAGAGCTTCAACACCTACCAGAATCACAAGATGTTCAGCAATCACGAGAGGGATGGGCATACGCACTTTAGTATCGGGCTTAAGTTTCTGATATGAAAGGAGTCTCGCATGATCGACTTCGACGACGAAGATATGGAGATCATCCACGCCGCGCGGTTCTGCAAGCACTTCCTCATCAAGGCCAACATCCCGATGACAGATCTCAGGTGGTCGTTGAGAGTCCGGGATCACGTGCTGCGTAAATGGGAGGATTTTGGATGGAAGCCTCAGAGATTGTGCGGACTTAGAGTGGTACGCATGGTGCGAATGACGCAAATAGTCGAAGTGGAAGGGAGCGAAGTCCGAGGCAACGTGAGCCGTAGACTACTGTTCAAAGAATGAGTCTAAAGTTCTAAGGTCTTGGGGCGAGACTAACACGCTTTCGAAGATAGAATAGGAGACTTTGATGGCATCGATCTCCACTTCTTCAAGTAGCATAGGCTCCACTTCTTTTAAGTAGGCCGGAATCTTCTCAGTAGCTACTGAATTCTTACCTTCTTCGCAGTACTTCTTTATCACTTCATTCCTCCTTTCCACTACTAAGAGGTAAGAGGGCTCCAAACGCTTAGAAAGCAAGACAATCCAAGATGCAGCACGTAGCGGCATTTTATCTTGTCCTAACTTTCTTAGAACTTCAACTGCATTTAGTAATTCGCCTGCTTTTATTTTCACATATCCTCCTTGTTTCGCCAGCCTAGAAAGACTGGATGGCGGGGTTTGTCCTTTACTCCAATTGGTAAGTACTTGAACTTCACTACTAAACCTAAGTGCGTCGAGCGTTGGTCCCAGATCTTTCTTCTTTCAGCATCATCAAATCCTGTTCCAATTCCAAACTCCATACCATTCCACTCCACGCGAAGTGCTCCTAGAGTATTCCGCCCTTCAAGCCCTGCCTTATGGGAGCTATGTTCTGTGTGGCCTAGGGCATTCGTAGTTGCAGGATTACCGTTGTGCATTAGTTCGTCGAAGCCTACCACGACGCCCTCTGAATCTTCAAATCTCTTTAACTTCAGCATCCCTTGTTCGCGCAGCGTGCTGCGCCCGAACTTGTATTGGCCTTTTGGATCACGAAGAATTACGCCTTCGTACCCCGAGTTTAGTACTTCCTCTTCGTAATGTAGAAGTTTTTCAGCGCTACTAATTTCTTTGTGCGGAAGTCTGTACTTATCCTCCACACATTGAAGCCTGTACTGGAAAAAGTCAGTGGGAATTCTTACTTGGTCGAACACCATAAAGTGGACTGCCGGTTCTCCACTTTGGGACATTACCCCCGAGACCGTGGTGCGGTAGCAGTCCTTGGCGGTGGGATCCCCTACGATGAGTTCGCCATCGTAACCCTCTAGATGCTTGAATTTCTCCTGCACATGGAAATTTGGAATTAACTTCCTAGAGCGGGAGAGCACTATGCCGTTCTCCACGAATGCCCTTACACCGTCTAACTTCGGGCTGGCGAGCAGGGGGTAGCGCAGAGCGTTGACATCTTCAACAGTGGCGGCAAGCATGGGCTTCATGTGACTTGCCCTAGAGCTTTATTGCATTCCAAAGAGCAAGCGTGCTTGTGATTCATAATGGCATCACAAAGAAGAGAATACCCACTAGCTTCGTATTCTTTCTTACAATACTCACATTTCACTATCTCTACATCTTCTTTGTATGCCATAGTGCTTCCTTAAAAAGAGTGGAGGGAGTCAGTACCCCGCCCTCCGGCGGGTTTAAGGGAGTCACAGAAAGCAAGAAGAGAGGCGCGGGCTTTCTGTAATCCGAACTGACTTCGGGTGGGGCTTCCGCGCATACTGTAGTGTACCGTGTCTAGCGGTCGACTGCAAAATTCTTATTAACTTCCATCAGCTTCTGAAGGAAGTGCTCTGCCTTTTTGAGATCATCAAGTCCACCTTTAGTCCTCCAGCGCATGACGTACTTGAGAATCTGCGCCTCGAGGTAGGGTATTTCATTTGCTATCACCACGTCCCAATGTTGAATTGGCTGTGCGTAGTGGGTTCCACCGATTTGGCGGGCGTTGGCTGCTTTTGCCATTTTATCTCCTGTAACGGTTGGTCAGGACGCGCTGTGACGCGTCAACGGTGCGTGGCTAAGGGTGCGGTATGCACTATTTACCGCTCGATATACCTCTTACATGCGAGCTTCCAATCCTGAGCTTGACAAGCGTCGAATCTTGATTCTAAGATTGGCAAAGCTACCCCCTGGAAGAATGGCTCGGAGAACGGGCCGCGTTCTCCATCCACTACTCGCTCGCACTCACTTAACCACCCCCTCAGCGTTCCTTGAATTAGAGGATAGGGCTCCACTCCCACTTCCTCATAAGTCTCACAATATGGGGGCACGTCGAGGAAATGCCAGTGCCTTTCGTAGATGTGGAGGTTGTTAGTGATTTGATGCATTTGCCCCATCTTCAACCCGACTTCGTGGGCGATTAACTCAAATAAGAAACTAAAGTGGACAACATTAGACCCGAGAGCTCCCCACACTAAGTCGTTGGACCTATTACACACGGTCATGTTTAGACTGTCGCCCCTACGTCTAAAGTAGATGTGAGTATTGCATGGGATGTCTTTTGATAGATCATTCCCCAAGTCAAGTTCGGGGCACCACATGCTGAGCACAACTCTGCGGCTCCATGAGTCTCGCTTTAGTTCTTCGCACACACGTAAGATTTGATCTAAACCGTGGCCTTTGTGGTCTGCTGGCTTGGGGCTATAGTGCCTCCAACGAAAACCGTATGCACCATGAAGTGTAGTTCCGTGTTCACTAAACTCACGCATACGGGGGTTGTACTGTGAAATCCAGTCTACATCTCTGCGTCCTGCCATCATCCAGAGACACTCAGCGAAGTGAAAGACTGGATTTTCCTTTCTCTCCTTGCAGAATAGTACTCTGCGCTCTGGGCTCACCGTAGTGAGAATGACAGGTTCTTGGATAGTCTTTACTTTTCCGTTCCTAGATTCCTCATCAAATCCACAAACTTTCATGGCCCATAGTGCGTCATGAAACAAAGCCCCAACATCGTTACGGATTATCTGCATTGTCCATTTCCCTTACGGTTAATTCATTGTCTTTGGCGAACTTTTCCGCCTCTTCTTTATTGGAAAAGACCTCCACCTTCCAATCGTTGTCAATAGAAATGACAGCAGTAATTCGCCCATCTGGGTACTTAAATCTAAGTATGAGATTACCGACGGGCATGATATCTCTGCTTTGGAGTTCCCTGTCCAGTATGCGCCTTCCAGTACTTACTAAACTCACAACACACGTTCTGGAAGTCCTGCATGTGGAGTGGTGTCTGCGTAATTTCAAAAACCTGCGCGTACACTTTTTGGGCAACACGCAGGAAATGTCCCTCAGGAAGGTCAGGAATGCCTGTGACCGCGCGGAGACCGCGCAGGCTACCTGGGCCTACTGCCGCCCACGTTTGCCAATCCAGGGCGCTTCTGAGGGGTTCGACGTACTTTAGATCTGCCACAACTTGCGCCGCGAGGAAAGTCCCTAGACCCTTAAACTCCATAAGCTTTGAATGGAAATACTGAAGGGTGTCCCCCATCGTCGGACTTAGTCCCGAGCTGAAGACCTTCGTGGCGAGATCTACAATGTAATCCACTTTGTCCATGGAAACGCCACAGGTGGTGACTACATACGCAGGGTTTAGAATCTTAAGCCCGCGATCTCTACGCGCCTTAATTCGTTCACGGATATCCATGTTATTCCACAGAGCGGGGAATCCGACTTCGGCTAGGCACTCGGGGTTATTTAGTAACCGAGCAAGAACCATAGCAGCGGTTAAGTTCTTTGATTCTTGGAATGGAATGCGCCAGTTCGCGGCTATCCATTTCGTAACCTTGTCGTCCTCACGGCATACGTTGCAGAAGCGGTAGTTCGCAAGGATAGGGTCTGAGGTCCAAGGCGGGGCAGCTCCAGCTTCCTTCTTCACACGAATAGCCTCGCGCTCAGTAATCCAATGGGCCATCAGCTTAATTCGCCACCGCATGTCGCCTCCCCTCTTCGTATGCAGATTTCCATGCAATCACTACATCCTTCCTTGCTTGCCCTCCCCATGCAGTCTTTGTTTCCTTATCTACTACTCGCACGAAATCTGGAAACTTCGCTTGCAGAGTTTCAGCAGCTTTAGCCTGAACTTCCATAGTGCGATAAGTGGAGCAACCTCCCTCAGAGTTACTACCTCCTTGATTTTGCACCATCCAGTTAATGGTTAGGTGCGGCTCTCCGAGAAGTAAGAGCGAAAGTTGAACATAGAAGTCCTCCATGACTTCCATGTCCGTGAATGAAACTCCATACTCACAGAGTTTATCTGCTCGGAAGGCTAAAGCGCGCAGGGCGCGAGTGTTAGACACGTATGCCTCAGTACGCCGATTTCCCCCCTCGCGTGGCGCGATAGCAACGTGAACGTAGTCGTTTAACTTTCTCTCCACATCCTCAATTACTCGTATAATGTCCAAGTCCGTGGGAGTGGTGAATTTAGTTGGGTCGTCATTACGACGAATAGCGAAAGTGAGGTCATCGTCTAACATCAAGAGTTTCGGATTTTCCTGACTCAGCGCCCAATCGACAGTAAATTGCCGCGCCATTCCTATTCCTTTATAGTCAGCGGGCATCTTCAAAATCTGCGGATGTACGCTCTTATAACTTTCGTACTCCGAGCTATCTACTACGAGCCAAACTTTCTCACGAATTACAGAGGGGAGCCCCCGAAGGGTGATCTGCCGCGTAGCTCGAGCTTTGCTTGGAATAGCAATTAGCACAGAACTCTCCTTAGAAGAACTCAGCCCCGAAGGGCTGAGGGTAATTACTCCGCTGCGGGAACGCCTTCGCCGGCCTTCTTCGCTCTTGCTTTCTTTTCCACCATCTTCGGGGTGTAGCCCGCGATGGTGATGTATCCACGCGCCGAATCCCACGCCAGATCACCGTAAGTGCCGCCGAGACCAATGAAGTCTCCTACGGTGGCTGAGGCATTGTAGAATTCGAAACGGGCGTGCGACTTGCTGCTAGCACGCTTCGGATTGGCCGGAACATTCAGCGTCAGAACCGCAGCCTTGTCGAAGTTCTTGCTGGTTCGGTCACGCGGCGTGCCTTCTGGTTCCGCCTTTACCTTCTTGCCTTTCTTGGGCTTCACTTCTTGTACGTCTTCGCTCATTTCATTCTCCTTGAAAGATTGATGGGCTGTACTGCAAGATTCAGTATGCCATAGGTCTAGTTGGAAAGCAAGGTTTTTCGCTGGAACGTAGTCAATCGCTGCATAAAGTTCGCCTGTGTTTTATCTTTAGAGTTGAGAGTTTCAATTACTGTCTCATCGAGTGTATCGTTAGCCACTATGCGGTACACTATGACGTGTTGAGCTTTCTGCCCCTGCCGGTACACGCGACGAATGGCTTGATCATAATACTCAAGATTCCACGTTAAACCGTACCAGCACACGCGGGAACAATTCTCCTGGAGATTCAATCCATGGCCCATAGATGCTGGATGTCCTATAAGGACTGGAAGTGCTCCGTTGTTGAAAGCTTCGATGTACTCCAGGCTTTTCTTAGTCGAAGTTCCACCGCCGATTACCGGAGCGTTAGGAAACGACACTTTCATACATTGATAATCATGTTCAAATTCATAGAGTACGAGTAGGGGTTGTCCCTGAAGTTCCTCTACTAAGTCTTCTAAAGCTTCCAACTTCGCTTTATGAATTTGATGGAAAGTACGCGCTCCTGTTCCGGGTAGGGGCTCGCCGCTGTAAAGAGCTCCATTAGCGATTTGCCTACACTTTCCCCCAGCTACCGCCGCGTTCGCAGCCACGATCTTCTCACTTTGAATTTCCGTTATGAATTGATCTTCTACTTCCCTGTAGATTTTACGGGCAGAAGAGGGAAGCTCTACTACTATGTCCTTAAAAATCAACTCCGGCATCTCCAACCAATCTTCAGCTTTCAATCTAAGGATCATAGGATTGATGCGCGCAGCTATTAAATCATGACTTCCCAGCTTTGGTCTCCACTCGTAGCCTCCATAACCCGATGGAAAGAAGTATGTTTGGCGGTAATGAGTGACAAAACGTCCAAGCGCGTTTCCTTGATCTAAGATGTAAATTTGCCCAAAGAGGTCAAGAAGGCCGTTAGGCGTAGGTGTGCCAGTCAGTATCCAACGTCGAGCGAAAGAATTAAGCATTAAACGCAGAGCTTTGAAACGCTTCGAAGTCGCATTCTTAAACTTCGTACTTTCATCGACGCAGAGTATGTCAGCTCCTATACGTTTCCAACGCCCCTCTTCATGAAGCCACGCTACAGCATCGGGATTGATAAGGAAAACGTCAGCTTCAGCATCTAGCATTTCTTCTTTGTCTGGGCCATGTACGATGGCGTAAGTAAGTCCTTCGAAATCCTTCCACTTTTTCAACTCAGAAGGCCATGTCGCCACCATTGGACGAAGGGGTGTAATCACTAAGAGGCGACGATTTATGCCCTTGTTCTTCAGTATGGTGAAGGCGCACAAAGCTATAGATGTCTTTCCAAGGCCAGGATCTAAGAAAAGCCCTCCGCAGCCTTGAGAAATGAGCAACTTAACCGCGTCTTTCTGGTAGCCCCTCGCGGGCCAGAATTTCCTTTCCATGATTGGCGTTGTCACAGACAAAAACTTCGTAACCCCTCGCTCTAAGCTCTCCGTGGACGTAGGCTTGCAAAGCTCTTGCATTTTCATTTACCCTCTTAAATTCTATGAGTACAGGTTTCCCACCTACGGGGAAGAATATACGGTCAGGCCAACCCCTCCGCCCTAAGATGTTAAGCTTAATCTGAAGTCCGCCGCGCTTAGTCCACCAATCTACCACGTTCTTTTCAGTTTCTTTCTCTAAGCGACTTGACATGGCCCTCCCTTTTCTCTAGAGAAAGTACACCAGCGACAATGTACTCCTGGACGTGGGCTGAAGAAAGTGTCTTGGAGCATAGGTTTCGCTGCTTCTTTCCAGTACTCTTGCTCAGCAGTTAAGTCTTCGCGCGCCAGTTCTGAACTCTGCGCGTGGTCTTGATCTGCGTAGATCGTTTCAATCTTAGCACGCTGCACTCCTGGGAACATGGAGAGGGCAAGGACTAAGTATAGGCGACGTTGATTTACATGGTCGTCATACACTTTGCCAGTCTTCCACTCCCCCATGTTTATTTCTTCAACCGCACATCGAAAAGCGTCGACTACTCCACGAACCCACGCAGTGGGATCTTTCCACTCAACGGGTTCCCACTCCGAATTCAACGCAATTCGCATTTCCGCAACGTAAGTCTGCGCCCGCATGTCCTCAGCTTTAAGACGCGTAAATTCCCGAATGTTACCACTCCACTTCCCGGTGGCGAGATAGGACTCGAGTTGTGCGTGAATATCTGTTCCACGCGCTGCGGCAGGGCCAGCAGGGTCAGCTCTCTGCTCCACCACTCGGAACTTATACGCCGTGGGGCATTTCTTATAGAGGTTATACTGGCTAAGACTCCAAGGCATGTAGTTCTCCGAAATTAGGACCGATGAAACCTTCGCTACGCATTGGAACGTCTAGCCTGTCTCTATTCATTACTTCTTTAAGGTGGGCCATCGCGCCCCTCTCTTTTCCCAACTCAACACTGAGGTTTATCTCATCGTACAAGGTTGCCTTCATATCCCCGTCAGAGCTATGCTCTGCGTGCCACTCTATGATTGTTTGCTTCGTAAGATCAGCCGCGCTAGGTTGTATGAGGTAGTTCAACAACTTGTAAAGGAAGTCCATCATGCGGCCATTCACCAGCTTTGGCGGTTCAGGAAGATATAATCTTCCTCCCCATGTTCTTAAAGGCAAACCATTACGCCCTCTACGACGTAATGCGTCGCTCAGAATACGTATGCCTGGAATAGCCGCCATGTAAGCCTCTCGCATTTCCTTCGCTTTAGAGTGGTCACACCCAAGCTGAGAGGCAAGGCCGCTAACTCCAGCTCCATAGATAGTGGAGAAAGCCGTTATCTTTACATCTTTACGCGGCAAATCTAGTCCTGCAATACTAAGGATTAAATCCTTAGCCATTTCATGAGGGTCAAGGTCTGGATTTTCTTGATACGCCCGCATAAGATCGCCATCTTCGTAGTGAGCCAAAATTCTAATCTCCTGGCTTGAAAAGTCACGCTTCACCCAGACATGCCCTTCTTCAGGAAGTAAGAAACGGCGCATAAGAGGAATCTCGGGTAGTCCCGCTGGAGCTCTTGCCCTTAGTTCGTTTGGCGGATTAGTGAGGTTAGGGTGGTCGCAACTTATACGCCCAGACCTTGTTCCCTTACCTTCTCCCCTCACTTGATTCCAGTTAGGGTGAAGTCTTCCCTTCGATGCCCACGCTTGATTATACCATGAAATGCCGAAGGTATTGAGGCACGTGTCAAGCCCGCTGCGGTACAGCAGCAGAGCTAGCACTTCCGGGTTGGTCACAGCGCGTTGTAGAGCATCCTTGGCTGTACTTCTACGCCCTGTAGGGGTTAGCGGCCAACTTTCCACCATGCCCGCTTTGTCCAAAGCTTGAGCTAGTTCATCCGGACTGTCGACATTAAAGGTGCAGCTTAGAGCTTTGAAAATTCTAGAGTCACACTCTTTAAGCGCAGCCGTCATGTCTTTGATAGACTGCTCCAAGGCTGGCATATCTACTCGCAACCCTCGCCGCTCCGCATCTACGAGGATGGGGCAAAGTAATTGCTCACGCCGATATGCCTCTCCCATGCGCTGTGCTTCGATCTTAGGCATTAAATGTTCGTAGAGCGCAAACGTGCGATTTACGTCTCCTATCGCATAAGGGGCTACGATTTCAACTGGCGCTTTGCAAATGAAAGCGCCGAAGTTTTTCTTCGTACTTCCCTCTACGTGCTTAAGTATCCAATCACGGAGTGCATCTTGCTCCTCCGGCTTTTGTCCTAGAATACGTTCAGCCGAGGGTTTAAGACTCAGATTTGGAGCGTGTGGGTCGTGAAGGAAGATTAAGTAGGTAGTGTCGTGGACTTTAAGCGGGTCGGGAGGAGGGAGATTAAAGTAGTGCCGCGCCACTGACACATCGAACTTCGCAGAGTGGAAGAGCATATCGCCGCTCCACGCTCTTTCAAGAGCAGCGCCCATTCCAACCCACGAAGTTTCGTAGTATTTAGCTCCGTCAGGTTGGCGAACAGCAAGCCCTACAGGCTTCGGGGGAAAGGCGCTTGTATTCCCCGATATTGCCTCAGTTTCGAAGTCGAGGGTGAACATTTCAAATCCTTAAAATGTAAGTGCTGGCTTCTTCCCCTAGGTGCCAGCGACCCGTACTCACTCTGCGCTTCGCCTACGCGTCCGCAGGGCGAGTGAGCTCAGAATTTCTTCGATGCAGGTGCAGCCGGAACTTCAGCGCTCTGATTCGCCGCATACGGAGCGAGCAGGAAAGACTCCACGGCCGTGATTTTCTCGCGTAGCGCTCCGATCAAGTCGTTACTCACAGGCTTCGCCATCGTAAAGTGAACATGAAACTGGTGTTTCGGATGCGGCTCAGTGTAGATTTCAGTCACTACAGCGTAAGGTGGGCGCTGCACCGTACCGGACAATTGGTTGACGTATGCCGACCAGTAACGCACAGAAGTGACAGGAAGCTTCGCTATTGCGATTTCCGATTTCTGAATGTCCAGTACGCTGCCGAGGGCGTTCGCAGGCATCAGCACTAAACGGCGAGTTTGGGAGCACGCCTTACCACGACTTCCAGGGCGTGGGTCTGAACCCCATGCGTTCTTTGGGCACCCTTCGCACTTTCCATCTTTACCCTGCGGTTTCTCTGCATCCTCATGCGGGCCGAGCTCTTCCTCCACTTTTGAAATAGCGAAGCACGCAGGAGTTGTAGGTTGCTCTGCGTTGAATGGGGTGTCATACCAGCGATTTTCAAACACTGTGCCGAGCACGACGCAAGGCAAACGATTTCCTGGAATTAGATTCCCTTGCCACGAAATTTGTCCGCCGCGAAAGGAAATAGCCCCGCCTACTGGACGCTCGAGAAGAGCAGCGTTCTTAGCTTGATCTGCCAGCTCCTGCTCTACGCTCATTACTGCCGTACTTTGCTTCACTGCTACTTCTTTCTTTCCATCAAGTAATCCCATCTGGGCAACTCCTTCTAAGGTTTAATTTGACTAAGACTCAGACTTTCAACGGGGAACCACGTAATGCCGGGCACGTCTACTCCTACATCTTTGCGCTCCTTGATAGACGCAGGGTTAATTCGACGATACAGAAGCTCAAACTCACCAGTAGCGCGTATGTGGGCATACAAAGAATCCCAACTACCTGCGCTTGGCTCTTGCTTTACTACGAGTTTTGCTATGGCGGTCTTACCCCCACTCGCAGTGGAACCTTCAGCTTTGAAAGCGGCTATGAGCTGATCTTTGATCTTGTGTTCCTCAGCTTCTAAGGCTTCCATCACTTTCTTAGCCGCGAGGCGTGTAATCCGTGCTTCGTTGTAGAGATCGACAAGATCGGGGAGATTCATGACTCTAACGCCTCCTCTAACTTCTCTATAGCGAGAGTTACGTTCTGAGTAGCTTCGCTTAAGAGCTCTGAAGTGGCGTTGTCTTCAAAAGACTTAGCCTCTAATTCTTCACCTTTAGAGGCCGCAGCTAAAGGTAATTGAATTCCTTCTAAACTTTCCTTGATTCGCTCAAGGATTTTTCTCCTTAGATTATCCATTATAACTCCTTTACCTGTAGTTTGTAGGGTAGCACAGTCTTAGTTTCTCGTGTTACGTGGTTTAGGATTTAAAGTTCCGTACTTACCTTCTTGGCGTGGCATCTGGCAGCGCCGTGCAGTAAATTAAGCGTCTCGGACTCTGCAAATGCTCTTTTAAGTTCATTGGAGCACTCCTCGCACGCCGCATCCCAGGCTCGGCGCAGAGCTTTCTCAAACACTGGAGCCCATAGCGGGCTTTCTGGCCCGGCAGCCTTTTCTGATTCTTCCCTGAACCACTCGTCGCTACCGGGGGTCATGGCGTAACCTCATATATCCACTGACGCGCGATCTCGCATAGAGCCACGAAAACGGCGTCCTTGTCGCGCTCAAGCTGCCCGAGTTGTGCATAGGGCACAAGATCAGGATGTGTCTTAGCTTCGCGGTCGTATTTCTCACCGTACACCCAGCCCATCAAGAAATAGGCTTGCATCCAACTACCGTGGAGTTCCTCGGGCGACATAGACCGCTGCTCGCCCATTTGACGTTCGATCACGGCAAGGAATTGGACTCGGAAGGCATCCTCGCGCTCAGCCCATAACACTGGAATGATCGGCGCGTTAGCGGCTTGTGCTGCGAGTCGGGCGGCGTTGTAGACAAACTCAGCACGATGTTCTGTCAGGTTCACTTCACTTTCCTCCTTCGTTGGGCTGCGGCATGCCTCCATTTGATCGTTACAGGACCGTCCTGCGCGTACATAAGGGCATAGTGATTGATCTCGCGCTCGGTATCTTTTCTGCTAGAAGTTTCGACGCAAGCCACCATCATTCCGTCTTGCCATAGTTCGGCCCGCTCGACAGCGCGTAGAGTCTTGGATGGTTTCATGGCTGAGTTTCTTTCGGTTCACACAGCCAGCCGGAGCAATCACCTCCGATACTGGGAATAGGATCATGGACGTAGTGATAGCCCCGCTCGCCGCACCGCTCGCAAACTGGAGCACACTTCTCTGCAAGCTGCTTTGCCGTGACGCGATTCTGCATACGCTGTTTCCTGTTCACTTCACTTTCCTCCTTCGTTGGGCTGCGGCGTGGCGGGCACCTTCCTGCCAAGCGTCCCACAGCGCTTCAATTGTGAGCGGGTGCTGCTCGGCTATGTAATACACCTTCAGCCACGCTTCAAACGCGGCCCGTTCGACAGCGCGTAGGGTCTTGGTCATGGCTAATCTCGGTCACGGTGTATGGCCCCTTATCGGCTAGCATATAGGCAGCGTCTTCTGCCCATTCTTGAGCGGAGACAGTAGTTGTGTCCTCATATTCTTTGATTACTTCTACATCTTCACCAGTATGAGGGTCACGATACCTGATGTGAAACATCTTCATTTCACTTTCCTCCTTCGTTGGGCTTCGGCTGAGATTGGGAGAGGCGATACCATTCGCTGATTCGTGGAAGCCATGTGCGGAGGGCTTGAGCCTGATGCCGCTCATCGTGCTCGCACGCCATTTCGAGGGTGAATAAAACCTCGTGGTCATCCCCCACGTCGGGAGGCGCAGTTTCGCTCATGACGTTCTCCTGATGTTTTTCGGGATAACGGAAATATGCTGCGGAAGAACTTTCACCACCCCTTTGTGGATATGGGTGTGGTGTTTCTGGCAGACCCAAACCACTTCCAATATTTGCCAGCGCTTTGGCCGCGATTCTATGCAGAGGATTGCTCGACGGAGCTTCTTCAACGATTTGCTGAAGCGCCGCACGGAGCTGCCCCGCCTCTGCGTGATCCGATAGGGCGCGGCGGTTCCAATGCTCAATGGCTTCTGTCGGCGATTTGAATCGACCGAGGTTTGTACTGGCGCAGAGTATGCAATTCACCTTGTGGAATGTGGCTTGCTTCCACTCCTGCTCACGCACCGTCGAATCGATATACTTGATTGTTCCCAATGCTGCTTTCCCACCACAAAACGGACACGACTTCAACCCGCTCTCAGTCATAGTTGGCTCCAATAGCAAACAGACCTCCACAAAGGGTAGCCCGAACGATTCCAAATGCTTAGAGAGTACACCGCCATTGTGTTCGGGCGTAATTTATCACACTCTGCTAAGGAAAGAGGCTTCGCGCCGACAGTTACCGCTGTGAAGGGCGCAGCTTCAACACTGCAACTTCCAACGGCAATCCCCGCGCAACAGAGGAGCACCCAGATGTCCCTCATGCTGCCATTCTTTCTGCGTAATCCCACAAACCACGATTGATGTTAATCTGCTCTTTAATCGCCTTCACGCCGCGAATGTGGCTTCTGCGCCCTGTGAAACTACGAGCGTCGTGATTCTTTGAAAGTATGTTTTCCTGCACCACGTTGAAGACTGTCCACGCATCGTTGGCTGCGTCTTCAGGACGGTGACGCGTCAGGATTTGCTCCGTGGTTAGTAGCGGGGCTATGCCATGGTAGCGTAGTTCTAAAGCTCTGAGGGCGTAATTGACGCGCTCGGCATGGCTCAACTGCCGCGCAGCCATGCGCTCTACAGCGCCACGGAGAAGGGGCATTTCTTCGGTTACTATCTTAGCTGCCCCACTCTGCACAGCCTCCAACGTAGCTTGGAATCCAGCGTGCCGTACTGAAGCCCCTGCAAAGACAGAGCCAACCACTAAACCGTTCAGGCACAGAAAGGAGAAAAGCCCAGAGTAAAGACGGTACATCGCAGAACCATCATGCCCATTGACTAGCACCAATTCAGGATAGAGCTCGTGACCCCTTGGATCTTGAATTGGAGATTCCGAACCGTGGCGCATTCGAATCATATGCCGCGCGTAGGGAGCGCGCTCCGCGCTTCTGCTTCTAGTTTGTCTTGCATCCTTAATCTCCCAGCCCTGAGATTGCAGCCCCTCTAATATCGGCTGCGTAGGGATGAAAACGTAGCTCGAAGATGTACCTTCGTACGGCTTTGTAGCGTAGATTGCAGGTAGGTCTTTAAGGTTCATACCGCCTCCGGGAAAACTAGTTCATACCCATTCCAAGCACAGTCCGGGATATGCTGGCGAACGAAGGCTAGAATGCCGGCGTCCAGCGAGACGCACTTGGCCGCGTAGTCGGCGTACAGCGAGGCGCGCTTGGCCTTGTAGTCGGCGTCCAGCGAGGCGCACTTGGCCGCGTAGTCGGCGTCCAGCGAGGCGCGCTTGGCCTTGTAGTCGGCGTCCAGCGGGGCGCACTTGGCCTCGTAGTCGGCGTCCAGCGGGGCGCACTTGGCCTTGTAGTCGGCGTCCAGCGAGGCGTACTTGGCCTCGTAGTCGGCGTCCAGCGAGGCGCGCTTGGCCTTGTAGTCGGCGTCCAGCGGGGCGCACTTGGCCTCGTAGTCGGCGTACAGCGGGACGCACTTGGCCGTGTAGTCGGCGTACAGCGGGGCGCACTTGGCCTCGTAGTCGGCGTACAGCGGGGCGCACTTGGCCTCGTAGTCGGCGTCCAGCGAGGCGCGCTTGGCCGCGTAGTCGGCGCCTAGCGAGACGCGCTTGGCCTTGTAGTCGGCGTCCAGCGGGGCGCGCTTGGCCGCGTAGTCGGCGTCCAGCGCATTCGTCATGAACGGCAGATAAATCATATTGTGCAGCCGCGTCGAGATTTCGTGGTCCGGTTTCTCTCGCTTGACGTAGGCGACGCGATCCGCCACATTGTGAGATTTCTCGAATAGCTGTCCATGGTGCAGAAAGGCGAAATAGCCTTTCGTTGGCCCGACGTAATCGGGACGGCCTGGGAAAAGTTCGTTCATTTCTTTCTCCTTAAAAATAACAGCTACGCACAGCGTACCACGGACTTAATGGACGTTTTCGTGATTCGCTGGATCTCCCAGATATTGCTGATCTCCTTGTACAAAGATTTGAAACGGTATATCTGGGTACGCAGTTTCAAGCAGGGCGAGTGCAGATTTCGCATAACACAGGCGGTCGAAGTATTGGAGTATCGGCGCGCCTGGGAGGTCAGTGCGGGCTACAGAGTACGCCCAACGGAATTCCTCTAGATCTTGCACGTGCGTATGGCGAGCTCCAGCCACTTCGGAATATGCCACTGCCCGAACTCCCCCATGCGTCCGAACACTACGCACAGGTCTTGGAGTTGAGCGTAAGTCATGAAATGTGTAACTTCCATTAAGTTCTCCCATCAAAGATTGATAGAAACCAAAAGACTAAGTAGATAGCGCATAGAATTTCAATCATACTCGATCCTTTCGTAAGTTTGCGTTCCCATGCAGGCGGGGCGCATAATAGCCTGCTGGGTCAGGGGCTTATGGGTAGTATAAACCTGACAGCTAAAGATTACAAGGGCGAACTTATATGACTATAGAATCACCAGTTCAACTGGTGACGTTCCGATCTGTACACGACTATACGAAGGAAAGAGGTTTCGATGAAACGGAATTTGAAGGTTCGGGATGGCAAGCCCTCCCTCTCGTTAAAGCGAAGGAAGCGCTTGGGCATCCGATCTTTCCAGGGGATGCAAATGCCTTTGCCTTGGTCTTCCACTATTATTTTCCCGACGGCACCCCCATGCAGTACGCCACCATCCGGGTTATCCGCTCTAGTGTCGGAACTTTTGGAGCGGATACCGCTCCAAAACTCCTTGCTCCTGGAAAGAAACCGCCGCGAGTGTACTTTTCACGGAATGTTAGATGGAGTGATCTTAAGGAGGGGAGCGAAGTACAAATCCATGAATCCGTTATCAAGACTGAAGCAGCGATTAAAGCTGGATACGTTGCCCTCGGAATCTCAGGATGTTGGGGTTGGAGTTCGAAAATTCACCGCATTCCGCTCCTCGAAGATTTTGGACTCCTTCCTTGGGGAGCGAAGGGACTCAAACCAGTCGTAGTTTTCGATTCGAATACGACAAGGGGCTACGCCGAATTTCAGGAACTTTTAGAGCTTGCAATTCAGCGTTTCGCCGGAGCATTCGAGCTTGAGCACCATGTTCCAGTTTCCAGACGTTGCATTCCCGCAGGACCGGGGGGTAAGTCGTGGGGATATGACGATTGGGCTGTCTCTGGGGGAGGGAAATTCGATGGCGAACCTCAAGCGATTGATGCCGACCAATCCCGCGCGTGCCTTGAGAAGCTTAATTCGGAGTTTTCGTACGATCATGTACTGCATCGTATTATACAGCTTGCCCCTCCCCATTCCATCATCTCCATCCGTGACTTTAAGGATAAAATCAAGCCCCTGAGGTATCAAGATTCAGAGGGGGAGCTAAAGCCCGCTTCGGAAGCTTGGCTCGTGTGGGATAAGCGCCGCGAGACGCGGGGGCCTGTGTATCTACCGGGCAGACCGCAACTCGTAGATGGAAAGATTAACTTCTGGGATGGGTGGGGTTGCGAGAGCGTGCGTGGGGATTGTACTCCATTTCTTGATCTTTTAGATCGGTGCCTTGAGCCATTCGAAGTACGGGAGTTTCTAGGATGGATGGCGTTTCACATTCAGCACTGTGATCGTAAGAAGAGTTCGAAAGTTCCGATTCTCGTAGGCCCAGAGGGAGTGGGGAAATCTGCGATTTTCCGAGTCCTAGGTTTAATCCATGGTGCAAAGAATTGCAGCTACATCAATACGGGGGAGCTAGAGTCTAGCTTTAACTCGTATCTCGCCAGTAAGACTCTCGTAGTGGTGGATGATTTCACTAAGATGGATGGGAAAACTAATGCCCGACTTCGTAATATCGCTACTAACGAGACGATTCGGGTCAATTCTAAATTCACTCCGGAGTATGAGATTCAAAACACGGCGGCCCTAGCCTTCACTGGGAATGAATATGACGGAGTTAAGATGGATGAGGACTCACGTCGCTACTTCGTTGCGCGTATGACGCCTAAGGCTGCGACTGATTGGCCCGCTTTTTGGAAGTGGGCGGAGACTGGTGCTTCAGCACTCCGCTTTCACCTCGAAACTCTGGATGTGTCGTATTTCGAGCCTTATTCTCCAGCTCTTATGACGGAGGGGAAGAAAGTGATGGCGACTGCATCCCAAAGCAGCCTTCACGAGTGGTTGCGAGATGTAAAGGAGCATATAGGAGAGCGTAAATTCTGCACAAGTCGCGAACTTGATTTTCTTTATGTTCGTTCAGGTGGTGGAGGACAGGATACTACCCCTAATCGGGGTAAGGCTATCAGCGATTGGTTGGCAGCTCATGGGTATAATCTGGCTTCGGAGAAGAAAATTAAGATTGATAACGTCACCACGCGGGTTTGGGCGATAAATACCACGGCAACCGGCTGGGCCCCTGACATGATACTTGCGGATATTCGTAAATTCCCTTTAATGGGTCCGGCTAAGGCTGAGTAGGGTTGCCGTGCTGTCGCACGGCAACCTCGGCAACTTTAGTCTGCATAGTGTAAAGTTGCCTTGGTTGCCTTGGTTGCCTTGAAATTATATTATGAATGTATGTACCCCTAGGTTATGCGCAGGTATGACAATAAAAGCATGGCAACTCGGCAACCCTCGGCAACCAAAAGGGCCTAATTCAGACTAAATGCGTCGGTTGGCGACCCCGACGCGGCCCTAAGCGGCCAACGCAGAACTCGTGTCTGAGAGTGGGATTTGGCGATTTCCGTCTTATTGATGAGTAGAGGATGAGCAAGAGAAGGGGACGAAAGTAAGCGCCCACTTCGAGGACGAAAGTAAGTGCCCACTTCGGAAGGACGAAAGTAAGCGCCCACTTCAACTGTTACAATTTCCCGCTTGCGTTCCGTTGATCGCTGTGGCATACTTGGGTCACCGTGGCAGCCTGCCGCGGATTTAAGGAGAATGAAGATGGGTAAGAAAAACCGGGACCAGATTGCGAAGCAAAACCCCGTCGCGCAACCAGTGGAAGGTTCGCCGATGGAAGAAGCGCAGTTCGAAGTGGCCGAAGTGGCCGAAGTGGCCGAAGTGGCCGCGCCGACGAGTGGCGTGCTGGTGCTTGGCGCTAAGGCGCCAAAGCACCGCGTCGGGCATACTGGCGCGGCATGGGCTGTCATCGTGCCCCTGCTTCCGTGCAGCGCGGCCAAGCTAGCCGAGTTGCCCGAGCTGAAAGTGCCGCAGTGCGGCGGACCCAAGGGTAACGGGATGTTGTATGTCGGCTACGCCATCCGGCGCGGCTGGCTGGCACGCCAAGCGTAAGCGCTTACTACCGATGCCCGGCCTACGTCGGCCGGGCATTTTCACGTCTGGCATCGTCGTGCCGATGACGAAGACCCCCCGGTATGCCGCCCCCTTTCACACGCACAAACATTTCCACGGGACGCCGGCCATCGGGGAGTCAAATTCGAAACTCTGGGGAGTCAAATTCGAAACTCTGGGGAGCCAAATTCCTACTCTTAAGAGTACGGTTTAGCTTGCAATCCTACGCGCGTAAGTGTAAACTCCCGTACTATGGGACAAATCGTTGAGTTTATCCCCGCTGCGACTGCGGAACAGGAGGCGACGCTTGAAGCTCTAGCGAAGGAACCGAACCTTAAGTTCCTTAAAGTCTTTCCAAAGAAGGGGGTTCTCAGCCGTACCGCAGTCATAGAGGCATTCCATGATGCGTTCCAGCAAATCGGCGGGGTGAGTAGGTTGAGTCTCTGGGCGGACACTCACCCAGAAGAATTCTTCAAACTCTACGCACGCCTCCTTCCACCCTCCAGCCACCCCGACCTAGATGGGAGTAGGGAATTCATAGTCCGCCATATTCTCCCGCCCACTGCACTGGATGGAGTAGAGGTGAAGAGTGGAGAATGACGAACTACGGGAGTGGAACCCAAAGCATCCGAGGCTTAAGCAAGTCGCGGACATCATCCGCGACATGGCGTTGTACCGCTCCAATCTTCAGGGGCTGCTCAAACCGACTGCAGACGTCTTAGAAGGTCTCAGCTATGGAGATCGTCTGACTACAGGGAGCGGAGAAACTACGCACCTCAAACCTGAGGTCTTAAGCGCGGCGAGCGACGTTTCAAATCTAATTCCAGGGAAAGCTCTAGGGGGAGCTATGGCGAGTATCGGTCCTATAGGACTTCGTAATCTCGGGGACGTAGGGCTGTGGAAAAAGTACCTGGAAATCAAGCAGGCACTCGGGAAGACGAAACCTAAAGAGTGGGCGCTACAGAAGGAGATCGTAGAATCCAATCCTGGGTGGTTCGCCGTCCCACGAGGACGTGATGCGGATCCCACCCTCCCCCATGTGAAGTTCGGATATGAGATCCCAGAGGCGGAGCTGATCACACCAAGAGATGCGGGAGCCGCGGATATTCTAAAATCCACGTATGATTCCCCCCGCCACTACAAAGCGTACCCCGGTTTAGAGAATTACTGGGTCAGTAGAGAACCCGGAGTAAATTCAGGACGCTTCAATGCCAAGAATAATGAAATAGGTCTTGGCCTTCATACTTCCGAGCAGGAACTGCTCAAAACTTTGAACCACGAAATAGCACACTACGTTCAGTTTAAGGAGGGCTGGCCCTCGGGAACTAGCCCTGGAGGAGCGGAAGTCGCCTTACGAAGAATTGGGGCTCTAAAGAACGAAGTGGGTCTAGAGGGGTTGCCCTCAGGACTTCGAAGGCAAGCGGACATCGCCGATCTCATGCGAGCCGGAAGACCAAAGGCTTGGGCTCACGTGGAGTATCGCCGCGCGGCGGGAGAGCAAATGGCGGAGGCAGCAGCAAAGTCTGCGGCTAAGGGCGGAGGTTTAGTTCCAAAGATGTACACATCAACGCCAGCACTGATGTACGACCCTGCCGTGCAGAGTCGCTCGATCTTAGAATTGACGAAGAAACTCGACGAAGCGCAGTATCGGAAAGACTTGGCAGACGAAATTCAGAGGTTGCTGAAGTGAAGCAAGTCACGATTCCCTACGAACCTAGGGCTCAGTTTCTTCCCTTTCACGGAAGAAACCAGCGTTGGGCCTGTCTTGTCTGTCATCGTCGCGCGGGGAAGACTGTCGCTACGGTCAACGATTTGATTACGAAGGCGCTGTACTCTCAGAAGGAAAGAAGTAGGTATGCGTACATCGCCCCTTTCTACTCCCAAGCGAAGCAGATCGCCTGGGACTATCTGAAGCACTACGCGAAGGAAGTGGCGATTAAGACTTCGGAGTCTGCACTCTCCGTCGACCTTTTCAATGGAGCAAGGATAACCCTATATGGTGCGGATAATCCGGACGCCTTTCGCGGTCTGTATTTCGACGGAGTTGCGGTCGACGAATACGGAAACTGTCGCCCTAATCTCTGGTCCGAGATTTTACGCCCTGCGCTTGCCGATCGGCAAGGTTGGGCGCTCTTCATTGGAACTCCGAATGGTCCTAACCACTTCTACGATGTCTGGGAGGAGGCGGGAGCGAACGAAAAGTGGTATCGCTTTATGCTCAAGGCTTCGGAGAGCGGTATAATTCCGCAGGAAGAATTAGACGAAATGAAATCTTCCATGCCCATTGACGAGTGGGAGTCGGAAATGGAGTGTAGTTGGTTCGCCGCGGTGAAGGGCAGCTACTACGGAACAGAAATACAGAAAGCGAAGATTGGGGATTTCCCCTCCGTGCCCGAAGTAGAGTCGCATTATGTCTTTGATCTAGGCTACACTGATACTACAGCGGTCTGGCGCTGGCAGGAGTTTCCGGATCATGTGCTAAACACTTTAGCTGCCGAGTGGAATGCCCGTAGTATCGACTTCTACATAAATTGGCTTCACGCTCAGCGTGAAGCAGGGTTCAGGATTGGTAATGTTTGGCTTCCCCATGATGCGAGGGCAAAATCGCTACAGACTGGGCGTTCCATTGTCGAGCAGTTCTTAACAAACGGGGTGAGACCGAGACTGGTCCCCACTCTCAGCATTCAGGATGGAGTTTCCGCTGCGCGTATGATGTTTAAGCATCAAGTTTTCGATGAGAGTGGGTGCTACGAGGGTCTTAAGGCTCTAAAGTCCTATAAGCGGGAATTCGACGAAGAAAAGAAGGCGTTTAGGGATAAACCCCTGCATGATTGGAGCTCCAACTTCGCAGACTCCTACCGTTATAAGAGTTTAGTGGAAAGAATGCAGAAAGTCAAACCTGCGATTGAGCCTGCGAAACCCTTTGCAGTCCCTCTTCACTATTCATTCACTATGGATCAAGCGTGGAAGTGCGCTCCTGGGAGACGTAGATGATTAAGTACGGAGTGAAATACTGGCAGGCTCAAATTAAAGACTCTCAGAAGATGCTGGAAGAGTTTCACACTGCGGGGGACAGGGTAGTCGCCGAGTATTTAGACTCAGAGGAAGCTGCGCGGAATGATGAGGGGTTGGATGCTCGGAAAATCAACATGTTCTGGGCAAACATAGGTATTCTAAAGGCGGCACTCTATGGAAATCCGCCAAAGCCGCTTGCTTCACGTGAATTTCAAGATCCTGAAGATGACGTGGGCCGTGTGGCTGCTTCGATCATGGAACGCCTTCTGAGTACTGGTCCGAACGGCAGCGGAGTGGACATGCACGAGGCTTTCCAGCACTCCGTAGAGGATAGGCTAATCCCAGGAATGGGGCAAATCTGGCTTCGCTATGATGCGAAGGTCTCAGAAGTAGAGATTCAACCCGGAGTGCTCGGGAAGCAGATTACGGATGAAAACGTCTGTACTGACTATGTGTACTGGAGAGACTTCTTCTATGGTACAGCGCGGGTTTGGAAAGAAGTTCCATGGGTGGCTAGAAGAGTTTGGATGACTCCAGATCTTATGGAGACTCGCTTTGGAAAATCTAAGGTCAAGGACGTACCGCTCGTAGTTCCAGATGAAGGAAAAGCACGCCCTGCAACTTCTACAGAGGAGGACTCGGGGGCTAAGAGAGGTGAGGTCTACGAAATCTGGTGTAAGACTACGAGGAAAGTGCATTGGGTCGTTTTAGGCTTCGACACGATGTTGGATGAGAAACCTGACCCACTTCAGCTCCCGAACTTCTTCCCCTGCCCCCGCCCTCTGCTCGCCAATACGACTACGAAGAGATTGATTGGCCGCGCTGACTTTACAATGGTAAGAAGTCAGTACGATCAGTTGAATCAGATTAATATACGCCTCGGCTATCTTATCGATGCGTGCAAGGCCGTCGGTGTGTATGATAAGACCGCCGATGGTGTTTCTAGGATGCTTAATCAGGGGGTTGAGAACCAGTTAATTCCGGTCGATAATTGGGCGATGTTCGCCGAGAAGGGTGGGATTAAAGGGGTAGTGGATTGGCTCCCCATTGAAGCCATAGTCATAGTGATTGAGAAGTTGAGGGAGCAGCGCACCGACGTAGTGCAGCAAATCTATGAACTTACGGGAATAAGCGACATAATGCGGGGGGTTACGAACGCAAGGGAGACTTATGGAGCGCAGCAACTGAAGGCACAGTACTCTAGTTCCAGACTTCAGCTTTACCAGATGCAAGTAGGCTCCTTCGTAGCTGAGGCCATGGACATCAAGGCTATGATCATCTCTAAGCACTTTCAACCGCAGACTATCGTGCGTAAGTCTTTGGTGATGTTCACCGCGGATGCTCCATACGCGGAGCAGGCAGTTCAACTTATTAAAGATTCGTGGGAATTGATGTACCGCATTAATATCTCCAGTACTCAAATGTCCATTCCTGACTATAATGCCGAAAAGCAGATGAGACAGGAATATGTAACCTCTATGGGGCAATTCGTGAGTCAGATTACGCCCCTCATTCAACAAGTACCGACGGCAGCGCCGTTCATGCTTAAGATTCTACAGTGGGCAGGCGCTAGCTTCTCCACTTCTGGCGGCGTCGAGACTTTGTTTGACAATTACATACGCGCAGTTGAGAAGCAACTTCAGCAACCGCCTCCTCCAGATCCTGAAGTGGCGAAACAACAAGCTGAAGCGCAGACAAAGCAAGTTCTTGCTCAGCAGGAAGGGCAGGCCAAGCAAAGTCTGGCGCAGTTCGATGCCCAGACGAAGCAAGCTCTCGCTGGAATTGAAGCGAAGGTTAAGTTTGAACTTGCTCAACTTGAGACTGCGAGCAAAGAAAGAATTGCAGAAGAAGATAATAAAGTTAAGCTTGCCATAGCGGAGGGTAAGCAGATGGATCTCTTAGTGGATCAAGCTCAGGGGTTGGAAGAGCGGGAGCGAGATCTTGGAGCTGCGAAAGGAGAAGCGGAACTTCAAAGTCGGGCATCAGAGATGCAGATACAGCACATCCTCGACTCGGCTATGCTTGAAATTAAGAAATTGTCTGGTGATCACGAGCTGAGGGTGAAGGAAAGTATAATTAAAGCGAAGGCTGAAACTGAGACTGGAGAGGCTAAAGGTGAAGTGGATGGTATGAAGAAAATGCACGCAGATCTTATAAAGTCTGTGGAGCAGGTGGTGCTAGGTCTTCAGGGCTTGCAATCTGACAAGGGCAAGCGTAGTATAAGCATAACACTCCCCGATGGTGGGAAAGCTAGTGCAGAAGTTACTAAAGGATAGAGTATGAACACTGACTGGCCGGTGGTCTGTAAAGTGTTCAATGATGATTCGTGTAGTCCAGTTTGCCTCTTCTTAAAGGGCACGCCGGAGGCCGCGGATAAAGAGTGTGGGTTAATTCTTGGGAGGAATCCACGCCCAGAGGATTGTCCGCAGTTTGAAGTCTTTAAGCGTTTGTATTTTTCATAGGAGACTACTATGTCACTTTGGGCAGCAACAGCAGAATCCGCAGCGGTTCCTGCAACTATGGCGACGATTTTGGAAGTTAATCCTCCTGCGGGGCGAAGAGTTGTAGTTAGCGAAGCCTCTATCACTTTCAGTGGAGTTTCTTCAACAGATGTTCCAGTTCTTGTTCAAACTTGTCGTGTTACTGCGGCATCTGCCGCTGGCACTGCTGTGACTCCAGCGGATCAGCAGGACTCTGGAGGTACAGTACTCGCCGCAGCGAAGAAACTCCCAGCTTCTGAGGGGACAGTGGTTATTCTCAAAACTTACATGGTTCCGCCATCTTCGGGGTTAGTAATTCAATATCCTCTTGGGAGAGAGCCTCGCGTAGAAGGAGCAGCAGCGGCAGCGAAGGGTTACTCTATTCGAGCTAACCGTGGAGCTGGCGCGGCGATCAACTCCGATGCTAATGTTGAGTGGGAAGAATAGCCTAACGTGTCTGAGACTCCCTTTTGCCGCTTAGAGCAGTATGGGGGACAACCTCCAGGCTTCAGGTTTCTGCTAGTAGTAATGGCGAGTATTCGTGTTGTCGAAACTTGTATGGTTGTGAACTAATGGCTATTGTCCAAGCTGTCGCGGCTGTAGAAGATGGAGTTGGAGGTCCGAAGGACGTAACTATTGCAGCTACAGGATCAGGCAACCTACTCGTGGTAGTTGCATACTCTCGCGGAAGCACTATCCTCGATCCTCCAAGCGCTCCCACTGGTTCCTGGGTTTCTGGAAACGATCTAGACTGCGAGCCAGCCTCAAGTATGCACTTGAGGATTTTCTGGTTGCCTAACATCTCAGCTGGCATCACCACAGTTACATGGACTCCTGTAACTGGCGACAACGGTTTCATGGTGTACGAGCTATCTGAGATGGACACTGTCACGCCGCTTGATGTACAGACAGCTGGGACGGAGGCGACATCTACAACCCCAACCGACGGCGATCTGGTTCCTACAAGTCCTGGTGCCTGCATGATAGTGGGGAGTGTCATTCCTGCAGACGTGGGAGGGTGGACAGAAGGCGCTGGTTTTACGGATCTGCTTACTGGAGCATTAGTTCAATTCGCAACGGAGGCGAAGGCGAATATCTCAGCGAGCACGACTGGAACTTTTACGCTGGCTGGCAGCGCGAGCTGGGGGATTATATCGGTAATATTTAAGGTTCCCTTTGTGGCTGGTGGTTTTGGCAGAAACCCTCAAATTAAAGTGTATGCTTAAGAAAGGTAGATTATGAGCCTTGGGTATGTAGAAACTCTAGCAACATTGAATGCCGATGGTACGGCATTGACCGCAGCAGCTCGAGCTAGTTTGACGCAGGGTGCGGCGGCTACCGGAGCTCGCTATACGATGCCGGGAGGAAAACTCCGCATCGGAGATCAGATTGAGATTAAAGCGTCTGGCCGAATTAGTTGCGCCGTAACAACCCCCGGAACTGCAAGATTTGATCTATCTTTTGCGGGCACAGCAAACTTTGATACTCTTGCAATGCCGCTGAACATTGTTGCAAAGACAAACGTAATGTGGAATCTTTACGTGATGGGAACTGTTCGGGCAATCGGCACTACAGCGAATATCTTTTGGCAAGGTAACTGGTTTTCGGAGGCTTCTATCAATACGGCACTTCCCGCAACAGGTCCTGGCCCTGGGGGGCAGAGTGTTCCATACAACACGGCTCCCGTGATTGGCCCTAATTTTGATTCTACAATTTCGCAGTTAATTGATCTTCAATTTACCCAGACTGTAGCGACAGGCAGTGTTACCCTCCATCAGTACGGCCTACGTCTGCTGAGTTCATCGGGATTCTAATGTGTTCGGTAGGTGGCGTAAGGGTCCATTCAGGGGTCCAATCAAGGCCCCTTATAGAGCAACTGACGCTCCGCCACCGAGCGCGCAGAACCTTCCGGCCCCGCCGTGGGTCACGCTTGCGGTTAATAAAAGACGAGCAGTCGCGCGGAGTATTGTATCGAGATTTCGTCTCGGAAAACCAGTACCGAGTACTGGCGTTGTCATACCCCCAAGGCCAAGAAATGTTGAACTTGTCTTGCAGGCGATTGAGCGGGCGCGGAGGGGTACAAAGCCAAATGGTGAGATTCAACTCGGGGGTGTGTTCGGTCGTCCAACGACACGAACAAAGGTCGGAGCACCAAGAGTTCTGGACTTCGCAAGTACGGCTAGGGTTCGTCAAAAGAAAATCACAAGTAATGCTAGTTTCTCAAGGGTGTTCGGCAGGCTCACGACACGGCCAAAGGTACAGGGACCAAGTGTTAAGTCGCAAGCTGAGTTACTTCGTACGAAGTCTGCAACGTTCGCGGGATTCATTAGGCCAGTCCGCGCAACTGCGGTTGCAGTCGTTATTCGCCCAAGGCCAGTTCTTGTCGTTAAGCAGACGCTTGCTCGGTCAGGTCTTCGGGCAAGGCTGCGATTTAGAGTTCAACTCACGCAACCGTTTGGATTCCCAACTTCTCGGCCTGTTGTTCGTGGCCCGCGTATTGTATCGCTTGATGAAAGAGCTGTACGTCGTAGAATTCGGGCGTTGTTTCTCCACCCTACAATTTCGCAAGCTGTTCCCCCAACTGCGCCTTGGCCTAGGCCGGTTCAGATTGTTAAGCAAGCGCTCACTCGTCGTGGACAAGATGCAAGATTTCAAACACGGACAATTCTTGGCTTGGGTCCACGTGAGTTTGGAGAAACAGCGCCCGTTGAAATTTCTAAACCACATGGATTCTATGGTGTAAGCTATAGAAGAATTAAGAAAGAAGAACCCGAAGATTTAGAGTTGGGGATTGCTGCTCTTATTAGAGCCCAAATTGAAGGAACTAGTAAGGCTGTTGTATCTGTGAGTGTAAAGCCCGAGGGATTGGAAGAGATAGTGGAGATTAAAGTTTCAGGAATTTCTAAGAGAAATATGGATGCCATAATTTCTGCGATTTTAGCGAGTGAATTATGAGACGACGTTGGGTGTACTTTGGAACTGAAGCAGTCGAGGTTTCGCGAGACTACACTCAACCCCTCCAAGTAGTGAAGGATTCCATACTTTGGAACGACCGTTCCTATCAGGATATGGGGGACTCAAGATTTAGTTCTCGCACTCAACATCGCGAGTTTATGAAGTCGCGTGGTCTTACGACTTCTGACGACTTTAACACAGAATGGAGAAAGAAAGAAGAGCTAAGGGTTAAGACGAAAGAAGGGTATGATCCCACCCGTAAAGAGGATTTAATGCGAGCCATCAGTGATCTGAACTCAAGGAGATAGCAATGCCTGAAGATAGCCTACGTGATTCAATTAGTAAAGCAATAGAGAAGGAAGTCCCTGTAGTAGAGGCTGCGCCCGTCGTAGAAGCGAAACCTGTGGTTGAAGAAAAGCCCGTCGTAGAGGCGAAGTCCGTAGTTGAAGAAAAGCCCGTCGTAGAGGCGAAGCCTCTAGTTGAAGAAAAGCCCGTCGTAGAGGGGAAACCTACGAAGGTTGAAACTCCAGCTAAGGGAATTCGTGCTCCAGAGAGCTGGAAACCCGCTATTCGCGAGGCTCATTGGGCGAAACTCCCTGTCGCCGTGCAGGGGGAAATCTACCGCCGTGAACGCCAGATTGACGATGCGCTGCAACACACTGTCGAAGCTCGTAGGGGTATGGAGCAATTCCAGGGACTATACGAGCAGTATAAGGATGTGTTTGAGTTTGAGAAGCAGCCTCCACTTCAGACTCTTTCCAGCCTCTTGAATATCTCAAGGGCTTTACGCTTTGCGCCGGGGCCACAGAAAGCTCAGCTCATGGCTCAAGTAATTCAGGGCTTTGGGGTAGATCTTAAAGCTTTAGACCAAGCTCTTTCTATGCTTGTTCAACCTTCTGATCCAGCAACTCAGGCAGTTCAAACTCAAAGTGAGTTGCTGAGGCAGGCTATACAGAATGAAATGGCCCCTATGCGCGAGCTTATGGCTGGCCTTCAGCAACAAAGAACTCGGGAAAGCCAAACGGAACAACAGACGATGCACTCGGAGATTCAAACATTCGCGGAGGATCCAAAGAATCAGTACTTCGAGGTCGTCAAGGATGTTATGGCTGACATTCTCGAGGCAGGGGCGGCACGTGGACAAAAAATAAGCTTGCAAGAAGCGTATAAGCGTGCTATACTCGCCAACAATGATTTGGCTGGCGAATATAGTCAGCAGCAGCTCGCAGAAGCAACGCAGAGGGCTAGTGCTTCAGCAACTCAAGCGCAGAGTCTTGCGAGTATGAGTGCTCAAGGAACCCCCTCTCTAGCGGGAGCAATAGCTGCTAGTGAAGGAAATTTGCGAGTAGATTTGGAAAGAGCAGTCGCGCAGCATAGCGGTCGGGCGTAACGGGAAGCGTAAGCTCATCCTGGAATGGTTCAGAGCGAAGCCGTAATTGGTTCATCGTTGAAATTGGGCTTCTTTTATAACCTTTCAAGGAGATTTTGATGGCTTTTCCAAATGTCACGGACATCGTGGCAACCACTATCGAGTCTCGCACTCGTAAAATTCAGGACAACGTTCTGAATAACAATGCGGGGCTTGCGTACATCAAGGAAAGCGGTAACGTCAAGACAGTCTCGGGCGGTTCGGTCATTTACGAGGAAATCAGCTTCGCTGAAAATGCGAATGCCGGATGGTACTCGGGGTATGACCTTCTGCCGGTGGCAGCTCAAGATGTACTGAGCGCAGCGCAATTCTCACTAAAGCAAGCGGCAGTCCCCGTAGTGATTTCCGGACTGGAGCAACTCCAGAACGCTGGCCGCGAGCAAATGATTGACCTGATGGAGGGGCGGATCACTGTGGCAGAGTCCACAATGGCTAACCTCATCGCTCAGGGTTTCTATAGCGACGGCACAGGTTCGGGCGGTAAGACCATCGTAGGTCTGGAAGCTGCGACGCCTGCGAATGCTTCTGGAACCTCTGCCCGCATCGCCACTGGAACTTATGGGGGCATCGACCGGGCTACGTGGGGCTTCTGGCGTCCTTGGGCCTCGCACCCCACTACTGCCCTCACCGCAGCTACTATTCAGGATGCGATGAATACTGTCTGGGGCAATCTTGTTCGTGGTCGCGATCGCCCGAATGTGATAATCACCGACACATTCATGTGGGGTATCTACCTCCAATCGCTCCAACTCCAGCAACGCTTCACTGATCCAAATAAGGCGAAACTTGGGTTCCCGACAGTGCAGTATATGGATGCGGACGTGGTGCTCGACGGTGGTCTGTACTTTCCATCTTCGGCCTACGGCTCTGGAAGCGTTGTGAAGACGATGTACTTTCTCAACACGAAGTACCTCAAGTGGAGGCCACATTCTGCAAGGAACATGGTTCCTCTGTCCCCCAACAAGCGGTATGCCGTCAATCAGGATGCTGAAGTTACTATTTTGGCGTTCGCTGGCGCAATGACATCAAGCGGCCAAGCCTTCCAAGGCCGTCTGACGTCGAACTAAGGAGAAAGCTGACATGGCGTATCAACTTGTAGAGCCACAAATAGGGTATCCGGCAGTCACGGATGTTTCAACAACGCAGAAAGTTCCCATTGGAACTAGGGCTCGCATTGCGGATAATGCCCTTACAGTTCCACAGGCAGGTGAAGTCATCTACCTTAAATCTTCGGATGCAATTACTCTGGGAGCTTTGGTCATGTATGATCAACAGCTCGCTACTTGTGTTCTGGGACCCGCCACGGCGGGGGTAGGCCCCTGCGCGGTGAGCTTTAACATCGTTCCTTCGGCATCCTTTGCGTGGTTTCAGATCGCAGGAAATGCGAAGATTCTAGCTCCGAATGCGGTAGTGGCGGGGGCTAATGTCTTTCCCCTCGCGGCTACTCCTGGAAGTGTGGACGACGCAGCGGTGGCGGGGGAGCAAATCCTAGGAGCTAAGTTCTCCACTACTACGCCAGTTCCGGCGGCGGGCTTCGCATGGGTGACTATCGATCGTCCATTCTACCAAGGTCAGATCACCTAGTGAGCGCACTAACGGGAGTTCCCGGAGCAAACGGTCGGATTACTACGACTGCCGGGGCTCCTGTTCTTTTTCGCCGTGGTATGGGTTTTGATGCTGCTGATGCTCTTTGTATCGTAGCACCAGCTCCTGGAGGCTTCTTTAATGGAACAGTGATGATGGACGCTAGCGGAGGAGTTATGGCTTCTCTTGTTAATTCTGTGGCTGGCTACACAGCGGGACTGCCTCTGGACGCTGACGGAGGTCTTTGCATTGAAGCCGCTGTTCCAGTTACTTTCGTACAAGGGGTGGGGTTGACTGCTTCTGGTAGAGTTGCTACAGATTAGGAGACTTCAATGCCGCAATCCAGAATGTCTCAGTTTATGCAGCAGTTTGGAAAACCTCAGTCTGGTAATCCATGGGGGCAGCGTCCTCCGCAACGTCCCGGACCTTTTCCAGGATATGGCAATCCTGCGCCGCAGCCTCCTATGAAGCCTGGACCTCAGCCTGTAATGCCTCCGCCAGCAGGCCCGCCTGTGATGGGGCACATGGGGCCAGGATCTATGCCAATGCCACCTCAGCCAGGAATGCCGCAGCCAGGAATGCCGCCGCAAATGATGAAGCCAATGCCGGCTCAACCTCCTATGGGTGGGGGTGGATCTATGCCTCAGCCAGGAATGCCGACAGGCGGATTCATACCTCAGCGTCCAATGGGCGCAGCGCAACAACGAAATCCAATGATGGCGCAGCAAGCTCAAGCAAATATGCTGCGTAGATATTAACCCTAAGTTTGCGGGGGCTACGCGAACGTCGAATTTTACTAAGGTCTCAAGGAGACACGACATGGAAATCGGCACATTAGAGTACAATCACGAAGATTTTATTAAGGCTCGCGCAGGAGATGAGAAGCTTGCTATTCGCTTCTTTCGTAAGGCGCGGCAAAACGGGGAGGCTTCGGCCAAAGAGGGTCGTCCTATCTTTGAGGAGACTGACTATATCCAGATTGTAGTTCCAGGTGATCGCACTAGCGCCATCGTTCGTCCGGTCAGTGAGCAGGACAAGGCCCGCTTTGAAAAGCAGTATGATCATTGGAAGAAGACTCAGCAAGAAGAACTTGTGGTGGGTACTCCTTTGGAGGCTTGGGGCGTTATGAGCCTCGCCCAGATTGAAGAGTATCGTTACTTTGGAGTTCGTACTATTGAGCAAATGGCTGGCTTGAGGGATGACATTTGCCAAAAAATCATGGGAGGGCTTCAGTTGAAGCAGAGAGCAGTGAACTGGCTTGCCATCGCTAAAGATGAAGCACCAATGAAGAAAGTCCAGGTGGAGTTGGAAGCTCGTGATACTGAAATTGCGAGCTTGAAAGCTGCTGTTGCCGATCAGGCTAAGAAGATTGAAGCTTTGATGGCAAAGAAAGGATGAAGTGCCCGTACAAATCACAGAGTATACGTATGGGGCGGCTATAGCGGAAATTGCAAAGTTAGTCGGCCACACTACGACTGCTCCGGCTGACCCTGTGGGGTCTACAGATCCGGCCATTCAACAAATGGCATCGGCGATTAATGTCGCGCTCGAAGAACTTTTGACGATGCATGAGTGGCAAGACCTTACTGTCAAAACTGAACTTTCCGTAGTTGGGGCCAGCGCAGGGCTAGCAGAGCAGGGGTACGCGCTCCCCGCCGACTTTTACCGCTTTATAGACCAAAGTCAATGGAGTTCCACGTCTATAATGCCTGCGGGAGGACCAGTTAGTAATCAGGCGTGGATGGCTTCTGTAGTTCAATCTTTCAGTTCTGACTTCACTCTGAATTGGCAAATGAGGGAAGACCAAATTTGGTTCCTTAATCCTCCTTTCCCTGTTCCCGCCTTGTTCAAGTATATGTACCTGTCGAAAGCGCAGGTCATTGATGGAACGGACCCCACGCTCTTTAAGAATAAGGCGACGCTCAATTCGGACACTTTCAAGTTGGATAGTCAAATTATTATGCTTCTCGGAAGGGCGAGGTACTTGGAGTGGAAAGGCTTCGATGCTTCAGCCGCTGTGCGCGATTTCCTAGCTATCTTTAATTCTCGGGCTGGTGCGGATAAAGGAGCGGGAATTTTGAGCTTGTGTCGTAGAGGACAATCTCCGTTGATTGGGGCTCAATCACTTTCTAATACAGGCTATGGGTCTTAATCTAGCAAGACCGACTTATAAAGCTCCGAGATTAGCAGCTCAGGCGCAGAATCATCAATTTCAAATTTTTCCAGCTCCTGTACTTGGGCTGGATGCCTCCCTTCCTTTTACAGATCAAGATCCAAGAGCTGCTACAGTCTTGGAGAACGCCATTGTTCGTAGATCAGGAGATGAATTACGTGGTGGATATAAACGGCACAACTCCAATCTAGGCGGCGTAGGCACTGAATCTCCCGTGGTTTCTTTGATGTCCTATCTACCCCCCAGAGGAATAGGTAGCGTCTTTCTTGCTCGCCTTTTTGCAGCTTGTGAGAATTCTAATATCTACGATGTTTCAGATGTAACTGATGAATCTACGGTTCTTTCCGTTAGTCTGGCAGCAGCAGGGCAGGTGGAGCCGGGACACTTTAGTTGGATCAATTTTGCCACTGCGAATACAAATTACCTCTGCGCTGTTTCGGCTGGAGCGGGGTATTTCACCTTCGACCATACAGGAGGATGGGTCGACCGTAACGCTGCAATGAGTGGGACTTCGTCTCTCGATTTTGACTTCGTAATGGCTTGGAAGAATCGTCTTTGGTTTATTAAGGAAAACTCCACCCAAGCGTGGTATCTGCCAGTGGGCTCAATCACAGGAGCATTGGCGATGTTTGATTTTGGCCCTCTCCTTACTCACGGGGGCGAACTTCGAGCTATGGCGTCTTGGACAGTAGATGGAGGAGATGGCATAGATGATCGGCTTGTCATTGTAGGAGCAGCAGGGGACGTTCTTATCTATGGTGGAACGGATCCCACTTCGCTATCCACCTTTGGCCTTATAGGACGTTGGTTTGTGGGAGCTCCACCCGCTGGTCGTCGTTTCATGTCTAACTATGGCGGAGATTTGAACCTCCTGTGTGAGACAGGGATAGAGTATATGTCCCGCGTCATACAGGGAAGAGGAAATAAAGATCCGGAGCAGCCAGCTAATACTCCATCGCTTAGATACAACGAAGTGATTGCAGCGACAGTCCGGGCTACGCGCTTACTCCCCGGATGGAATATGGTGCAAGTCCCTAGTCTGGAATCTACGATTGTTGTGACTCCATATGAAGAGAAAACTTCTGGAATTCAATTTTGCTACTCCACACTTCCTACGGCGTGGTCTACATTCAAGGGAATGCCCGTTAAGTGCGCCGAAGTCTTTGACGGGGATATGTTCTTTGGAACTCGCTACGGGACTGTATGTCGTGGTTTTTCCGCAGATACTGATGACGAGCTTACTACTGGAACTGCGGGAACTGATGTCACAGCTTCGGTGCAGACTTCTTTTGTATCTCCGTCTGAGAATAAAATGCAGCAGAAAATCCCCCAGCTCATTATGCCGATGTTCCAAGCTACGCAAGCTCCAAGCATTCGAGCTAGGGTCAATAGCGAGTGGCGAGGGGATGATGTGGAGGGTAGCCCGGCGTTTGCTCCCGATACTGGTTCTTTGTGGGATGTGGGTTTATGGGACCAAGCTATTTGGGGAGGAGCAGTGAATAGCTATTTCGCATGGCTCGGGGCTACAGGACTTGGAAGTTATTTTTCTCTTCGCTTGCAATTCAAGGGCAAGCGTGGTACAATCTTCACTAGTTGGAAGTTTGTGTACTCTCTTGGAGGAATAATGTAATGCCTGCCCTCGTACAAAACCCTTCTCCAGGAACAGGGCAGCAAGCGCAGCTTGCTTCGTGGCTTCGCCAAGCCACTGGAGGAATTACCCCTACGCAACACGCAGATCCACCTGCTGCTCCATGGTATCAGGGACAAATGGATCAAAGGCAAGCAGCTCAGGCAGAGATGGTTCGCGAATGGAAGGTTGAGCAAGAGAGGAAGGCGGCGGAAGCTGCGGCTGCTCAAGCGGCGTATGATTTGGCGCACCCTGAAGGAGATGGCTCTGGCAAGGAGTGGCTCAATAGAGCAACAAATTTTACGGATAAGTGGGGCGCTCCAGGATTGTATGGTCCGGGCACTAAGCGTATATTCAGGAAATTAGGAAAGTGATAGTCACCTCTAAAGATGAAGCCTCGCGATGGGCGCTTTACTCTTTTCTTAGAGAGCGCGATGTGTCGCTTCCACGTTCTGAAGACTTCCACGCCATTGGAGAAGTACGTCGAAGGAGTGGGGTTCCAACTCTTGTCGCTTCCGTGGGCTATACTCACTTCTGCGGACAGACTTGCGCTATGCTGGGGGCGGGGGATGGAAATTGGATGACTCGTGAACTTCTCTGGGCTGCGTTTGATTATCCCTTCAACCAGTGTGGAATGGTTCAAATTTTTGCTAGTGTTGCACGGAATAACCCAAGGGCTTTGAAATTAGATCTTCACCTTGGATTTCAGGTTCTCACCACGGTGAAAGATGGAAAAGCTCCGGGCATTGATCTTGACGTGTTGACTATGCGGCGTGAAGATTGTCGTTGGTTGGAGATTAAGAAAGAAAGGATGGCGGCGTGAGTAAAGGATCTCCTCCAGAAGCTCCGAACTATACGGCTGCTGCTCAGCAGCAAGGCCAAGATGCTCAGAATCTCAATGCTCAGCAGACTTGGGCTAATCGTCCCAATCAGTATGGACCTTGGGGGTCTCAGGTTTGGGATGCCAGTCAGTCAATTGACCCCGCCACTGGACAACCAATTACTCAGTGGAATCAGCAAACGCAACTTACTCCAGAACTTCAGAATGCCCTGAATAGTCAGATAGGGCTTCAGACTGGACGTTCTGACCTCGCGGGTGGAATGTTAAACCGTGTTGGGCAGGACTTTAGCCAACCTTTTGATTGGGCGAACTTACCTCAATCTGCTCGTGCTCCTGGTACGTACCAGATGCAAAGTAATTTGGACCCCACTACTCAAAGTACGAATGAGGCTGGATTTTCTGCTGATCGTGAGCGCTATACGCAGGGGGCGTTCGATCAGATGCGCCCTGAGCACCAGTTTCAGGAAGAGGCCGCGCGTACGAGACTGGCTAATCAAGGTTTAACTCCTGGGAGTGAGGGGTACAATCGGGAACTTCAGAGGTTAGGACAGAGTCAGGCAGGCGAGCGTTGGAATGCTGTAAATCAGGGAGGAGTCGAGCAACAGCGGATGCAGCAGATGCTCCTCGGACAGCAACAGCAGGCTTTTGGACAGCAGCAGGCGGGAGGACAATTTTACAATCAAGCTGCGGGGCAGCAGTTCGGGCAGGATCTTCAGCAATTCAATGCTCAAGCGCAGTCTCGCCAGCAAGCGATCGCAGAACAAGCACAACAACGCGGAATGTCGCTCAATGAGATGAATGCTCTTCTCAGTGGGCAGCAAGTTTCAGGACCACAAATGCCCGGATTCACTAGTGCTCAAGGAGCTCAACCTACGAATTATCTCCAAGCTGCGGGGATGCAGGGTAATGCGGCGATGCAGCAATGGCAGGCTCAGGCGCAACAGCAGCAGGCGATGTATGGAGGATTAGGTATGCTCGGTAGCGCAGCTATGATGGCTTTCCTATGACCGAAGAACAGATTCGTGCTCAGTATCCGGGAATTTCGGACGATTTAGTTCGTCAAATTCTCGCTCTTGGTGCGGGGGATCCTTCACACTATGCGAAGCAGTATGAGCAAGGAGCGTACCTCCGTCGTATGGCTACTCAGGGGGAAGCTAAAACTGCGGCTGGAGCTGTGGCGCAGACTTTGGCAGGCGCAACCGTCGCTAGAAACGATAGGGAGTATGCTAATCTTGTGCGCGGATACCAAGGGGCTTCGACTAGGGCGAAGAAGAATTGGTGGAGTGCGAAATACCCAAGGCCAATGACCATGCCAAATCCGGATGAGCCTGAAGAGCTTGGCGGAGGGTATTAGTGGCTGAAACTCCATACGCCGCTAAAATTCTTCAACTTTCTGCAGAGCTTGCAGCTTTGCAGAATGAAGACACGCCTCCTATGTTTAGTGAGGAGGAGATTGCGCGCCGAAAAGCGAAGCAACTTAAAGACGAACAACTCGCGGTTCTGGCGAAACTCTCAGGAAATAAAGAGCTGATGACTGTAGGCTCTACTCTCCTGCCAAATGCGTTGAAGGCTGCGGATGTACGCTATACTGAGCATGGAGAATTTGACCCCCTGAGTGGGCGTCACAGCATCTTCCCTGAATACACTAAGCGCGTGAAGGAGGAGAGACTTAGTCGGCAACTTCAGGGATTTGAGCTGCGTGATCAGGCGGCGCAGAATATGGCCCCATATCGGCAAGCGACCTCTGATTTGCAGAGTGAACGTCAAAGGTTAGTGGAGGCTCAACGTCTCCTGGCTGAGCAGAAACTTCTGGATGCTCAACGTAAAGCAAGTGAGGGTAAGACCCTCACAGGGCAGGTCTATAAAGATATGAAGAAGCTAGGGGATGACGCTCAGAATCTTGACAAGGTGAAATCTAACTTTGAGAAGAATTTCCTAGCTGAAACGTCCAGAGGAGTGAGCGGTCTTGGTACTGTGCAGGACACCCTTGCCGCAGCAGTTCCAGGTTTAGCCCCCGATCAATGGGTTAAGAATCGGGCAGCGTGGGCCGATCTTCAACGCCTTAAGGAAATGAAGGCTCGATATGAACTCTTTGGAGCTACGCTAACTGGAAATGAAAAGACTTCGTGGCAATCAGTCACCCCGCCACGCGGAGGCACTAAAGAGCAATTACAAGGGTGGATTGATGAGCAAGATGCGCTTCTTCGCGCGGCGATTAAGAAAAGCGCAGACGCCGCTGCCGCTGGAGGTTGGAATAAGAAGCAGATTGAGGAATACACCAATGGAGTATGGAAGGCGTCGGGTGATGGAGAGCTAACTCCTAAAGAGCAGCAGGAGTTGGAAGAACTTAGAGCGAGGTTCCCAAGTGGCAGACCGTGAAGAACTAGAGGCACTTCGCCGCCTTGCTGAGCTGGAGGCAAGGTCACAAAGCGTTGTGACCACCCCACAGGGTGGGCAAGGGGGTAGCCCCAACCCTAGTCCTCAAATGCAACCTGACGCGTCTGGACAAGTCGTACCCTATCAAACGGGTGCGCTTGGCAATACGCTGGCGCAAATGGGGGAAGAGGCTGGCCCCCTCGGTAAATTCGGTCTGGGGCTTGCTCAATCTGGAGCTCGTACTTCCAGAGCTTTAGGCATTCCGCAGGCACTTCGGGCTTTAGGAGTAGATTTAGACCCTCAAGGTGACGAAGCTCTAGACGAAGTAGCGAAGGGCACAGGCTGGCAGGGTACTGTCGGGGACCTTGCAGGAACTACTGTTCAAGCTCTAGGTGGCGGAGCTGCTGGAGCTAAAATGCTCCCCACTGCGTACTCTAAGCTGGCAGCGACGTACCCCAGAATTGCGGCGTACTTAGGCGGAGCAGGGGGAGCGGCAGCTACGACCGCAGCTATGACTCCAGGTGGTCTAGAAGAGCGTGGAACTGAAGCAGCGAAGTCTGCCGCGCTCTCTCTTCCACTAACTGCCGCTCTACGCACAATAGCGAAGCCTGTACAGATGAGTGTAGCAGGGCAGAACCTCAAGGCGGCGACTGGAGAAATGCCGCCGCTTCACGTCGGTGCAGAATCTAAGCTCATTCGTGATTTAGGCGACGTAATGACAGATATTCCAGGGCTCGGAGCTCCTCTTGTAGCTGGAGAAAAGAGAGTTATGAGTGCTGGAATGCGACAACTTTGGGGGCAAGCTACTCCTCCTGGGCAGCCTAATCTCTTAACACCGGGCGGGAAAATAGAGCGCGGCCCGCTCTTTGAGGAACTGAAGAAGCAGTTTGATAGTACGTACACCACGTTACTCAAAGGACACCGTATTCCCACTACGAGTGCAGATCGTCAGAGAATTACGAAAATCATTGATCGAAGTCTTGTTCCTGAGGACGCCGCCCAACTCCATAAGATTATGGATAAGTACTTCCCAAAGGGGAATTACATGGGAGGAAAGACATGGAAGGAACTTCAGGAGGTAGTGAGGTCAGAAGCGGCTAGTTTCTCGGGTTCTCAGGGTGCGGTGGAGAAGCGAATGGGGGCTGTACTCGATGAAATTGACGAACACCTTATAAAGATGCGAAATCGTGGGGTTCCTCGCGATGTGGCTCAGAAACTGGATGCCACTGATGGGGCTTACTCAGTTCGTAAACTCTTAGAGAAGGCGGTTGGAGGAGCTAAAGGCTTCGAGGGCCTTGATCCCGCGAAACTCGCTTCAGCGCTCTCCGCTCGTACTTCTGAAGCTGCGCTCGCTCGTGGGCATGGTACAGGGCAGACGCTTGTAGATTCTATGGCGGCTGCGCTAGTGAACTTAAACCCAAGAAATACAGGACAGGCTCTTTGGGGGCTTCGCCGTCTTATTGCTCCGACTGTAGCTTCTGGAATAGCTCTTGGAACTCCGGGTGCGGCGCTGCCAGCAGCAACACTTGGAGCAATGAACTTTGCAGGGGCAGGTCCTCGTGGAGCCAAGGCTATGTTCGGTGAGTATGAACTGCAACGTAAGCTCGCAGAATTGATGAGAGAGTATCCATCCGCTATCCCTGCGCTCTCAGCAGGGTTAGAAGTTCAAGGACAGGAGTAGAAAATGCCGCGTAGTGTATCAGGAGTCTATACTCTCCCGAATGCTCCAGTAGTGACCAACACTACTATAGCGAGCACGGATGAAAATACAACCCGAAGTGATATGGCTTCGGAGATCACTAATTCCCTTGATCGTAGTGGTCGTGGAGGAATGCTTGCGCCACTTCAGTTAGTGGACGGCACTCCGTCACTTCCTGGCCTCACCTTCAGTTCTGACGTCAATACGGGAATGTACCGTATTACTGCTGACACTATTGGCTTTGCCGTCGGAGGGGTGCTCGCGCTTACGATCGCCACTACTGGATTAACGATTGCAGCAGGGCTGAGCCTTAGCTCTCCAATCCTAACTGCTACGACTGAAGTTAGAACTCCAATTGTAGATTCAGTTTCTGGTACTTTAATTCTCAAGGGTGCGACAGTAACAGCAGTTACGATTACCGGGGCGAGTGTAGCTCTTGCTGGGAACCTTCTCTTCAACACTGCGGTTGCGAAGATACTTCCGGGGGCTACCTCTATATCGCACCGTAACTTCGCAGATTCTGCCGACAATCTTCTAATCGCCGATTCTGGGGCAGTCACAGTACGCACGACGCTCACTGCTGTGACGAGCGTGGTGACGCCGCTCGTTTCGTCCTCTGGAGACCTGTCCCTTTCTGCCTCGGGGAACAACACAGTCTTGATCCAGACCAACTCCGTGGAACGGGCGCGCATCAACGTCCTCGGGATCATCCCTTCCGTTGATATTACTGGTTCTCTTGGAAGCGCGACTGCTCGATGGGCATCTGTCTTCACCCCAATCATCGACTCCGGCTCGACCGGCGCGCTCTCATTCAAGACGAACGACGGACAGCAGCAGGTACGAATATTACACGTTGCGACTGCCGCTACTTTCGTAGATATGTTTGGTGGGACTGCCGGATCACCGGCGAATATAGGTGCATCTGGCGAGACAAACACTCCGCTAAACATCTTTTCCACCGGCACTGGGACTATTAGTTTACTTACTGGTGGCGGGGTGCAGGCTCAGTTTCTCCACACTGCCTCTGCCACTCGCAATATCACCATCACCGGCGCTGTAGCGGGCGGAAATCCAGTTCTTAACACCACGGCGGGGTTACTCCAAATTACCCCTGCCGTGGTATTCGCAACGGGGGTGGCGGTTGGAACGAGTGGGAATGGAGCTCTGATTGGCGGGGTACTATCCGTTAACACCGCCGCAGTTGGCAATGTAGGCTCGGGGGAGGATAACCTAATGACCTACACCCTCTTGGCTAACAGCCTCAACACAGTCGGGAGTGGGGTGAAGGTTACAGCTTGGGGGCTTACGACATCTAACGCAAATGCTAAGACGCTTAAGATTTATTTCGGTTCGGTAATTCAGTCCGTTGCGCTCACCGCTTCCATTGCGGGGGCGTGGCGGATAGAGATGTTAGTGTCTAGAATTGATGGATCAAACCAGGGATTCAAAGTCATCATCACCGAGACGGTGAACGCAGCGGCGCTGGCAACCCCAAAGATAACCCAGAATGTTGACGACGCTACTGAAACTCTTGCAGCGAATCTCACCATTAAAGTCACAGGGGAGGCCACGACGAATAATGATATTATACAGGAAGGCATGCTCGTGGAGTACTTTGAATGAATGGCGCTCTAGCTCCGTTTCTTTACTGGCTGCTTTCATTCGCGGCTACCGCGATAGCTTCACTTTCTACTGCTTTGGTTCTTGCCCATATAAAACTCGACGATGAACGAGCGAGGCTTGCCATAAAGTCAGGGGATGAATTCAGGGCGGAGATGAAAGAAGAACTCAAAGCTCTGGGGGAGAGGCTTCACAAGTACGGAAACAAGGTGAATGATATTGCAACGCGTCTGCGTTGGCAGGATGAGGATAAAGCGAAACGAGGAGAATAAGAACATGGTATTTGATTGGAAAGCCCTTGTCGGAACAGTAGCACCAACTCTCGCGACAGCTCTCGGTGGCCCACTCGCGGGCATGGCGGTCAGCGCAATCGGCTCGGCCCTTGGGCTCGACGAGAACGCTTCGGAGGCTCAAGTCTCTGCGGCCCTCGCGACTTCCAAGCCAGAGATGCTGGTTGCGCTCCGTCAGGCGGATCAAGAGTTTAAGAAGCACATGGCGGACGTGGGGGTGAAGCTGGAGGAGATCGTCACGAAGGACCGTGACTCCGCGCGCCAGATGCAGGTCGCCACGAAGGCCCGAACGCCCGCAATCCTCTCGTGGATGGTTGTCATTCTTACAGGGACACTCTACAGCTACATGATAATGGGGGACTACGAGAAACTCTCAGTAGACTCCTTGATCCTCGGTCGCATCCTTGGAACCCTCGACATGGCGTTCGGGGTGGTTCTCGCATACTGGCTCGGTGCGGCGTATCGTGAGCCCGCGAACCGAACCCCGACGCCATGAGCCTCGAACTCAAGACCGTAGCTGTCAGGCCCGACGGAGCGTTCTCGGTTCTCCTATGGAACGGTCGGCCCTTTGCTATCTCCGTCGAAAGGACTTTTGAGGATGGACAGCCAATCATAGGGAATGGAGTCTTGGAGTGCCGCCGCGATTTCTATCACAAAGGCGGCTACGAGACGTTCGAGATCATAGTGCCCGGACACGATCGCGTGCTCTTTCACAAGGGCGCGATCGAGGACCACAGCCTCGCCTGCGTGGTCTTAGGGGAGTCCTTCGGCGGGCTCAATCAACTAACAAAGGCGTACAGCGGGCAGGCTCTCGACCCAACCGACCAAACTGCCGTTCTGGGAAGCTCGTCCGCATTCGAGGAATTCATGAAGCTCACCGCTGGCTTGTCAAGCCTCAATATGACCGTAACCGGGAGATGGAGATGAAACTTCTTACCAAGGTTGCCCTGCTGATGTTAGTGTATAGCTTCGCCCAAGCGCACCATCCAGTTCCGCCTCCGCCTCCGCCTCCGCCTCCGCCACCAGCAGTCGTGGCCGCGCCTGCGTGGGTGTTTTGGTTCGGGGCGCTCGGAATCCTGTATCCTGTCTACTGCCACTCCCAAGGGAAATGCTGAGGCGAACTAGAATCATCGGAATAGTCCTTCTGCTGTCTAGCTGCGCGAGCTACTGGACATGCGATGGACCGGATCTCTCAGCCCATACGATTGGGCCGATCATTCTTACCCCGCAAGGGACGGAACGAAAGTGTGGGCCGACGCCTCCGGGTTGGATTACGCACGGCTGCACGGACTGTACGGCGCAACAGTGTGTTATTTATCTCTCTGAGAACGCCCCCCGATGGGGGAAGGAGCACGAATGGAAGCACGCGAAAGGATGTAATCACCAATGAACCCCCTTAAGCTATTCCTTAATCTCGTACTGGCGTTTCTTTTCGCAGCGCTCGTTGTGGCGATGGCGCTTTGTGTAATCGTCTTAATCGCCAAGCCCGTTCATGGTGCAGAGAATTCACCGTGGACGCGTGACGGCAACATCCGCCAAGGTCTTGTCATTGGTTTGTTTCTTGTGGACTGGAGGCAGACGCAGCACATCGTCAAGAATCCTGGGCACTATAAGGAGGAAAATATCTTCCTAGGCGACCATCCGTCCATGCGGAGGTTGAACATTTATTGGACGACGTTGATTCCGCTGCATACGTGGG
>Ga0137452_1000063_pt1 | contig 41009 bp, 30 predicted proteins | sample EasRivERMGT513_2_FD_102312 | JGI IMG/M metagenome (GOLD analysis project Ga0137452, IMG submission 102312) | Soil microbial communities from meander-bound floodplain in the East River, Colorado, USA - East River MetaG ERMGT513_2 | ecosystem: Environmental > Terrestrial > Soil > Floodplain ...
CAGCTCCTGCAAGGGCGTGTGCTTGCGGCCGTCGAGCGGAATCATGCGGTACATCGTCTGCGTGGCAATCAGGCCGCCCTGCCCCGGATAGATGAACATCACGTGATTGCCGTGCTGGCTGATATACGAGGGGATGCCGCCGCGAGGCACGCCCGCGGGCATGCAGTTGTTCGAGGGATCCTCCTCATTGGAATTGTGGTCGAGGTTCTTGACCATCTCCCAGTATTCAGGCTTGTAGATCGGCCTGTTCGACCCGCTGCGGCGAAGCAGTGCCGCTGCGCGTTCGGCCTGCTCGTTGTTCTGCCCGCGAGTGGTGGCCCGCGGGAAGACGGCGATGGTCTGCCCGCTGTGGAGATCGCGCGCGGACGTTTCACTCTCGATGATCACGCCGTTGTTGGCGATCTGATTGGGGACACCGTTCAAGTTGTCGCCCAGCCCGTTCCAGACGCCGCTCAGGTCCGGATGTCCGTCGGCAGTACGGGGAGTGGCGCCTGACGGCTTCGGTGGCGCGTTGTTGGTACGACGCGCCGGCTCCTGCGCGAGCACCGCGGCCGTCAGGAGGCATGACGCGGCAGCTGCAGCGATGATTCTGCCAGACCCTCGCATACGCACTTCCTGTCTCGTTACGGGTTGTTGATGTCCGCGATCAGCTTGAAGACGCGGCCATCGGCCATCTTCAATTCCTGCGCGAGGCCGGAGTTCGAGCCGTCCCTCGCCGCCAGCGCGGTGACCGTGAGCTCGTCGCCAGCCTTCAAGCCGCCCCGGTCAGCCCGGCTCAATCCCGCCCTGCGAAGACCGGCCAACCCGGTCATCTCGAACGCCCACTTCTGTACCTTGCCGTCGGCATCTTTGACGTTGATCGTCAGGTACGAATGCGGGTTGATGAACTCCATTTTCGCCACGGTTCCCGTGATGTTGAATGACTTGTTGATGTCGAACTGCGCCTGGATCGAATGGTGGGCTGATACACGTCCGGGCAGAGCTACGCCACACAACGAGATTGCCAACAGCGAAGTGATTCGGACACGCGTCATATTGCCTCCGCAGGGTAAGACCGGCGTGCAGAATGCTACACCTGCCGAGGCAAATTTGATACTTCAGTGGCCCGCCTACGTGGAGCCACGGTGTTTACCCCGCCGTTCGTCGGTTGAAGCGTGCAGTTCTGCTGCCTGGCGATCGTGAGGTTGGTCAGCCTCGCCGAATCGCGTCGCAGACCGCCCTGGTGACATCGACCGTCGTCGCATCGCCGCCGAGATCCGGCGTCACGACCCCGGCGCAGGTCGTCTGCTCGACCGCGCGCATCAGGCGCGCGGCGGCCACCGATTCGCCGAGATGTTCCAGCATCTGCACCGCCGTCCAGAAGCTGGCGACCGGATTCGCGATCCCCTTGCCAGTGATATCGAACGCCGACCCATGGATTGGCTCGAACATCGACGGGAAGCGCCGTTCAGGATCGATGTTCGCCGTCGGCGCGATGCCCAGGCTGCCCGCCAGCGCCGCGGCCAGGTCCGACAGGATGTCGGCGTGGAGGTTCGTCGCGACGACGGTGTCGATGGAGGAGGGTTTGAGCACCATCCGGGTGGTCATCGCATCGACCAGCATCTTGTCCCAGGTGACATCGGGAAACTCACGTGCCACTTCGGCGGCGATCTCGTCCCACATCACCATCCCGAAGCGCTGCGCGTTGGACTTGGTGACAACCGTGAGGAGCTTACGGGGGCGCGACCGCGCGATCGAAAACGCGTAGCGCATGATGCGCGTCACGCCGACGCGGGTGAAAATGGACACCTCGGTCCCGACTTCCTCGGGTAGGCCACGGTGCGCTCGTCCACCGTGTCCTGAGTACTCGCCCTCCGAATTTTCCCGGACGATCACCCAGTCGAGGTCGCCAGGACGGCAGTTGGCGAGCGGCGTGGCCACGCCCGGGAGAATCCTGGTCGGACGCACGTTGGCGTACTGGTCGAAGGTCTGGCAGATGCGGAGTCGAAGTCCCCACAGCGTGATGTGGTCGGGCAGGTCGGGCGCGCCAACCGCACCAAAGTAGATCGCGTGGAAGGGTCTGAGCCGTTCGATGCCATCCTCGGGCATCATGACGCCGTGCCGGCGATAGTAGTCCGACCCCCAGTCGAACGTGGTGACCAGCAACCGGAAGTCGCCGCAGCGATGCTGCAGCGCGTCGAGCGCCTCCAGACCTGCGGCGATGACTTCGGGGCCGATGCCATCGGCTGGAATGGCGGCGATCGTGTATTCGCGCATGGCCGCCTATTCTAGTGAATCGCGTGCAGGAACCGAATTGTGCCGAGTAACGGTAGGATGAACCAATCCATGGCCGCCTTCGGGGGGCGATCGAAAACACGCGAGGAACAACTGATGAAGACAACACTGCGCATAGCGACGTTCATCGTCACGGGTCTCGTCGCGACCACCCTACTGACTGTGAACCTCGCGGGGCAGCGCGGAGGCGGGACGACGGGGCAACCGGCAACGACTGAAACCTTGAGCCAGACGTTTCGCGAAAGCCGCGGCCGCGACACCGAGTATCAAAAGATTCCTCCGTTCAAGATCTTCGACAACCTCTATCACGTGGGCGTCGGGACGGTTTCCACGTGGCTCATACCAACCACGAATGGGCTGATCCTGATCGACAGCTCTCAGGAACCGTACGTCAATCACATCCTGGACAACATCAGGAACCTCGGCTTCGATCCGAAGGACATCAGATACATCCTGATCGTGCACGGTCACCTGGATCATTTTGGCGGCGCTGCTCGCATCAAGGAGCTGTCCGGAGCCCGCGTCGGCGCGACCGAGGCGGATTGGAAGATGATCGACGACTTCGCGAGAGCTCAGCCTGTCGCGACCACGTCGGTGTTCAACCGGGCGGTGGAGCGCGATGAGCGCGACCTCGTGCTCAAGGACGGCGACACGGTCACATTGGGCAAGACCTCCCTCAAGGTCTACGTGACGCCGGGACACACGCCGGGTTGCGCATCGTTCGAATTCACCGTCTACGACAAGGGCAAGCCATACAAGGCGTTCATGTTCGGTGGGCCGGAACCGCGCGACGGTGTCGAGGGCGGGAAGAAGTTCCTGGCGAGCGTCAATCGCGTCGCGCAGATGGAGCCTGACGTGCAGGTCGGGCTGCTGATCCACAGCTGGCTCGCCAACTCGACGTACCCGAACGGCGGAACCTTCGAGCGCGCCGCCAGGCTCGCGTTGCGGCGAGGGAACGATCCAAATCCCTTCGTCGATCCGGCGTCGTGGCAGGCATGGATGCCCAAGCTGAAGATGGTGGCCGAGAAATACATCGCCGACCAGGCGGCGGCCGGTTCGCCTGCGGCCCGCTAGCGCAGTGATCACGACATCTGGTCAGCCAAAAAGGCGGGTGCGGCCACCGCCTACGTCCACATCCCCCCATTTAGGAGAAGAAGCGCCATAGCGACGAGACGGCAGATGCGATAACCTACCCAGCCTGAATGATTCCCGGCACGCGAAACCCTCTCTCCACTACATCGCTGGAGGCATGTGTCATGCGCACCATCACTTTTGTTTTCGCATTCATCCTCTCGATTCCTGGACTCAGCGCCGGGCAGGAGTTGGTCGAGTATCAGAGCATTCGCGATGGATTCAAGATCACGCTTGCCGGTCAACCGACGATCACCGAGACCACCTGGACGTCCCAGCAGGGATACATGCTGCCAACGCGCGTCTACCGCGTTGATAAGGGCCGCGAGCACTACTCAATCACGGTGGTCGATTACAGCGGCATCGAGCAGATCGCTATCGAGCACGTCAAGACGTGTCCGGCGGGCGCTCCGCTGTGCAAAGGCACCGACATCAGCGGTCCCGGCCTCTGGAAACACGACGTGCGACAGGCGCTGATGTTTGCGACGTTCAAGTTCATGCAGCGCGACGCGAAGGTGACTGAATTGACCTGGACCCAGCTCGATCTGGTCGAAGGGAATCAAATTCAACTGCTCAACGCCGACCAGTCCCGCACCTACGCCTACGTCACGATGCACGAAATGAAGCTGTATATCACCGAAGCGACGGTACCGAAGGGTAATCCACCCGCAACGTTGTTCCAGACGTCCCTGGGATGGGTGGACAAGGACGGCAAGGGGATTCGGTATCAAACCGTATACAGCAACGAGTTCCACGGTATGCGGGTGTACCCCGTGCCACCGCTCGCTGGCGCTGCTGGTGGCGGCCGTGCAGCGGGCGCTGGACCGCAAGGCCGAGAAGGCGGCGCTGGGGGGCGGTAAACCGAATTCCCAATCGCCAACCCCCAACTCCAAGAAGAACGGAAGGCCGAGGGCCGCAAGGCCCCCGGACCGAGACGCGTACCAACGACCTCATTTGTTGCGAGTCACACGACGTAGCGCCCACCTACTTCGTTGCGAAGTTCGTCTGACCTGAAGCCGGTTTTGCGGAGGACATGCCGCGGCGCACAGCGGCAGAGCGTCGTTTACGTTCTTCCGGCGCTATAGTTCCCACCGGGGGAGTGCATGGCTGACGTGACGTCCGGGTCGGAACAATTCACCGACGAAGACCGCTTGTACGCCGGATCGCGTTTCCGGGATGTCGTCGATGCGCTGTTCATGAATCCGTACCAAAAAGTCTGGGGTCGTGAGGGCGAACCGCCGCTGCCGGCTCAGGACACGACGATCAAGAGCGTCTTCGGTGGACTGCTCTCAGTTGGCAAGCCTCCCCGTTTCCAACGTGCGTCCGAGCGGACGCTCGACTCCGGTGCGGACCTTCGCTGGGGACCGGATCGGAAAGGCTTCGCGCGGCTGCTTCATCCACACGGCGTCTGCCTCACCGGGCGCTGGACAATTACCGATGACTCGCCGTATTCAGGTTACTTTGCTCGCGGCAGTACGGCGCTCGTGGTGGCACGGTATTCGAGCGGCGCGGGAGGCAATCGGCGCGGCCAGGTCCGATCGCTGGCGCTGGTCGGCAAGCTCTTTCCAACGAATGAATCGGACCACCCTGTTCCGCTGCGGACCGCGAACTTCATCACCCAGGAGGACATCGGCGGGGCGCGAACCGAATCGATCAACGCCGCCGAGCTGCGGAACGCGCCAGACGTGACCGTCTTCCGCCGGGGGCCCGCCGGGTCGCTGCTGATCAAGGTCGCGATCGTGTTCCGGCGAGTCGACCAGCAGCCCACCATTCGTCAGCTCTATCCAATTGCGGAGCTGGGGAAACCAGTTGGCGAAGCGACGAGAGCACCCGCGTTCATGCGGCTGCTCGTCGCGCCCGAGCAACCCGTGATCGCCGGGACGGACCTCGACGTCCGCGACGAAGTCATGGCCCAGATCTTCGATCCGGGGGATCCGGTGGCGAAGCGGACGCTCACGTTTACGATCGACGTGACCGATGAGGGGCATACTTCGGAAACACCGTTCCGTGTGCGTCGTACGTTTCGGAACTGGCGGAGGATCGGCACGCTGGTGTTTGACAACGCCGTCATCTCGTACAACGGCGACGCCGTCATTCATTTTGCGCATCCAACCTGGCGGCAGGATCACAACGACCCGACGACCGCCACGCGAGTCAACGGCCGGAAGGTCAAGTGAGGGTCGATTCCTGGTATCGGCCTACAGTTCTCATGCTGACACTCGGGATATTTGCATGCGGCGCCGGCAGCGAACAATCCCCTGGTCAGAGTCCTACGTCACCTTCCGCCACACCGCAACCGCCGACAATTCGAGTCGTGGGACGTGTACGCGACCACGAACGCCGACGGCCGTTTCGAATTCGCCGGCCTCTCGCGCGGATCCGTGTTGGCCGGTGACTGCAGCGATGCCATGGATTCGAAACCGATTGAAATTGGCGGTAACACCAATGTGGTGGACTTCGATCTGACGGCATTTGTCCAAAGTTGTCCGTGGATGTTTCTTCCGCAATAAGTCCCACCCGGGAGCAACGTTTGCCTCGATCAATAGGGAAGAGGCAGGACTCCTCTTGCAGTGAGAAATCGTCGCTCGACGAGGCCGCAGGAAATCCCAGTAAAATCGAACAATGAACATCTTATTGTGGGTGCTTCAGGCATTGCTGGCTGTGGCCTTCCTGGCACATGGATGCCTCTTTCTCTTCCCACCAGCGAGCATGGTCGAGGTAATGAATGCCTCGATCCACCCCGCATTCCGCATGTTTATTGGCGTGGCCGAAGTGTTGGCCGCGGTGGGTCTGACCCTGCCGGGCATCACGCGCGTTCAGCCCTGGTTGATTTCGTGTGCAGCCGCCGGGTTGATGATTGTGATGATGAGCGCCACCATTTTCCACACAATACGCGGTGAAATCAGTTCCGCTCTTGTCACCGCGATCCTGTTTGTGCTGGTCACGTTTGTCGCCTATATGCGCTGGAAGGTGAAGCCGATCCTGCCGCGAACCGTTGCGTGACGACGCGAGGAGCACAACGAGCCGGCGACCGCCCCGCGCTTAAACCGCTTTTCACTTCTACGGGCCACGGAGTCACGGAGCAAAAACGTGAATTATTCCTCCGTGTCTTCGTGTCTCCGTGGCTACGTGGCAGCTCTAAACGGCCGGAAGGTGCGGTGACGCGACGTCCGCGATCGCATTACCGATCGGCGAGGCTCGTTGTGTTGCTCGGACGCTTGGCCAGCCAGTCCCAGTGATCGCCAGCGCGCTTGACGAGCGCTGGAACATCATCTGCCAGCAGGTACCCGTCTTTCACCAGCGGCGCTGCCGCATCCTGGATCCGCTTCAGAAACGCCTCCCGCGACGTGTACCGCTCTTCGATGGACGGCCGCGGATCGTGCGTCCGCTCGCGCTCCGACCGGGTGCTCGCAAACGGTATGTAGGAGCCGAGGAGCGGAAACAGGAGATGCGTGCCGCCGATCTCGGCCTTCCGGAAATTCCAGCCAGCCGTCGTCGCCAGAGGCACCACGACTTCGGGCAACCGAAGTCCTCCAAGCTCGTTGCCGTCTTTGTCCACCTGCGACACCAGTAGTGGCAGCGGCGTGCCCGCGCCGCCGTTCTTGGACACGAGGCTGTTCACTCCGCGGGCTCCAGGAAGGACCTTCAAGGGCGACGTCACGCCAGGCAGATCCGGAAATGCCACGTTGGCAACCGGCACGAGCGTCCCGTCCTGGCGCCGCGGATAGCGACTTGCCGGCGGCGCGACGCCGTCACGGAGCCACCTCTCCATACCCACCAGCAACGCCCGCATTGCCCACATGTAGTCGGTTGGATTGTCCGCAAGCTGCCCGTTGCTGGAGGCCGGTGGGAACCTGCCCGGGTCGTGCTGTGTCCCAGCCAGACTGTACACACGCACGTTCGGAGGCAGCGACAGATCCTTCGAACCATCAGGGGTCGTCGTCAGCAGGGCGCTGGCCTTTTCCCAATACTCGGTCGGCGTGTTGGTCCAGAACACCTTCGGTTGATGCTCGCCCGCGCGGGCATTCTCGAGAAGGCCCTCTTCGACACCTGTGACGGGATCCCGCTGCTTCATGTCGGAAAACGGGAAGAACGTGGCGACGTCGGACGAAAGGGACGTCGGCGTCGACCAGCGGCGATTGAGATTCACGCCCGACGCACCAGTCAGGTGGGGCCAGACCGCGTCGAACGCCTGACGGTTCCGTTCGTCGGTGGAGAAACCGTCGTAGAGGAACTCGCGCAGATAGCGGCCGGTCTGAGACGAGCCAAACGCCAGCGTATACTTCGCCGAAACGATCGCGTCCGGCGCGAACTTGACCCAAGAGGCCGCGTCCCGCACAACGGCGAAGCCAAGCCCCGCGATCGGCGGCGCTTCCGCGGTGTAGGCCAGTTCGTAGATTCGACCGGGTTCGAATCCGCCCTCGAGCGTCACGACGTTACCGGCCAGCCGCCATTTGGCGCGTGGAATCGTTGTCGCCGGAGCCTGCGGTGCGTCTTGCACCGTAAGCGTATTCTCCGCCGCCGCGGGATTGCTGGGCATGTAGCCGGCCAGGTCCCCTACCGTCGCATCGACGCCCTTCGAAGTCGGAATGAATGTCGCGCGGGCAAATCCGATCACGCCGTTGGCACGCGGTGGATCGAACCGGATCGCGCCCTCACGCCGCGCGTCGAACTCCCAGCCCACCTGAACGATGGTGTAGCCCCGGTTCAGCAGGAACCCGTCGCCGAATTCATCCTGGGGCGTCCCGCCGGGGGGCGTCGGCGCGTCGAACTTGGGGAACGCCACGCCGCGTCCGCGATTTACGATGTCGAACAGGGCAATCCCGTTTCCCCGGCTGGCATCGCGCGGCCTCAGAATCACGAGGTCGGTCGTCAGCTCGATTTTTCCGGCCGCGTTCCTCGTTGCCTTGTCGAGGTCCGTAATGACCTGGTTGCGTTTGTTGGCGGGATCGATCAGGAAATGCAACTGACTCGTAATCTGTTCGTACGGTCCGGTCGAGCCGAATGACCGCCCTGCCGCCACGTCGCGCCGCGAAAGAACCTCGACGCGCGAAACCTCGGCGCCAACGAACGCGGGCAGGCTCAACGCCGTGAAGACTGTCAGGCTCGTGTATCGCAGAATCCGATTCACGTTTCCCTCACTTTCGACCACCGGATGACTGCCGTATTAGAGCGCATTCGCCGCCCCAGTTCCAATAGAGCGATGAGAATGTAAACTCGCCCGATGATTCGCCGCGTCCGTCGACCCGCTCTGGCGGGAAGCATCCTGTGCGCCCTTGCTATGCTGCACGTGCATGCGCAGCAGCCGTGCTCATGACCGGCACGGTGCCACTCACGCTTTCTGGAAGAGGAGACGAACAAGTTCATCGCTCAGGCAAGACGGTAACGCCGCACGAGTCATCACCGGGGCACCTCGAGCAACACGATATCGGAATGCTCTTGCACCTGCTCCAGGACAATGTCACGCGAGTCCGGAGAGATGTCGAAGTCACGCAAGTCGAAGTCCGGGGCGAGATCGGTCAGTTGCTGCTCGGCGCCGGTCTCCAGATCGATCAGCCAAAGGTTCTTGTGCTCGATCTCTCCGCGCAGCACCACGAGCGACCGTCGTCCCGGCATGAAGGATAGATGTCTGGCGCCGCGGGTCAGCGTGAGATTCGGCAGGCGGTACGCGCTGCCGTCGGCCTTCACTGCCTTCACGGCGAATTTCGTCCCGATGTCCGCCCCCGAGAACACAACAACATCGCCGTCAGGCGACCACACTGGATCGACTGAGTACTCCTCGACCAAGGGCGTCGGAGGGCGGCCGTCAACGGGAACGTTGAAGAGGCGTGGGATGCCGTCGACGACGGCCGCCACAGTGATGGATTGACCGTCCGGCGTCCAGGCGGGAGCGCCTTGCAGCTCGAGCGACCTCGTGACGATTCGAGCGTCAGTGCCGTCGGCGTTTGCAACGTACAGCAACGTCTGTCCGCTCTGCCTGATCGAAAAGGCAATGCGACGTTCGTCCCGCGCGATCGCGGGCCCTCCGATGATCCGCGTGTCGGGCGCGCTCCACAGCTCGGTGGCCTTCTCGCCCTGCAGCTTCCAAATACTGTCGCTGGCGCCATTGGAGGAGATGTACAGCAGATAACCAATGCCCAGCCTCGGAGAGGATCCGTTGCCGGTGGTCAGCGGGATACGACGGGCGGCCGACGCCTCGGCACGTGCACCAGTGATCGGCACGCGCAAGAGCGTGCCCTTCGGACTCGCGAGTGTCGCCACCAGACGACGGCCGTCGGCGCTCGCCGCGAGCGAGGTGTATCTGTCGATGCCGGAGCTCACGCGGCGAGGAATGCGCCGATCAACGTCGAGGCTGTGGATCCAGGGCCCCGAGCCGTCCGAGTCGCTGGCGAGGTACAGGAGCGTCCGCGCGTTCAGGAAAACCGGGTGGCTGACGAGCGAATCGTGATTCGTGATGCGTTCGGGCGTTCCTCCGGCGGGCCTGATCCGCCAGATGTCCATGCGATTGGGTACCGCGCCCTGGACGAAGTAGATGAACGCCTGATCCGGGGACCAAACGAGGAAATGACTGTGCAGCCCTGGGGGTGCTGAGAAGATTTCGCGCGCTTCGGAGGGGTGGCCTGAATCGCGCACGTACATTGGATCACCAGGGCCCGACGTGTGGTAGACGAGACGAGCGCTGTCGCTGGACCAATCGAATTCGGCGGCGCCATCAAGGTAGGGTCGAGGCTCTCCGCCCAGGACTGGCGCCGCCCAGACGCTGATGTTGGCTTGATTGGGACCCTCGGACCTTCGTGCCCAGAACGTGACGAGGGCCCCGTCGGGTGAGAAGCCAAGCGTGCGAACCGACGGGTTGACGAGCTCCGGCGTGCCTCCCCGAGTCAGGTTGTAGAACTGACCGGTGCCAACCTGCGTCACCCACACGTCCATTTGCCCGTCGCGATCTGAGAGAAAGGCCACGAACCTGCCGTCACGAGAGAGTGCGGCCGCGGCCTCGACCCCGTCGAAGTCGGTCAGCTGCACAAAGCGGACATCCGCTAGCGGATTCTCCCCGGAGCCATCCCTTTGCTGAAGTTGCCAGATCGTCAGCGCCGCCGCTAGAACAGCTCCTGTCACGATCAACGACCAAACGCCCGGCCTGCGGCGCGGTGTCGCCGGGATCGCAGAGTTCTCCACCATCCCATCTTCGGCAGCCGGCAGCGCTTCAGCCGGTCGCTCTTTGACGCCTTCACCAACGAGAGCCAGGCTGCGGCTCCTCGCCCAGGCGTCGAGATCCGTTCGAAAGGCATACACAGATCCCGCCTTGTCATGTAGGTGACGGTGCACGGGCATGCCTTCGCGCTTCTCCCATCGTTGCACCGTCGTCACGTCCCGCCTCATGTGCGCGGCGATTTCCTTCCACGAATCCAGACGGTCGTCAGGGGGGCGCTCGTCGGCGGACGGAGATTCTGGCGAAGCAGAGTCGGTCATGGTGCGTCCCCGTCTGAACCGAAGGCGAATGGGAATGGGAGGACGCGATTGTACGTCGCCCAGGGGCCGCAGCAATCGACGGCATTGCGCGGCACGGCGATGGATCTCGGGCGAAACCGTGGATTGCGGTTTGACCGCTCCGTTCCGACTGCCTAACGTGCACGAGCGGCTCACAACTGGAGTCCGTCAAGGAGGACGGTATGCGACGAAAGCTGATCTGGATGCTGGTGTTCAGTGGCGGGGTCCTGGGCGCATCCCTGTGGGTGGAAAGCGTCCACGCGACGCCGGCATCGGGATTTACTGGCACCACCATCGCGATGGGCCGCTTCGAAGACGTCGACGCAACCAAGGGCCCCTCAGAACTCTATGTTCAGAGCAACGTCTGGACGCCAAGAGGAACCACCGGCTGGCACACTCACCCTGGTCACAGCCTCATCATTGTCACCGCCGGGACGGTGACGGCGTACGACGACCACGATCCGTCCTGCGCGCCTCACGTGTACACCGCAGGGATGGGCTTCGTCGATCCCGGCGGAGACCATGTGCACGTCTTGAGGAACGAGGGCCCGGTGGAGGCGCGAACGATCGCCGTCCAGCTCATTCCGGCAGGCGCGATGAGGCGCATCGATGCCGACGGCTCTTCCTCGTGCCCGTTCTGATATGCCGCCGCCTGCCGCGCCGAAGCCTTGGCGATGGCGGGGTCAACCTGAATGGAGTTTTCTCATGCGCAAATCTATAACGTTCCTCATCGCCGTCACGTGCCTGCTGCAGCCTGACATCGTTGCCGCGCAAGAGGTGACCGGAACCCTCATTGGAACCGTCCTCGATGCACAAGGCGGGACCCTTCGCGGTGCGGTCGTCCGTGTCGGTTCCCCGGCGCTGATTGGCGGCCTGCAGATGCTGACCACAAACGAGAAAGGGCAGCTGCGCTTTCCGGCGCTGCCCCCCGGACCGTACGTCCTCGATATCGAGATGCAGGGATTCAAGGCGTATCACGAAGAAGAGATCCGTATCGGCGTCGGCGCCACCATCGAGAGAAGGGTGGTCCTCCAACTGCCGGGCATTGAAGAATCGGTAGTCGTCCAGGGCACGGGCTCACGTATCGAAGCGCGAGGGAGCGGATTCGAGACTCGCTTTGGCCCCGAGGACCTCAGGGCAATTCCTGTCCGCCGATTCAGCATGTTCGACTTCATCAGGGCCGCTCCTGGTGTGTCGCCCACCTCGCCGGGAAGCGTCTCGACCAACAGTGTGTCCGCGTTCGGATCGGGCACGAACGAGAACACGTTCCTCATCGACGGCACAAACTTCACCTGTCCGTGCAGCGGCGAAGCGCGATCCGAGCCTGGGGTCGACTTCATTCAGGAAGTGCAAGTTCAGTCTGTGGGGGCGTCCGCCGAGTTCGGCAACATGCAGGGCGCCGTGGTCAACGTCGTCACCAGGCAGGGAAGCGATCGTTTTCTCTATGACGCGTCGTACTACGGGCAGACCGCCGGCTTGACGAGTCGGCCGGTGCGACTCGCCTATCCCGGCCCCGGCCAGCCAACAAGCGGGTACGAGCGCGTCAGGTATCGTGACGCGACGACGAACCTCGGGGGGCCGGTGGTGCGCGACCGGCTGTGGTTCTTTACGGGATACCAGCACCTACGCGACTACGACAGTCAGCCGGGCACCGACCCGGCATTCCCCCGAACCTATCAGCAGGACAAGATCTTCGCGAAGCTCACATGGCGAATCGCTCCCGGCATGCAACTGCTTCAAAGCTTCCACGACGAGTTCTGGGTCAACCCCGAGCTCCCGACGCGCGTGAAGCCGTTCGAAGCGACCCAGCGCCGGCACGCGTCGGTTCCAGCCATGACCTTCGGCCACCTGACACACACGTTGTCATCCAACACCGTGTGGGATGTGCGCGTCGGACGATTTGTGTTCACTCGGAAGGACGACCCGAGCACTGGCAATGTGACGACGCCTGGCCGGTTCGATCGCACGACGGGTGTCTTCAGCGGCGCGCCGCAGACGTTTGGCGGACTCACGCTCATTCGCACGACGACCAAGGGCACGATCAACCACTACCGGCCAGCGCTGCTGGGCGCCGATCACCAATGGAGGGCCGGCGGTCAGATCGAAAAGGGTGAGCATTACCTGTCCTCGATCATTCCGAGCGGTGTCCGGTTCGTGGATAACAGCGGACAGCCGTTCCAGGCCATCTCGAGCGCTCCTTCTCTGACGGGCGGTGTGTTCGTCACGGCCTCAGGGTTCGTGAGCGATGCCATCACGCTGGGAAATCTGCTGACGATCAATGCCGGACTGCGGTTCGACCACAGCCGCGCCATGAGTCAGGACCTCCGCGCGCTCGATCCGCAAGGGCGCGAAACGGAGAACATCGTCCGCGGCCTGGGTACGCTTTACACCTGGAACGTCTGGTCGCCGCGCCTGGGCGTGGCGACGAAACTCACGGCCGACGGTCGAACGATGCTTCGGGCGAGCTACGGGAGATTCAACCAGGGCGTGCTCACCGGAGAGCTTTCCCCGTTCCACCCTGGCGCGACGCCGACCACGACAGCCGGTTTCGATTCGGCGACCGGCGGTTACACGAGCATCGTCTCGGTGGTCGATCCCAAGAGGAACCTGCAGCTCGATCCCGAGACGCGCTCACCACGCACGGATGAGTACTCCATCGGGGTGGATCGGGAGGTCGGGCGGCGACTCGCGGTCGCGATCGCCTACGTTCACAAAGCTGGCAGTGACTTCATCGGATGGACGGATGTCGGGGGGCGGTATCGGGAGGAAACACGGTCGTTGCCAGACGGGCGCAGCCTGCCGGTATCTGTGATCGCCAATGCGACGGCCGATCGGCGCTTTCTGTTGACGAATCCTGCCGGTTACTCGCTGAACTACAACGGCCTCGTGGCGGCCGTCGAAAAGCGTCGCTCGCGCGGGTGGCAGGCGTCTGGTTCCTACACATGGTCGAGAGCCTCGGGGCTGCAACCCTCCGGCGGAGCGACCGCCGCAGGTCCGCAGGTCAGCACCATCGCCGGCACACCGTTCCTCACCTTCGGGCAGGATCCGAACAATCTCACCAACGCGCGCGGCCGCCTGCCAAACGATCGACCGCACATGCTGCGGGTCATGGGCAGCGTCGACGTGCCTCGGACGGGACTCGTCCTCGCCGCCAATGTGCAGCACTTCAACGGCAAGCCGTGGGCGGCGACGGCGCAGATCGCGCTGCCGCAGGGCGACCAGCGGATCTTCCTCGAACCGCGCGGCTCCCGCCGGCTATCGTCGCAAACGCTGGTCGATTTGCGCCTCTCGAGACCGATCGCCTTGGGCGGCTCGACGCGGGTCGAGCTTCTGGTGGACGTCTTCAATCTGCTGAATGACAACGCGGAGGAGGGTATCGCCACGGACAATCTGTTCAGCCCGAATTTCGGCCAGCCGACCTCGTTCAGCGATCCGCGCCGCGCGATGTTGGGCGTGAGGTTGAACCTGGGTCGGTGATTGCATCGAAAGCAAGAGCGATCGAAGCAGGCGAGCTGGAGCGAACCAACGAAGGCGGTTGCGCCCAGCTCGCCTTGTCCCCTCGATGATGGGAACCTCGGCACGCTCGGAGCGTCTGCCACCGTAGCTCGTCTGCGATCAGGTCGAGTCACTGCTCTTCCAGCGATTGAATCCGGCACGCTTCGCACCGCGCACGCTCCGCGGTCGTCAGCGGACGAGCGCCACGATGAGCGCGGCGACGGCAACGAGCAACGCGACAATGCCGATCACGAGCGCTGGCCACGCGCCTAACAGCAGTGAGCTGACTGCCTGCGCCCGGTCGTCGCCCGCAAGGTCGGTATCACCCGGCTTGAACAACGATTGACGCATCACCCGTTTGGCGGCGATGACGTCGCGGATGCCGTCCTGGAAGTGCCGCTGATGAATCGCTTTCGATGTGTCGCGGCCAGGTTCGCCGGCGGCGGCAGTTGCGGCCTTGAGCACCGCGTTGCGGATATCGCCGCCGGTGACCTCGAACCGCTCCGCCAGCTCCCGGAAATTCACGTCTGGGGCGAGCGGTGTGAGCGTCGGATGCATCTGCACGCGCCAGATTTGCTCCCGCTCGTGAACGCCAGGCATCTCGAACAGCACGTGGGTGCTCATGCGGCGCTCGAACGCCGGATCGAAGTTCGCGGCGAGATTGGTGGCAAAGATGACGACGCCGTTGAACGTCTCGAGCTCCTTGAGCAGCACGTTGACGACCGTGTTCGCTTCGCGCAGGAAGCCATGCTCGACAGAAGAGGAGCGTCGCGCCGCGATCGCATCAGCCTCGTCGAACAGCAGCACGGCATGTTCTTCCCGCGCGAGCCGAAACACTGCCGACACGTTCTTCGGCGTCTCGCCCATCCAGAGTGATTCCATCTCCGCGTAGCGCACGACGAGCAGACGGCGCCCAAGCGCGTTGGCCAGGGCCTCGGCGCAGATCGTCTTTCCGGTGCCCGGAGGCCCGGCGAAGTTGAAAGCGAGCGCGAAACCGGTCGGGTGCCGCTCGCCAAGACCCCAGCGATTGAAAATCAGGTCATGGCTCGTTACGTGGACCAGCGCCTGATCAAGTGCCCGGCGCGTCGCCGGTGGCAGAACGACATCATCGAATGTGCGCCTGGGGATGACGGTGTCGACCGTTCGCCGTGACGCGGTGAGACCGCTGAACACACGCAGGAGAGGGTTGGCCAATGTCGCCTGGTCCTTATCCTACTAGCCGGGAGCCGTCGTCGCTTCCGCGATAGTCCGAAGGAGAGGCACGAGTCGGACAGGCGTCAATCCTGACAGTTCGCAAGCCAGACCTGCCTGCAGTGGAGGCATGCGTTCCAGTCCCAGCGAAGGGTCGCGAACTCGAAACTCGTGACGCCCACATGGTTGCAGTATGGACAGCGTGTGTCTGGCCTCGGTCGGTTGGTACCCATGCCCGAGATGTACGCGCGAAGCAGTCTTCCGACCCTTTGGTGCAACAAGTTCGGCGGGAACGGCTTCAAGAGCACGCTATCGCAGCCGGCCGCCAACGCGTCCGGTACCTTCTCGGGAGCTGCGGTGATCACGAGTACGGCCGGTGAGGGATTGAGAGATTTGGCTTGGCGACAGACTTCCACCGCCGCGCCATTCCCGGCATCGATGTCCATGATGACAAGCGCCGGCCGGGTGTGCTGCAGGAAATGTCCTGCTGTAACCGCGGACATCACAGTCACCGTGAAGCGGTCCCGCAGCGTAGGGACGAGTGACGCGATTATGCGCTCATCATCGATGAAGAGCACATCCGGGCGCGGGCCTGGAGGAGCGGAAGTCACTGACGGCAAAACGACGCGAGCAGGGTCCGGCATCTGGGAAAAGCCTTGGCCAGCTGATGGCTGCGGATGGGCGCTCACGGTCACGTCCTGCTAAATGAACCGGGCCACATGCTGTAGGGTTCGGTCTTGCTCGACGCCGGTTCAACAATGACGTTGCCACCCTTTTCCTTCTCGGGGGTGTCTCGATCGTCTTTCTTTGGGGTGTCTCGATCGGCAATTTTCTTCACGACCTCGATCGGGATCTGATCGAAGTGAGTGCTTGGTTTTTTCATCGGTTCGCTCCTTCGCGTCACCAAGCAAGCGTACTGAGGCGTGAGTGCTACCGGTTACCTCTTTTGGACAACCGGCTCCGCTCCGTTAACGCAGCCTCACTCCTCAATTAGCGATCCCGCGCGGACCCCTTGCACGCCGACTCCGCTGCGCCACGACTGGTGCTTTTAGTGGAGTGTATTTAATACTTGCACGGCGTTTTACGATTGGATACTATTACGTGTCGTTAGTTTAAGGTTTGTGTGTGTGCGCAGGAGGTTGACGATGGCGCCTCGGACCAGAAAGATTCCGATGAACTTCAAGGGGATGCTGCAGGCCGATGTTCCAAACGGCCGGAACGGAAAACACAAGCAGATTGTCACCAAGATCCTGTCGGATCTCGATCAAGTAGAGAAGGGTATCGCGCTGAAAGTGCCGCTGTCGGCATTGACAGAAAGCAAGGAAAAGGTCCGGTCAGCCCTGAATCGTGCTACCCGCAAGAATGGGCGTACCGTGGCGACCGCCAGCGACGACGTCTTCCTGTATGTGTGGAATGAAACGTCTTAGAGCGGCCCGACGTCGGACGTGCTTCAGGCGAACCCTGGGCGGCTTGAAGGTGATGAAGGGTCGCGCACTCTCGGGGTGAGTTACGGGTGCGCCGCTTAACCGCTCCGTCAAGCAGTTCCTCAAAACAATCCTAAACAAGCCGACCGGTGTTCCCCTCGTCCGCGGCGGTGCGCCTCGTACGCGCCCATGAAGCAGCGGCTGCTTCAGATATCATGTGACGCTCGATTCCGCCCGCGGCTCAGCGAGGACAGGCTTCTCCCCCGGAGACGAAATGAACTTACCGCGACTCTCAGCGGCCTGGTTGCTCGCGCCGCTCGCTCTCTTGATCCCGAACGTGTGCTTCGGCCAGGACGTGGCAATGCTGACCGTCGGCCGACTCGCCGGCGACGCGCGTCCGCAGGTCGATGGACTTGTGGACGACGAAGCGTGGTCCGCGGCAGTGCCCTACAGTTCCTTTACGCAGCAGGAGCCCAACGACGGCGAGGCCGCGACCGAACGCACTGAGATCAAGTTCCTCATCGATTCCCAGAATCTGTACATCGGCATCATCAGCTTCGACTCCGAGCCGGACAAGATCATCGTCAGTCAAAGCCGCCGCGACGCCGACCTGAGCGACACCGATTCGATTGAGGTGCTCCTCGATACGTTCAACGACGGGCAGAACGCGTTTGTCTTCGGCACCAACCCGTTCGGGATCGAGTACGACGGACAGGTCACGGGAGAGGCGCAGGCCGGCCGCTTCAATACGAACTGGGATGCCGATTGGGTCGTCCGCGCGCAGATGACCGAACGCGGCTGGGAAGCGGAGTTTGCCATTCCACTCAAGACGCTGCGGTACGAGCCGGGCGACGATCGCACCTGGGGCGTCAACGTCTTGCGCAACATCCGCCGGAAGAACGAGCAGGTCTTCCTGTCCCCAGTACCCCGCGGCTACAACCTGCACCGCGTTTCGGTGGCTGCCAAGCTGAGCGGGCTGAGCCTTCCGGCCCGCCGAGAGTTCAAGCTCGTGCCGTATGCCGTCGGTTCGGTCAACGACGACCGGGCGCTGCGGACCAACACCGTGGACCGAAACGGCGACGTCGGACTTGACATGAAGTGGGGCGTGCGGGCAGACCTGACGCTCGACGCGACGATCAACACCGACTTCGCGCAGGTCGAAGCCGACGAGCAGCAGGTGAACCTGACGCGCTTTGCACTTTTCTTTCCCGAGAAGCGGCCCTTCTTCCTCGAGAACGCCCAGACCTTTCAGCTGGGCCAGGCCCAGGCCGTCGACCTGTTCTTCTCGCGACGGATCGGTCTCTCCCAGGGCGGCGCGCCGATCGACATCCTCGCCGGCGGCCGCCTGAGCGGCAAGTTGGGCGGCTACAACGTCGGCCTGCTGAACATGCAGACACGGGAGGCCCGCAACGACCAGACGGGAGAGACGATCGCGCCGGGCAACAACTTCTCGGTGATACGGATACAGCGGGAGGTGGGCCGCTCGAATTTCGGGGCGATGTACGTCAACCGGCAGGGAGTCGGGTCGCTGGCGCCGAGTGATGACTATAACCGCGCCTACGGACTCGACGTGGCATGGCAGGCGACGACCAACGGCAAACTCCTTGCCTTTCTCGCCCGAACTGATTCGCCGCAAGGCAAGGGCGGGTCCGACTACGCAGGCCGCGCGTCGTTCACGCACGCCAACGCCGTTGGGAGCACCACGGTGGGTTACGTGCAGGTGGGCGAGCGCTTCAACCCCGAGGTCGGGTTTCTCCAGAGGCGGGCGTACCGGCAGCTTGACACCCGGTACAACCTCTCTTACCAGCCGAAACGGTGGCCCTGGATCCGTCGTTTTTCGCCGCACGCAAACTTCAACGTCTATACGGATCTGGACAACAAGCTCGAGACCTCACGAGGACACTGGCACTTCTTCCAAATTGAACAACGGTCGGGAGCCAGGTTCGGCTACATCTTCGAGACACAGCAGGACCGCCCGAGGCAGCCGTTCACCATCTACCAGGACGTCGAGGGACGCCGAGTGGTGATTCCGGCCGGTAACTATGCCTGGACGCATGGGATGTTCGAGGGAAACACGGACCAGAGTGCACCCATCAGCGCATCGCTGCGCCAGAGGATCGGCCAGTTTTACAACGGGAGCCAGATCGGCTGGCAACTGACGATCGGCCTGCGGGCCGGCGCGAGGCTCCTCTCGGAGATCGGCTGGAACCGGGACGACATGAAACTGCCGTTCGGCAACTTCACGAACGAGCTGGTTCCGATCAAGGTCAACTACGCCTTCACGAGCCTGGCGAACCTGCAGGGCCTCATTCAGTACAACCGCCAGACGTCGACCGTTTCCTCGAACATCCGCCTGGCTCTCCTGAATCGCAGCGGGACCGGACTGTTTCTCGTGTACAACGACCGGCGCGACACCTCAGACTTCACCTCGGAAGAGCTGCTGGGTCGCTCATTCATCGTCAAGTACACGCGGCTGTTCGGTTACTGACCCGGCGCGCAATTTCGGCCAGCCCATCGCGTTCAGTAATCCGCGGCGCGCTCGAAACGACTCGTCCATGTTCCGGCGAGCGTGCGAGCCGGAACGTGGCTGAAGACTTCGGGGCGCGGCCAACTCGCAGAGCGAGTTGGCGCGCCCGGAAGGAATCGAACCTTGAGCCGCGCTTTCTACCAGACGCCCGGCCAGGGCTTGCCGACGACAAAGTCGGGGTTGGCGCCCTTGCGCGGCGCGTACTTCTGGACTCGGCCGGTTCTCACTTCGGAGGTGTAGAGATTGCCCTCCTTGTCGGTGGCAAACCCGTGCACGCCCCACTGGCAGCCCTGGCACGTGCCAAACGTTCCCCACGAATAGAGGAAGTGTCCGTCGGCGTCGTAGCCAAGGAGCTTGTTCGATCCCTGATCGGCGGCCCACAGAATATGGTTGGCGCCCATGTAGATGGTGTGAATGTTCATCGGCGGGCGCGGACCGAAATCCCACTGATCGAGGAACTTGCCGTTTTCGTCGAACACCTGCAAGCGCCCGTTGTTGCGGTCGTTCACGTACACGCGCCGCGTGGTCGGGTCGACGGCGATCCCATGCACGCTGTTGAAGTAGCCGGGACGCTTTTCATTGGGTGGAGTGCCCTTCATTCCCCACTCTAGAAGCTTCTTGCCGTTCATGTCGTACTTGATGACGCGGGTGCCGTCGTAACCGTCTGCCAGGTACCAGGTGTTGGCGTCCATGAAGGCCATGAACGTCGGCCGGCTGAAATGCGTATCGTCGGTGCCCGGCATGCCCGGCGTGCCCAGCGTCAGGAGTCGCTTCTTGCCGTCGTGCGTGAACTTGCTGACGAAATGGGCGTCGGCATCCACGATCCAGATGTTCTTTTCCGGATCGTAGGGGCTGATCTCCACGTCGTGCGGCCGGCCCCAGATGCTGTCCCATTGCGACCAGTCCTCGATCATCTTTCCGTTGCGATCGAACACGACGATCACGTGCTCCCACCGCCAATCGACGCCAGGACGGCCGTCGCTCGCATCTACTGCCTTGCCGAAGCTGGGTGTGGCACTGGCGGCCTCACGGATCGGCACGCCGCCGCCCACCGGAAACTTGATGCTGGGCCCGATCTGCGGAAGCCAGGTGGTTCCGCGCCCGCGCCCCGCCGGAAGCACAGGCAGCTCGCCTTTCTGCGCCACGATCACTCGGTCGGGACTCTCAGGAAACACATCGGTGGCCTGCGACCAGGTCCACCCCGCATGGTCGGGAAGGCTCTCGCCCAACGGCTTCGGCCAGTTCTGCACCGGATCGTACGGGCCGAACACGTCCTGCCCGCCCTTGAGTCCTGGAACGGCGGCGAACCCCTCGCCGGGCGTCTTCTTCTGCTGTCCCTGGACAACGTCCAGCCGACTGCCAATCAGGATGCCCGCGACCAAAGCCACACCTATCGCCGCAATCTTGAGCGTTCGTCCTGTCATAAATCGGTGCCTCCGCGACCAGACGGTCAAAGGTGGGCCAACCATACGCCGGCCACACCTTTGAGTCAATCCGCCTTCGCGCTTCGTACTACGGCGGACAAGTCGGTCGGGTCGCGCTAGGGCGGACAAGTCGGGGCCGGGAGACTGAAATTCCCTCTTGATCTGGGGCGCGAAAGTGCAACGATCCGGCAGACGAGGAATGCCATGACAAGCAAACGCCTGTTGTTGTCAGTGAGTGTGGTCGCGATGGCAGCTGTCCCCGCGGTCCTTTGGGCACAGAGAACGGAATATCCCATCACGATCATCGCACCGGGAGAAGGCTCGTACACCTTTCCTCCGGGCTACCAGACGCCCTGGGACAAGATCGAGATCAGGGTGACGGCAAAGATGTCGCCGAATCTCTTTGTTCTGCACGGCTCGGAAGGCCTTGATCCGGCGCACCCCGACGCGTCCGGCGGGCGGGCCATGGTGCTCTTCGGACCGGATGGCGTCCTGATGGTGGATACCGAGAACAGACAGGTTGCCGAAAAGACACTAGCGGCGATCCGGTCCTTCACCAACGCACCCATCAAGGTGTTGGTCAACACGCATATTCATGGCGACCATACCGGCGCCAACGCTTTCTTCGCCAAGCAGGGGGCGTTGATCTTCTCGCAGGAGAATCTGCGCAATGAGATGGTGCGTCCGCCGCGGCGTGCCAACGCCCAGCAGGCGCCGGCGCCCGATATGGCCGCGGTTCCGGTGGTGACCTATGACTACAACCCCGCCGCGTCGGGCGAGCCTGCCGTGACCTTCAATATGAACGGCGAAACGGTGGACTTTATCCCGATGATGCCGTCTCACACCGCTGGCGACACCATCGTGCGCTTTCGCAACGCCAATGTGATCTACATCGAGGATTTCTACCGTAATTTCGGTTATCCCTTCGCCGATCAGGCCAATGGCGGATCGATCAAAGGCATGCTCGATGCGATTGACCTCATCGAGAAACTGGCCGGCCCCGACACGACGCTCGTCCCTGGCCATGGCACGCTGGTCAAGAAGAGCGATCTCCTGGCCTATCGCGCGATGCTGGTGGACATCATGGCCAAGGTAACAACGCTGCGCAATCAGGGCAAGACGCTGAAGGACGTTCTGGCTGCGAACCTGACCGCGCCGTATGACAAGACGACCCAGGGCGACACGCAGCAGAGCAAGGATCGCTTCATCACCGAAGCGTATGACGAGGTGAAGGACTTTCCACCTGTTGTCGACGGCAAACGGACGATGCCGACACATCCCTAGGCAATGTCCTGTCAGTGTTCGGTCTCCCGCTCGTTAGCGTTCTGGCCGCCTTGCCGATAACGTTCATCTGAACTCCGGTCGGCAACAAGAACATCAACCAGGCGAGAGCGTTCAACGCCATCACCCATCGCGAGCCATTTCCTTGACGCGCGGAGAGCGCAGGGCAAGTGGTGTGCACCACCACAGTCGCATCACGCCGCGACATCGGACGTCTGACGCCGGATCGAGCCAATTACGCTTCGTGCGTTGGTCTGGCCCGTTCTGAGTCACGGCGCTGCAAGTACTGGAATTGAAACCAGCAGAAATACGCAGCGCGCGCGGGCATTTTGAGGGGACGAAAGGAGTACGGCGGTCTGGTACGACCATTGCCCCAGACATGGTCACGTGCCAAATGAGAATTCATTGGAGAGGCCGCATGAAAACTACGACGCGTGATCGGTTTGCCGACTGGCAGGGAGCCATGACGACACGAGCCTCTGCGAGGCTGTGCCTCGCACTCGCGCTTCTGATCGCCAGCGCCGGCGCAAGCTACGCGCAAGGTAACCAAGTCAGGGTGGACAGCGCCGTGCCCAACCTGGTCTCCCAGGTCGTCACGATCAGCGGTGCGAACTTCGGCAGTCAGCCTCCGTCTGTGACGCTCAACGATGGGCCGCTCGCCTTGTTGAGTTCGTCGCCAACGCAGATCGTCGCCGCTCTTCCCGCGTCGGTCATCGCCACGCCTGGCACGTATCAACTGGTAGTGAGAAAAGGGAACAGCAACAGTCAGAACAGCGCGAACGTCGCAACACTCGACGTCGCCATCGGTCACTCGGGCGCAGAAGGTTCGACCGGCGCACAGGGGACAGTCGGACCGGTCGGCCATCAGGGAGAAACAGGGCCGCAGGGCGAGGTCGGACCCGCCGGCCCGCAGGGCCCGATCGGATCGATTGGCCCTCAGGGCGCGATCGGACCCGGCGGCCCGCAGGGCCCGATCGGATCGATTGGCCCTCAGGGCGCGATCGGACCCGGCGGCCCGCAGGGCCCGATCGGATTGACTGGCGCACCGGGCGCAATCGGACCCGCCGGCCCGCAAGGCCCGATCGGATTGACTGGCGCACCGGGCGCGATCGGACCCGCCGGCCCGCAGGGCCCGATCGGATTGACTGGCGCATCGGGCGCGATCGGACCCGGCGGCCCGCAGGGCCCGATCGGATCGATTGGCCCTCAGGGCGCGATCGGACCCGTCGGCCCGCAGGGCCCGATCGGATTGACTGGCGCGCCGGGCGCGATCGGACCCGCCGGCTCGCAGGGCCCGATCGGATTGACTGGCGCACAGGGCGCGATCGGACCCACCGGCCAACAGGGCCGGACTGGAGCTGACGGTCCGCGCATCGGCCATATGTATCGCTGGAACGTGTTCGACACATTTGATCACCCCAACACCAGCTGGTTGTTCGCGAACAACCCGACCATGTTCGGAGGCGTTGCCCCGCAAGCGTGGTCGGACGGATTCGCACTGGCTGCCAGTGTTGCCGCCGACAAGGACGTCCAACGCTCACTCTTGACGCAGAAGGGTTATCCCGGACGCAACGCGCTGGTGCTCTCGGACACCCGGCTTCAATTCGGCTCCAACGACGGGAAACTGGTCGTGACGCTGTTTCGGGTCAGGAACACGACGGCGGATCCGATCAACTGGCAGGCTCACTTCTGGTATAGCTGCTATCGTCCGTGGGGCGAAGTCGCGAGCGCCGCGCTCAACGGCGTGAATGTCGTCGTGGACAATGCCGGATGCTCGACGAGCGGCAAGCTGGCGGTCGTGACCCTTCCGATTCCACCGAACCGGACCAGCACGGTGATCTTCGTGTCCGCGTCTGGGGTTCCAACCTCGTTCGCCAACAACAACCACTGGGTGAGACCCACCGTCGCGGGGTTCATCGATGACAGTCTCGCGCTACCGACTGGCCTCGAACTGGTGGACGACCTTGACACTGCGACTGGAGGTTACGAGCAGTAGGTGATCTGGTGCCTTCCCGCCCGTGAGTCGACCGATGGGCTACTCCAGGTGAGCGACCGGCGCATCGATCGACAGCGGAAAAGCCGTACTACGGAGGAAGCGCCCGAGGCACTCGCAGACGAATGATCTGCGACATGCCTCGGGTCGTCGATCGCTCTTTATTTCGCGATGGGGTTCGGTCGCATCTGGAACTTCACAACCTTCGGTCTTGAACCCTTGCCGCCTTCCTGGTGCCAGGGCGTGTACATCGAATAGCTCGACCACATCCCGCGACCCTTCCAGCCGGCTTTCGGGTCGTCGATCCGTCCAGCCACGTGACGAGAGTGGAATCCGAGCGGGTAAGGCACGCGGAGGGTCAGTGACTTCATCTGACCGTTCTCCGGCATGAGAACCCAGAAGGAGTCAGCGTTGACGTCGCCGGACAACAGGACATCCTCCCCGAGACCGAGCGCGTTGTGGTGATCGATGTTGCTCAGGTACAGCATGTCCGTGCTGAGATCCGGCTCCCCCTTGAACGTGGGGCCGGGCTTCTTGTACACGGTCCACCCTTCCGGGCACTGCTGACCGGTAGCGGTCGGTCCATTCAGCACCTTGCACTTGCGACGGTCGAAACTGAAGATCTCATGGACGCCCCGCCAGTTCAGCCAGGCCACGCCGTCACTGTCGACGGCCACGCCTCCCGAATAGGGCAGCGGTATCGTCGACGGCGGCGGCACATAGACCTCGGCCTTGCACGACAGCGGCGGGTTAGGCCCGCGCTCGAGGCGCACGAGCGTCTTGTCGTCGTGACCGATGCCTGAGCACCATATGCTTCCGTCGGTGGGGCTGAGGCCAATCGAGTAACACCCGAATTCGATCCGGTGGTCCCTCTTGGGATCGATTGCCTCGCTGGGTTGGGTCCAGCCGGTGGAGATCTTACCGTCGCCGTTTGTATCCACGACCCCCGGGCACCATGCTTGCGAGGCGGCGGCGTCGTGGGTCTTGTCGAACGTCACAGTGTCGACCCAGCCGACCGCGTCGTCCTGGCCGAAGATGAGCGCGTCTTTGTCGTCGAAGACGTTGTGGTCCGCGGCGAAGCAGGTATCGATCGCCGTGAACTGCTTCGTCTTCGGGTCATACATTTGAACCTGCCTCGCGCTCGGGCCCTCCATCGGGAAGTACTTCGCGAACTTGTTCGTCGCGCCGTCCTTGCAGAACGCCGGCTGCTGCTGTGGAGCGCGATTCCGTGCCGTGACCCACACGCGTCCCTTGGCGTCCATCGCCACGCTGCGGGGGTCGGCTTGCCGCTGCCAGATTTTCTCGTCCCCCCACACCGGAGAGGTACGAGTGTTCGCGTCAAGCACAGGTCCGTTCGACGGAATCTTGATCTCCGTTGACGAGTTCTCCCGCGGGTTGAACACGGTCAGAATGTCGGATGTCTGGATGGCCCCGTAGACCGGCCCGTTCGCGTTTATCGTGGGATGGCGTTCGTCGGTGCCCGCCGCATCGCTCCGTCGGCTGGTCGGCTGGGCCCAGTCCCACATCGAGATCACGAGGTTGCGCTCGACACCGGCAGGACGCGGCGGCGCCACGGGATACGCGCCGGCGGCAATCCGATCGGTCCAGTCGGCGAACGCCTTGCGCTGCGCCCCGAGGCCCTTGAAGACGCCGCCCATGTTTGCCCCGTTGGGTCCCATCGTGGTGTGGTGATCCCACGCGTCAAGAGTCGAGGCAAACGAGCCAACGCCCTTCGACAATTCACGAGTCGCACGGTTGCCCACTTGATGGCATGAGTAGCACGCCTTCGTTTCCAGGGCCACGTGCCCGGCCGTGTGTTCTCCTTTGGGGATTTCCAGCAGGCTCAGCCAGTAATTTGCCGGATACACCTGCGCGGCCGCGCGTCCGTCAGGCGCGATGACCGCTTTGAGATCGAGGCGCTGCCCAGGTTTCGCAGAGACGCGCGCCGAGTCCACCAACCCATAGCCCCGCACGAACACCTGGTAGTTCGCCGGCGGAAGATCCGGCAGCACATAGCGCCCCTGATCGTCGGTAACGACCGTCCTGGCGAACTTGGTCGGCAGGTCCGTTGTTTCCGCGACCACCCACACGCCTGCCTCGGATCCCTTCGCGCTCGTCACCACGCCGCCGATGTCATCGGCATCGATCGCGACCGCGCCGCCGCTCCCCTGCTGGGCGCCGACCCAGGTGAACGACACCGCCAGTGCGCCCGCCGCCGCCCACAAACCGACGCTCCGATGCCATTTCATCTGCTCCTCCAATCCATCCGTTTAGCGCGCCTGCGATTGCGCGCTCCGTCCGACTGCCAATCCGCTGACGTGCTGCTCGACGGGTCCCGCGTCGGCACGTTAAGCCCGCAAGCTATGAATGTCAATCGTTCACTTACACGTTGGCTCCGTCGTGTCCTACACAAAAGGCCAGCGTTTGTGCTGAAAAGCACTGAGGCTGTTTGACGTTGTGTTCAATAGTGAGCATCGGCTCAACAGCCCATGTGTTAGCGTCCATCTTTTCCAAGGTTGATCATTGAAAACAGGCTGAAATCATGACGGACGACCCACGCGAAGGAGCAACCAAAGCTGCGCGGCTGCTCCCGGAGCTCTCTGACGCCGAGTTCATCCGACTCTCGAAGGCGCAGGTTGGAACCCTCGTGGATGCCATAAAGCAGGATCTCGAGGCACTCGCACATAAAGAGATAGGTGACGAGGATCGACTCGCGAAACTCGAAACACAGACGCAGGTCCTTGCCGAAGCGGTGATCGCGATCACCAAGACCGACGAAACCCTTGCCCCCGCGATTAGCGCAGTGAAAGCTGAGATGCATGGGCCGCACTCGACAGAACGCAAGCCAGACACGGCGGCCGTAGCGACCCTCGACATTGGCGGACTGGCGGATATTGCCCGCAGGGTCCGCGACACATCAGGCGACTAAGAAGTCCGTCACTGCCACAGTCGCCACATCAGTGGCCAAACGCCCGCGACGTGGATCGTCATCAGGGGTTCTGCACGCCCGCCATCCGGGCCAGCACCTTGAAGATGACCGCGAAGTCGCACTTGGCCAGACCCCAATCCCGCGCGCCGCCGTGCCGTGAATAAAAGGATACCGTCCGGCAAGAAAGCGAGTTAGGGTTTCGGTCGGCGAGTCCGTGCGAATCATCCGAGAGTTGCAGGAGTTGAGCCAGAATGAGCTGGCGGAGCGTTATGCCCTTTTGATCACCTCACGGTGGCAACCCTGCCAAGGCCACGGCACTGTTCGGTCGTCGCATCGTGGAAATGCAGGTCGAGGATGCCGCCAGGCAAATCCAAGAACTGCGACTAAGCAGCCGGCGCTGAAATCGGGATTCTTTCAATCGGCGCGGCGGCATAACCGGTTGCAGCGGACGGCGCTGACGCGCCGCCGCTGAAGCCTGACGTTGCGGCGAAGTGGTACACGCGGAATGACCGTCAAGACGTATCTGCTTTCGTTCCCCGAGCGATTGATCCGATCCGTCCTGGGGCTCGGAGCCGGTGTAGCGCGCGAAGTGGGAGAGGTCGCCCTTCCGGATGGCATCCGCCGCAGCCAGTTGTATCAGAACCTCGTGGACGCGACGCTTCGGTACGTGATCGAACAGATCGGAGGCGCAGAGGGTGTGTACAGCGCCCAGGGAACGCTGCCGGACAATTTTCTCGCACGGCGGACTGCGGGCAACGCGGTCGAAGTGCTTGGCATCGTCGCGTTTCGCGCGTCGCCCGTCTGGATCCTCGCGGCTCTGGCCGACCTCTGCGGCACGGGCCGGCACCTGATTCCGGAAATGGCTGACGCGCTCAAAGCGCAGGGCCTACTGGACAAGGACGCGCAGTTCGCCACCGTCGATCAGATGTTGGACGGCCTGGAACGGACCTCGTCCCGGTTAGCTGCAACGATCAACACGCCGCCGCTCGACGTGGCCGGACTCCGAAGAGAATGGGAGGCAATTCGGGAAGAAGCCCGAAGCCTTCCACCTGCCAGTCTTCCCTCCAGAGACACGATCACCAACATGTGGGCGCAGCTCAAGGCAGAATCCGCGCGGCAGGACAGGTCGGTCTTTGAAACGTCGTCACTGATGGCGGTATCAGCGGCACGAGCCCTTCCCGGCGGCGTGCGCTGGCTCTCGGCGTCCGCACGCGTTGGCGCGACGCGTACAGGCCAGATTGTTGCGGCGGCGCTGCTCGACCACTACAAGCAGACGCTCAGCGAGATACGACAGGTCGGGTATCTGGCGTATGCCGGCCGGCAGTTTCGGCCCTACATCCGCGCGGCGGTGGGTCAGTTCTCGCCGGCGCGGCGGACGGTCACCCAACACCTGCTTGAGAGGCTTCACTTGATCAGGTCAACCAGAGGAGAGCGACCGGGGTAGAGCACTCTGGCGTCTCAACTTCGTCAGGTCAGAACAGGAGCAGATCATGTGTCGTGCCGCGAATGTGAGCGAGTTGCGCAGGATAGCTGTGGCGCTGCTGCTGATGTGGTCAGCGATGCTGGTTGCGTTGTCCGCACAGCACACCACGGCGAGCCGCGACTTCTTTTTCGTTGGCGGCACGTATGCCAGCCAGACGAACAACGAGTTGATGACCGGACAAATGTATGTCGAGGTGTTGCACCCTGCGCGCGTCACGCAACGGTACCCGTTGGTGTTCTTTCACGGCGGAGGACAAACCGCCACAAATTGGATCGGCACTCCCGATGGACGCTCCGGTTGGGCCGACTACTTTCTTTCGCAGGGCTATGTCGTCTATCTGATCGATCAACCCGCGCGCGGACGTTCCGCCTGGCACGCATCGGCAAACGGACCGTTGCAGAGCGTCTCCGCCTCGACGATCGAGCAGCGATTCACAGCGCCAGAAAGAGCCGGCACGTGGCCTCAGGCGAAGAAGCATACTCAATGGCCGGGCACGGGCGAAAAGAAGGGCCTCCGCGGAGACCCGATCTTCGATGCCTTCTATGCGACTCAAGTCGAAAGTCTTGCCAGCGCCGTCGAAACTCAAACGCTGGTACAAGCTGCGGGCGCGGCCCTACTCGATCGAATCGGACCCGCCATCCTGGTCACTCATTCGCAGGCTGGGCCCTTCGGCTGGCTTCTCGGAGACGCGCGACCAGGCTCAGTCAAAGGCATCGTGACGATCGAACCCGGTGGGCCACCGTTTCAAAATGCTGTCACCGGTGAGGAGAGAGCCCGGGTTTGGGGGCTCACGGACATCGCGCTGACCTACGACCCGCCGGCGAATGCTGCAGCCGATCTCGCGGCGATGCGCGAGCAAACGGCCGACGCGCCCGATCTAGTCGCGTGTTGGAAGCAACCCAATCCGCCACGGCACCTCCCCCGTCTGCAGGGTGTTCCAGTCCTCATTGTCACAACTGAGGCGTCGTATCACGCCGTCTACGACCACTGTACGTCGAAGTATCTGACGCAGGCCGGTGTCGCCAACACGTTCATCCGACTTGAGAACGAGGGGATTCGCGGGAACGGTCACATGGTGATGCTTGAAAAGAACAACCTCGTTGTGGCCGCGTTACTGCAGAAATGGCTGGTCGGACACGTAAAGTAAGCAGGGTGATCCTCTTTGCGTCATAGAAAGCGAGCTGCCTGAGACCTCCGATTCGTCCCACATTGATCGTTGATTTCCGCGGATAACCTCGCTATCGTTCGCCTCTGTGTTGTGACTTGAAAGGGGGAGTCGTCATGAGGTGGAGAGTCACCCTCGCCGTCGTTCTCCTGGCAACAACTACATCCGTCGCGGTCGCGCAAATCACGTCAGCGACCCTCTCCGGCACCATCAAAGACGAAACCGGCGGCGTCCTGCCCGGCGTCGACGTTGCCGTCAAAAATCTCGATACCGGTCTGACGCGCAGCGCGGTCACCGACGCGAACGAGTACTTCACCGTGCCCGGGCTGGCGCCGGGCAAATACGAGACGCGCGCCATGCTGCAGGGGTTCAGGACCGGCGTGCAGACCGGCATCGCACTGGAAATCGCCCAGCAGGCGGGCCTCAACCTCGTGCTGAAGCTCGGCACGGCGGCGGAAACGATCACCGTGACCGGCGAGAATGCGCTCGTCGAGACGCGCTCGTCCGCGCTCTCCGCCATCGTCCTCGAGAAAACGATCGAGGAGCTGCCGCTGAACGGCCGCAACTACATCATGCTGGCCACGTTGCAACCTGGCATCGTCCAGTTCACCGAACGCACCAGCACCTCGCCGGCGCAGCGTGGCGTCCAGCTCAACATCAATGGAATGGGCGGCCGGTCGAACAGCTACCTGATGGATGGCGCCAACATGCGAGGGTATGCGGGCCAGGCCACGGTCACGGCGGCCGACAGCACGCTTGGCGTCGAGACGATCCAGGAGTTCCGCGTCGTCACCAACGCGTTCTCGGCCGACTACGGGCGCGTGATGGGCGGCGTCGTCAGCGTGGCGTCGAAGGCGGGGACGAATGTCGTGCACGGCTCTGGCTTCGAGTTCTTCCGCAACAGCAAGATGGACGCCCCCAACTTCTTCGACGTCGGCGACCCGCCGCCGTTCACGCGCCACCAGTTCGGCGCCGTCGTGGGCGGGCCCGTCGTGAAGAATCGAATCTTCTTCTTCGGCGGGTACGAGCGCCTGCAGGAAGATCTTGGCACGACGGTGATCACTGCCGTACCGACGGCGGCGGCCCGCACGGGACCCGTCAATCCAGCCGTCAGGCCCTACCTCGATCTCTATCCGCTGCCGAACGGACCCGACCTCGGGCCAGGGATCGGGCAGTATACGTACGAGTTCAACCGCGCCACGCGGGAAAACTTCGGGCAGGGACGCGTCGACATCCAGCTCTCCAACAAGGACTCGCTCTTCGTCCGCCACACCTACGATGGATCGCGTCAGATCGCGCCAGTATTCAGCGGCGCGATTCAGACGACGGGACTGGAGCAGTTCTTCACGAAGTCGGATTCCGGCAACCAGTTCTTCACGGTCGAAGCGAAGCGGACGCTGACGCAGAACCTGCTCAACACGGCGCGCTTCTCGGCGAGCCACCTGACCTACATCCAGAACCCGGCCAATACGCTGAGTCAGCCGCTGTCGTTCCTGCCAGAAGCGTCGTACATGGGCCTCATCCTGATTGGAGGCCTCTCGCAAGTCGGCAACTATGCCGCCGAGCCGTCGACGCAGAACATCGACTACCGGACCTGGAGCGACGACGTCACGTACACGAGGGGAAAGCACCTGCTGAAGACCGGGATGCTGATCGAGCATGCGTTCGCGGACAAGCTCACGACGAACCACATGCGCGGCACCTATACCTTTGCGAACCTGGCGCAGTTCCTGGCCGGCGTGCCGAGCCGCTTCCAGGGCAACACGCCGGATTCGAACTTCCACCGCCAGCGGCCCAACACGCTCTTCGGCTTCTATCTCCAGGACGATTACCGCGTCACGTCGAAGGTGACGCTGAACCTCGGCCTGCGGTACGAGTTCTTCACGGTGCCGAAGGACAAGAACGGCCTGGATGCATATCTGCCCGATGTGCGGACGTCGCCGGACACCGTGCTGGGAGGCCCGTTCGTCAACCCGTCGCTCAGGAATGTCGCGCCACGCGTCGGCTTTGCGTGGGACGTCGGCGGCGATGGCCGCACCGCGATTCGCGGCGGCGGCGGGCTCTACCACGACACCGACGGTCCGTACAACAGCACGCTCGGCGTCGCGCTGCAGTCGCCGCCCTTCGTGAACGTGGTGAATATCACCGGCGCGGGGATTCCGTTTCCGACGCCGGTGTTTTCCACTGCGACCGCCGTGGGCACGCGGAGCATCCGCACGATGGACTATCACATCAAGCAGCCCAAGGGCGTGACCTACAACCTCAACGTCCAGCGCGAGCTTACGGCGGGATGGGGAATGATGGTCGGCTACGCCGGCTCGCGCGGCTACGACCTGGTGAGCGCGATCGAGGGGAATCCCGTCGTGCCGGTCGTGCGGGCTGACGGCTCGATGTTCTTCCCGGCGGGCGCGCCGCGGCAGAATCCGGCGTGGGGCACCATCGACTACCGCAGGTCCGACGGGCGCTCCACGTATCACGCGCTCCAGACGAGCCTGATGAAGCGGTACTCCGGCAGCTATCAGGTTCAGCTGTCCTACACGCTGAGCCGCGCGATGGACAACGGGGATGCCCAGCTGAGCACGGACTCGATTGCGTCGGCCATCTATCCGCCCAATCCGTACGATCTGGGCGCGGAGTGGGCGGCGGCGCCATTCGACGCGCCGCACGTCTTCGCGGCCAACGCGACGTGGGAGCTCCCGTCCCGCAACCATCCCTTGCTCGCCGGCTGGCAGCTGAACGGGATCGTGGCCATGCACAGCGGCTATGCGTTCTCGCCGTCGATCCAGACGCCAAACTGGTCCCGCACCGGCAACATTTCGAACAACGCCGAGGATCGGCCCAACGTGAAGCCCGGCACGGATCCGAAGAAGATGATCACGGGCAACCCGAACGGCTGGTTCGACACCAGCGCGTTCGAGCTGCCGCTGCAGGGGACCATCGGCAACACGCCACGGAACTTCCTCCGCGGCCCCGGCTTCGCGAACGTCGATATGTCGCTCGTCAAGAACCAGCAGCTGCGCGGAGACACGAGGCTGCAGCTGCGGCTCGAAGTGTTCAACGTGCTCAATCGCGCGAACTTCGCCACGCCGACCCGGCCGGTGTTCGCCGGCGCGACGCAGAATGAGGCGCCGCTGGCGACGGCCGGCAAGGTGACGCGGACGGTCAACTCGTCGCGGCAGGTGCAGCTCGGGATCAAGATCCTGTTCTGAGAGAGAGATCGATGAGATCCAAAGGAAGAGCAATCGCGATGGGAGCCGTGGCTGTGGCGCTATTCGCCGTCGTCGCCGAACACGCCTCGACGCGGCTTCACGCCCAGTCCGCGGCCGCGTCGTCGGCGATTCCCAATCTCACCGGGATCTGGCATCGGAAGGGCCCCCTCAATGGCAAGCGCAATCCGCCGATGGCGCCCACGAACAGGGCAGTCGGGTTCGATAAGGCGTTCGACAACCCGCTATCGCCAACGTATGACTGCGTGCCCATCCCGATACCTGCGGTCATGAATGACGACTACGACTTTCAAATCACGCAGCAGGCGGACCGGGTGATACTTCGCTACGAGAAGATGGACGTCGTTCGGATCGTCTGGCTGGAAGGTCACGGTCATCCGAAGCCGGGGGCCTACGATTACACGATCCAGGGGCACTCGATCGGCCGGTACGAGGGACCCCGCCTGGTGGTCGAGACCACCAAGTTCACACCTGATGCCAGGGGCTTCAACTCCAACCGCTTCATTCCAGGGACGGCGATGAAGAAGGTGACGGAGCGGTACTGGCGCGAAGGCGACGTCTTGAAGATGGAAACCGTGTCGGTGGATCCGCTCGTACTAAAGGAACCGTACCGGTGGGACTACGAGTACTCGCTTCGGAAGGAAGAGCTGACGCCCTACGACTGCGACCCCGAGGATTCCAGGTTCGGGGCACAATTCCACAAGTCTATTTACCCACCCGACAAATAACGCAATGGTGCCTGGCAACGTGAGGGCGCACCAAATGAGACGCTGGTTACAAACACTATCGGCAGCGAGGTTCACTGTTGCGATCGTGGCCGTCGCACTCGCGTGGTCCGTGGAGGCATTTGCACATCACTCCACGAGTTACTTCTCCAAGGAGCTCAAGGATGTGGTGAAGATCGACGGTCGGGTCGTACGTTTTGAATGGCGGAGTCCACATAGCCAGATCTATGTCGAAACAAGAGGGTCAAACGGAGAAGTGGTCGTGTGGCGGTTCGACACCACTCCCGCTGCCTGGCTCGTGCGCGAGGGGTGGACGAAGGAGTCTCTCAGCGCCGGAGATCTGGTAACCGTGGAAGGTTTCCCTCTTCTGGGCCAGCCGTATGCGTGGCTCGGCAAGGTCACCAAGCAGGATGGCACCAGGTTACTGCCCCAACGGTCGTCCGCGACGCCAACCGGGTGGAAACCATAACGTAATCGCTTCGACGCGGTCTCCACCTCGCGGTTGGTGCCCCTGCAGGGATTCGCGCGCACGTCCAGACGCCGCACACCGGTCACGTACAACACGAGAGGCGGGATGTTCATGATGCGCACCATTCACGATGTCGTCAAATGCGCGTTCGTTCTTCTTCTCACCAGTTCCTCCGCCTGGGCGCAGGCGACGGCCGAACTCGCTGGCCGGGTCACGGACGCGAGTGGCGCTGTACTCCCGGGAGTCACCGTCACTGCGACGCAAACCGACACAGGATTCATGCGAACGGTCGTGACCGAGATCGCCGGGACCTATGTGATGCCGAACCTCCCCACCGGTCCGTACCGGCTGGAGGCGTCGCTGCAGGGGTTCCGTACCTTCGCGCAGACCGGCATCGTGCTGCAGGTCGGTGCTTCGCCGACGATCAATGTCGTGCTGGCGCTCGGTGACGTGGCGGAGACGATCACGGTCGAAGGGGCCGCGCCGCTCGTGGACGTGCGGAGCGCCGGCATCAGCGAGGTGGTCGAACAGGAGCGGATCGTGGAGCTCCCGCTTCAAGGGCGTCAGGTCACCGATCTGATCGTGCTCGCCGGCGCGGCCGTTGAGACCGGGCGCCCGAACAGCCGCAATTTCCAGGGCGGTGTGAACATGTCCGTCGCCGGGGGCCTGCAGTTCGGCGTGGCGTATACCCTCGACGGCGCCATCCACAACGACGCGCAGAACTCCGGTGGGCTGCCGCTGCCCTTCCCCGACGCGCTGCAGGAATTCCGCGTCGCGACGAGCGGCCTCTCCGCGCAGAACGGCATGCACTCGGGCGCCTCGGTGAGCGCCGTGACGAAGTCCGGCACGAACACGTTTCACGGCAATGCGTTCGAGTTCGTTCGCGACAAGCGTTTCAACGCCACGAACCCGTTTGCGCTGATAGGGCCGGATGGAAAGCGGCAAGATGACGGCCTGAAGCGCAACCAGTTCGGGGGAACGGTGGGCGGACCGATTGTCACTGACAAGCTGTTCTTCTTCGCTGGGTACCAGGGAACCAAGACCCGTCAGATACCCGCCGATCTCATCGCGTTTGTTCCGACGCCGGCCATGCTGGCGGGCGACTTCACCACGTTCGCGTCCCCTGCGTGCCAGGGCCGCCAGGTCAACCTGGGCGCCGGGTTCGTAGGCAACCGTATCGATCCGGCGCGGTTCAGTCCCGCCGCAATGAAGCTCGCCAGGCAGTTGCCGCCGACGACCGATCCATGCGGCCAGATCACCTATACGCAGCCGGACGATCGCGACGAAGGACAATACGTCGGCCGCGTCGACTACCAGCTGAGCGCCGACCACTCCGTGTTCGGCCGCTACCTGGCGTCGCGCGACAAGAAACCATCGTCGTTCGGCACGACAGGGAACGTCCTGACGACGGTGAACCCCTCCATCGACAACCTGGCGCAGGCGTTCACCCTCGGCGACACGAACGTGTTCGGCAGCAACACGGTCAACGCGATCCGGTTTGCGTTCAATCGCACGGCCGTCAACCGGGACAACGACCCGTACTTCGATCCCGTTGACCTCGGCATGAAGGCCTACAGCTACGTGCCGCACCAGATGATCGTCGTCGTGACCGGCGGCTTCAGCGTCGCGGCTGCGACATCGACCAAGGGGATCGGGGATAACAACTCCTACCAGTTCAACGACGACCTGACGCTGGTGCGCGGCAACCACCAGGTGGCGCTCGGCGGAGCCCTCACTCACTACAGGGTGTCGTTCAGGACGTGGGCGCGCGGCGGCGGACAGTGGAACTTCACCGGCACCGCATCAGGATTGGGGCTGGCGGACCTGCTCCTAGGGCGGGTCGCCACGGCCGATCAGTCCGGCCTCTCCGGTGTTGATTACTACCAGTGGTTCCCCGGTGCGTATGCCCAGGACACGTGGAGGGTGGGCAGCCGGGTGACCCTCAACGCCGGCCTCCGCTGGGAGCCGTTCTTCAGCCAGAACCTGACGCGCGGTGCGAACACGATCTTCGATCGCGATTTGTTCAGGAAGAACGCCAGGAGCACGGTGTTCCACAACGCGCCAGCCGGCCTCCTGTACCCCGGTGACGCGGGCTTCCCTCCCGGCACATCGGGGCTGAACAAGAAGTGGGTCAACCTGTCTCCGCGCGCGGGCGTGGCGTGGGATGTGAAAGGCGATGGACGCCTTGCGGTGCGATCGTCGTACGGGCTCACGTATGACTATCCGGGCGGCGAGTACTTCAACAACCTCGCCGCTGCGCCGCCGTACGGCAACCGCACGCTGATCAGCGACCCGTCCGGGCTGTTCGACGATCCGTATCGCGATATCGGCGGCAATCCGCACCCGATCATTACCGGTCCGGACACCGTGTACCCCGTGGGCGGGACGCTGTCGTCGATGGATCCGGACATCAATGCGCCCCGCGTGCAGTCATGGAACCTCACCGTCGAAAAGCAGATCGGCGCGGACTGGGGAACGTCGATCAGCTATCTCGGCAGCTACTCGGACCGCCTGTGGGGACTCGTCGCGCTCAATCCCGGCGTCTACCTGGGGCTCGGTTCCTGCACGCTCCAGGGCGTGTCGTATCCCGTTTGCACCACGAACAACAATCTAAACCAGCGGCGCGTCCTGTCGCTGTCGGGTGAAAACCAGGCGTCGGCGCTGTTGATCAGCAATCTCGACAGCCATGCAGCCGTGGGCACGCAGAACTATCGCGGCCTGAAGCTGTCGATGCAGCGCCGCTCCGCCAACGGCGTGAACATCAACGCGAACTACACCGTGTCCCGCTGCGTTGGCCTCGAGATGGTGCCAAACGCGCAGTTCGGGATCGGGTACACGAATCCCGCCAACCCCGATTACGACCGCGGCCACTGCGACGCCGACCGGACGCACATCGCCAACGGCACGGTGGGGTACGTGACGCCACGCGTGAGCGGCGCGCTTGGCGCTCTGGCGTCAGACTGGCGGGTCTCGGGCATCGTCAACGTCCGTTCCGGCAACTGGATGACCGTGCTGAGCGGCCGGGACGGCGCGTTCAACGGCCAGGCCAATCAACGCGCCGACCAGGTCTCCGACGACGTGTACGGCGAGAAGACGCTGGCGAGCTACTTGAATCGAGCGGCGTTCGCGCAGCCGGCCAACGGCACATTCGGCACCCACGTGCGCAACAGCATCAGGGGGCCGGGATTCTGGAAGATCGACCTCGCGGTGTCGAAGCTCGTCTCTCTGGCGTCCGCGCAGAACCTGGAGCTTCGCGTGGAGGTGTTCAACCTCTTGAACAACTTCAACTGGGGCAATCCCAATCTGAACTTCAGCGCGGGCACCTTCGGCCGCATCACGACGATGACCGGCGATCCGCGCATCATGCAGTTTGGCGTCAAGTACGCCTTCTAGCCGGCGTTTTGATATCCGGCTCGGTGGGTCTAGAGTTGGCTCGTCGAGTCCCGTTATCTACTTCAATGCGGGGGCAGCGATGAAGACCTTGCACGCACTTTTCGTCATGCTGACAGCCGCGGCGATTGTCTCGCCGCCGCTGGCGGCGCATCACGGCAGGGGACGGGCGTACGACATGAAGACGCGGCTCACGTTGAAGGGCACCGTCTCAATGGTCAAGTGGCAGAACCCGCACGTGTTGATTTACATCGATGTCAAAGACGATGCGAGCAAGGTGGTGACGTGGGCTTTTGAAAACAGCAATGTCCACACCCTGGCCGTGCAGGGCTATAACCGGAACACCCTCAAAGTCGGGGATCAGGTAACGGCCATCGTGAATCCGGCCGTCAATGGCGAACCGCTCGGCATCGTGGTGAAGGTCATCCTCGCGGACGGCAAGGAAATCATGTCGCGCGAACGCGGCAATCCGGTCGATTAGGGCGGAGGCAATATGCGAACACCCGCACTCGCGTCAACGCTCGCGGCGGCCATTGTGCTATGGGGAGCATCGGCCGCGACCGTCCAGACCCAGTTCGATCGGCATGATCTCTCCGGTATCTGGACGATCTCAGGGCATCGCAGCATCAGCGCCAATGTGCCTCCGATGACGCCAGCCGGCGAGGCCAGACTGAACGCCAACAAGCCGACGCGCGGACGCTTTCTCGGGGAACCGTTGAACGGCGAGCATCCCGGCTTTGTGCGCGCGGTGACCGTCCCGTCTCTCGGAAACGACCCTGCTCACCGGTGCAACCCGAACGGATTTCCGCGTCTCCTGCTCGACCCAGAGCCCGTCGAATTCGTGCAGACGCCAGGCCGCCTCCTTCAGCTGTTTCAATGGGAACGTACGTTGCGCGAGCTTTGGATGGACGGCCGGCGGGTGCCCTCGGGCGAAAACCTCGAGAACCTGGGACCGGCATGGTACGGCCACACGGCCGGTGGATGGCAAGGCAACACGCTCGTCATGAACACGGTCGGTCTCGATGACCGGGCGTGGATCGATATCTTTGGTTTTCCGAAAAGCAATGACGCGCGCATCGAGGAGCGCTACACGCGCACCGGTCGCGACACGATCGAGCTTCGGATGACGATGTCCGATCCAACGTTTTACAAAGAGCCGTGGGTGTCAGACGTGAAGATCTTCAAGAGGGTCAAGCGCGAAGCCACGACCTTTTTTGGATGGTACGGGTTGTTCTCCGGGATCACCGAAGGCATCTGTGCGCCAATGAACGAGGTAGACAGCTACAACACGCTGTTCCGCGATCCCGCAGGCAAAGGCGTCGCGAAATAACGTCGTCCGCGATCATTCAGGGGTTCTGCAAGCCCGCCATCTGGGCCAGCACTTTGAAGACGACCGCGAAGTCGTACTCTACAATCGCCATCGACTGTGGAGATTACGACCGCCAACGAGGATGCGAGGTCGCCGCGGGTTGCGCGTAGGCTGCCGGTCCACTACCAGCGTGGGCCGACAACTGTCATCTGCGGATCGTTGTAGCTGAACTTCTCACCGTGATGGCTGCCGAACACCTGCACCTGACGGCACCGGGGCTCGCTCGCGCGGGCCCTCGCGCTCGATGTAACTTGATTCGCGCGTGCCGCAGGTGAGCGGCAGGCTGGGGAGCAGACATGTTCGTCGGGCACTATGGCGTGAGCTTCGCGGCGCAGCGCATGAACCGACACATTCCGCTATGGGTCCTTTTCATCGCGGTCCAGCTGCTTGACGTATTCTGGGCTCCATTCATCCTGCTCGGGATCGAGAAGGTCCGCATCGTTCCGGGGATCACCGCCTCGAATCCGCTGGACCTTTACTACATGCCGTACACGCACAGCCTGCTCGCCGCAGTCGTGTGGTCCGTGGCTGGCTACGGCCTCTATCGCCTCTGGCGACGGCCCCCAGGCGCCGGCGCTGCGACGCTGGTAGGCTTTGCGGTTTTTTCGCACTGGATCCTGGACCTCGTCGTCCACCGACCGGACTTGCCGTTATACGACGACACGGTCAAGGTCGGTCTGGGCTTGTGGAACCAGCCGGCTCTCGCCTTCGGCCTTGAGGCTACTCTTCTGTTTGGCGGAATGTGGCTGTTCTTGCGAGGGCGACCCGGGCCCAAAGCGGGGATGATGATTTTCGGCCTCGTCATGCTTGTCATTCAAGCCGTCGTTTTCTTTGGGCCGCCTCCCACCTCGGACACGGCCGCAGCCATAACGGCGTTGCTGGCTTATGGACTGTTTGCCACGTTCGTCGCGCGGTGGGAGATTCGTCACACCGCTAAGTCGAGGGGAGCCGTATGACAGGCGCTGCAGCCGGCCCGTGCGATCGTGAGCCGCCGCGGCTGGGCGCACGCGTTAGCCGGTTTTGGCCTACCTTCGATAGGAGCAACATCATGCGTCGAGCCTTCCCGATCGGTTTGGTCTTGCTGGCGGCAACGCAGACCACCTGGACACAGCAGCCTCGCATGCACGACCTCGCGCTGACGCCCGAGCACGTGCATTGGGGTTACTACGATTCGCGTGTGCCGCCGGTGCTGCGGATCACCTCGGGCGATCGCGTGCGGGTCGAGACCATGGTCGCGGGCGGACTGCAGCGAGTGAGGTTGGCAGGAGCAAGCGAGTCTGAGATTCCGGAATCGCTAAAGTCGGTCGAGCTCCGTGTTACGGAGCGCGGCCCGGGCGCACATCCGATGACCGGGCCGATCTTCGTCGATGGCGCCGAACCCGGAGATACGCTGGAAGTACGGATTCTCGCAATCGAGTTCCTCCATCCCTTCGGCGTCGTCGCGTTCAATCCCGGCGGCGGCGTCATCCCGGACGACTTTCCCTACGCGCATTTCCGGCTGCTGCGCTGGCAGCCCGGCTCCGACCGTGTCGAGTTCAGGCCCGGAGTATCGCTGACGTTGGCGCCCTTCTTCGGCTCGATTGGGGTCGCGCCCCCGCTGCTCATCGGAAGAATATCGAGTCGCCCGCCCGGCTGGCACGGCGGCAATCTGGACAACAAGGATCTCGTGGCGGGTTCCACGTTGTATCTGCCGGTGCATGTGCAGGGCGCCCTGCTGTCGATCGGTGACGGCCACGGCATGCAGGGCGACGGCGAAGTGACCGGCACGGCGCTCGAGACGTCGCTCCGGGGCACATTCGAGGTGCGCGTTCGCAAAGGCCAGCGGCTGCGCTGGCCCCGCGCCGAGACCCCAACGCACTACATCAGCATGGGACTCCACGAGGATCTCGATGAAGCCACGTGACTCGCGACGCGTGAGATGGTCGAGTTTCTGGTCGCCGAGAAAGGGCTGTCACGAGACGATGCGTACGTCATCTGTTCGCTAGCCGCCGATCTGCATGTGACGCAGGCTGTGGATCAAACGA
>Ga0137452_1000065_pt1 | contig 40413 bp, 51 predicted proteins | sample EasRivERMGT513_2_FD_102312 | JGI IMG/M metagenome (GOLD analysis project Ga0137452, IMG submission 102312) | Soil microbial communities from meander-bound floodplain in the East River, Colorado, USA - East River MetaG ERMGT513_2 | ecosystem: Environmental > Terrestrial > Soil > Floodplain ...
GACCGCCAACGTGATGCGGATCAGGGCCGAGCACCGCAAGAACAGCAAGTGAACAACATCGGTCCCGGACAACAGGCGAACACCATGACTGCCATGACTGCCACCCTATTTGATTTCAAAGGCGAAAAAGCCAGCCGCCGTTGTGGAAGGGCCAACGGCGGGTACATGACGATCACGGGGGACGTTGGGACTTACTGCGGGCCGGAAGCCATGGGGATTGACTGGATGACCGGCAATGAACTGTCGGAAGCCATCCCGCCTGCCTATGCGGAATACATCGGTCGCGCCGCGCTGGCGCACATCGCTGCACCGCTCGCGATGGCAGCAGAATGACCTTATTCAGTAGCCACCGGCAACGATAGCGAGAAGCTTATGAATATGAGCGAAAGTGATCGACACGAGAACATGCTGTCCGCGATGACTGCGGCGAGGCACGCGCGTCGGAACGATGATGTGCTGCTAGATCGCGCTCTCGACATCTTGCACCGCATGGCTACAGAGAGGACGGGTTGGCGCTCGATCTTCCACCGCTGGTATTACAGTGATGAGCCGTTGCGAAACGACGCCGCGAATTTAGTGCGCGAAGCGCGGTTCGAGATGCCGATGCCGCTCGACAGCCGACTACTCGGTGACAGGAATTGAACGCCATCATGGCCTACGACGACTGGAAAACGAGGGAGCCGGAACCGAACGCGGTCGACACCATTCGGCCAGTATCCGCCGATGGGCCACCAAAAATTCTTTTGATCACGCGCCGCCCAAGCGATGCAGTTGTATGCCCTGTCTGGGCAACTCGTGACTTTGAACGTTCCAGCCTTCAGATTCGGAAAACCAGCCCTTACAAGCTTTTTTATTTCGGCTTCGGTAATTCCTACACACTGTAGCCGTTGGCGCGCGCCCACCTTAGCCATGCATCCGTCATCTTTTGAAGATTTCCACGCTCGCTTTTCTTGACCGGCCTCGCCCCCGTGATGTGATGGAGCGCCCAGAACCAAAAATCTGGACTGGCCTTTAATCGCCGCAAGATCAACGGAACCACCTTCGGCCCCATGCTCATAATCTTCTGGTAGTGCTCGTTCATGGCCATGTCATCAATGGCCGAAATAAATTGAGTCTCTTTTTTCCATTGTGCTGCCAAGCGATTGAATCGCCGTTCACTGGGAGTGCTGGGGGGGTGCAATAGCGTTCGTTCCGGCCCAGATACTTTGGCAGGGACGATGCGGTTGAGTGACCAAGCCCCTATCGTCCTGGCACGACGAGTGTTCGAAACTGCCGGCGGCAGATAGTGACGCACCGCAGGAAAGTGAGGGACTGAAAGGGAGGTATCTTGGCTGGCGTAATAGTCCATCACTTTGCTTTCCCGCTGGGCGAATTTGGCGCTGGTATATGCTGCATTTCACCTGTTTCAAGATCGAGCTGAACGTTGTGGATATTAGCCATTTCCAAAATCTTCTCAGTTAGCCATTTGCCGGCATTGCTGCCAGGGCCAGTGATTGACGAGAGGCCCGGTCAGTGATTGTTCTCGATCGCCAACAGTCGGTTGGACAAATCATTCATTCTGCGATCCATTGATGACAGACGTTCATCTTGGCGCGCCAGCTCGACAAACACCTTCACGATTTGTTTAAGACTTTCGTCGATCTTATTCAGGTCGTGTTCCACGTTGTCAATGCGCGATGAGAGTATCCGAATATCGCCCCGCATCCCGTAGAACACGGCAAGCCCGCCGCCGAGAACCCGATGATCGAAAGCAAGTTTCCGAGCGTAATGGTCCAGTCAAATATCATCGCGTCCGGCTGTTCCGATTGGACGCATTCAACTGCTGAAGCTGATCGCTGATCTTGATTAGGGCCTCTCGTGTAGCCCTGGCTTCGGCCTGCTGTACGGCGACCGCCGTGGCAAGTTCCCCCACCTTGTTTGCAATCTCCTTGTTTGATGCCAGGAACGCCTCGCCCAGCTTGGCGCGCTTGTCGTCCTGATCGCGCAGTGCGGCCGGCGTGGCTTCAGTGAACTTCTTTTGAATCTCCTTAATATCGGCCACATTCTTGCGGGTCTCGGCTTGATCCCATTTGATTGTGCCGTATGCAATGCCGGCCCCTGCGATCACGCCGACCGCAACCAGGGCCTGCTTGAGCGTGACGCGAAGCCCGCTCTCAGGCGTGATTGACGGTTGCTCGACAACCGGGACGCTGTAGCGGGGCGGGCGGGTGCGTTTAGCCATCGCGTTCGCCTTTGCTTATGTCCTCGGCGCCGGCATCCTTGGCGAGCTTCGATTCCGGCTCGGCCTTGAAGGCCACGGCCTCGCCGCGTTGCACCAGTTCGGCCAGCGTGAAGCGTGGGCCGAGGGATGGCTTCTCGCCGCGGCGATCCTCAACGTTGTCCGAGTGCGGGAGGCCGGTTGTTTTCATTGCGATCAACGCAGAATGGGCAGCCTTAACCCGCCGCCCAGCAACATCTGCACCAGCATGAGAAGGACGATGAGGGCAAAAATCACCCAGAGGATCTGTATGACCTTGGCGGGCAGCGCCAAACCGACAACATCGCGCAGCACCCAGATCACCAGGTAGATCACCAGCGCGATGACGCAAATGTAGATCAGCAGAGAGATGACGGCTGTAAGCATGGCTGTCTCCTGTTCATTTCTGCGCCGGTCGGATGACCGGCATCGCGGCATAACTCGTATCGGTGAAATGCTTCACCGCGCGGTTGCCAAACCAGAACCCCATGATGGCGCCGAAGATCGCCTTGGTCGGCTCGTCCCAGACCAGTTGCACCAGTTCGCCGAGCGACAGCCCGGAGCGGATGCCGACAATCAGCACCGTGGTCTCGATGCCGAGCCACAGGTGGAACATGATCATGGTGATATAAGGCCGAACAAGAGAGGTAAGTGCGTCCACACGGCTGTTGCCAGAAGGACCAGCAGCATAACGGTAAAGCTCCCGCTGCTGCTCAGTGTCCGCGCGAGCAACCTCAGTGGCCAAGGCGATCTGACCGCCGACCTTGGCGGCTTCCAATTGCTTATCGGCCATCGCGCGTTCATGGGCCTGGTCGTTCTTGCGGGTGAATAGAGTAATGATCGAGGGCAAGACCGATGAAACGAAGCCGCCGAGGATTCCGAGAAGGGCTATCATCAGACCTCACCGGCTTGCTTGGCCCCATCGATCACGGCGATGGCCTTTTCGTTTGCTGCTTCGGTCTTTGCCACCACTTGTGCAACGTCACCCGGCAGATTGTCCGGCAGGTTCACTAACTCGATCGGCTTGGTGGTCTCCATACGCAGTTGCACTTGGACGTGCCCCGCAAGTGAGATCACCAGCGGCATGATGTGTACGGTCCATGCCCATTTCTCTGGCATGACCAGTGCGAGCGGCGTCAGGTCGATGCCGCCCAGCGACGCAAGGGCTGCCAGCCCATAGCCGAGTGCCTGCAGGAATCGTCCCCACAGCACCGACTCCGATTTCATAAAGAATCGGCGCTCTAGCCATTCGCCCACGCGGCTCTTGTAGAGCCACGCCATCCATGGCTTGGCCAACAGCCAGGTGCGGCCAGCGATGACGTACCAGGCGACAAACGCGATCAGCAGCGCGACGATCCAAAGCATCATGCGGCCTCCTTGCGCTTGGGCCAGATAAACCATGCCACGGCCGCGATACTCAGCCCCACCAGGACGATCGGAATGGCGAGCATCCAGTCGATACCGCCGCCTTGCGCGGCCGGCTTCTTAGACGTGGCAACCGTGGTGGCGACGGTGCCGGATACGATCACCGCCGTAGTGCCGGCCTTGGCAGCCGTGCCGCCGATCGGCACCTGACCGGCGAACACGCGCCGCTGCGCTTCGATCCAGTCGGCATCTGACGCGGGATACGGCTTGCCCGCCTCATGCCAAGCCTGTGCTTTCAGGAAGGCGATGCCGTTCGGACTGCGCCAAAAAGCATCATCCATGATGGTGTCACGGGTCATGCCCGGCACGCGCTTTAAGACGAACGCAATATAATCCTCGACGAAGTTGCCACCGGACCAGACCCGAATGGCATCCTTGAAGGGTTTGTTCCGATAGTTTTTCGAGGTGCGCCACAGATCGAGTTGCGCGCAGATGCCATGCACATAGGTCGGGAACACGGCGATGTTGTTGCCCTGGCCCTTTCCGTCATTGAGGGTGATCGCCTTCTTGTCGGCACCCCATTTGATCGCAAGCGCGCTGCCCCACATGGCGCCGGGGTTCTTATAGCGGATCGATGCCGGTTCTTGAGGCATCACAACCCTCCTACAATCTGACCGTTTGTGATAAAGCCATGCCAGAGACCGCCTGGACTGCCGTTCAGCGATGGCGTGACGGTCATCGTCTCAAACGTCGCAGCGTCAATGCCGCCGGCAATCTGCCAGTGCTTATCCTGACCGCATGGCTGCACCATCGTGTGTTCACCGTGCATCATGTCGAATAGATCGCACTGCTCCGACACCATCGGCGGATTCGGGAAACAACTCTGCCGGAACGCCGGGTCGGTTGGGCAGACGAACGTGAAGCCGATGCGCTTGCCGTCGCGCACAACAAACGTCGGGTCGAGATCAAGCAGCCTCATCACATCCTCGGCTTCGGCTGATAACAAATGAATTTCTCGCAAGGTGTTTTGCCGCCGTAGTGAGCGGACACGCAGGCGTGTGAGACGGAAGCGTTTGGCACATTGCCACGCGAGAGGTAGTGGCGAGGCTCAACCGGACACCACGCGCCTTCGACGCGGACAGCGAGGACGCCATTGAGTTCACGCTCATCGGCATCCGCGAGTTCCCTACAATCAGTGTTATTGCAACATCCCTGCGGCTTGGGCAGCGCCGAGTTGAACCATGACTGATAGCTGGCGTGGTGCGTGGCGTGGCCGCGCACCGGCCTCGATGCCGCCCAGATGAATATGAAACCAACAAGGATCGAGAAGATGACGCAGGCCCAGATCGCGCCGCAGACGTAGAACAGCACCAACTTAGTCAGCGAGACGCCATCGAGGCGTTCCCGCTGACGTTGTTTGATGTACCAATGGCGGGGCACAATCACCCCGCCGCCGCGTAACGCCGCTTGTATCGCTTCGCATAACGGACGTGCCGCTGCGCTCGATAGCTGCGGCCAGGCTTGCCGTTGACCTCGGTGTAGGCCCCATGCGGGTTTACGATTGCGTAGCCGCTCAGCGAGCGGACATGCAGCCGTGTGAGCCGTTGGCCACTGTTGGGGTCGTAGGCCAGTGCCATGTTGCCGGGCAGACACTGCTCGATGGCAAAGACGTGCCCGCGCCGGGCAGCCGCCATCCCTGGAGCGCAGGACGTTCGCGGGAAGCCCGTCCAATTTGCGGCAATGGCAAGCCCGCCTGCGCGAACCGGCTTACCCAGCAGCCGCAGCGCCACACCACAACCGCAGAACGCCCGTGGCGGGCAGCCCGCGGGATGCGGCAGGATCTGCGCTGATCTATAAACACCCGTCATGCTGGCGCGCCGCGCCGCAGCGGTCAGCGCGCGGTGTTGTCCCTTGTATTTCTTGGCGGTCTTTTTCTTGTGGTAGTTGCCCGGCCCCGGATAAAGCCGCTCTTGATACTGCGGGGAATAAATAGGTGCTCCGACCGAATGCTGATCGTAAAGCCGCTGAGAATATGAATCGTTCTTCTGGCGTGCGTCGGCTGGTGTGCTCACGAGAACAGCAAGCAATGCTGCGCCCACGAGCGCCTTGGGGCGCCGTGTCATATGACATGATCCGTTGTTGTGGAAGGGGACGCGGTACTAACGGCCGCTCAGATAGCGGATCATCCAAGCGGCGAATTGCTTATCTTCCAAATGTTCCTGCCATTGGCGCTCTGACATTTGACCGGAGCGATAGCAGGCGAGGATAAGCTCGTTCTCGGTCATGCGATGGTCGCTAGTTTTATGGTAGCACCGTCGGCAGCCAGGATCGTGATGTAACCGTTGACGGCAGCGTCGCCGCTGCCTGTGTGCGTTCCGAACCGCATCCGGCCCGTTCCCTTGGGGGTAAATAGGATATCTATGTTTGTATCGCTGCCTTCCGCCGAGATAATGGGCGGCCCACTGGCAATGTTGCCAGTCAGTTCGAGATAGTTTGCCGGGCTGGCAGAACCGCTAATTCCGTAAATGCGAAGATTGCCCTTGTGCAATCGCGCCCGTGAATCCGCGTCAGCAGGTGTTCTGATAATTTCATAGTTGCCTAGGGTGTGCGTTATCACCGTTGCATACGGCGTCATGATGCTGCCGTTGAACGACATATCAGACAGGTCCAGTGGATACGGCGACCACCAATCAATCGTACCGTGGACCAGGATAGTACCGGCGCCGACACCGCCAAAAATCGGCACCGTCCCCGGCAGGTTTTCGCCGATTGTTAGATGCAGCCCCTCGATGATAAGTGTTCGCGTGTTTCCGGTTGTCTCAAACAACGCGACTTCGCATTGCGGCCCAAGGTCTTTGATCCGAAGTCCATGAATGAACACGTTGGACGGCGCGTCTGTTGTGTCGAACAAAATGGCGTGCGTGATTCCGGTCGCCCCCAAATTGGTTTCAAAGTGTATATCGAACCACCAATCACGCGAGTTTATGGTTTTATATGTGCGGATTGCTTCTTCTGTGAACGAGACAAGATAGCCGCCATGAAAATGAAATTGATTGGTATCCCCCATCACAATCACAGCGGGGCCAATCGTTAGTTTTCTAAAATCTGCAGTATAAAAAATGTTCTGGTTGAATGACTGCGCCGTGCCGGAACTGACGGTCTGCGTAATAAATTCAGATTCAATATCTTCGTGGTTCGCCCCGTCCATTATTAGGCAAGTGGAATCGGCGTCGTTGTAGTCATTGTAAAGGCGCAGGGATCGGTAGTCGCAAGTCTCGCACGCAAAGTTATAGACACACGCGCGGCTGAATGACCCAATCATAGTCACGCCATCCCAGATCGACTCGCCGGCCTGATCTGTGGAGTTGATGCGTCCCGCCTGCACCCCGAAGGTTGGAGTATTGGAGGCGTCACCGACTAATGTGAGGTCTTTAAAACGATACCAACGTGACCCCAATAGATCGATTGCTGGCTTGCCGGTGCAATGCGCGTCGATGATCGAGCCGCGTGCATCGAATCCCCAATTAAGTGCAACAATACCGGTCGCGTCAATGCTATCTGTGATTTTGTAAATGGCACCCGGCCGCCCATAGACCATAGTCGCCAACCCCTCGGACGTGACCGAAGATGTCAGGGCCAATCGGACGTAATCGAATAGATCGTTTAACGGGGTAGTATCGTTAGCTGCACCGTCCCCGACTGCGCCGAGCATTTCGGCGCACACCTGTTGCTCGGCTAACTCCCACCACGCGCCATCGGCACTCTGCACCTTGCCTTCGTGCGCTGGTTCGGAAACAACACGCTTATAGTTCGCGGCACCGCCGTCCCCGGAATCGGAATAGCCGTTGACGCGAAGCCCTGTTACCGAGCCATCAATGGTCGCAAGCGCGACTGCCGACCGCGACTGAAACAAAGCAACATCAATTGGGACATTGGTTTGCAATAGAGAGGTGGCGGCCTGCACCTGGCCGTAGGTGGCCGCGTCCGCTGCATTTTCGCCGTCTGCCAGATTGACGATGCGCTGGCTTCCGGCCTGGAATGTTCCAAAGCCGATTGCGTCACTTTCCTTTAGGCGCAACGCGCGGCTGATAAGATCATAAAGCCGCTGATCGACCATGATGCCCTTGTCGAGCGCGCGATTGGTCGTGGTTGCCGGAAATTCATCCTGGTCGTTGTAGATGACGGCTTGTGTTCGCGGCGGGTCGCGATAGATGACGAGCGTTTCGCCCGTGGCTGGCGCGGTCAGCATCGTGCAAGTTCCGCCTGCCTCACTGGTCGCGCCCGTCAATGTGTAATGCGTGGTGATCGTCAGTGTCGTCTCATCGCCATCCGAATCGCGCAGGACAACCACAAGATCGGAATTGGTCAGGAAGTACGGCGTGGCAAACTCAGTTGCCGAACTGTTGCCGCTGTACAAAATCTTATTTGTTGCGCTGGATACGGCCATTGCATTGCTCCAAAGAAAAAGGCCCCGCGATTGCGAGGCCCTTAAAAGAGAAACGCCGCCCTGGGGCGGCGCAGTGCGGTGGGCTTTAGCGCCCGCTTATGAAGCGGAGCATTTCGACAACTTCGTCGTCGTCGTCCCAATAGGCGCGGCCATTAATCTTCGATACACTGTCGGCAGCGTTGGGCTTGACGGCGATCGAAGCCACGGCGGGCTGCTCGACCCGCGCGAGGAAGATGACGTTATCGCGTCGGCCGGCGACGACAATCGACACCGTTGCCGCGATTTTGGCGGGTGCCGCCTCTACGCGGACTCGGACGGTTACGCGGTCGTGCTGCGATGGCGTAGCAACTACGGCAACGCGGGAGCGGCCCTTGGCGAGGTGCCAGGGGTAGCCGGTTTCGACAGCCGGAACCGCAGCCGCCCCAGATTTACCGGCCGCCCAATATCTCGCCGAAAAATACCGGGCAAGAAAGTGCCTTGCGCCGAACATGCTAGTCGGTCAGATCGTAGATAATTGCCGTGCGGTTGCCGTCCGCATCAACGGTCGCGACAATCCGATCCTTGCTATCCGCCACCGCGTTGCGGATTGTGTTGGTGGCGGTCGCCGCGCCGGAGATTTTGCCGGCGTCGGCCGCAGCCGAAAGCCGCATGGCTTCGCGAGGCGTTAACCCGACTTCGATCGCGTCGGAGCGATCGAGCAGGGTGTCGGCATTCTCGGTCGCGGTCGGCAGTGCGTCGATGGCGGCCAGGACAGCGTCGTCAGCCGTGCCGAGTGCGGTTGCGAGTTCCGCGTTGGTCGGCAAGTCATCCACGCTGGTTTGCGTTGCGCGGCTGGAAATCGTCGCGTTTATATTCGTTCCAATGATGAAGCCCGCCGAGCCCGCGCCATAAGCCCCCGGTAGCGCCGTTGTCCATGGATCGCCGGCAGCACCCGCTGCGTTCAATGCCTCCGCAGTTGACCCAACTGTACCGCTGTGGTCGGCAATGGCTTCCTCCCAGACTTGATCGGCAATCGTTCCGACTGTCAGACCAGTCACAGACCCAACCGAACCGGACAGGTTGCCAGTGATATTGCCGGTGATGTTCATCGTCTGGTCGGGCAAGTTGATTGCGGTCAATCCAGCGCCGGCCGCTCCGATTTCAGCGGTGTCGAGCAGGATGTCGTCCACAATGCCGTCGACGGTTGCGAGCGCCGCAGCGGTCGCAAGCCCTGCCTGTAATTCCGTGGTAACGTCAGGGTCGAGCTTGGCAGCGGTGATGGCATTAGCCGCGAAGCTCGCAGCCGTAATGCCGCCAGCCCCGACAGACCCCACCGCGCCGGTAACACTGCCGACCGCACCAGTCACCGAACCAACGGCCCCGGTTACGCTACCGACCGAGCCAGACAGATTGCCTGTAATGCTCCCAACAATGTCCATCGTCTGATTTGGCAGATTGATATTCGTCAGGCCTGCGCCGGCTGCACCGATCTCGGCGGTGTCGGTTTCGATTGCTGCGGTCTGCGCCTTGATCGCGATGATGTCAGCCGCGACATTAGCCCCCGCTGCATCAGTCACAACTGACTGATAAATCGTGGTGGTATCCGCCCCAGGGTCGCCGATGGCTTGGCCGAACGTGCCACCAGTCTGGTGTCCGGTCGCGTCCTCGTCCCAAACGGCGTCGGCAATCTCAGCGCCGGCATCTGCGGCCAGCGAGGCCGCCGTGATAACGTTCGCAGCCAGCCCGTTAACGGTCGTGACGTTCGTTGCGGTCGTTGCGGTCGTGATCGTGCCAGCCGTTATGTTGGTTGTACTAGCAAGGGTGGCGTTGGTCGGGAATGTGACCGTTCCGCCGTTCACCACCGGGTTAGTCTTGATCGTGTTAACGTCAACCTGTTGCGTGGTGGCGATCGTCGTCCCGGTCAGCGCCAGCGATGTCGTCGGGCTTCCAACGTTCGCCCAGTCCAGTCCAGCTTCGCCACCCGTCGACACGTCGAGCGTTCTTCCGCTTGTGGTGTCGCGCCTGTAAAGTTCAATCGTGCGCGTGACCGGGGCCATGCCTGCGTGCGTAATGTGTACGCAGTATTCCTCCGAATCCGAGGATGCCCCAATCGTGGTATCTTCATCCACCAACAGGGCATAAACGCCCGGCATATTAGTGGTGTCAATTTCGGAAACGGTCGGCGTGGTGTAGGCGACCTCCGCTGCACCGTTGCGCGATCGGTAAACAGTCCACGTAGCGAGCCCGGTTTCGCGGGTTTTAAGATCGGTCGCGTCAACCGCCACAAAGTAGATACTCTGATCCAGCTTGCCGCTTGGAATTCTCACGAGGAAATGCCTTGTTCAATCGTGTGCAGCGTTTGTGGCACCCGAGCGCCCTCGCTGGTATCGCCCATTCCAGCCTCAATGTGATGCAGCCCGCCCGGTGTCTGCACAGGCGGCGCTGCCCCGCCAGCAAGCGGTAACGGTTTGAAGCCCAATGCCATGATTTATACCGTTAAGATTCTGGCGGTCTGTCCAGGCTTGACGTACCAGTACGGCAGCGGAGGGTGTGGGCCGATGGTGACGCCGTTGGTGTTTGTCCAAGTCTGCCGCGCAACGCCGTGGAACACTTCGCTCGCGTCGTCGCCCTCGCTGGTTGGATGTTTCCAAAAACTGCGATACTCGATGATGTTCTTGGCGATGTGGGGGACAGAGAACGGCCCGCCGTAAGCGAGTTGACGCACTGTGCTGTCTAACAGTTGCGCCCCGTCTGCTTGAATGTCGCTGTTCGTCATCCAAAATTCAGCAATTCCTCCGTCGAAGAACCCTGTGGGCGCGGAGTGGTTAAGACAGCCAAACGCCATCACATCAATACCGGTTGGGTTGTCGTTAATGGCACCCGCCGCGTGAACGATTTCTCCGGTGTGAAGCTTAACCGCCATGCGGCGGTTGGTGCCCGATATGTACCTTGCGACGATGTAAACCCACTGATTTGCTGTGACGGCGGAAACCCCAGCGGTGCCCCCGGTAGGCGAGGCGTCGTCGGTCTGCAGAACGTTCCAGTCGTTTGAGGCGGATTGTGCAATCGTATAGTAATTGATTGTGCCAGCCGTATCACTCAGACTCCAAAGATACCGCGTCGTCCCGGTCGTTGTCGGATAGGCCCAAAACCCGACCGAGAACGGCGGCCCCGTAACCGGCGCAACGCTATTGAGAAGCTTTTGACTGCTGGCACTTGCAAAGAACGCCGCCATTATGCCGACTCGAATTTCACGGTCGTATAAACCACCTCATGGTTTGATCCGGTCGAGTTGAGATTGACGCCGGTGTTGTGCGTCACAAAGATGCCGAACTGAACCGGAATAACACCACCGAACGCCTGAGCAATCGAGAATGGCCCCCACTTATAGGTGCGGTCGCTGGTGTTCCCAGTTGGGATGATCGTTAGCAGCCGCATCAGGGTCTTTTCGATTGGCGTCAGGCCAGCATCCGATCCGGTCGCGGTGCCGCTAAATTCCGTGTCGTCGTAGGACGCATAGCACCAGATTTCGATTTGCCGGGCCGCTGTCGGTGACGTGCCGGTCGTGACCTTCCCGCCGACCAATACATCAATCGCGTCTAGTGTGTCCTTCTGGTCTAGTGCTGTACTCTCACGCCCCACGTCCAATGACGCAGCCGTGGCCAACGAGGCCAGCGTGATCGTCATTGCTGTTGGTGTGCCGTAGAGCGGCGTTGCGGTTGTCATGCGACGGAGCGCCCGAACTGCTTGAGCCGGGCCTGCATCGTCATGACCGCATCATTGACGGCCTGCGCTGCGCGAATTTCAAGATCGGCCAGCCGCTCAGCGTTGGTCCATGCAGGATCGTCGCCCCACTGGAACGCCGTCTCCATCACGGTTCCTGCCGCGACTTGGTTCGCCTCGGCGTTGGTGATCTGCCCGACACCGTTGCCGATGCTCATCTGCGTGACGGAGACATTAGATGCAAGGTTGGCGGCCACCCACGCCACACCCGCAGAGTTGTTCCCCGCAGGCGTCGGGGAGTGCACGATCACATTGTAGATGTTTGGCCCGGTCTGTTCGCGGATATGCAATCTAGCCATCAGTCAGCAGCCTTCCATTTTGTCGCATCAAGGACGGCCATGCGGCGGACTGTCATTTAGCTGCTCGCTGGGAGGTAGAAACGAGTGGCCATTATGCGATCTTCCGGCGGATGGTCATGCTTGCTACCCGTGTTTAAGTTGAATTTCCTCGATCACGACCGCTTGGCCCTTTTCGAGCTTGCCGTTCTTGAGGCCGCCGATTGCTACCTCGGACCCGACCGTCAGACTTGTGTAAACGTCCTCGCGTTTGCCGTTACGCAGGCGCGCTTCCTTTGGAACGCCGCTTAAGACAGCGAACGCGCCATATTCGGGAATCCGCAATGTCAGCGTGTCGCCATCGACCGAGCCGCAAGGCTTGGCGAGCGCGATGGCGGCCAGCACTACGCCCATCCCAGCAGTGCCGATCTCGATCACGCCAGGCGATGACCCCGCATCAATCAAGTCTCGCACCGCCGTCATCCGCATGGACTTGGCGAGCGGTGAATAATCCGACATGCGGGCTAGTCCTTTGCCTCGACCTCTCGCAGGCCGGTGAATTGGCGGGTGTCGTCGCGGATCACGTCCCATGTGCGCGTGGCACTGCGCTCAACGACGCGGGTAATCTCGTTGTGTTCGTTGCGGACGAATTCGACGTGCTTCGGACGCTCATGCGTTGGGGCCGATTGAGGTGGCGGCAGTGGTGCAGCACGGTGCGCTGTACGCAATTCATCGTTAGCAACAAGCCGAGCGATTGATGCGTGCAGGCTGCCAAGCGGATCGCTCATCGGACGATGTTCTCCAAATTCAAACGGAGCCGCGCGAGCGACCCCGTTGGGTTATTTCAAAAGGCTTTATGGTGTTAAGGGCGCTTCGCCAAATATCGCCACCAGATCGTCGCCCAGAACAGTGGCGCGGACCCGAGCATTCCATAAGCCATGTATGCGTCTAAGATTTCTTTGCGAGAAGTCCCAGCACGCTCGATGAAATAGAGTATCGCAACAACCATCAGAGCGAGCAAGAAGTGCAGCACGAATGCAGCGAATGCGGCGAACAGCGCAAGCAACACGCGATGTTTTTGGGTAAAGTGTAGCCACCCAGCAAACAAGGATGATGCAACCATGATCCAGATCGCGATCTGGGCTGCCATCATTGTACCAGATTGACCCGAGGCACCCCGCCGGGGATTTTAATCGGCATCTTCATTTCCTGCCGCTCATGACGGCGCTCGTCAACGTAGTCTGTGAATTCCGGGAACTTCTTCCGGCCCGACTTTGACATGATCTCAGCCTGGGCCAGTTTGCGATATTCCGCGATCTGGTTCTTGATAAACGACGCTTTGCCGCCCTCCGGCCCGTCACTATACATCTGATAGACTTGGGATAATTGGTGTTTCCCGGTCACAACCGCGTCGAGAAAATCCTTGGCTCCAAGCTTCCATGCCGGGTGCTTCAATTCATTACCAGACAGCCGGACATATTCGTCATAGACTTGGGGATACTCCGCAAAATTAACATCAGCACCCATGAATTCGGACTTCTTCGCAATGCGCTTGACGCCGGTTTCTAGCCGGGTGATTTCGGCATCAATCGGGCTTTCCTTGGTCTTCGATACAGTGGATGGCGAAACAATATCAATGACGCGGCCGTAAACTTCATCGGATTTGCGTACTGTGCCCCACAGGTCACGCGCTGGTGGCAAGCTCTCCGACCAGACAGGAATGCGCGCAGCCAACGCATCCATCGGTGAATTTACCTCACGCGTGACTGGATCGACCGCACTCTTGGCGACATTCGCCAGTGACGAGAATGGCATCAGACTTCCTGTCTGCCGATTTATGTAGCGCGACACGCCGCCTTCGCCCTTCTCGGCACCGTGAACCATATCTAGAAATTCAGTCACACCGCGGAAATAGGTTTTATCGACAACAGACTGTGAGACGCCTGCTATCATGGATGCGACAATCGCCTGCGCTGTGTCGTAGTCGCCGGGCGACAGGTCTTTGGCTTTGATGGTTTCCGACAGGGTCGCCGCCATGCCCATTAACATACCGACCGGATCCAGCCGATTATATGCGTAATACTTTCCATCGACATAGACGCTCCACGGCTTCCAGCCGGTTCGCATTAGAGCTTCTCTTTCTCCAGCGTCAGTCGGCCCCGGACCAGTAACAAGACCGGACGCCGCCATGTCGGTGGCGACTGCGATAGTGGCTGTTCCGGTCGCCATTCTTGACAACGCGAGATCACGCCGCGCGCCGCCCGCCGCGATGTCCTCGCGCCATTGGCCGACCAATGGAGCAAGCGGCGAGTGCTCGAACGAATAGCGAAGAATGTTGGCGGGCGTTCGTACAAACGGAAGGATAAGGAAGGTCGGGTTGAGGCTGCCGCTGTTGCGCATCGCCATCAGTGCCTGCGCCCACTCTCCCGGTCGGTTGGTGAATGTCGAATAGAGCGCGGCATCCGCTGCCGCAATCCGTAGGTTCTCCGGTGGATCGTTGACTATTTCCGCCATGCGGCGGAACTTGTCAGGACCGGAGCGCCCCTCCTGCGTCGCCATGCGGAGCGATTGCGCGTGCAGTTCTCCGCGGTAAGCAATCGTCTTAAAAAACTCGTCCTCGGCGCCAAGCAGCCGGCCCGGTACGGCCGTCGCATTTCCCATAAAATCAATCGTGCGGCCCATCGCGGTTTGGGCAAACTGGTCCGCCTCGACAATGGACATACCTCGTTCGCGGGCCACGGTCGCAGAACTGATGGCCTTATCAAACGGTAGATCAATCTTGCCTAAGCTCGATCCTGTTTCCCCGGTGCGCAGCGCCCGCGCACTCAACCGAAAAGCATCCTTCAGCGACGTGATCATTCCATAGGCCATCGCAATGGCCTCACCATCAACAACGCGGGCATCCGCCGCACTGCCGAGAAAGTCACCCACCTTGGAAGCCAGACTGCGTTCATACACCTGTTGAAATGCAACAGCCAGGTTCGAGATAGAGTTTGCAAGGTGGGTTTTCGGCGACCATAGCAAACCCAAAACAAAGGATTCCTTTACGGCATCCATGCTGGTCGCAGTCCAGCCCCTGCGGACAACGGCTGCCATTGCAGCGGGGTCAACACCCTGCGCGCCGAGCGAAGCCATGCGGCGGGCCAGTCCAGCCGTGACCTCCGCGCCGCCCGCTGCATCCATCAATAATTGCACCTGACGGGCCATCTCGACCTTGCCAGTCCCTGCCGGGATGGACCACGCCTGTAGGGCGCGGGCTGTCTCAGTACGAGCGGCGATCACCTCCGATTGGATTGCGTGATGCACGGCCATCATTCGGCGGAAATTGAACTGATCTGCCAGCCCGGCGTTCGGGTCGGCGGCCTTTCTTGCAGCGTCGAGCAGCTTGTCCGCACTGGTGTTGAGCAAGCGACGAGCGGCTAAGGATTCCTCGGCATTCATCGGCTGGCCGTGGCGGCGGGCCAGCAAGTCTTCAGATGTCATGCCGAGTTGGTCGGCCAGTTTTGCGGTCTGCTCGTTCGACTGTACACCGCGGCGCGCCTTGTTAATGTCGCCCTTGAAGGCATCCGCCATGTCGCGGATGACGGATTTCACATCATCGGCGGTGTTGATCCTGCCGAAGTTGATGAAGACATCGGGCCCCTTGGTGACAGCCGCCTCTCCGGTCAAGCCTGCCGGCGCATCGCTCTCCCTCAGAACCCGCGACAGCCCGGCCTTGGCAGCATGATCGTCTGCCGAACCAGCAAGACCCTTGGCTGCCACGTCACCAGGCACACCCAGTTCCGTAGCGTTGATCGCGTCTTGTAGTTTCTTGCCCGTGACCACCGCAGGGCCTTCGCCGCCCGCCAGTATGTCGGATCGGCTCATGTCGCCATAAAGTTGCTTCTGTGCCTCGATCTCAGGAACGGCCCTTCGCGCGTTTGCCAGCAACCGAATGCCACGGAAAATGCCCTCGGCAGCCAGGCCGAAGCCAGCGCCCTCGACTGCGTGTTTAAGGCGCTTTAATGCCTGCGGATCATCCGGATCGGTGGCCATATACTGCGTCACTGGATTACGCAGGGCCGGGACGGACTCAATCAGATTGGAGATACCGGCATCGTTGGGGTCCATCGTAGCGAAGTCCGCCGCCCCGCCAGCGGCCACCACGCCAGGAATGCCACCGCCCAACATGCGCGCAGCCGGAATGAACCCGGTCAGGAATCTTGAGCCATCGCGGATAATGTGGCCGGTAACGGTAGATTGCTCCTTGACCTTTTCCGGCAGCACATCAGCCAATGCTGACAATGGCCTGCGGATGATCTTGTCTGCGGTCGCATTCCCCGTGCTTGGCACCTGGACTGCGCCGCCGCGATTCTCGGTCAGCCAGTCCGCGAGATCGCGCGCCCCGGTGATGGTATTGCGTACAGCGTCATTGACGCCACCGACAACGGCTGGCGCGCCTTCGACGATCACGCCATAGCCTATGTCGCCCGCCGCCGACCCGATGTGCTCCCAGATCGATTTTGACGGCGTTACTGTGATTTTCAGCGGGGCTGAACCGGATTGCGCCGCAGGTGCAGCCGTTGTCTCTGATGGCGTGCTGCGCTGCTGCACGCGGCGGCGAAAATCCTCAATCGAGGCGTCGGCGGAACGGTTCTCCGCATAGGCCATGTACGGCTGCGCCAGATCGTTATCGCTTTCCACTTGGCACCACTTTTGATTTTCTCGCCGCGGCATCCTCGCGGGCAAGGATTTCGCGCCAGTTATTCAACCGCCTGATTTCCAATGCCTGCTGCGGCTTGGTCAGTTTATTGGCTTCAATATCCGCCAGTAAGTTTACTTCGGCGCGATCAATGTCCGGCAGCGTCACTTCCTCGGAACTCTTTGAACCAAAATACGGTGACAGCCCAAGCGAAGCCTTCATCTGCGTGGTGTCAATCACGGCGTATCGTTTTAGAATGGCCGCCGCCTGGTCCTGCGCTTCCTCGCGGGTAAGTTGACCTTGCGGCTTGCCCTGCGCCCAGTTGTCGAACTCCTGTAGGGCCTGCTGTTGCGCAGCCGCAAACGGAATGCGGGCCGCTCCCGTTACAAGCATTCCAGGCTCCAGCGACTTTTCGATAACACCTCGCATCGACTTGTACGGGCTGGCCGGCTGATCGTCCTTGGCCGCGGCACGGTTCTTTTCCGTCAACTGAATAAAGGTTGCAGTTTTTAGCTTGCCTTGATCCACATAACTGCCGGCGAGTTTTATAAAACTGTCTGGATCATCGGAGGCAATCCGTTTGGTCAGGTCAATGATGGCGCGAGCGTCGTCGGATGCGCTTTCCTCGCGCGTCAACCTCAACGCTCCGTGATACTCCGATGCCGTAAGATAGGGCCGCGCCTGCTCAATCGCATCCGCCGTCAAAGACCCCCGCTCCGAACGTGAATAGATTTCCTTCAACGCCTCGTCGCCCAACACCTTGCGGGCCTTTTCCGCTGTGCGCTCCGCCTGCGTGGCATCGTGCGCCTGCGCGATCTCGATGTCGTTGCGCATCTTGATCGCTTTCGGGGCGTCCGGCATCTGAGGCGGAGCCCCCTTGCCGCCAAGAAACTGATCCGCGCTTTTGTAGTGCCCCGCCTTGATGCGCTCGATGTGCTGCGCAATCGTACCGTTGCCGTCCGACTTGTTGCGATCAACATTCGGATTGCCGCCATTGATCGTTGTATAGATCGATCCAATGTCCATGCCGGGTTTAACACCTCGGTCACGCAGGAAGCCTTCAACCGCGACCATCTGCTGCTCAAATGACATGCCGGGGCGAACGCCGTACTTCGCGCGTTCCTCTGGACCGAACTGGATCAACCCGAGGTAATTGTTGTTTTTCCCACCAACTTTATTTGGGTCGAATGTGCCGCCCGTTTCATACGAAATCGCAGCGGCAAGATCGCGCGGGGCGATGCCGAGCCTGCCAGCCACCGAATTGATCGCGGCAGGCCGCACCGCATCGGCTGGCTTGGCCGGAACCTCGCCGTACATTTCCGAGATCAGCGCCTTGGCCTCGTTGTGCTTGCCAGATGCTTTCAATCCACCAACCACAGCATCCACCACGGCGCGGCGGCTTTCCTCGCGCATGGTTTCTGTTCGCGCCGCGCCCAAAATCCCACGCTTATCAGAGAACAGTTCATCAACCCGATTTAGCCCGCCCTTAACATCGCCAGTAGTAAGAGCTTCGGCCACGATGGCGTCACGGTTTTTAACCGTCTGCGTCTCATATTCTGTGGTTCGCGCGTTGTGCTCGAAAACCGTCCCCTTGACGGAATACTGCGTGCGCAGATCGGCGCGCTGTGATTGGATGGCCTGTATCGCGCGCTGCGATGGCGACCACCCTGCCCCGCGCAGTTTGTCGTCGATCTCCTTGTCGGCGGTATCAAGACGCTGCTTAAGCAGCGAAGAAAACCCGGCACCGCCAGCCGGAGCCTGCTTTTGGGCTTCCAGATATTCTTGCGCATAGCGCGGCAGGATTTCAGATTGAGCGGTATCCTTGGCGACGGTATCCTCGGCGGCCTGCCGTTTAGCGAGCAAATCGCTGCCGATGTCGTTGAGGATCAGTCCAATTCGGCGAGTCGATTCACCAATATTTGCCCCGAACGTATCCGGGCCAGCGACACGCGCATCAATACCAGGATCGCGCGTCACCGCGACCTGGCCGACGCTCTCTGGCCCCGGAATGCGGAAGGTGCCAGCCATCAGCCCCAGCCCTTGGCTGCTTTACCGAAGCCGGAAAGCAACGATGTTCCAGCGTCGTAATAACTCGCGGTTTTTGCGTTCTCACCGCGCTTACGATACAGCGCCGCTTCTTGTTCCTCGCGCTTGGCACGACGCTCGCCGCCGTGCATGATGCGCGACGTGCCAAGCGCGATCTCGCCGACCGTGGCTTCATCGACCAGCAGCGGCGAGCCTTCCATTGTCACGCCGGAAGCACCACGCGCAGCAATCCCCGCCGCGCGCTGACGCATTTCCTTGCGGAAATAGTCGGAACTCTCTGTGTCCGCAACATTGCGATCAGCCGCCGCCTGTTGGTCGCGCACCGCCGCGTTGTAATCAGCGCTTTCCTTTTCTGCCTTACCCTTTTGAATGGACCCCATCGCTGACACGGCACTGCCGGCCAGTGCGGCGCCGATCAAAATAGTTTCAATGCCCATTCCGGCGATCCTTGACGTATCTAAAGCGCTGAAACTCTCGGCCGTTTGTCGAGAACGATCCGATTGGCACAAATCCAAGCAGCCGATCGAGCTTGAGCCCGGTCGGCAGATCGACGGGCGTCTGCGCCTCGATCCAGTGGAACGGCGCACGCTCGATGCCGTCACGCAACATGCGAATAAGCGGCAGCACGGCGCGCCGTGGCATCGGGCAGGCCATGATGGCCCAAGCTAGGCCAACACCATTGCCGTAGTCGGCGAGACCGCCGGCTGCAACCAACTGCCCATCCACCAGCATGGACCGAGCAAACGGATCGTTTGCAATCGTCGGCAGGGTTTCAGCCCCGGACATATAACGCCGGGCCATGACCTCGGCTGCGGTTTCACTCAACCTTGCCAGATCACCCGGCCGGATCGGAACAAACTCAATCGCTGGCATCGACTTCCGGCGATATGCCGAGCAGTGTCCACGGCAGCGGCTGTGAGCCCTTGGCCACAATACGGGGATCGGTATGAAACCCGCCTTCGGATGACTTGCGGATTTCTCCGGTAAACAGTGGGATTGCATTGGTCATCAAATCAGCCGCGGTGCGGAACGCGCACGGCTCAAAATTCAGATTGCCATCCAGATCAATACCGAATTCAAACGTTGCGGCATCGAGCAGCGCGAACACCAGAGCATTGACGGTTTTGGTGCGTCCAACGCCCGAGCCCGTTCGCGAGCCATAAGGCAGTTTCATGGATCGATAGACCCAATCATAACCCAGGCCGACCTGGACCTTGGTCGCCGCCGTGCGCAATTCGACTTCGCCGCCGGACACCTCGGCATCGTCCTGCACCGCGCCATCCGCCATGATCTTGACGGTTTCGCCCTCAAGATGATCGAGGCCCGTTATTGTGGTGGTCGAAGCGCCATCATAGGTCAGACCGCAATCGACATAAAAGGCATCTTCTTGCAACGCCAACTGCGCCGCGTCCCAATCTGGCTTCCAATTAGACTCGCTGGCATATTCGTTCGGGTTAGGGCCTTCGTAATACCCTTCCATGACTTCGATGTAGCGAACCGAACTGCCATCGATGGTGCGCCGGACAATCATCCATAATTCGTCGCGGTCATCGGAGGCATAGACTTGCCCGCTGGATCCGACCGCTGACCCTGGGATTACCGCCAGCGACTCGACCACGGCACCGGATGGTGCAATCTCGCAGGGCGTCCAGCCGACTACGTTCTGGCTTCGCTTGTAGGCCATGCACGCAAGTTTGCCGTTTTCTAATCGTGCCCAGACTTGGGAAAATGGTTCTTCTTGAAACACAATCTGCGCCACCTTGCCCTTGGTGATGTGGCGGGCCAGCATAGTAACGTCAGACGCCTGAAACCCGTCGATTTCAAACGAAAACCCAATGTCGTAAACGCCGCGTTTGGCGCGATGCGCGAACACCGCCGCAGTGTCGATCTGCACTGGCGCGCTGTCCGCGGACTTAACCGATGTTTGCGGTTCGGCCACAAAATCCGATGGCGTCAGAACCGGCCCCTTTGAGGCAACCGCCCATTGTCCTGTTGATGTGCCGACGATCAGCCGCCGTGAACCGACCAGCCACACGATCGGGCTGACGCGCGTTGCTGACAATGTGAAATCCAGTGCGTCGTCATCCTCGACAGTAGTTGCGCCTTCCCGCCACGTATCCGGCCGCATATTCTCGAAATCACCGGATTGCGAGCCCCAGATGGTTTGCGGTCGCCCGGCATTGCGCGCCGCGATCAGACGCTGCTGGTAGAACGTACCGACCTTCGGCCATCCCGTTGTGTCAGACCATGCGCCAAGCCGCCATGTTTCGGTTGGAACCGTCGAAGCAAAATTGCGATAGACCCGAACAGTGACGGACTGCGCCGTCGCGAACGCGGTGATAATACCCCATCCAGGCTCGCGGCCGGGATGCTCAAGCCGCACCATGCGGCCAACGTCCGTCGCAGCAAACGGCCTGAATTCATCCAATGCCGCCACCGTGACGCTGCCAGTGACGGCGCTCGCCTGCAACATGCGAGCGCGGGTGTTGTAGAGAAACACGCCGCCGACGCCGCCGACGATGGCGTCGTCTTGGTTGCTCAAAAATTCCAGGTGCGTGGTGGCGCCCCCAGGCGTGAAACTGACGCTGTACCAGCCGGCACCGTAGGCAGTCGGCCCGGCAACTTCAGCCCCACCCGCCGAGGTTCCGATCGAGAGCGCGACCGTGCCGCCGCCGACAATCTGGAAATGCAGAACATGGACTTTAGTTGTGGCCGGCGTGGCAATAGCCTGCCGGATCGCTGCGGTCCCGGCCGCATCGAAGCGGCGCAGGAACACAAACCGGCTGGAACTGTCATATTCGACAAAAGCGTTACTGGCGATGCTTTGTGTCCAAGGATCAATTCCGCCACTGAAGGTTCCGTTGCTGACAAGATTCTGCGTAGCAAGATCGGTGTCGGGATTAACCCCAAGCCAAGGCCCATCCTGGAAGAATGCCTTGACCAGTGACCATGAACTATCGCCGCGCCGCTCCAGCCGGTAGGGCGCATAATCCTCATGAAAGAGGTAAAGGACATCCGCCGATTGCGTGGTGCGCTCCGCTATCGCCCCAACATCGGCGGCAGCATAGGGGGAAGTCAGCGAAAGCGGAACGTTTGATAGAACCTCGACATCATCGACGTAAGCCGTATCATTCTGCTCGTTGATGAATTGTAGATAGACTGTTCCAGTTCCTGGCGTGAAAGCGATTATGTGCCAGCCAATGCCAAGGTTTGTCGCCTTGACCAGATTATAGGTTACGGTCGCGGTCCCGACCTGCATCGTAATCTTGCTGCCAGGGTTGCCCGTCACCTTGAAGCGAACAACATGGACCGTACTTTGATAGAGCGCGTTGACGGTCAACGCCTGTTCGGCCCAGCCGAATCCATTGGTCGAACCATTAAGCGCCATCTTGTCGGTGGCGTGGCTGATCGATGCGGAGCCGGTCGAGCGGTCGGTCCAGCTTGTGATATTGGTGCCAAAGGCACCGTTTGTGATTACGGTCGTAGTCGTCGCTGAAGCAAGCCGAGCCTGATTACGGAAAAACCGCAGATAAAAGTCGCCGGCCTCGATCATGTAAGCTTGGTCGCTGACCGGCTCAAATGAGATCAACGCGGTGTCGTCGGCGCTGTCGGCCACTTCGTTGATAAAGCGCGTTCCGGGGCGCTTGGTAACGGCCCCCTCCGGCAAGCACACAAGATTAAAGCCGCGGCCGATCGATGCCGGGTATTTTTCAAAGTCTGTCCTCGCGTCCATGCGAGGCGAAAACTCTCCGGCATTCTGCGAAGATAGAAACGGCGTCGCCTTCAAACCCATCTCCCATAAGCGTGGCGGCTTGTCGCCCACGAGCCATCCGGCATCCGCTCCGGGTAATCTTCAATTCCGTCGATCGACGCGGCCTGCCGCATCGCGTCTCGCATTTCCTCTTTCAGAAGTTGATGCAGCGTGTTCGACTTGGCGATGCCGGTTGCAAACACTGCCGCCAAGCGCAGCGTCAACACTTGCCGGAACGTTGGCGTCATGATGTTAGGGTCAGTGACCCGCCTGATGTAGCGAAGATAAGCGGTGTTGGAACCGCAGACGATGGCGTTGACGTAGGTATCATCCGCCTGTTTGACGCCCTCGATCTTGTATTGCAGATCGCCGCCGCCGTAATCCCCGGCATGCACAGACACCGTCCGCATGTAATCAGACGGCAACGCAAAGGCATAATCGAACTCAAATACCGGGGCCGCCGAGAGCAGCGCGAGTTGCGCCCGCGTCGTCGCAAAATTCCACGGATGCCGCTGCAGCAAGTCATCGCGCTCGGAGGCAAGAACGTCGCGCGCCACGCCAGCCGATGACACTGTGTCGTCGATTGACGTGATGCGGCGGTCACCTACTTTTCTGAGGGCGCTATTCACAATTTCCGTCTCGGAAGCCATATCAGGCCGCCTGCGCCTTCGGCGGACGACCCGGCCCGCGCCTGACCTCAGTTTCAGCCGGGGCAACAGGTGCCTCGATCTTGACGATCTCGCCGATCAGTTTCAGCGGAACACCATCATCGCCAGCGGAAATCACCCGAACCGTGGCGACTTCGCTCAGAATGGTATCCTTGCGAGATCCATTTGTGCTGTTCAGCCGGCAGAGTGTGATGCTGTCGCCTGGGTAAAGCTGGCCCCGCATCGGCAGAAAAAACTTGTCGTTGATGACTTCGCTCAGCGCGAGCGTGGTGCGGTATTCGTAATGCTGTTGATACGGCATCGCATTGGCCATGCACATATCGAGGGTTTTGGCGCGGTGTTCGTTCATGCGGCTTATCTCCAGTTTTCAACCACCCAAGGCAGTTGTGTTTGCACCATCGCCTGCGATGGATCGTGAGCACCGTGAAAGTGAACGATGCGAGCGTTCGGTGGCAGCGTTGCCGCGCCCATGTATTTCACCCGCCGCCGGAACTTGAGGCCAAACGGATCGCCGCCGCGCAATTGCATCAGGTGCATCCGAAACGAAAAAACGCCGTCCGCCTTGGTCCACCTCGGCGCGTCTTTAATTTTGTGCGCCATCCACGCTTGATCGGAACCGAAATAACCGAACTTCTGTTTCAGCGTGGCGTGTTCAGCGTGACTGAATTCGCTCCAGACCTGAGGCAAAGCCCCCGCCGTCAGCATCCATTGCGAGCCGCAATAGGGTGTTTTCCGCGAAGGGTCGGCCCAAACTACGAAAGGTTCCGGCCGATCAAACAGCGGATCGAGCGGCCCGGTTATGACGGTATCGAGATCGAGCGAAACAAACCGCTCGCCGAGCAGATCGCCAATCTCCGCCGAAAACGCTTTCAGGCGGACAAAGCAACGGCCAAGATCGTGCAGATCATTCCAGAGCGGGACGATCCTCACCCCGCCGTCGATGCCTTCCGGGTTATCGGTGACACAGACAATTTCATGCGGCATTTTCAGATGCCGGCTGACCATCGAGGCCAACGTGTTGACGTGTTTGGCGTTATAGTTGGCGCGATGGTGGCCCATCGTATGGCCGCCCCACTTCCAACACACCACAGACAATTTCATACCCGGATGCCCCAGACATGATCTGGGAACAGGGTGGGCTTATCCGTCCGCGCCATGACCGCGGCCTTCACCGTGTCCCAATGCCAATCGTGCCCAATGACCCATTTTCTGGCCTTGGGCTTCCAGGCATCGAAATCAGCGAGCACCCGTTCAGTCCGGTGATCGGCGTCAATGAATACGCAATCAACCGATCGGTCCTCGAAGGTCGCGGCGGTCTCAACCGTGTCAGCAATAATCAGTCTGGCGCGGTCGCCGTATTTTGCGGCCTGTTCTGTTACCAGGCGGCGCAGTTGATCCATGTCGGGGCGGCCATAGTCGGTATAGCCATCCTCCAAATGCGTACCTTCAGGGAGCGCATAGGTGTCGACACCGATCACTGTCATTCGTTTACAGGTGGCGAGCAGATGAAAGAACGTTGGCCCGGTGAACACCCCAAGCTCGACGAGGCTTGTCCATTCCTCTGCCTTGGCAAGGATTTCCAAGACGTGCCAGCGCTTGGAGCGCAGCGAGACCCTCTTGTCCTTTTTCTTGACCCAATGCTGCCGGCCGACCGCACCCGGCCGGTGCTTTACGAAAGTATCTGTTGCTGCCACGGAAAGCTCAGAACCTTGGGACGCCAATCCGGCCCGCGCGATGACACCATTGCCTGCACCGCGCGATCCTCCGGCTGCTTGCGTTTGTACCGCGTGGTCGAAGCGTCCAATTCAAATTCATGGCGCACCAGGGCGTCAGTCATAATCCTGACTGGTAATGTCTTGGCGACACGGCGGCGATATTCGCCATCGGTGCCGTAGTGGCCAGATAACGCCTCATCGTATCCGCCAATCTGCCAGAAACTATTTTGCGTCATGAACCAAGAATTAGGATGCGGCGGGATGTCCGCCCAGGTTTGAAACCCGATGGATTCGACCCGCTTGAAACGATAGACCGTGAACGGCTCGACCTTGCCGTAGATAAGGGTTTCCAGTGTCCCTTGCGGGACTTGGTGATCCATGTCGGTCAGCAGACACCAGTCGCGCGCATGAAACATTCCAAGATTTCGCGCCGCGAGCCAGTTCCAGCGCACATCAACGCCGATACGAAACAGCCGCAGATCGAAAGGCAGCAACTTGCCGCGCAGCACGTCCGCCGCAGGCGTATCCGGCGAGCCGTCATCGATCACGATGACGGACAGATGATTGCGTAAATCCTCCCGATAGCCGACCCAGGACTGCACTTGCCGCGCCAGCATCAGCGGATTTTCGTAGTACGGAATGACGAACGTCACATTCCGTGCATGAGTGCCACACTCGATCTCGACCACGGGCGCATCGTCGCAACCCGGCGCTGAAACCCGGCGCTTTCGCAGGAGCTTCATTGCCAATACTCGTTGAACCAGTCGTATTGTTTCACCGCCAGATGGTTTTTTGGTTTGATGCAGAGCACAACCTTGGTTTCCTTGGGCCATGGTGGCGGGCCCGCACTGACACGCCGAAACCATTGCGCTGGAAACATCGCCTCATCCGGCCGATGCTGCGCAATGAAATCCTGGTCAGACCACAGATCGGCCGTGGCGCCCGGCCTCCACTTGCTCCACAGATCGGCCCTTGCCCCGTGGTTCCAAACCATCAGGCTCGAATTGTATCGCTTGATGACCTTCTGCCGACCATGCCCCAGAAACATCGGCGCGCTGTCCGGTGCAATAGCGAACTCAGCGGGAAAATCCACAGCCTCGTCGAGTGGTCCCGTCACCAGCACGTCCAGGTCGGAATAGAGCACCCGACCATCGAACGGCATGGCCGGATCGAACATGCGAAGCTTTGACCACCATGCCTGATAAAGACTGCCCGTGGTTGGCACGACAACCGGCTCGACCCCTTTTGGCAGATCGTTCGGCCGATCGGTCAGGCACACCATGCGGAATGGACGCTCGAGGTGGCGTTCCACCATCGACTTGAGTTTGACGACATATTCGACGCCGAACTTGCGATGGCCTCTCACCCAAAGACACGCGACGGTCAGGCTCACTGGCGCTCGCCGAGCAGATAGGCCCGATTGGTCAGAACTTTGATGCGCTGGCCGGCATAGGGTAGATTGCTCACCGCCCGGTTGACCCCAGGCACATGCACGTCATCGAAGATCGCGACGTCGCCCGGTTCCTGATGTTCGGCCAGCATCCGGCCTTCTGCGGACACCGCGTTGAAATCATGCTTGCCGTCCACGAACGCAAAATGGACGCGCTCGTCCCGTGGCAGCAATGCCAGCCAATCGGCACCAGGCATGCCGTGGAATTCTCGATCGACCGACATGGGCCACCACGGATCGACCAATTCTGGCACCGTCATCGGGTCCAAGATCGAATTGCGATCCACCATGGCATAGGGATCGATCACGTCGATCGACACCACCATGCCGGCGTGGCCTGCGTCGGCCAGCGCCCATGCCATGCATAATGCGGAAAACCCCTTGGCGGTCCCAATGTCGAGGAACGTCATGTAGTAATCTTCGGTGCCGGCGAGATAGCGACGCGCCTGCGCATACAGAATTCGTCCATGCTGCCAACATGGCGGGTTTTTCTTGACCGGGCAGGCCAGCACGCGGGCCGCATCCTCAAGCCGCCCACGGTCCAGCGCAAAGCCCGCATCGCGCTCGAAATCATCGACAATCGGATATTCCCGCACGCGCTCGGCCTCAAAGGCAGAGACATAAGCCTCGCGGGCTGCTTTCATATCTGAAGCTTCCAGCGGCCTTGCTGGGGATTAACGAACGGCCGGTGATCGCCCTTGTGTAGAACGGCTCGAATGAGACGGCCGCGTTCCAGATCCGCGAACACCATCATATCGACGTTGTAGCCGTTGGCCTTGGCCAGCGCCTGGATGCAATTCGGCTGGATATTCCACATGCCATGATCGAGGTAGCCCTGGTGCGGCGTCTCGAATGCGATGTATCCGCCGGGCTTGGTCAATTGGTGCAGCGTGCGCCAGACTTGCGCCTGATCGAACACATGCTCTCGCGTTCCGAAGTCCGTCACCAGATCGAACGGTGGGCCGGGCACCACACCCTCGATCGGCAGATTGAGGTCGTGCAATATGGTCGCCTTGCCGTTGCCGTCAATCGAGACATAACGACCCGCGCCCCATGAGTGATATAGCGGCTCGCAAGGCAGTTTTTTTGCTCCAAGCTTGTCGCGATAGAGTTGATCACCAAGTTCACAAACCGAAAACGGCTTGGGCAGTTTCGCGCACAGGTCGCGCAGATACTCAACAGGAACCGGCCCGATACCCATTATGACGGCTCCCCGAAAAACTTTCTTGGCCACCCGCTCATGGCTTTAACGCCATGGTGCCATTGCGTGTCGTCGCGGATGTAGTTGCGATAAATGTTGCGAACCACTTGATGACGGAAATCCCGCGCCATCGTCTGATTTGCATAAGGCCCGCGTTCCAGCGGCATGCCGCACAAAATGAATTCCTCGAACCCAATCATTTCGGCCATCTTGCGGGCCGCCCAAACCGAGGTTCCGACGCCCTTGGCTTCCGGCCACCAATGATCGACGTAGGGGTATTTTTTTGAAAACTCAGAAGCCTTGGCAAGCGACGTGGAGCCGTGGACCATACATCCGGATCCAAAGCTCTCACGCTGTTGACGCGCCCACACGCCGAGCTTGTTTGGCCCGTGATGCGAAGAAAACAACGCCAGCGCCTTGGTGAAGGCCGCCGCGCCATTGACCACGATAACCGGCGCATCGGGACGCAACGCCCGCGCCTTCGCAAAATCCTCTTGGAGCGTCCACGCAAAACCACAAACGAGGACGGCCCCGGCGTGCCGGTGAGGGTACGCCGGGGCCGCCTGCCACACGTTAGGACGTGTAGGTCACAGTCGCAGCCAGAATGTCCTGGCTGATGTTGACGGAGGTCGAGCCGTCAACGTTGAGCACTATATGCCACGACTCATCGACCAGGGTTGCAGCCATATCCTCCTGGATCGTTCGGGTGTCATCGATCGCGCCGACGCGGATCACTCGGATCAGATCGCCAACCTTGAGGTTAGCGATAACCTCCGCATCGTTGAAGTACGCAGCCACCTCGATGGTGGTGTCGGCATCCGCTGTGACATACGTCCACAGCGAAACGCCGTTGCCCCAATCGGCTGACCGCCAGAAATATGTTTTCTGGCCGATAACCCCAGAGGTGCTTTGCTTCTTGAAAGCCATGATGGTTTCTCCTGATGCTGGGGTTGTTACGAGGTCGGCAGGGCTTCGTTGTCGTCCACGGTGCAAGAAATTACACCGTTGAGATCGATCAACGCGGCGCCGCCGCTCATCATGTGGTTGACCCAGTGCGCCGCACGATCACCATGCCAGGTAATGTCCGCCGCGACTGCGTTGCTCGTCGCGGCGTTACCCGCGAAGGCACCCGTTGCGTAGCCGAGCGCCGACTTGTGCCAGGCCAGATAGACGCAAGCGTTACCGCCCACGCCGGACAAGCCGGTATGGACTGTCCACTTGACGCCCATAAAGTCCTTGAACCTGGTGATCGGCGCACCCTCGGTGAACGGCAGGCCGTTCGGGCCGACATAATCGGCACTGGCGAACTGCTGCACACACATGGCGTAAGCCCAACCGCGCGTTGACAGCGCGCCGTAGCGCTGACCATCGTTCGGCACGTTGTTGGCGTCGAGACCTTCGACCATGCCGATGATGCCGTTGCGGATCGCATTGGCGGAGGTAACGGTCCAGGCCGTCGAGGTCTCGGTCGTGGTGCCGAGCGCCGTGATGATCTGGTCGTCAACCTTGCGGCCAAGAGCCTGTGCACCGCCTTGCGCAATGGCCATGCGCTCGTCGATGTTGGTCTTGGCTTCGTCGAGTTTGTCCACCCAATCGCCTGCGTAGAAATCATACAGGGTGCATTCGATTGCGGTGTGTTCCTGGTTCATCGGCGTGATGACACCGTGACGCGCTTTGGTCGTCGCGGTGCCGTTGCCGATCTTCTGGAACGTGGTGGAACGGCCGACTATGCCGTCCTTTGTTCTCACCGTAGGGCGAAGAACCGAGCCCCGGCGGTGAAAAATGATATGCACCTCCTGCTCGTATTGCCTGATAAAGGCCTCGTCGATCGTGATGCTCATTGGGATGCTCCCGTTGTTGAGCGTTTCGGGGGAGCACATGCGTTGCGTAGCTGGCCGGTGACGGGCGCAGATGGCCGCTCGAGCGGGGCTGCACGGTTGTCAGGTCAGGGGCTTGGCAAGTGGGTCTTGGTGGGTTGACCCGTTCGCGGGGGCGCGTGAGCGGTAGCCCGCTTGGATCAAGAACAATCCGCCGGATGGCGGAATTTCAGTTAGGCACTGCGTCCGGCCATGCCGACGATCGGCGCACTGCCATAGAGCGCGGTGTTGATCTCACCGAGCCGCTTTTGAACGGCCGGGCTCTTGTATTTCTCGGTGCCGGGCGGGTTGTCGGCCATGATCTGCTGCATTTCGGCTTGCAGGGAACCCTTCTCGGCGGATCCAACCGCGCCGATAAATTCGCCCTCGCCCATGCGCAGGCCGACCTTGCCCATTGCCTTGATAAGCATCGGGTGGTCGCCAAGCTTGGCACCGTTGACGATGGTGGTGTTGAGGAATGTCTTGAGTTCATCGCCGCCGAACACCTCGACAGCGCGCACCGCCAGATTGACGTGCTTGGAATAGTCGGCGCCGAGTTCCTTTTTTAGGTTGGCTTCTGCGTCGGTACGAGCCTGCACCGCGACACGGTTCTGCTCGGCCAACTGGGCCTGCGCCAATTCGGTAACGGCCTTGCTTACAGCGGTAACGGCCGCGGCCGGCACGCCGTTGGCATGAAACACCTTGGCGATCTCGCCCTGGACTTGCTTGTCCTCGTCGGTCGGTTCACGGCCGATGTCGAATTTATATTCCTCGGGCTTCTCGGGAACGCCGATTGCCTTGTGAAACTTCGCAACGTCCTCGGGTTTGGCGTCCTTGGCCGGGACACGGACCATCGAGCCGTTGGCCTTGCGCAGATCATAGGCGACCTTGACAGCATCAGCGGGGCTTGCGAGCCGCGATGCAAATTCCTTCTGCTCCGGGTCGGTGATCGAGGCGCGCCAATCGGCAGCGCCGGCGTCGGCCGCAGCGCCGGCACCCTTGCCAGCATCAGCGGCGGCACCATTCGCAGCCGCGCCATTGGCAGCAGCGGCCGCCGCAGCGGCATCGCCTGCAGCAGACGCACCAGAGGCCGCCCCGTCACCGGCAGCGGCCCCATTGTTCGCAGCACCACCGGCAGCGCCGGCATCAGCTTCGGCCATATAAATCACCCTTCTGGTATGCCCTCTGGGGGCGGAATCGCTGCGTGCTGCGAGATCAACGTGCCGATGCGGCGCGCCCAGGCTCTCGCAGCCAACAATGCGTGGTTGTTCAGGTCTTGCTCGTTGACCACCGGGCCCTCGCAAAGATCCACGATCTGCGAAAGAACGCGGCGGCCTTCCTCGGTTCCGAGCAGCACCCGGTTGAAATCCCGGTAACGATCGAGGTGCGTGTATTTGTTCCGTCCGACCTTGATCGGGCGAAGAGCCTCAATGAACGCCGCGATTTGGCTGTCCTGCTCGGGCTTTCGTCCCGCTCCTGGTCTAGCCCCGCCACGCGGCATACAGCCTCACTTTTTGAAAGTTTTGATTGGATCGCCCAATCAAACCGCCGCGCCGTTCTGCATCTGCTCGGTGGCAACGGCATTGTTGCCGGCTTCGGTCGCGGTCTTGACGATGTCCGCGATGCCCTGGCCTTCGGCGAGCGCGCCCTGCGAGGCGACCGCCTGCTGGCGCTGCTGGCGCATCGCGGCGACATCTTCCTTGGACCGAATCCACTTATGCGGGAGATTGAAGCTCTCCGGCATATCGCGGGCGATTTCGTCGCCGTTGAAGTTGTCACCCGTCTCGGGCTGGATCGCGATGATGGGTCCAATCGACTCAAATGCCATCGCCATACCTGCAACTTCGATCTGCCGGCGGGCCTGTTGGATCGGTGACATGAACTCGAATTTAACGTCACGGCCTGCCAGCACGTCAGGTGGAGGCTCTAGCGCCCCGGCCTTGAAATCCCGGTTTGGCCCCGACATGATGCCAAACACCCGAGAGATAATGGCACCGATATAGTCCGGTTCCATTTGGCCCAGCGTCGGGCCTATCTGTCTGATAAACTCCTGCTTCCGCTCGGAAACCTCGTAGGCCGTCATGTCCGGTCCCTCAACCGGAAGATTGAAAATGTTTTTCAGGAACGCCGACTCGACCATCTTGCGATAGTCGTCCTGCATTTCGCGGCCAATCGGAATGTTGGCGCCGGCCTCCAATACACCCATCGGCTTGCCGTTGGTGGCGCGGATTGCTTCGCTGTCTATGACCGTGAGGCCGCCGGGATAGGTCCGTACTGCTGACATAACGCCATCGGACGCAATCCACTTCGGCGGATCGACCGCCAATTGGCCGCCGACCAGAAGCGTATGGCCCATTGCTTGAAGGGTTCGGCTGTCGGGCAACGCCATCATGCCGGCGGATCGCGGGTAGATTTGATTGGCAGCCACCTCCCAGCGCGGCACCGCTACCGGGAATTCCTGAAACCCGTTTTCCTCGATGATTTTCTCGTCCTCAACAGACACGACACAATTGCTGAAGGGCGCGTTTTTGTTGTCATAGCTGCGCTTGTCGTAGTCACTGCGCGGCTCGATCGCCTGGACGAACTCGAATAACTTATCGCTCTGCCGGTTGGCGCTTGGCTGCGCCAAGGCCTCACGGATTTTTGGCGTTACTTTGTCCTCGCCGAACCGCTGGATAAATTGACGGGCCGTCCAGCGCCTTGTGATGTAACAGGTATCGACTTGGCCATCCGCGTTTTCATCAATGGCAACATCGCCGATGTGCAGGGACCGGAACAACAGACCATTGCGGTCCTTGTTCTCACTGATCCAGAGATAGCCCAATCCGAATGTCGCAATATCGTAATCGACCGCGCCGGAATGCTGGATAAACCGCGCCTCTGGATTGTAGATGGCCGACCACATGCGTTTTTGCACATCGTCAAACCATAGCTTAACTTCATCGACCTCGTTCAATTCATCATCGGTCGCCCGCATCCAGAACCACTTGGACGTTGACGGCTTCATCAACCCGTCAATCGCGGTGGCCAGCGAACGACACGCCTGGCGCGGCGTCGAATCGTAAATCTCTGCCGACGTCTCCTGGCCCGGCATCAGCGATGACGTGAAGCCGCCCCGGTTGGGCTGCATAATATCGGAAAGCTCTTGCCAAATTGGCAGCCACAAGTCGCGGCGCTGCTTGAGCGCCTTGTAGCGGTCAAGCTTGTCGAGCGCCTTGCTCATTCAGCCGCCGCCCAGCAGTGAGGTGCGCTGTACCGCGGCTTGGGCCGGCGCGCCCACGTCGCCAAGGCCGCCGCTGAGGATCGTGTCCTCAAGGCCGCGCTTGCGCCTCATCCTCGCGCCTTCGGCACGCTGAAGCGACACGGTTTCGCCGTCGCCGATGCGCGGCGCAGGCGGCGTGGCCTTGACTGGCGCAGCCACCGGCCGATCGTCTTTGCCGCCGAACAGATTGGACATGAAGCTCATCGTTGCATCCATCGGTGCGGGTTGAATTTCAAAGCGCTTTCGGCCTGGATGGGCGGCTTTGGCCGTTCGTATTGCGTGACGACATTGCCAGCAACACGACTGGCGGCCGCGTCGCGCTCCGCGCGGTAGCGGTCCAAAGCTTCAGGCGTCCATCCGTTTTTCAAATCTTCCGGCGAGAGTTTCAATGCAGTGCGCCGTCAACGGACTGCCGCAGCGCGCGCATCGCCATTGCCGGCCCAAGTTCCTCAATGATCTCGTCGCAGATTTCATCGGGCAGGATATTGCCCGTCCGCTTGGCGTGAGCCCGGCGGGTGATGGTTCGCAGCCGTTCTAAATCCGTTGAACTCAATTCCGTGAGGAACGACGCTGCAACCACCGCCGGCACTATGCCCAGCACTTCAGCCTCTACCACCAGAAGGCGCACATCAGGGCCTTGGATATTGTCCGGCACGGGAGGCACACGATCGTCGCCCGGCCGCATCACCGCAAACCGCAATGGCGAAAGTTTCAGCGTGCCGCCATCGAATGATCGCTCCATGATATATTTGCAGTCGTGCTTCCACTGGCGAACGTGTTCAATAGTTTCATCGCCATTAAGCCAGATTGCCAGTTCCAGTGTTTCGCCAAGTTTCATCGTGCGAGCGCTCCCGCATGAGGCCGGTAGCTGCCGGCGCTTTCGATCACGATCGGCCGTGGCCTGTCGCCGCGCGCCACAGCCGGAAATATCTCGGTCAGGCCCCACACCATTGCGTCAGCGCGATCCGGTGAACGATCACCCATGTATCCGGCTGTAGTGAAGGAACAGAGTTGATCTTCAAGCTTGGCGAAGTATCCCGACATGCAAACTTTGTTCTGATCGAACAGCACGGCGATCGGTTCGGCTCGAACGGCCTTGCCGCGGGAAGCCCTCACCTCACGGAACGGCGTGCGAGGCCGCGCCGTGCGCAGCACCTCCTGCACCATCGCACCGCCGTAATTGATCTCAGCTACAACGCAATCGGCCATATGGCGGTCGAACGCGGTCGCGACGATCGTTCCCCATTGTTGCGGGGAGAAGCGGCCGGATAAATCCTCCAGGATATAGCCCTTGCCATCGACGCCGAGCCCACAGACGACGATACCCACCTCATCAGATCGCTTATCTTCCTCGCCGGAACAGCCGGAAGGATCGACCGCGATGATGACGCGCTGCATATCGGGCAATTTGCCGTCGATCACACGGCCACGGTCCAACGTCTCCATTGACCAAAGCGCGTTATCGACGGCGGCCTGAAACTCGCCGAGCAGAAAACGGCGCCGCATCCGCTCGGGCAGCGTATCCAATTCCTTGAGATAGTCCGCCGGCAGATTTTCCAGGTTGTCGCCGGGATTAAGAACCATCGCGGCGAAACGCTCTGGCTCCGCCAGTTTGGTGCGCTTGTCAGGATCTTCCTTGGCGACAAACAACCGGCACGTCCAATGCGCCTCGGACGGCGGATTGCAGTCGTAGAACGCCTTGAGGCGTAGCGGTGTTTGCTGCGCCAGCCGCGTCATCGCCATGTTGCGGGACGCGAACGGTATCTGTGAACACTCGTTTAGGAATATGGTCGCGTACTCCTGCCCCAAAATCTTTTCGGTGCGTTCCTTGTCGTCAAGGCCACCGAACCAAATTTCAGAATTGTTGGGCAGACGATAGAACCAATCGGACTTGTCGAGGTGGCAGTGTTCAGCCACGCCGGGAAAACACAGTTCCATGACCTTGGGCAGCGTATCGTAAACGACCGATGCCTTGATATGGTTGAATCGGTATCGCAGTGCGGCGTGGCGGCTTGTGTGCGCCAGCGCACGGGTAATCATCGCGCGCACAACCAAAAACGTTTTCCCGCTCCTACTGCCGCCGTACAGCATGACATGCGTGGCCGGCGAGCCCAGCACGCGGTTGGCCACTACCTGACGTTCCGTCAGGTGAAACGTCACAGCAGGCCCTTATCGTCCCCGGCAATGTTGACTTGGATTGGCCCGCCGGCAGACCCGGTGTGTTCGACCCGTTCCTTGAACATGCCGAGATGCTTGCCGAGATCGACCAGGGCCGCGCGCTTGTCGCCGAGCTTGAACCTGACGGCCGTCACGTTGGCATCGGGGCGATCTTCCCCACCGTGCTCGGTTCGCGTCGTAACGTCGATCGACTGGATCGCGGCGGCCTGGTCTCGTGACAGAGCCTCGAGGACGATGCGCGGCTGGCCTTCGGGATCAATCCGAACGTAATCAAGCATGTTCGAAAATCCGACCTTGGCGAGTTCGGCCACGATAGCCTCGACCGTGACGCCGGTTCGGGCCGCAGCCTCGGTGGTGATTTCCACCACGCGGGCCTGGATTGCGGGCAATGCGGCCAAGCGCGAGGCATTGCCGGCGTCGGGCTTGTAGCCGGCGGCAGCATAGGATCCGTTCACGCCCTGCCCCGTAGCGAGCGCCTGCGCCACGATCTCGTGTTTGGGGTTTTTGAGAACTGACATTCAGACCTTTGGCATCACGAGCCGATAGCCGCGACCGTCAAGGACGACGATGCGGACACCGAGTTGTTTGATGATCTTTCGCGCCCAAGAGACATAAGTTCGGATGCACATCATCCATCCTTCCGGCTCCCTGTACCCCCACAGGCCAAAGATTCACCCCAAAGCTGGCAAGCTATTTGACGTTGCCAATTGGGGCGATGGAGCGAAGGCTACATTATACGCAGCCATCATTGGTGCTACGGCAGTTATCACAGCCGCGAAGTTCGCCTCGTCCCCCAGTCAAACCACGATAGTGCATCCCGTGATCGAGCGCGTTGTAGAGCGCGAGATTAAGAAAGACGATTTGCTGTCCACCTCATCATTGAGCCGCCCTAAAATACCCTTGCCAAGGTCTCGACCAAAAAAACACCGCTAAACATTCCGGTCATCGTTCCGATCAATATTCCCACCAGAAAAGACCAAAAGTGGTCGCTAACTCGGCGTGTGACCATTTTTTTCAATCCTTCGCAATCAGCATCTTGTATGGCAGCGGACCGTCAACGCGTGTCAGGAACTCCGCGATGCGGTTGCAATCAGCAACGCCACGGCGATTGTAGCGCCACGTAATCTCGGCCAGATACTTGTCCAAATGTTTGGCTGACACCCAGTGGTGAACGAGCGCGTCCGCGCCGCATGCCGCAGGCGATGCAACATGAACCAGCCGGTCTTTTGGGTAACACCCAAGTCCCGCGCGATCTGCGTTGAGGCGATGCCCTTGCGATGGCTGGTAATCAGCCAAATTGCCGCCAGCCATTTGCGGACCGGAATTTTGCTGTCCTCAAAGATCGTCCCGACGCGGATCGAAAACGCCGTCCGGCACTGAGCGCATTTCCATTTCCTGCCGCCCTTCAGGCCGTAGATTTCAGGGTGGCCGCAGTAAGGACAATATTCCCCATTTGCCCACCGGATTGCCTTAAAATAGCGGATCGCCGCACCCTCATCGGGGATCGCGGCGAACAAGTCGTACAGACTCAAAAATTCCTTCATTGCCCTGTCCTCTCCGATAGTTAGAGAGAATCATGTTTTTGGGCTGGTGTCAAATAGTATATAAGTTCCGCGTCCGCCATAGGCGACGGTGTTCGAGTTCAGATCGACCAGCAACCGATTGTCCGCCACCTCGGATCCGCAGCATGGGCATATCATCGCCGTGGACCTGAATAGGAAGCAGCCCAGCCAAGCTGGCGGCGATGACTGGGCTGCTAGGGCGACGGCGGGGAACTGGGGAAAGAACCCCACACACGACGCCATCCCGCCGGGATCGGCGGAAATACAAAGCCCGCCGCGGATTTCTCCGGGCGGGCACAAACTCACTCATTCGGTGTATGTCAACGGCCCAAGTCGCGCAAGGGATAGTATGCGAGTGCCGCACAGGACACGTCCCCAGGGTTCAAACAACCCGCAGAATACGGCTTCGGCGCTCATCGTCGTGCGCCCAAGGTTCGGCCGCGGCAGCAGGGCCAACCGCAATGTGCTGGTTCAATTTCCAGGTATCAAGCGTGGCCTTCACTCGGGCGAGACCTGACCGCCACGCAAAATATTCCGCGCGCGCGAATGCGATGTCAGGCCCAGGCGGATCCAACTGCACAGGGCAGCGCGCCTCAGGGCCGTAGCGCCGGCCAGCGGTCATTCCGTCAACCAAATAGCCGTCATCGTCGATGTACTGCACGATCGGCTTGCCGTTCTTGCCGTTTGATCGTTTGATTTTAACTGGCCCCATGTCCCATTGTGGCCGTGTCCCCATGCGGGCGTGTATCGTCACCAGTGCCGATACGTTGAGGCTCAGGTACGCCATCGCCGGGTGATCTATCGAGACGTAGGGCGCCAGGTGCCCCATCAACCGCTCGCGGGATTGCTTCCAATCAAGCCCGACCTCGCCGAGCCGGTTGACGACGCACTCGACGATCAGCGCGTCGGGGTGCGGAATTCCGCCAAGTGCTTCCGGAAAGCCTGGATCTTGGCTCCAAGCATCGACCCGTGTGCCGAGATCAGCAACGCGAAACATCGGCGAGATCGACGAAGGATCGTTCCACCCGCCTTCGCCTTGCCCGTAACCCTTGGGCAGTTCTTCGCGGTAAGCCCATTGAAGTAGCTTCTCAACGTCAACCTGTATTTTGTTGGCGTTATTAGCCTTATTTGGTTGCTGCATCATTCGGAAATCTGATTCCATTTTCAGCGTGTTTTGCATTTTGTCCGACCTACAAAAACACCGATGGCAGCACTTTGTATGGCTTCCGGCTCGGGTCGGGCGGCGCCTTGGTTCGCTTGCCGGCGTGCGGGCCTTTGATGATTTCGATGACGCGCCAGTTCTTGCCGTACACCTCGACGCGGATCATTCCGTTTTTTATCAATGCCTGCGTAATGCCCGAGCGAAGCTTACCCGTTGGGTATGCGGAGTGGCGGTTAGTCGGAGCCCGCTCGCCTGCGTTTGCCGCACTGACGATCAGCGCAAAGCCACGGAGAATGACTTGCTCGGAGATCATTTGGGTTTCTCTCAGCGCTGCATGAAATCTGGAATGCTCAAGTCGTCCGGAATCTCCCGTCGAACAGGTCCGGCCACACGTCCGGAACTGTCATTTCTTGTGACTGACCTGTAGTCACCCGTTTCATCGCCAAAGGTTCGAAGCCGAGGTATTGGATGAAGTACCGTTGCCATGCGTCCCATTCCGCCGTTCCCATCGTGATCGTTGGGAGTGGTGTTTGCCCCTTCGCCCCCATTTCCTTGATCTTCGCGTGTGCCAGGGCTAGTTTCCCGTAAGTCATTTCCTTGGTTAGGTTTTCTTTCGAGATCAGTCGCATTTGTGGCCCTCAGTTTTGCAAACATTTCCGCGCGCTGTTCATCGGTGATTGCCGCTGGCGAATTACCGCCGGAGGGGTAGTCATTCCATCGCTGTTGGTTCAGCCAAGTGACTGCCTGCGCGACGAATTTCGTTCCGACTTGGTTTTGGGTTTGCAGTTCAGCCGTGTAGCGTTTTGCCGCGGCAATGATCGATTCCGCATCGGTGCCGGATTTTACCGCGGCATCGAATTTCTTGAGAGCCGGTGTTTTCGGGTTTGCGCCTTCGCGTCTCGGGTAGGCCTTCCAAAATTCCTCGGATTTTGAATTCGATTTGGGGCGTGTCGCTTTTGCGACCGCCCATATATCTTTCTTTCTTTCTTTCTCCCCTTCCATCCTACCTCCTCCATCCTCCCTCTGCGGAGGTTTTTCCGTACTGGTGGTGAACTGGTGGGGTACTGGTTCCGAACTTGTGTCTTTTGAACCTACGTAGGTTCTCAACTCGTCCGGTAGAGGGTGCCTGTATGCTGGTTTTTTGGGTCGCTGATACTTGTTGAAGTTCCGAACCGCTCCGTAATCCTTCCCGTCATGAGAGAACCGTTTGACGGCATCGGCCGCAACCAGTTCGCCCAGCAATGCTTCGACGTCCACGTTGTCGGCCGGAAAAATCTTCATCTTGATCGTGAGAGGCTTCCACTCGAACACCCCATGATCGTCCGCCTCGGTCCAAATTCCCGGCAAAAGAACGCGCGCCGTCATGGAGACAGAAACGAATGCCTCATCGGTGAATAATCCTGGATGAACACTGCGAATCCGCGCCATTATTTCACTCCCGCCTTCTCAATCCGCACCGTGATGCCTTCGCCCTGCGTCACCCAGCGCATCGAGATCATTTCGGACAGGCTGTCGTCCTGGATGATGCGAACGGAGGTCAATAAATCCTCCGTGGCCTCCAATAGATTGCCGAGATCGCGGCGCTTATCGTCGGGCCGCACGGCGTCGATGCTCAGTTTGTAGCGGCCGGGGATTTCCCCCTGCCCGCGCCGCTGTGCAAGCGCCATGAAACCGGCGTCAAACAGCCAATCCTCATATCGCTGCGATCTTGCAATGCCGGTCTTGGTGCGCTTGCGGAGCGCATTCTTGGATGGCGGCAGTGGTAGGTGGAGTTCGATCATTTCGCCTCGCACCTGGCCTCGATCGGCGTGTACTGCGCGCCCATGATTTCGGCGCCGCGCTTGATGTTGCGGATCAGGTCGGAGGCATAAGCCGCACAGGCGTCCTTGCTGTGCCCGCCATAGACAGGCACGCCAATGACAGCAGATGGGTTGCCGGCCAGGAAAAAGATGACGACAAACTTCATGCCGTCCCCCTGCATTCATAATCATCGGCGAGTTGGCCGAGTTTTCGCGCGGCAGCGGGGCGCGCAGATTCGTACAGCCCGGCGTTGACGCAGTAGGTCTGCTGCTTGGCGATGTAGCCGAGTTTGCCGGCTACGCTGGCGGCACTGCGGCCTAGCTCACGGCCGATGTCGGCATCCGACATGCCGCAATGGCGCATGAATCGGGCGCAGCCGAGATCCTCATCGTTCCAAGGGCTGCCGCGGCGCATGGTTCAGCCCGCCGCCAGGATCGAAGTGTCGCGATCGATCGCGGCGCGGCCGAGTGGGGTATCCACCAGCATCCCGAGCGCGTGCATGTAGGTATCGAGGATGGCTTGTTGTTCGTTGCGCTCACTGGCCTCCTGCTTGCGCAGGCGGATGATGGTGCGAAGGGCCTTGGTGTCGAATCCGTTCGACTTGGATTCCGCAAACACGTCGCGAATGTCGCTCGCAATCGCGTCCTTTTCCTTGGAAAGCCGCTCAATCCGTTCGACGAACGCCTTGAGTTGATCCTTGGCGAATGCACTGTTGTGGCCGATGTCTGGCATAGCTATCCCCATAGCGAATTGATGGCGCCTGAAAACCACGCACAAAACGCACGAAGGAAGCTACAAACGGGGAAGGATTAGCGAGACTGCTGCATCGAAATGCGCGGCAAACTCACGGCCGCATACCATTCATGGGTGTTGTAGAGCCGGACCAATCGAGGCCGCAGGCTGGTGACGACGCGGACGCCAAGCGTCGGGTTGATGCGCTCGGTATTGTCGATGCGGTTCTCTGCGCGCCGGTAGCCCTTCGGCGGATCACCAAGC
>Ga0137452_1000066_pt1 | contig 40378 bp, 29 predicted proteins | sample EasRivERMGT513_2_FD_102312 | JGI IMG/M metagenome (GOLD analysis project Ga0137452, IMG submission 102312) | Soil microbial communities from meander-bound floodplain in the East River, Colorado, USA - East River MetaG ERMGT513_2 | ecosystem: Environmental > Terrestrial > Soil > Floodplain ...
CGTGATCCGGCCAACGAGGTCTATCGTCTCTGGCTCGCGCGCGTGTTGACCTACGACCCGGAGACGCGCCCGGAGGCATTCCGACTGTTCGAGGCGATTCACGATCCAGGGACCGTGGAGCAAGCCCGGGCGATCTGGCGGCAGGCGCTCGTGTGGGAAAAGAGTAACCCGGCCGCGCAGCCGTCGCTCAACGCGTACCTGCAGCGGTACCCCGATCAGGAACTGCAGGCAAGCCTCACGAGTCTGCGCGAACGGCTGGATCGGTCGGCCCGTGACGCGACCGAACAATCCGGATTTCAGGCACTGCGCGCCGCCGACATCGACACGGCGCAAGCGACGTTCGAGCGCTTGCTGCGGAGCTCGCCGAACGATGCGAATGCGCTCTCAGGGCTCGGGTTCGTTCGGCTGTCTCAGCGACGATTCGGCGAGGCCCTCACGTTGTTCGAGCGTGCGCGCACTCTGGCGCCGCGGCGTACCGACGACGTTGTCGAGGGTTCCCAGACGGCGAGATTCTGGCTCGCAATGGAACGTGGACGCGCGCTGGCATCGAATGACCCAGCCGGTGCGGTGGCCGCATACGAGACGGCCTTGACGGTTCACCCTCAGGACGAGCAGCCGGTGCTGGGTATCGCGCAACTGATCGGCATGTACACGGAGAGGCGCGATTTCGATCGGGCTCTGACGGCAGTCCGCTCGATCTCTCGTCGCACCTTCGAAGCCGCCACGAAAACGTCGGACTTTCTCGATACCGTGGCGCTCGTGTATTCGGCCGATGGGCAGTGCACCGAGGCGGAAACGCTGCTGATCCGGTCGCTCACGGCTGGAAAGGCGAGGGGGCGCGGGCCGGCAGAAAGTACTCAGATGCAGCTGGCCGGCGTCTGGATGCGTCAAGGGAAACACGACAAGGCGGGCCAGGCATACCACGACGTCATCGAGTCGAACGCTTCGTCCGTCGATGCCTGGCGCGGGTACCTCACCGCGCTTCACGAAGCACACGACGACCACACCGCCGTTGCCGAAGCGAACCGCGCTCCGGCACCCGTGATCGCGACGCTCGCCGCCGACGCCAGCTTCCTGACGTTGCTGGCCAGCGTCCACGCTGCCGTCGGCGACAGCGATCGTGCCGTCGAACGGCTCCGAGGCGCGCGCGCGCGCCATGGTTTTCTCCAGCAGACGCCGCCGCCCGATCTCGATGTGCAACTCGCGTGGGCCATGCTGAATTCATCGAAATATCAGCAGGAGCTCGACGACCATATTGCCGCCACGCGGGCGCGCGGGGATCTTTCCGTCCAGCAACGTCGGGCGCTGGAGGACGTGTTGTCGGTCTGGCGCGTGCGCACGGCGGAACACGCAGCCCTCAACGGCGACCATGCTGGCGCAATCGAGATCCTGACCCGTGCCGAGCGCGAGCTGCCAACGAGCGCCAACATACGGTCCGCCCTCGCGTCGCTCTATGTGGCGCGGCACGATTACGACGGTGCGCTTGAAGTCTACAAATCGTGGGGGATGACGAACGCCACGGCTGGCGACTATCGTGCGGCCGCCAGTGCGGCTTTTGCCTCGCAGAAGAACATCGTCGGTGAAACCTATCTGATGAGAGGACGTCAGTACTGGCCACGAGATCCCGAGCTCCTGTACATGACGGCGATGAATGCGTTGGAGAGGGAACGGTACGACGCCGCCGCGCGCTATTTGAAACTGACACTTGCCGGGTTGCGTCCTGACGAAGCGGATGGTGCAGATGCCGGTCTCGAGGCAAACAGGCCGGCGCTTGAGCCTGGGTCATCGCCTGTGACCGACGCCGACGCACTTACCAGCACGCGCGAGGTGTTCATGGCGTGCCGAACGGATGAAGGCAACGAGACTCGGACGCGCTCGAATGATCGGCCGTCAGTTGAGCAGGGACCCGAAGCCGAACATCACCTACCGCCGATAGCGGCGAAGCGGATACAAGACGAACTCGACGTGGTGCAGCATCGCAACACGCCTTTCGCGAACATTGGAGGTCCCGTCACGTCTCGGACGGGCAGCCGTGGAATCGATCGTCTGATCAGTCGAGATGCCGTCGCCGGCGGATCCGTCACGATCGGCAACGTGGTGCGCGTGGGCGTTGCCGTTCACGCGATTGATCTGAACAGCGGAATCCCCGATGGTCGATCGGGGTATCGGTTCGGCACGTTGCCGCTCGGTGCCACGTTCACTGAACAGCGTGTGAGCGGCTCCGGAGCTGAGGTGCAGGTGTCAACCGGAAGCTACGGCTTCGCGGCTGGGATGTCGCCTGGAGAATTTCCCGTTCGGAATTTGACCGGCGGTATTCGTCTCGGTCGACCCGACGGCGGGCTCATGCTCCTCGCGACGCGTGACAACGTGAAGGACACGCTGTTGTCATACGCAGGCTCGCTCGATCCGCAGACAAGGATCGTGTGGGGTGGCGTCATCTCCAACTCGGCGTCGCTCCACTTCAGCCACGACGCATCCGGCACCGGGCAGTACCTGTCGCTCGGCGCCGCCCTCATCAAGGGCCACAACATCGCTGACAATTGGAGACTTGAGGGAACGGGAGGGGCGTACTGGCGCATTTTCGATACGACACAGGGCGGCCTGTCCCTGGGGCTGAGCGCCACGAGACTCCAGTACGACAAGAACCTGAATTTCTTCTCCCTCGGCCACGGTGGGTACTTCAGCCCTCAGCAGTATTGGCTCGGTTCCATGCCTGTCTCATGGAGCGACCGACGCGGGGCTGTCACCTATGATCTCAGCGCGAGTGCCGGCCTGCAGGCCATCAGGGAGGATGCCTCACCCTACTACCCCACGCGACCGCTCGCAGGGCAAACCTATTATCCGAGCCATGTCACGACGGGACCCAACTACAACATTGCGGCCCAGCTCGAATACCACGTCTCGCCACACTGGTACGTTCAGGGCTACGCGACGGCTAACAACGCGCGCAACTATTCAAGTCAAACTGTCGGCTTTGCACTCAAGCTCCTCGTCGAACGATTACCGACGACGACCAGCCTCCATCCGAAGGCTGTTCCTGATTGGCGGGGAAGAGCCCCGTTCGGCTTTTGACGTCGGCCGTTTACATCTCGCTCGAACACGTGCCGCTCTGTTACCCAGGAGCCAGAAAGCGCGCGTGAGGTCTGGGCCTCTTGGCGTCATCCTTCGATGATGCGTGTGAGCACGGGATTTCGTTCGCCGCGAGCGCCTTTTCCAGTCATTCTTGAGCCGATGTTTTACGAAGATATCGTCGTCGGAACGTCTGAGCGTGTCGGCAGCTATCGCGTCGAAGCCAATGACATCGTCAGCTATGCACGACGCTGGGACCCCCTTCCAGTCCATACGGACGCTACTGCCGCGCAGCAGACGACGTTTGGTGGGCTGACCGCATCCGGTTCTCATACGCTCGCAATACGCACGTTGTTAATGCATCGCGTCCCAATTCAGGAGTCCGTGATCGCTACGGGTGGCTGGGACGAAGTGCGCTTCCACAAGCCGGTGCGGCCTGGTGATGAACTGTGGCTCGAGGTGACATGGGTAGCCAAAAGGAGGTCCACATCAAAATCCGATCGTGGGATCGTGACGGCGTCGATGAAGTTGCTGGATCAGGACGGTGTCGTCGTGCTGAGCCATAAGAACACGATTTTCATGCGTCTAAGAAATCCAGATTGACGTCATTGGCCCAGGGGTGTGCGCGCTATCTGTTGGGCGTAGTCGGCGTTTGTGTGGGGGAGCCGCTCCTTGTCCCCACCGACGTGACCTCGCTTTCGGGACTGTGCGGGATACGTGCGCGGGCGTCGCGCACCAAAAGTGCAACCGAGACGAGCACGATCGCAAAGCTCGAAACCGCGAGCGAGAAGCGGACACCGATGAAGCTGCCCATCAGACCCACTGTCAGACCGCTGCCCGCGCGCAGCCCCATCATCGCCGTGTTGAAGAGACCGACCACGCGACCGCGGATCGTCGATGGCGCGAGCAGCTGAACAAGCGTCTGGGCCATTGACTGGAATGCAATATTGAAGACGCCTGCCAGCATCAGCAGGGCAACCGCCATCGGATAGTTCTGCGTGAGCGGAAACACGCCCATTGTCAACCCCCAGAGACCCGCCGAGGCGATCGCCGCCCGGACACTGGGCGTCGAGAAGTTTGCGCCTTCGAGGAGCAGGACTCCGAGGACCGCTCCCGCGGCCTCAGCCGCGAGAAGCACGGTGTACCTGGTGCCGGTTGCGTCGGCTCCGAGATAGTTGGCGTACGCCGGCATCTGGGCCTGGAACGCGTTGCCGACAAGGAATGACGTCGCGCCCGCCACGATGACCATGGCCATGATTCGCGATTCAGCGCGAACAGCAGTGAAGACGTTCCAGGCGTCGGCCAGCGTCGACGTCGTCCGACCCTGGCTGCGTGCGTGACCGGTATAAGGAAAACGAGTCAGGAGAATCGTGAACGGCAGATAGACCACGACGTTCGTCAGAAGTCCCCAAGCAGGTCCCAGCAGGAGCATCAATCCGCCGCCCACGGCCGGACCGAGCAGAATGGAAAGGTAACGGCTGCTCGCGTTCAAACGAATTGCGCTCGGCAGCTCCTCGGCCGGCACCATGTCGTGAATGATCAACTGCGTGGCCGGCGCGCCTACAACCCCGGCGACACCGTGGATGGTGAGGAGGACTACCGCATGCCACATCTGAAGTTCGCCGGCCAGGAAGAGAAGCCCCCACGCGAGTGATGCCAGCATGAAAAGCCCTTGCGATATTTGAATCAGTCTGCGGCAGTCGTGGCGGTCGGCGAGCGCACCCGCATAGAAGGAAAACAATAGAAATGGAACCCAGTGGCTGATGACCGCGAACCCACCAAGTGCGGCCGAATGGAATGTCTGGAACATCACCCAGTAGGTGACGACGTGCTCGATGTTGTCGGCGATCATCGACATGAGACTGAACGTGAAGTAACGACGGTAGGCCGGAACGCGGAGCGCCGCAAACCGGGGTGGCGGCGCGGACAGACGAGTGGACATCAGGAATCTACTATCCCAGGTTTGCCGAAAACCGAGTCCTTTATTTCACGTGCATCAAACCGGTAGAAAACGACAGAGGTGCCTACCGATGTTTAACTTCAGAGCGTGGGCGCCACGAAACGGGCACGGTGATCTGCCACCCGTCGTCCATCATGCGCCGCCGCTCTTCCTCAGCTTCCTTCAGTGCGAGATCCCCCGTCTCGAAGATCCGCGACCACACGAGCTTCCCCTTCCGCGTCACCTTCACCTCAACCCCGTTCGGCACGAAGCGGACTTTCGCGGACGCGACGGTGTGATCGCGCGTGAGGGTCCACAGAGTCGCAGGCTGCGGGTCGAGTGGCCGTCTTGTCATCAATTCAGAATGTCGATAAAGACTGACAGGTTCATGTATGAGGTTGCAGTAGGATGTCGGAGTCTTCTTCGTGTTCTACGTGATTCCGATCGTCACACTGTTAGCCGAACAGCAGCAGCGAGACCGCTTCAAGCAGCCCAGTGAGGGTGGCGGGCTTGTCCAGAAATGCTTCATTGGCCGACAGCGTCTGGGTTTGCTCAAAGAACCGATCGCGGTTGGCCGTAAAATACAGAACCTTCGCATCTGGAGCTGAACGCCGGATGGAGCGGGCGACCTCATCGCCGCGCATACGCGGCAGGATCAAATCGATCACGTACAGATCAAACGGACCCTCCTGCTGTGCGACGCTGAGCGCTTTCGGACCATCGGCCGCAACTGCCACCTCGTAACCCTGATCGACAAGCGCTCTCTGAACAAATGTCCGCACCGACTCCTCGTCGTCGACGACGAGAATGCGAGGTCTTGCGGTCAATGCCATACTGGAACGCTGGTCCAGTTCGGACTTGTCGAAAAGCCGGCGCCGATTCGACTTGGCGCTTCTGCCGCGATCAATCCCGCGAACGCAGCGTCTGAGTTGTGGAAGGCGCTGACGGCAGTCCTTGGCACGAGTGAGCAGGGCGGCGTTCTCGCAAAGCTGAAAGGCATCGAGCCATAATGTAGTCCAAAGTGGGCTATTATGGCTGGCCTCCAATTGGCGGACTTTGTTTAGAACTTTGCTGAGGCCCGCCCGTCTCAGGTGGAAAAGTGGCTGATAAATCGCACTCTCGGGAGGTGGGATGTACGCGAGCCTTGAAGCGTCGATAAACCTTAACTGGCCCGTAATGGGTCGCCGTCGACTATGGGGTCATGACACACTGGCCTAGGATCGCGATGCTCCTTCCCAGTAGCCGTAGCCAGACGTGAACGTCACCTACGGACGCTGACGCGCATCCAGACATCCACGCGATGAATTCGCCCACGAATCGCGCGTCCGCCATGCGGCGAGACGCGATCATTTGGCTGGCGCTCGCGACCGTTTACGCCCTGGCGGGGAAATTCGGTCTCGCCCTGGCGTTTGTGAATCCAAGTGCCACCGCGGTCTGGCCGCCCACGGGTATCGCTCTAGCAGCGATCTTGATACTTGGGCCGCGCGCATGGCTCGGCATTTTCGCCGGCGCCTTTCTTGTGAACGAGACCACGGCTGGCTCGCTGGCAACGTCGCTCGCGATTGCGACCGGCAATACGCTCGAAGCCGTTCTTGGCGCTTACTTGGTGAATAGATTTGCCGGCGGACAATCGGCGTTGACGCGCGGTAAGAGTCTCGCGTTGTTCGTGCTGTTCGCGGCTGGGGTCACCACGGTCAGTGCGACGGTCGGCGTGACCTCTCTCTCGCTCGCGGGATTTGGGGGGTGGCCCGACTTCGGCCGGATCTGGTTAACGTGGTGGCTGGGCGATGCGGTCGGCGCGGTCGTCGTCGCTCCCGTCATTCTCCTGTGGGCGGCGCATCCGCGCTTGGCATGGACTCGCACGCAGCTGGTCGAACTCGCGTTCGTTCTGCTGTCGCTGATCGGCGTCGGCTGGGCCGTGTTCGTCGCCTCTGATTATCCGATTGGGTTCCTCACCCTTCCTGTGTGCATTTGGACGGCGTTTCGGTTCGGCCAGCGTGAGGCGGCAACCGCCACCTGCGTCCTGTCCGTGCTTGCGACGTGGGCCACGGTTCACGGCCACGGCTCGTTCGCGACAACGCAGTCCCCCAACGCCGCGCTTCTGGAACTGCAGCTGTTCATGGCGGTGACGACCATTGTCGGCGTAGCGGTCGGCGGAGCGGTCGCGGGTCGGCAGAAGGCCGAGGGGGAACTGCGCCGGGCTCACGCCTCGCTGGAGTTGGCCGTGGAGGCGCGAACCCGAGATCTGCAATCGACCCTTGAAAAACTACGCATCAGCGACGTGCGCTTCACCGAAGCGCAGCAGCTTGCCAAGATCGGTGGCTGGGATTGGAACGTCCGCGACAACACGGCAACGTGGTCCGAGGAACTCTTCCGCATTTTCGGTTTCGAACCGCATTCGTTTGTCCCTTACTTCGAGAAACTGTTTGACGACATCCACCCCCAAGACCGCTCGAAAGTCTCTGCCCGCGTCCGCGACGCCATCGAGAATCGTCAGCCGTTCGAATTCGAGCACCGAATCATTCGCCCGGACGGACAAGTGCGCACGCTGCGTGCGAACGGGCGTGTCGTGGTGGACGACCAGGACCAGGTTGTACGGATGTGGGGCACGGCGCAGGACATCACCGCGCTCAAGGAGGCCGAAGAAACCGTACGGCAGAGCGAGCGACGCTTGCAGACCATCATTGATGCCGAGCCTGCGTGCGTGAAGTTGGTGTCCTTCGAGGGCCTGCTGCTGGACATCAACCCGGCCGGCCTTGAAATGATCGGCGCGGAGAAACTCGCGCAAGTGGTCGGCCGTCCGGTTATAGACCTTGTTCACCCCGCCGACCGGAACCGCTATCTCGAAATGCACCGTGCGGCACGTGTGGGTTCTCCGGCACGTTGGGAGTTTCGCATTGTCGGCCTGGGCGGCGACGAGCGATGGGTGGACTCGCATATGGTCCCGTTCGATCTCTCGACGAACGGCCATAAGACGGCGGCCGCAGTCCTCGGCGTGACTAGCGATGTGACTGAGCGCAAGCGCCTGGAAGACCAGCTTCGCCAATCCCAGAAGATGGACGCACTCGGAAGGCTAGCTGGTGGAATCACCCACGACTTCAACAACTTTGTGACCGCGCTGATCGGCTTCACGGAGCTCGCCCTGAAGCAGATCGGCGAAGATGAAACCGTCTACCCGGACCTCAAGAACGATCTGCGCGAGATTTTAAAGGTGGGCCGTCGGGCGTCCGCGCTCACGCGCCAGCTTTTGATCTTCAGCCGCAGTCCGGTGCTCGAGCCGGCCGAGGCCGTTCTCATCGATGAGGTGATCGCTCCGCTCGACGGCATGCTCGTGCAACTGATTGGCAAGAAGATTCGCATTCACACCTCGCTGCACAGCGGCGAAAGCCGCGTCCGTATCGACCCGAGGCATCTGGAGCAGGTCGTAGTGAACCTCGCGACGAATGCGCGCGACGCGATGCCGCCGGGTGGTGTGTTGACGATCGAGACCTCCGTCGTTGACCTCGATGAAACCTACGCTGCACGCAAGCCCGCTCAACCTCGCCCAGGCTCGTACGTGCAACTCGCTGTCAGCGACACCGGCGTCGGCATGGACGAAAACGTGAAGGCGCACCTGTTTGAGCCGTTCTTTACGACGAAACCGGCCGGCGAAGGCACGGGGCTCGGACTCGCCACTGTATACGGTATCGTCAAGCAGAGCGGCGGTTACGTCTGGGTATACAGCGAGCCCGGACGCGGGACCACGTTCAAGGTGTACTTTCCGGTGGTGCCGGATCTCCCGCCCGTATCGGAACAGGGCATGGCGCCCGCGGGCGATGACGCATACCAGACGATCCTCATCGTCGACGACGACGAGCATGTGAGAGCGGTCGCACGCGATGTCCTGCGCGAGAGCGGCTATCGCGTGGTGGAAGCGCGCTCCGGTGAAGAAGCGGACCAGCTCGCGGCCACATACTCGGGGCCGATCCACCTGCTAGTGAGCGACGTCGTTCTGCCCGGGATGACCGGCATCGATTTGATGCTGCGTCTGAGCAGGGCAAGACCTGCGTTGCGCGTCGTCTTCATGTCGGGCTACGGACAGCGTGCCATCGCTCATCATGGTCTCCTCGATGCGAACGCAATGCTTCTGGAAAAGCCGTTCACTTCGGAGCAACTGAGGGTGTTGGTGCGCGCGGCGCTGGACACCGCGGCGCAGCAGACTCAATAAACGGTGAAGGCCATTCGGTTGGCGCATGGCGATTGAAACCGGGTTGGGACTGCTCGGGCGGAGTGCCCAACGGTGGGCAGGGAAGGAAAGAATGGACACGGGCTTTGATGCGGCGACCCCCCTCGACCAGAAAGAAGATCTGGTTCGATCCCTCGCGCAGCTCGGAGTCGATCTCTTCCAGGTTCTTGCGAGCGTTGCCGACGAAATCATTGTGCTCGACCGCGAGCGTTATCTAGTCGGCCTGTTCGCTGATGGCCCCGACGAAGCGCGAGAGCCGACAGCCGGCACGTTACGCGACGTCTTTGGTCCGCAAGCCGCGGCGGCCCACGAGGCAGGCTGCGCCGTCGCGCTTGAAGGGCGGTGCTCCGCGTACGACTGGATCCGCCGCAGGGGCCGGCAGTCGGTGCAACTCTCGACGGCTGCCTCTCCGTTACGGAACGCAGCTGGAAACATCGTCGGTATCGTGCTGCTTACTCGAATTGTTGGCGCGTTGAGGCGCGACGAAACCGCGATCGCCGCATCGCTCGCGCAAAAAAGCCAGCGGCTCCTTGAAGTCGAGGAGGGTATGCAGCACCTGGCTGGGGCGCTCGAGAATTACCGTCGAAGTGGACCCGTGCCGGCGGCATTCCGCGCCGACAGTCCGCTTCAGCAAATCTCATCCCGTGAACGGCAGGTGCTCGAGTTGCTCGGGCAGGGGTACAGGCCGCGATCGATCGCTGAAAAACTGCAGGTTAGTCCGGACACCGTGCGCAATCACCTCAAGGCAATGTTCAAGAAGACGGGAACTCACTCACAGGAGGAGCTCACTGCAATGTTACGCGCAGCCGCGTCGACAGGTTTGATCCTGATCAACATGAAGAACGGCCGAGGTGAGTCATCCTCTGAATAAGCCTGAATTCGCGGAGTCCCAATGTTGCGGTCAACGTTGTTTCCGACGGACCTCGAGCGTTCCAATGATATGGATGCGTTTTCAGGCGACGCTCGGCGCGTTTTCAAATCGACGCCCGCCAACGGCTCGATGTGCGATTCAGGTTCTGCTATTGCCACGATCGAGTCGGCTTGAAACCTATCGATGTCAAAACAGCGGGTATTCAGGGTCTTGGTTGTGGTTCCAGGATCGGATCCAGCGGCCGTGCGCGACGCCGTGACAGCGATGGTGACGAGAGAACGTATACCAGTAGACGAACTGCACGTGCTGGTACCCGCGGTGGACGCAGATCGAGTACGTCGCGCCCTCCTGGAGACCGAGTCGCGGGTGAGTCTCACAGCCGTGTGCGCGCCAGCGGGAATCGAGCAGAGCGCGACGCTCTTCGGCGGACGAACCATTCACAGTCTTGGTCCTTCCGATCGCGCCGTGCATGCCGAATCACTGGCGGACGGGGCGTTGGAAACTCTCAGAAGGGTGTGTTCCGACGAGAGGAATGAGGTTACTGTCGTCTGTCAATCAGGGGCGGGTGCGCTGGGAATTCTCACGCATTCGGCCTTGCAGCTTGTCGGTAGACCGAACGACCGCTTCTTCGTGCTGGAGTACGGGTCGGGTTCCTCGCCGGAGCCGCTCCTACTGGAGCTGCCCATGGTCCTTGCGGAAGAATCACTTTCCGCGGGTCAGCGCTATCTCGACCTCGCCGTCTCTAGGCGACTTGGTCGCCGCCGTCTGTCAGAGCCGGGAGTGCTCTGGTTGGACGGTCAGCGACGTGTGTTGCGAATCGACGACCTCGACGTCGTGCTTCCCCGGCTGCAGTTCTTCTGGATGTTCAGCCTGGCGACACTCGCTCCGCATCCGTTTCCGCTTCGCGTCGTGAGCGGCAATTTTCATGTAAGTGGACGTGGCGAAATCATCGTGGCGCCGGAGCATCCGCGCCGGAACGACATCGAAGCGGCGGTCGGCTACCTGAGGCGCATTTTTTCAACGCTCTTTCCGGAGTCAACGACCGACTTCGCGTTGGTGTTCAAGCGCGCATGTGGCCCGAGTCCCGGATTGCCGAGCGTGATTGCGAAGCTCAATGCGACGCTGAGACGCTCACTTGGTATCGGCGCAGCGCCCTATCTCATCGCAGGCGGTCGGGGAAACGCGGGATACCGCCTGACGCTGCCCTCAAATCGGATCAAAATCGACCCGAGAGTCTCACCACCGGACGCCAAAGCGACCTCGCCGCACCTCGGTTAGCGAACCCGTTCCCACGATCGCGATGAACGACGAAAGCGCTGAACCCGTTCCGGAACGCCGGCCCCCCAAGGTCCTGCTGGTCGACAGTGACGTATCCGTACGCAAGCTTGGTTATCGGCTACTTCATCACGCTGGGTACGAAGTCGTGCTGGCAGGGGACGGGCTGCAAGCGCTCAGAATTGCGCACGATCAAGGGCCGTTTGACCTGTTCATCGTAGACATCGTGATGCCCTGGATGGAGGGTCTGCAACTGACGGATCTCTTGCGGCAGACAAGTCCGAACTTCAAGGTCCTGTACCTCACCGGCCATCAGCTGTCAAAGGAACAACCGACGCTTGCGGCAAACGAAGACTTATTGGAAAAGCCGCTGACGAGGGATGGGCTACTCGAAGCGGTGTCATTGATTCTGTTCGGGCACATTCGTGGCTTATGACTGAAAGGACATCCGAATAGGCCCTTGAGCGGAATTTACCCCCCGGCCCTTTCTTCAGTTTCATTGATGACGAGCCGCAGTCGTCCGTTTACATCTCGCTCGAACACCTGCCGCTCTGTTACCCATCGGTCGGTACCGATTTGGCGGACTGTTGTCACGGTCCGGCGGATCACTCGCATGGGATCATTGGGGGCAACGCCACTCCGACCTTCCACCTCTTCGACCGTGTAGCGGCCGCCATCGGCGGTCGCCGTCGTCGTCCGGTGAACTCGCTGGCTCAATGCCAGCCGGCTGTCGGAGCGAGGCAATCCATCCGCGTACCGGGCATTTGTCTCGATCACCACACGATCCTGTTCGTTCGCATTGGAGCGGCGGGTGACGTTCCTTTCATCGACGGCCAGCTTCCCGTTTATGTCCCGACGTTGAATCGTCTCTTCCTCCGTCCCTTCCGAAGCTCCGATCTCCCGAGCTTCGCCGCGTCGTGTTTCGATTGGTTGCCATCGCCCGTTGACGTCGCGAACCAGGTGCGTGCTGTCGTGCCGGACCACTCCGGGGTTGATCCGGCGTTCTGTGTACTCGATGCGTTCGGTTTCTCGGAGCGCTTCGTTGAGGTCCGGCGCCAGAAGAGTAGTGTCGGTCTGGCGCACATCAGGTGCGGTCGATCTTGTCCGTTCCATCTGCCGGGACATCAAGCCAAGACGGCCATTGAGGTCCTGAGCCCTGGTGTTGTGAACGGCGCTGGTGTCTCCGTTTGCCTGGGTTTCCCGCAGCGATTCGGTCGTCTCGAACAGCCTTCGTCGGCGGTCCGCGGCGATTCCAAACACGTCCCGTCTGGTCTGCGCGGTATTGGGCGCCGTACGGATCGTCTCCACAACGATTTCTTGAATTGGCGCCAACCTGCCTTCAACGTCCGGCACTTCGGAGGTTTCGACGACGACTTCCCGGCCGCCGGATTCGCTTCGTGTTTGCACGCTTCGCGAGGGGGCGAGGTCGCCGGCGGTATAAGTGCGCTCAATGACACTCCTGGCTGGCCCCTGCGGCCCCTGATCGGCCGTTCCGCTCCGCTGTTGGCCGGTTGCGACCGCAGATGTGATGACGATGCAGAAACAGATACCGGCAATGCGTTCAAGGGTCATGACTTCACTCCTGCGAATACGCAGCCTTTCACAATGAGTATCGGCCCGCCTTGTTCGACGATCAAGCTGAAGAAGGCTTGCCCCTCAAGCCGATGTTCGTTGTATGACCGCCGCACTCGTTCGACGAATCCTTGTTTTCGGAATAGATCGCGTGGCACGTCCGCGTGGCAGCGGCAACGGTCACACAGGATCAGGCGCATCCGCGGCCAGGCGCTCGGCGACCAGGGCCGTATGCACCGCAGCCCCTTCCAGCATGGGCACGATGATAGCCGTCACGGCGCTTCGCCAATCGCGTTCGAGCGTGCCATCCCAGGAGGGCGACAGCGCGCCAATTGCCGCGATGAGCGCCTCGCGCGCTGTGACGTAGTCTTCGGGCCGAGCGCCCCAATGAACGTGCTGGGCGCCGAGGTCTCGAAGCGACTCACGGAGTGCGCTCATTTCGTCCAGATTCCGGACGACGAGCGCAATGGCGGCTTCGAAATGACCCTGGAGGAGTGTCAGGTCGTTGGGAAACAGCGGACGCAGATTGGGCGCTACGGCAAAAAGCTCGTCGTAGAAACGCGCGGCCAGCTGGCGTGGTGTCGCCGTCACCTCGGCGTAGCTGCTCTTGATCAGAGCGATTGTTTCCGGTGTCATAATCCGCGTTCCTGATGTCTCCGGACAGCAACTCGGACGGCCGCCCCGGCACATCGGGCGAGATGTTGCCGGAAGTCTATGACGAACTGCGGAAACTCGCGAGAGCCCGTCTCGCCCGCGAACGGCAGCCGAATCAGACGCTCCAACCCACGGCTCTCGTTCACGAGGCGTACCTTCGCGTGTCCGGCGATCAGCAGGAGCGGCGTTGGGATCGGCGCGGGCATTTTTTCGCCGCCGCGGCGCTTGCCATGCGCCGCATTCTCGTCGAGCGTGCTCGCCATTATCAACGCATCAAGCATGGCAGCGGCGCGGAACGGGTCGATCTGGACAGCGCGATCATGCGCGCCGATCCGGCTCTCACCGATCTCGTCGCCGTCGATGAGGCGCTGACGCGACTCGAGCAGACCGACGCGCGCAAAGCGCAAATCGTTTCGCTGCGGTACTTCGCAGGTTTGAGCATCGAAGAAACCGCGGCCGCGCTCGATTTGTCCCCGGCGACGGTGAAAAACGAATGGGCGTTTGCCCGGGCATGGCTGTACCGCGCGCTTGGACCGGTTAGCCAGCCGCCCTCAGGCGGACTCCCGTGACCCTGCCCGCCGCGGAGGCGATTTTTCTGGCGCTCGCGGATGTCGATCCAGGCGATCGCGCGGCATTTCTCGATGCGCGCTGCGGAGACGACGCTGCTCTCCGTCGCGACGTGGAAACGCTGGTCTCGGCACTCGACATTCCAGACAAGGACTTCCTCGATCCAGAGAAAATCCCGACGCTCGACATGGCATCGATCGATGGCCCGCTTCAGCCTGGGACCAGCCTCGACGACTTTCTCGTACTGCACGCGCTCGGATCCGGCGGGATGGGCGTCGTCTACGCGGCGCAGCAGGATCGGCCGCGGCGCACGGTCGCGATCAAAGTGCTCAGGCGCGGTTTCCGTCATCCGGACATCCTCCGCCGGTTCGAGTACGAAGCCGAAATGCTCGGTCGGCTGCAGCATCCAGGCATCGCGCAGGTGTACGCGTTCCGCCCGGGCGATCGCTCGACCCCGGCCCACCTCGTGATGGAGCTGGTCTCCGGCCCTCCGATCACCGAATACGTGCGCGTGCGGCAGCTGTCGACTGCCGATCGCGTCGGCCTGATCGTCAAGCTGGCCGACGCCGTACAGCACGCGCACGACCGTGGCGTCATCCACCGCGATCTCAAGCCGGCCAACGTGCTCGTCGCCGACGGTGACCAGCCGAAGGTCCTCGACTTCGGGATTGCGCGGGCGACCGGCACCGACGTCCAACGGATGACCATTCAAACCGCGCACGGTCAGCTAATGGGAACGCTCGCGTACATGAGCCCGGAACAGCTGCGCGGACGTCCCGCCGACGTCGATGCCCGCAGCGATGTGTATGCGCTCGGCGTGCTGCTCTATCGGCTGTTGACGGAGCGTCTGCCATTCGAGGTCAGCGAAGTGTCGTGGCCGGAGGCCATTCAACTTGTGCTCGAGACCCCACCGACGCCGATCGGCGCGGTGAATCCGGCGCTCGGCGGCCCCCTCGAACACATCGTGGCGCGAGCGATGTCGCGCGATGTGACGAGTCGCTATCAAACCGCTGCCGACCTCGGCGCCGATCTCCAGCGATTTCTCGAAGGCCGTCGACCGACCGCGGCCGCTTTCCCTATTTCGACGCCTGGGAGTAGTGCGCGTCACCATGAACGCGAATCGCTGCCGCCAGTGACAGTATTCGTAGCCGCTACAGGCACGATCTGCATTGCAACACTCGCGGGCGGAGTCATCACTCGATCAACGTCGACGGGCGGCGAGTTGTGGGCCGTGAACATCGGCGCCGTGCGAGCGTTGGCCGCGAGCGCTCCCGTTCGAGTGATCGCCGCGGGCCTCGCGTCAGGATCAATTGAGTTGCTCGATCTGGAAACCGGAGCGCGGATCGCTTCGCTCGACGCTCATCGCGGACCCGTCGTGGCGCTGGCGTTCAGTACCGAGGGCCGCCACCTGACGTCGGTCGGATGTGACGGCTATGTGCGCCTCTGGGACGCTGTAAACGCCCGGCTCGTGACGACACTGCTTCACGACGAGGATGGCCCAGCGTCGCTGACTTGTCTCGCGGACGGTCGCATCGTCATTGCCTGGAACGATGGAAGGGTCGAGATGGTCGCCGGACCGTCCGTCGATCGCTAGGCTACGCGGCCGCCCTCACCTCGCGCGCTGCCTCTTTCATCGTCGTGGCGAGCAGACCATACACCGTTGCCCATGCGTCCTTCACCTCGGCCGTGAACGCGCGGCCCAGCCCCATCTCGAGCGTCCAGAGGAGCGCAGAACCGACCGTGTCGTAGTGCGCGTCGGTGACGCCGTAGCCCGCGTGGCGACGGCCCAGGTTTTCGACGACGGGAACGAGTTGATCGAGCCGGTCCAGCCCTTTCACCGCCGCGGTCAACATCTGCATCAGCTTCTTCCGTTGCTCCGCCATGTTTCCGCGGAACATGGGTTCCAGCGAGGGATCGAGCTCGAAGAGTCGCTGATAGAAGAGCACCGCTGCATCGTCGGCAATCGGCGCGATCGTCGCGAAGCTGTCTTGCACGAGCGTTTTCTGAGCCAGCGTCAGCATTTGCGTAGGTCCTTGAATGAGGACCGGGCCATTCCGGCGCTCATTGACTCAATGCGACGTTCTGGAAAAGATGGCTAATCGAACGTGGACGAGTTCTTCCGGGCGCGCCAGGTTTTTATGAATCGTTCAGGAATCGCAGAATTGGCGATGGAGTGCGCACATCAGCTCGGCGTGGTATTCACACGGCGCGCCAGCGTCGCGACAGCTGCCACGAGTTCTTTCGGATCGATCGGCTTGGAAAGGTGCATCTGAAACCCGCTATTGAGGCAACGGGTCCGATCCTGGGAGCGGGCATATGAGGTCAGGGCGGCCGCCGGAATGTTTCTCCGGGATTCCATGGGCGATTGGCGCAACCGAGCAAGCAGCTCGAAACCATCCATTCCAGGCATGCCAAGGTCAGTCACGATCGCGTGAGGAGTGCGCTCGTCCAAGGCGCTCAACGCCGCACGACCCGAGTCAGCGCCGATGACCTCGGCACCCGCCGCCTCGAGGATCTCACGTATCAGCGTCAGAGTATCCGGATCGTCGTCCACGACCAGAATCTCTAGCCCCACGAGGTCCATGTCCGTCGCCCCCTCGTCGCGCGGCTCCGCACTCCGACGCTCGTTCGCTACGGGGAAACGTGTTGCAGACAAAGGGACCGATGGTGGCAGCTTCACCCAAAAAGTGGCCCCGTTTCCCAAACCATCGCTTTCGGCGCGGAGGGTGCCTCCATGGAGCTCGATCAGCTCACGCGAGATCGCCAGGCCAAGGCCCAGCCCGCCATACTCCCGCGACGGACGGCTGTCGGCCTGTCGAAAACGCTCAAAGACATGAGGCAGGAACTCAGGCGCAATACCGGCGCCGGTGTCGCTGACGACGATCTCCAGGTGAGAGTCGATCTGATGCAGTCGTACCTGCACCAGGCCGTCGTGGGGTGTGAAGCGCACGGCATTCGAGAGCAGATTCCAGAATACCTGCTGAAGACGATCGCCGTCTCCCAGGACAAGCCCGGCCTCGGTGTCCATCACGGTCACCAGGCGGACGCCTTTGGCTTCCGCCGCCGGCCGGATGGTCGCGATGGCTTCTTCGATCACCATCGATAGATCAATCAGCTGCACGTTGAGCTGCACCTTGCCAGCGACGATGCGCGAGACATCGAGGATGTCGGCCACCATCCGCGACAGCGCTGTGGCGTTTCGCTCGACGATTTCCAACGCGCGAGCCTGACGGTCCCGACCGACCACGCCACTACGCAACATGCGCGAGTATCCGAGGATTGCGTTCAATGGCGTCCGCAGCTCGTGCGACAGGGTCGCCAGAAAGTCGTCCTTGAGACGATTCGCGGCTACGGCATCGGCACGGGCGTGCTGCTCGCGTTGCAAGAGCGCGGCCCGTTCTTGCTCGAGCTGTTTGCGTCCCGTGATGTCGAGCGTGACACCTCGCATTCCAATGGGCCGCCGTTGCTCGTCCAGGATCACCGACGAATGCGCCTCCGCCCAGACTACACGCCCGTCGCTACTCAACCAACGGAACTCCTGTCGTCCCCCCACTCTGGTGTTGAAGATCGCGAGGGCCTCCCGGGCTGCACGCTCTTTGTCGTCGGGATGAACAATCGTGAGCCAGAAGTTCGGGGTCGATGTCCAGTGGGCCGGCGCGTACCCGAGCATTGCCTCGATATGGTTGGAGACGAAATCGATCCGCTGCGAAGCGGCGTCGGGCTGCCCCCACGCTTCCCACACCACACCGGGAACATCGGCGACGACCTCTTCGAGACGCCGACTGACCCGAGACAGCGCGGCAGTGGTCTCCTTGAACCGCTCGGCGGCCCGCCTCTGTTCCGTCACATCGGCATTCACCGCGACTGCTCCGACCACTCGGTCGTTGTCGACGATCGGCGCAGCGGAGGTCCGGATAAAGACATCCTCTCCTGTGTCGATGCGACGCGCGATGAGCTCTTCGACGACAGCCTCACCTCGCAACGCGCGCGAGAAGGGCAAGCGGTCGCCCTCAATCCGTTCGCCTGTTGCAGACCGAATTTCGAACTTCTCGCCGCGCTCCCGGCTGCCCAGGTTCAGGTCTTCCAGCGATGAAGCCCCGAGCACGCGCAGCCCGGCAACGTTCACGCGCGTAATACTTTCCGGCGTGCCGACGTAGACGCCATCAGGCATCGCTTCAAAGATCGCCTCGAGCTCGCGCGCGCGCTGGTCGGCCGTGAACGCGGCAATCCGCAGGGCGACTTCCGACCGCCGCACCGACTCGAACAGCCACGAAATAACAACGCCAAGCGCTACAAAGGCCGGAATGGTGATCGCGTCGGCAGGGCTAAGTGTGAGAAAGCTATGCGGCTCCAGAAAAAAATAGACTGCTGTTGCTGCCGACAAAAGCGTGGCCACGACGCCCGGTCCAAGTCCACCGAACCACCCAGCGATCATCACCGCCGGGAAGAAATGCAGATATGGCACGGATACACCGAGCCATCGCTGGACGGTCAGTCGAAGCAGCAAGGACGCGATGACGAGCAGAAACGGAACCGCGTAGCGTACGGCGCTCGTTGGGAGGCGTTGGGACAACCGTACGTTGGACATTGCCCGGACTTGCTCGCGAAATGTGGACTGCGTAGTGTACGTCTTTAGCGTCCGGCCAAGCGCTATCGCGCTTCGTTGCCGAATTCGCACAGCCCGCCATCCATCGCCCAGCCACAATGGAACCCATGTGGTCGTGCTGGAACTCATTTGCACCAGGCCCCGATGAGAGTTCCTTCACAAAGGCCGCAGTTCGTGATGCGCTTGGAGTTTTAGCCCAACCGAGGAGCACCCACTGTGATCAAGCATGCTGGGGGTCGGTCATCTGATCCGGGCCCCTCGATTCGTGCGGTTACGTTTGGCAAGAGCCAGGGCGTTGGCGCGAAACGCCTGCTGACCGATCGGCAGCGCCAGAAGCTTGCCACCATCGGAACACGCATGAAAGTGCCGGCCCGCAGCATCCTGTACCGCGAAGAAACGGATGCCGACTCGATTTTTATCGTCACCGAAGGCGTCGTGAAAACCTTCCGCGAGTTGCCAAGCGGCAAACGACGATTGTCCGCGTTCCTCTTTGCCGCTGACGTATTCGGGTTGTCTGAGAACGGTCGATATCTCAATACGGCCCAGGCTGTTACAGGCGTCACGCTGTACCGCATCCCAATTGACTCCCTCACCGCGCTTTTCAACCGCGATCCGGAGTTGGGGTTACAGTTCCTCAGCAAGGCAACACACGAACTGCGGGAGGCGCAGCGCCGGGCGATCGTGCTCACTCGTCGCGATGCCATTGGACGACTTGCGATGTTTCTCCGGATGCTCGAGAAGGACGGTACCCGTGTTTCGGATCATGGCGCGATTTCGATACCAATGAGCCGCTCGGACATCGCCGACTATCTTGGGATGTCACTCGAGGCCGTAAGCCGCGCCAGCACCGGCCTGGCACGCCGTGGCCTGGTCGCTTTCGACGGTCGTCACATCGTTCGCGTTGTCGATCGGAAGCACTTCGACGAGCTGGTTGCTGCACTGTAAACCAAGCCGCGAGCGGTGAATCGCGCGAACTTGATCCGGATCAATACGACAATGAAGCTCATCTGTGTAGCATTCCGCGGAATCGATGCGAGTTGCCTCGAGAGCCGCTCGCTCAACCGCGATCCGAACCATGGCGCCACACGATGAGTCTCCTGGCGAGCCATTGCCGCGCTTTGCCGCACAGGCCAACCGCGTTCACGAGTTGAAGAATCTCTTGACGGTGATGGTCGGCTGTGTCGAGTCCATCGGCCGATCAATGCCGGACGGGACCACCGTTGCCGTGGACTTGGTGGAGCTGAGACAAGCGATTGATGGCGCTGTTGATTTGGTGAATGAACTCCTTGTGGTGGGTCATGCGCGTCCCGTCGAGCCCTTGTTAATCGACATCAGTCGGTTGGTCGTACAGATGGACGCCACGCTGAGTCGCACCCTCGGTCCGAAAATAGATCTGAGGATGAGACTTACGACGACGGGCGAAATTGTGCGCGCGGCCCCCGTCGAATTGGAAGGAATTCTCCTCAATCTGGTCGCGCGCGCGCGCGATGCGATGCCGGACGGCGGTGTCGTGACGATCGAGACCAGCTCCTTTGAGCTGGGGGCCGACGCTGACGAACCGCGTGAGGAGCCCCGTCGGTATGTCCGTCTCAGCGTGAGTGATTCTGGACCCGGGATAGCCGCCAACGAAAGAACGACAATCCTCGACTCATTGTTTACGACCGAAGAAAAAGACACTGGCCTTGGTCTTCACGGGGTGAACCTGGTCGTCCAGCGTCTGAACGGACTGCTGCGCGTAGAAAGCCAGGAGGGCGTTGGCACCCAGGTGCACGTCTGCCTCCCCTTGGCGCTGCAGGAATCGGGATTCTGAACCAGAGGCCCGAAGGCAGACGCGCTTGCGCCTCAGCTCATCAGTCGCAAGGGTCACGACAGATCGTGATCCAAATCTCCACCCGCGGGAATGAGCGCACGCGGACCCGCAGAACACGGATTTGTCCACTGGTCCTCCCGTTGCAATCGTCTCCCCTCGGGAGGTGATCTATGCGGATGCCAATCGCGGTCGTCGTCGGAACCACTAGTCTACTGACGGCGACCCTTGCATTCGGCGCGCTTTCGAAGGGTGACATCAAGGACCTCAACAAAGCGACAGCGGTGCTCAGCGAATTCCGGAACTCATCGGACATTCCCGGATCGATCTGGAGCAAGGCCCACTGTGTGCTCGTGATCCCGTCGTTGAAAAAAGTGGCATTCATCGTTGGCGGAGAGTCCGGCTCGGGCGTCATGAGCTGCCGGCAATCGAACGGCACGTGGGGCGCCCCCATCTTTATGCAACTGACGAAAGGCAGCGCAGGTTTCCAGGTCGGCGCGCAATCGACTGAACTTGTGCTGTTCGTGATGAACGAAAGCGGAGCAGACAAGCTGCTGCGCAACAAGACGACGCTCGGAACCGATGCCTCGATTGCGGCCGGCCCCGTCGGACGCGCGGCGACCGCGGCGACCGACGTTCAGCTGTCGGCAGAGATGCTGTCGTACTCGCACTCGAAGGGCCTCTTCGCCGGCATCAACCTGTCCGGTGGCAGCCTGGCTCCCGACAAGGATGCGAACATGCGGGCCTATGGGGCCACGGCTTCGGCGCGGGAGATTGCGATGGGCACGACCCGGGTAGCGGCCCCGGCGGAAGCGCGGGCGTTCACGGCCGCGCTCGGGCGCGAAGCGCGTGCGACGACGGGCGTGAAATGAGGTGATGGGATGAGTGCCACATTTCGTGTAACGCACCGATCCGTCCGCAGTCTGCTGGCACTCGTCTGTGCCTTCGCCGTCGCTCCCGGCAACGTGCTCGCCAATGTACGATCCGCGCTGACGGCGCATACACAGACGCCCCCACCAGCCGCCGATCAGTCGCGGATCCCTACCGACCAGCTCGATTCGCTGGTCGCGCCAATCGCGCTGCATCCCGATCCGCTTCTCGCGCAGCTCCTCGCGGCATCGACCTATCCGCTCGAGCTCGTGCAACTCCAGCAATGGCTTGCGAAGAATGCAGGTTTGAAAGACAAGGCGCTGCTCGAGTCGGTGTCGAAGCAGCCATGGGATCCCAGCATCCAGGCGATGGCGGGATTGCCCGACATCGTGAAGTGGCTGACCGACGACATTCAGTGGACCACAGACCTGGGCAACGCGTTCCTCGCTCAACAGAGCGACGTGATGGACGCGGTGCAGCGCATGCGCGCCAAGGCGACGATGAAGGGCAACTTGAAGTCGACCGAACAGCAGACGGTCGAGACCAGGGTCGTCGAGAGCAAACAGGTCATCGTGATCGAACAGGCCGACCCGCAGGTCGTGTACGTTCCGTCGTACAACCCAGAAGTCGTCTACGGACCACCGGTCTATCCTTATCCGCCCATCTACTATCCGCCACCTGGCTATTACGCCGCGGGCGCCGCGATCTCCTTCGGTGTCGGCCTCGCGATGGGTGCGGTCGCGGGCGGTGGCTGGGGCTGGGGCGCCGGCTGGGGCCACAACGACATCAACATCAATACCAACAACAATTTCAACCGTAACGCCAATATCAACGGCGGCAACCGCGTTGCAAACGGCAGCGGCTGGCAGCACAACCCGCAGCATCGCGGCGGCGCGCCGTACCGCGATGGGGCAACGGCCAACAGGTTCGGTGGCACCGCGCGCGGCGACTCGCTGGCGAATCGGCAGGCCGGAGCGCGACAGCAGCTTGGCCAACAGGGCGGCAACCTGCGGAGCGGCGCGGTCGGGACGACCGGGGCCGGTCGCACAGGCGGGGGTGCGGCTGCAGGTCGCGCAGGTGGGGGTGCGGCTGCCGGTCGCGCAGGCGGGGGTGCGGTTGCAGGCCGCGCAGGCGGAGGTGCGGTTGCTGACCGCGCAGGTGGTGGCGTTGGCGGTCGCGGTCGCGCCCCAGGGAGCGGCGCCGGAACAGTAGGAGCGCGGGGCGGAGCCGATAGCATCGGCGGCCGCGATCTGTCACGCGGCGCCGGCGGCAGCGGCGCATTCGGCGGCGGCTCTGGAGGATTCAGCGGATCCGCCGCGCGCGATGCGAGCCGGCGAGGTTCGTCGAGTGTCAGCTCTGAACGCGGCAGTCGCTCGAGCGGTAGTGTCAACCGGGGCGGCGGCAGCCGGAGCAGCGGCGGCGGACGAAGCCGTGGCGGCGGCGGCGGCGGCAGACGCTAAGAATCGAGAGGCTCGACGGTTCACGAGGAGTGCGAACCATGAGAACGACGCTGTTTGTTTGCCTGTCGACGACGTTAATCTCCGCGACGATTTACGCGGGCCCGCAGGCGTCGCGGGCGAATGCACGAACGACATCAGCCGTGGGCGTTCGAACGTTCGACACGCCGCAGCAGGCGGCGGATGCGCTGGTGGTCGCGGCCGGCGTATTTGATGTCGGATTGCTCGATGAGCTGTTCGGTCCAGACACGAGGCATGTCCTGCTGTCGGGCGAAGACGCACAAGATCGCCAGCGCGCGGCCGACTTCGTCGCGATGGCACACGACGAGCTCAGCGTGTCGGTTGATCCGAAGACCGGCACCCGCGCCTTCGTGATCGTGGGCGACGACGATTGGCCGTTTCCAATTCCGATCGTCAAGCGTGGCGGCAAGTGGTCATTCGATACGAAGGCGGGACGGCAGGAACTGCTCTATCGCCGAATCGGCAGCAACGAGCTCGATGCGATCCGGGTCTGCCGCGGTTACCACGAGGCCCAGTACGAGTACGCTGAGAAGCCGCGCGAAGGCTTTGACGTGAACCAGTACGCGCAACGCATCGTCAGCAGTCCGGGCAAGCAGGACGGCCTCGCCTGGCAGACGGCTGACGGCACGTGGCACGGCCCCGTGGGTGAAAAAATCGCGAGCGCCATCGAGCGCGGCTACTCGACCAGCGCGCAACCGTATCACGGCTACTTCTTCAAGATGCTGAAGGGACAGGGACCGGCGGCGCCGCTCGGAGAGATGGACTACGTGATCAACGGCGCGATGATTGGTGGCTTCGCTCTCGCCGCTGCTCCGGCTGAATACGGCGTCACCGGCGTGAAGACGTTCATGATCAGCCAGGACGGTGTGGTCTACGAGAAAGATTTCGGAACGGCCACGCTCGACGAATTCGCGAAGCTGGAGCGCTTCAACCCCGATCGCTCGTGGACACCCGTTACCGCCGAACAGTGATCAGGCCGCCGGCACGTCGAGGCGCTCCGATGTGCCGGCTGCGCGCCACAGCAATCGGACGAGTTCGCGGCCACGTATCCCGTCACGATCGGTCCGCCGCCATCCGTTTATCCGCTGCTTCCGATACTTCAGAAACTCGAGCTGGACAATCCAGGGAAGTGGGCGTCGTCATCCGCGAGCGCAAAGCCGTCAGGCGCATGGAGCGGGTGTTCAAGGACGACTGGAGCAAAACCAGCCAACCGAAGCAGAAGAGCTGACGAGCGGCCCCGCGATTGCTCCTGATCTGAACAGCAACCGATGCTGTTCAGCTCTGATGAGGACGGCCTGCACCCGCTTGGTATCCGTCGCGGCAGCGAGCGCCGCCGTGCCGACCGCCGCGCGCATTCCAGGGCCGCACTAGATCGAAGAAAGGGTGACCGGCGCCACGCCGGTCTGCGGAGCGCGCTCCTCGCGACCGCGGCGATGGTTCTTCCTCACCATGTCAAACCTGAGCTGCTGAACGTTCTACTGCAGCCGACTGTGCCCTCGGTGACGACGACCATCGACAGCATGGTGGTCGTGCCGGCGACGCACGCCTACGACATGCTGATCCGCGAAGCGTCCCTGGAATTTGATGTGGATTCCGCCCTCATCCGCTCGGTTATTGAGACCGAATCGGCCTTTGACGCGCTTGCTGTCTCGCGCGCGGGCGCGATGGGCCTCATGCAGTTGATGCCGGAAGTCGCGGTCGAGTTCGGCGTGGACGATCCATTTGATCCGCGGCAAAACGTCGTCGGCGGCACGAAGTATCTCCGCCGGCTGCTCACGCAGCACCGCGGTAGTCTGCCGCTTGTGCTCGCGAGCTACAACGCGGGAGCGGGTGTCGTCAAGCGATACGGCGGCGTGCCGCCATTCCCCGAGACGCGGAAATATGTGCGACGCGTGACGAATCTGGTCGAGATCGCAAGACGAGCTCGAACGGAATAACTCAGGAGGTCCTTTATGTTGCGTGCATTTCTTGTTATCGGTGCGTGCCTTCTCTTTCCCCCGGTGATATCAGCTCAACAGCCGTGCACGACGGATGCGTCGGCGGTAGTTGCGGAGATTCATCGCCAGATTCTCGAGCGCACTCCTGACGACGCCGGTCCAATGGCCCAGCGGCTCGCCAGCGGAAACGCGACCGTCAAGGATCTGGTCCGCGAGCTGGCGCGTGGCACCGAACATACTCAACGGTTCCTCTCGCCGTTCAACACACCGCAGCAGCGTTTGAACGCCGTCGGGTACCTGTACCGTCACCTGCTGAACCGCGCGCCTGATATCGGCGGCGCGAGGGCGTACGCGGATGCCGTCGCATCGAGGGGTATGGAATTCGTCATCGACGACATCCTCGCGTCGCCAGAATACCGGCAGTCGTACGGCGACTACGGCGTGCCCGGCAGCAATCTGCGGTACTGCGGACCGAACGCCAACCGGTCGACCGGCACGACGGGCTCGCCGGCGGCGATCCGGGGGATGCGATTCCGCGAGATGGACAGCAACAGGGACGGTCAGATCGCGCGCAACGAGTGGCGGGGTAGCACGCAGTCGTTCAAGGTGCATGACTGGAATGGCGACGGCGTGTTGTCCGGCGACGAGGTTCGCCCGGGCGCCGCGCGCGCGAGACGGATGGAGGAGCAAGACTACACGCCCGGCGATGTGAGCAGCATGTTGACCTGGTCGGATGCCGATTTTCGCTCGCTGGATAGGAACAACGACCGCAGGATATCGCCCGCGGAGTGGTACTACGATGTCGAAACGTTCCGGCGCGCGGATCGCAACGACGACGGCATGCTGTCGCCCGCGGAGTTCTTTGCACCGGACGATGACGATCGAACCGACAGTTTCGAGTATCTCGACGTCAACGGCAACGGGCGCATCGAGCGCAACGAGTGGCACGGCGCCGCGGCCGCGTTCACTCGGCTCGATCGCAATCGCGACAACGTCCTGAGCCGCGCCGAAGTTGTCGGGACCACCACCACGACCGCCGCCCAGCCAGATCTCTTCGCTACGCTGGATGCCGACGGAGACGGCATGGTCTCGCCCGTCGAGTGGCGCTGGTCGCTGCGCAGTTTCTACCAGCAGGATACGAATGACGACGGGTTTGTGACCAGGAACGAGTTCACTGGTCAACCGGCGGGAACGCCGGCCCTGTAACCGTCTACTCGACGAACGGATCCGGAATTGGCGGCACGATCCGGCGGTGAATTCGCCAGCCAACGACAGCCATCCCTGCCGCATGGAGCGCCCACACATGCGCGGATGGTGGTGAGGGACGAGCAATCAGGAACCGGCTGCCGCCGCTCCCTGATCCCTGATCATCCCCGGATTCAGTTCGTTGCTCTCGGCGGCCCCTGCATCCCGTAGCTCAGTTCCGGGATGAACCTGCAAATGTTGGTTTCGATCGGTCCCGCGAGCGTCAGCCGGCTGCCAGGAATCCGGAGGATTGTCGGCCGGGAGCATAGACTCTTGGCCCTGTCGCCAGGCGTGGTCTGAGGTACCCTGTCAGGTCGACAACTTACGACAGGAGTGACCTCAATGAATTCGAATCTTTCGCGAGTCGCGGCTGCCGTTGCCATGGGGGTCGCAGGTTTCTGCGTCGTGCTGGTGGGGCAGAGGAGTACCGTCCCGCCGCAGCCGGTGGCAGACAGGCTGGTGCCGGTCGGCGTGGCAAGGCCGTCCAGGGGCACACTAGTGGAGAGGCCGGCCGCGGTGATGCCGATGGTGCCGGCCGGCTTTACCGTGAGCGTTTATGCCGAGCTGCAGGCGCCGCGCTTGATGGTCTACGCGCCGAACGGCGATCTGTTTGTCAGCTCGCCTGCCGCCAACAACATCACGGTGTTGCGTGACGCGAACAACGATGGCGTCTTTGAATCGCGCGGCGTCTACGCGCAAGGCGAGGTCGTCGCGCGGGGTGGCGGAGCCGGCGCTGGAGCCGCGCCTGCCCCAGTTACACCTCCTCCAGCGCCCGCTCCAGCAGCCGTCGTGAACCCCGAAATCAACGGTCCGATCCTTGGCGCCGCCGCGCCCGCCTGTGTGGCACCTCCGGCGTTCGCCAACCGAGGCCCCGGCACCGTGGCCGCCCCGTTCGGGATGGCGTTCCATGACGGCTATCTCTACGTCGGAAACACCGGCTCCATCGTCCGTTTCAAGTACACGACTGGCGATTTGAAGGCGCAAGCCGCGCCCGAGAAGCTGCTCGATCTGCCGACCGGCGGCCACTCTACTCGAAACATCGTCTTCAATCGCGCCGGGACCAAGATGTACGTCACGGTCGGGTCGCAATCGAATAACAACGCGGGCGAGGATTGCCGGCGCGCGGCTGTGCTCGAGTTCAACCCGGATGGCACCGGGTATCGGGTGTATGCGTCCGGGATTCGCAATCCCGTGGGACTCACGTTGCAGCCAGGGTCGGACACGCTGTGGGTGGCGGTGAACGAGCGCGACAATCTGGGCGACGACCTGGTGCCCGACTACGCCACGTCGATCAAGGACGGCGGATTTTACGGGTGGCCATATTCCTACATCGGCCAGCACCCCGATCCCCGCTACGTCGGGGCGTTTCCAGATCTCGTGAAACGCGCTCTGGTGCCCGATGTGCTGATTCCGGCGCATTCCGCCGCGCTCGGCGTCGCGTTCTACACCGGCGCGCTGTTCCCGCAGCGATATCGCAACGGCGGATTCGTCGCGCTCCACGGTTCGTGGAACCGCTCGACGGCGTCCGGCTACAAAGTGGCGTTCTTCCCGGTGACCAACGGCAAGCCCGGGCCACTCGAAGACTTCATGACGGGGTTCCTCCTCAACGACGGCGCAGGCGGCACGCGAGTCGAGCGATGGGGACGCCCGGTGGGCGTCACCGTGGCGCGCGACGGGGCTCTGCTGATTTCCGACGACGGCAGCAACCGGATCTGGAGAATCAGCGCCGCTTCTGGCACTCGATAGAAGCTGCTACATGGGGGCCCGCGTCGCGCGGGCCCCGATCGCCACGTCTGCGAGTCGCGTCTCCTTCAGCCTATCGATCCCCGACGATGAGCTGTACCTGTCGAGTCGCGCGAACAACCTCACGGGCGCCACTCGTACGACCGACGCCGGGAGTCGAAGGTTCGGAAGTCCTCAGGCGCGCCGCATCTCGCTCACGCTCGACGCGACGCGCAGGCGTATCATCGGTTGGTCACACGCTCACGCAGCGGTTACGTGTGGAGCGCACCACCACGATACCCACCCTGTGATGCATGAAGGCGAAACGGTAATCGACTGAACGACTCCGTTTCAAGCCAACGAGCCGCCGACGAAATGGCCGAGACCACTACCGAGAAAAGGGAGGCACTCGTCGCGAGCGACAGCGGCGCGCAGCCGCAGCGCGGTCAACGGCTGTCGTGGTTAATGCTGCTCGGCCTGGTCCTGGGCCTGCTTGCTGGGGCGCTCATCGAGGCCTCCAGCTCGCCGCTGCTGCAACGCATTCCCGTCATTGTCGAACCCATCGGCACACTCTGGGTGAATGCCATCAGTATGACTGTCATCCCGTTGCTGATCTCACTGTTGATCACGGCCGTGGCTTCGAGCGCGGATGCGGGCAGCGCGACTCGCCAGAGCGGTCGCTCGATGGTCCTTTTTGTGGCGATGGTCGCGCTATCCATGGTGTTCGCAATGTTGACCGCGCCGCTCGCGCTCGCGCCACTGCCACTGGACGCGAGCGCGGCAGAGTCGTTGCGCGCGAGTGCGGCGGCAGCGACGCCGTCGACGCCGTCGCCCTCGTTTCGCGACTGGCTGGTCTCCATCGTTCCGCTCAATCCGGTCCGGGCCGCGGCGGAAGGTGCGGTCCTGCCAGTGGTCGTGTTCTCGCTGCTGTTCGGTCTCGCGGCCTGTCGCATTTCATCCGATGGGCGCGCGTCGATCGTCCTTTTCTTTGTCGCCGTGCGTGACACGCTGTTCGTATTGATCCGGGGGATTCTTGTCGTTGCACCGATCGGCGTATTCGCGCTCGTGCTGCCGTTGACGGCGAGGCTGGGTTCCGCGTTCGCCGGCGCAATCGGCTATTTCATCCTGATCGCCTGCGTGCTGCTCTCGGCGGGGACGGGGCTGCTGTACCTGCTGGTTGCGGTGTGGGGTCGCGTGCCACTGGGCCGATTCGCGCGCGCCTGTGCGCCGGCCCAGGCGGTTGCCATCAGCACACGTTCGTCGCTTGCGTCACTGCCGGCCCTCCTGGATTCTGCACGCAAGATCGAACTGCCCGCCGACATTGCCGGGCTCACGATCCCGCTGGCCGTCTCCGTCTTCAAGTACGGGTCGCCCGTTGCCCGCATCACGGGCACGCTGTTCATCGCGAAGGTGTACGGCATCGAACTGGGGAGTGCCGAACTGCTGACGCTCGCCGCCGCTCTGACCGTCCTCCCGTTCTATTCGCCTGGAATACCGAGTGGTGGCCTGCTGGTCATGACGCCCGTCTACATGGCGCTCGATCTGCCTGTCGAAGGCATTGGCCTGCTCATCGCGCTCGATCCCATCCCCGACATGTTTCTCACGATATCGAATGTGACAGCCGATCTAACGGCTGCGACGTTGCTGTCGCGCGGGGCCAGTCCCCGCAGCTAAGGATCTGCGTGACGACAGTTGTGAGGACGCGAACTGGCCAAGGTGGCGTGCGCGGGTGTATAAGCGTGCACATTGCAGGATGACAAGATCGGAAACGAGGACGTGTATGAGTGAACAGAAACGGCACTCGCCCATGAGCGTAGTGTTGGCCTTGGGGCTGGGGTTGGCGCTGGGTGCGCTGGGCACGTGGTCACTAGGACCCGCTCGAGAGGCTGCCGCGGCCGGTCTCGGACAAGGTCAGGCGCCGGCGGCCCTGCCGCAGGGCGCGCTCGCGTCCAACACCAACGTGATCTCTTCCGCCTATGAGCCCGTTGATGGAAAGGGCGGAGAAGAGGTCAGCGGCCCCTACCAGGTCGTCAAGGGCTGGCCCCAGCCGGTCGTCGAGGGCTGGACGATCAATGCCGAGACGATGTACGCCGAGTCCCCCGATCGCATAATCGCGGTCGGGCGCGGCACCCGCAAGAGCCCATGGACGACTTTTTGGGGGCCGGCCGCGTTTCGTAACCTTGGGAGGCCCATTCCGCCTGCGGAGCAGAAGCAGCAGCGCATGATCGTTGTCTACAATCGCCAAGGCAAGGTGGTCGAATCGTGGGATCAGTGGAGCCCACTGCTGGTGGACGTGCAGCTGGTTCAGGAGAACCCGTACGATCCCGAACACCATATCTGGATTGCGACCGATGAATCCCTGGTGGAGTTGACGCGTGACGGCAAGACCCACGTCAAGACGCTGGACGTGAAGGACATCCCTCCGGCACAGACCCAGAACGGCAACTTCGTGGTGGAGTTCTTCGCCTTTGCGTCGAATGGCGATCTGTGGGCCGCCGGCGGCCACCGGATGGTCAGGTTTTCCAAGGACGGGAAGTTCGTGTCGGCATTTGGGAAGGCCGGCACTGGATCGGGCGAGTTTGGCATCGTGGGAGAGGGATTGCACGGAAACGGAATTCACGGCGTCGCCATCGACTCGAACCGAAACCGCATGTACGTCGTCGACCGCGTCAATTCCCGGATCGACATCTTCGATCTGAGCGGCAAGTTCCTGGATCAGTGGCCGAACATCGTCGGAGCCTACGGCATCCGCCTGACCGCGGATGGCCGGTACGCCTGGGTCAATGACGGGTACACCCAGAAGGTCATGAAATACGACGCGCTCACCGGGAAGCTCGTCCCCGGTTCAACGTGGGGGACGATGGGCATCGCGCCGGGAGCCATCTGGGGATTCCACTTCTTCACGACCGACAGCGAAGGCAACCTCTACGTCGGCGAGGACATGGCGTACCGCATCCAGAAGTTTGTGCCCCGGAAGGACGGGAACCCCGTCCAGGTGATCGGGTCTCTCATGCAGTGACGCCGTTGGGCGCACCAATCCTGTGGCCTGAGAGTGTCAGAGACCGAGTCTGGCTCGGTCTCCTGATAAGCGGCGCGGACCTTTCAGGCCCGCGGAACAGGCCAACCTGAGGCGCGGCTAGTTCTCCATGTTGACGGCGTAGTACGCCACCGTCTTGGTCGGCACCTCCTTGAACCAGTGCGGCGTCTTGGCCGGAATCGTGATGACGTCGCCTTTGGTCAGATGGTACGTCTGGCCACCCTTGACATCCGAGGCCCGGACCTGTCCCGGGGCGGTCTGCTTGGCGCCGACCAACGTCCCGCCCGTCACCATCGTCGCCTCGCCCTCGACGATGATAAAGACGTGGTTGGTGGTGTCGTGCACTTCGACCTCGCCTGAGCCGCGCCGCTGAGCCAGCACGCGCAAGCCGCCGTCCTCGATAATCGCGCCGCCCTTCGTCATCGTCGCGGAGACCTTGTCGTGCGGAACGTAGGTCACTTTCGTGGGCAGCCCGGCCGCGGCCAGATATACAGCCAGCATCAACACCGTCGTGAGCGCTGCCAAAAACTTCATATCGTCCCTCCTCGCTTTCTGCGTCGCGCAGGCGCCAATAGTACTGGAACCAGGGGCCTGTGACCGTGCCTATTCCGCAGAGACCCCGACGCTGTCAGAATCGGATTGGCCCTTCCGTGGACGAGCCCAAAAAACTCCCGTCGCATATCAGTGGGATAACTTTGCTTGCCCAGATCGAGGCTGGCAGCGCACCGACTGTGCTCGATGTCCGGTCTCAGCGGGAGTTCGCGGATGGACACGTTCCAGGAGCGCGGCACATCCCGTTCTGGGCTTTACCGACTCGCATGTCGCAGATTTCGACTTCGCTGACAGATCCGGTAGTGGTGTATTGCGGCCACGGACCACGAGCGTACGTTGCCGGAGCCTTCCTTCGTGCGTCTGGATTTCGGCGAGTCATGTACCTCAAGGGCCACTTCTTGAAGTGGAGGCAGGCGGGCCTTCGTCAGGAAGTCGGTTCCGGTTGGCGCTGAGACAAATCGATGATTGACATTCCACCGGATGAATTTCGTCGATTGGGGTACCGCGCTGTTGACTTGCTTGCGGACTACTTCGGGTCGCTGTCGCGCAAGGCCTGCCGATCCCCGGTGCCGGAAGAGGTTCGGCATGAACTGATGCACCAGCCGCTTCCGCACGCCCCGTCCGATCCCGACGCACTACTCGACTACGTCGGTTCAACCATCTTTCGCTTTCCAATGGGTAACGGCAGCCCACGTTTCTTCGGTTGGATCAACCCGCCCTCAGCACCCATAGGCGCGATTGCGGAACTGCTGGCGGCCGGATTGAACCCCAGCGTGGCGGGTGGTGATCATGCGGCGACTTACGTCGAGCACGCCGTTCTGAGTTGGATTCGCGAGATCGTGGGTTTCCCAGCGACGAGCGGCGGCATTTTGACCAGCGGCGGATCGGTCGCGAATCTCATCGGGCTTGCCGTCATGCGCGACGTCAAGACCAGCGGCGAAGTGCGGGCCCGCGGCATCGGCGGCGTAGGTCCCACTCTGATTGTGTATGCGTCGACCGAAGGCCACAGTTGCATCCAGAAAGCCATCGAACTCCTCGGAATCGGCCACGCACATCTCCGCCGTGTTGCGGTCACCGCGGACTGGCGGATGGATCTGCGAGCACTCAGGCAGCAGATCGCGGATGACCGGGCGGCAGGACTGATGCCAGCATGCGTTGCGGCCACCGCGGGAACGGTCAATACCGGCGCGATTGATCCGCTCAGCGACATTGCCGACCTGTGTGAGGCCGAGAACATCTGGTTTCACGTCGACGCTGCGTATGGAGGTCCAGCAGCTCTGTTGCCTGAACTGGCGGAGCTGTATCGCGGCATTGAAAGGGCCGACAGCCTCGCATTCGATCCGCACAAATGGATGTACGTGCCGGTTGAATGTGGATGTGCGCTCGTGCGCGACTCTCGTGCGATGCGTGACGCGTTCTCTCTCGTTCCACCCTATTTGCGTGACGAGGCGGCTCTCCCGTGGTTTTCCGAGTTCGGTATCCAGCAGAGCCGCGGATTCCGGGCACTGAAGTTGTGGTTTGCTCTCAAGCAGATTGGGGTGGACGGCTACCGCCAGGCGATTGCCCGAGACATTGGCCTGGCGCGAACGCTGCAGCAGCGCCTGCGTGAGTTGCCGGATTTTGAACTCGTTGCTGCTGGCCCGCTCAGTGTCACGTGCTTTCGTTACCTCCCGCGCGCTTTTTCGGGTAACGCCGCGGATGGCGATCGCCTCAATCGAAGGTTACTGGAACTCGTTCAGAGTGATGGAGAGGTATTTCTTACGGGGACGGAATTGGCTGGTCGCTTCGTCCTTCGAGCCTGTATTGTCAATTTCCGCACGACAGAGCAGGACCTGGAGGCACTGATCGAGACGGTTCGCATGGCCGGCGAACGAGTTCGTGAACAGGATGCTGCTTCGGGCCCAGCGTAATCCGCGCTGGAGCCGGCGCGACCCCGAACGGGAACCCCGCTCAACTGCGATATCATGCGCCGGGTCGACGCTATGCTCAGCGTTCGCATTCTTCCAGCCGCTGCGCTTCTCTTCGGTGCCTGTGCGATGTGGCCGACCAGCAACGAGGCCGGCCAGATCGACTATAGAACCGCTCGAGTCGAGCGCATGCTGCCCGCCGTTCGCGCCGCCGGTCCAATCAGGATCGACGGCGCACTGGATGAATCGGATTGGGCCGGCGCGCCGACGGCGCGCGGCTTCATACAGAGCGATCCCCGCGAAGGAGAGCCCGCCACGGAAGATACCGATGTGCGCGTGCTGTACGACGCCGACAACCTGTACTTTGGAGTGTTCGCACACGATCGCGAACCGTACAACATCCTCACCAGCGAACTGACGAAGGACTTCAATCGTGAGTCCGGCGACGATTTCGAGATCATCCTGGACACGTTCCACGACGAGCGGAACGGCTACATGTTCGCGACCAATGCGCACGGCGCGAAGTGGGACGCGCAGACGATCAACGAGGGGCGGGAGGTCAACGAGAACTGGGACGCGCTGTGGGACGTGAAGACGCGCATCACGGAGGCGGGGTGGTACGCGGAGATTGCTATTCCGTTCCGGACGCTGCGGTTCAGCAGCGCCGATGAGCAGACCTGGGGCGTCAATTTCCAGCGACGGATCCGGCGCCGGAACGAAGACAGCTTCTGGGCGCCGCTGCCGCGCATTTACGATTTGCAACGGGTCTCGCTGGCGGGGACGCTCGCCGGTCTGCAAGGCGTCCGGCCCGGCAACGACATCCGCCTGAAACCGTACGTGCTCGGGAGCGCCGGCGAGTCGACCAGCGTGAACGTCGGCACCGATGCAGATGTGGGCCTCGACGTGAAGTACGGCGTCACGAGTGGCCTGACGTGGGACTTCACGGTCAACACCGACTTTTCGCAGGTGGAAGCCGACGAGCAGCAAGTGAACCTCACACGGTTCAGCCTGTTCTTTCCTGAAAAGCGCGATTTCTTCTTGGAGAATTCCGGGATCTTCCAGTTCGGGCAGGGTCGCGGCGTCGTCTTTGGGGGCGGCGGATTGACCAGTGGAAGACAAACGGACGCCATCCTGTTCTTCAGTCGCCGAATCGGACTCTCGGAGAACGGCCAATCGACTCCGATTGCCGGTGGCACCCGCCTGACGGGTCGCGTCGGCGCCTATAGCGTGGGCATCCTCAATATTCAGCAGCGAAGCAAGGGCACCTCGCTCGCGAGCAACTTCACCGCACTCAGGCTTCGTCGGAACGTTCTGGCCAACTCGGACATTGGCGTCATCGTTCTGAACAAGGAGGCAGGCGGACCCGGTTACAACCGGGTCGTGGGTACCGACGCGAATTTCCGATTTTTTGAGAATCTGGATCTCAACGTCGCGGTCGCCAGGACGTTCTCGCCAACGGCGGTGATCCCCAGTCGAGGGAGCGAATCGATGGGCAACGCCGGCATCCATTACCGCGACAGGCGCTGGGAGCTTCAAGGCACCTACGTCAGAATCGGCGAGCGGTTCAACGACGAGATGGGGTTCGTGCCGCGCACCGGCGTTGCCAAATTCGACAGCACGTACGGCGCGCGGTTTCGACCCACGCGCCTGTCGAAGTGGCTGCGCGAGCTGTTTCCGCATCTCGGGGTCACGAACGTGTCGTGGCTGACAGGCGATCTGCAATCCCGCCTGATCGGGGCGCACATGAGTATCAATCTCCAGGACGGCAGCGGTGGCGAGCTCGGGGTGGATCCGACGACCGAGAACCTCCTCGTACCGTTCCAAATCAACCGGCGGCGCGGGATCTCGATTCCCATCGGCCGCTACGAGTTCAACGACTGGCACACCAGCTGGCGCACGAATGCCTCGGTGCCCGTTTCGCTGAACGGCCGCGTGGACGTCGGCGAGTTCTACGACGGCCACAAGCAGTCCTACAGTATCGGAGCGGCAGTGCGATTGCGCGGTCGGCTCAACGCCTCGATCAACGAGTCGCGCAATCAGATTCGGCTTCGGGGCGGTCAATACACGACCGATCTCATTGCAGCGCGCGTCGAATACGCATTCTCGACCATCGCGTTCGCCAATGCGCTGCTGCAATACAACACGGACGCACGGGAGTGGACCTCGAACCTGCGGTTCAACATCATTCACCACCGGCTGAGCGACTTCTTTCTCGTATTCAATGAGCGTCGCGATTCGAACACCGGCGGCCTGCTCGACCGCGCGCTCGTGGCAAAGATGACTTACATGGTGGCTTTTTAGAAGCGAGCGACCCCTTCCGACTGGCGAACTTGGGGGGCAGTGATCGTTGACAGGTCTGCCGCGCACATCTACAGTTCGCGTGACCTGCGTAGCAAGCGGGTGGCGAGTCTGACTCGGGCGCGGACTCGCAAAACGCAAGAGGACGTCAATGGAGGAGGCCAGATGAAGTCAACGACGAGATTCCTGGTTTGTGGAGCGTTCGTGGTCGGATTTGGTCTTGGCTGGGCGGTCAGAGCTGATCGGGCCGTGGTTGGGGCTCAGACACAGCACAAGCCCTTCATGATGCAGCGGGTCTACACGGGTACCGATGGCCTGTCCCATGTGGAAAATATCGAGCTGAACGCGCAGTCGTTGATGGAGAAAGTCACGGGGGCGAGGGTGAGCGTGTCACAGCCCGGAAGCTTCAGCGATTATCACGTCGGTCCCGAGCGCCGGTACATCATCAATCTGACAGGCGGCGGACAGCTCCAGGTTGCGGAAGGCAAAGTCGATTTGCCGGCCGGGACGGTCGAATACATCGATGACCTGACGGGCAAGGGGCACACGACAGCGAACGTCGGCAAGGAACCTCGCCTGTCAATCCACCTTCAGTTCGCGGACCAGAAGCAGATCATCGGGCCGATGGGCAACAAGAAGTAATCCATCGGCGGCAATACTCCTCGCTGAGAGGGCCGACGTCAAGAGCACGAAGGACACGAAGGCTTAAGCCGTTGTTCTTCGTGCCCTTCGCGTCTTCGCGGTTGATTAAGGTCTTCCAGGAATCGCCACCAGCCGCGCGCGTAGTGACGAGCTATCTTCATGTATACTCACCGGCGCGCTCGCGCCGGTAACCTCCTCGAATCGTCGCCTTCATCCTACGAATAACGTTTCCCGCAGGAGGAATGTGTATGAACATCGAGCGACTGCGGTTTGTGTCGTTTGCGCTGGCGGTGCTGCTCGTGCCCAGCGCGACATGGTCCCAAGACAGCATGAGCGCGACGATCGCGGGAGTGGTGAGGGACGCGTCGGCTGGGGTGCTGCCGGGCGTCACCGTGGAAGCCGCGAGCCCCGCGCTCATCGAGAAGGTGCGCGTCGCGACGACGGACAGCGGCGGCCGCTTTCGGATCATCGACCTGCGCCCGGGCGAGTACGTCGTCACGTTCACACTGCCCGGGTTCAGGACGCTGCGTCGTGACGGCATTCAGCTGATCACCGGGTTCACCGCGACGGTGAACGCCGATCTGTCGGTCGGCGGCGTCGAGGAGACGATCACCGTGAGCGGCGCCGCGCCGGTCGTGGACGTCCAGGGCGTGCAGGACCAGCAGGTCTTCTCCGGCGAGACGGTGCTCGCGTTGCCCATTGGGAAGAACCAGGGCATCTATGCGACGCTCATTCCGGCCGCCACGCAGGGCAACCTGGCGAACCAGGACGTCGGCGGCACCAAGGGCGAATCGACGCAGGTCTTCTCGGTGCATGGCGGGCGCTCTGCCGAGACGTACCAGCTCCGCGACGGCATGTACTTCGGCGAGCACATCGGCAACGCCGCCAACTTCGCTGCGAGTGTCAACCCGGCCGTTGTGCAGGAAGTCAGCGTCCAGATGACGGGTGGGTTGACGGCCGAAGCCCAGTCTGGTGGCGTGGTGATCAACGCGATCGGCCGCGACGGCGGCAACGAGTTCCACGGCTCGATGAACGCCGATTTCGGGCACCGAGAGCTCCAAGCAAACAATATCAACGCCGACCTGAAGGCTCGTGGCGCGTTCCTGACCGGTACGCTGCGGAGGTTGTACGACGTGGGGTTCGGATTCGGTGGCCCCCTGAAGCGCGACCGCGTCTGGTTCTTCGCCAGCGCGCGCAAGTGGGAGACGTCGAACTTTCAGGCTGGCAACTACTACAACAAGTCGCCGAATCCGCTGTTCTACGAACCGGACCTGTCGCGGCCCGCGTACGACCGCAATCTGGCGCAGGAGCTCAGTTTCCGCATCACCTGGCAGGCGGCCGATAAGCACAGGATCACCGCCACGACACGCTACGAGTACAACTGCAACTGCAACTTCAACATCTCGACGGGGCAGTTCTCGCCCGAGGCAGCCGGGAACAACTGGTACCCGCCTTTGAAATCGAACCAGGGCTCGTGGACCTACGCCGCGAGCAGCCGGCTGCTGTTCCAGGTCGGCGCTGTGTATCTTGGCGGAACTCACCGGCGCAAGCTGGGTGACGAGGTAAGGGACCACAACATTGCCGTCTTCGATCGCCTCACGAACTACTGGTACGGAAGTCCCGACCGCACCCTGATCGCGTTCACGCAAAACCTGGCGCGCACGCCCAGGGGACAGGGCAACGTGTCGGGGTCGATGTCGTTCGTCACCGGATCGCACAACTTCAAGGTGGGGGGATTGTTCCTTCGATCGCACCGCGACCTGTATCAACCCTTCGAACGAGGGATCGGCTATACCTTCGCAGGGAGAGTGCCGGAGCAGGTGACGTACTATGCCGCTCCGCTGAACGCGAAGATGCGAACCCGCCAGATCGGGCTGTTCGCGCAGGAGCAGTGGACGCTCAGCCGGCTCACGCTTTACGGCGGCCTGCGCTACGACTCGGATTACGGCTGGAATCCAGCGCAGGAGATTCCGGCGGGCCCGTACGTCGGAGCCCGGCGCTTCGATGAAGTGCGGGGGACGCCGAACTGGAAGGATATCAACCCGCGTGTGGGCTTCGCGTACGACCTGTTCGGCAACGGACGTACGGCCGTGAAGGCGAACTTTGGCCGCTTCGTGGCGTTTGAAGCCAACGGCGGCGTGGTGTTCGCGAACAACCCGGCCAACACCATCGTCACGAGTGCCACGCGCGTTTGGACGGACAACGGCGACTACGTGCCGCAGGAGAGCGAGTTGGGGCCGCTGTCAAATCCGAACTTCGGGCGCAGCGTCCAGACGACCAGGTATTCCGACGAAGTGCTGCACGGCTGGGGAAATCGAGGATACAACTGGCAGGGGGGCCTGACCTTCCAGCACGAGCTCACCACCGGCGTCGGCCTGAACGTTGGGTACTACCGCACGTGGTACGGCAATTTCTTAGTGACCGACAACACCCTTGTGTCGCCGTCCGATTACGACTCGTACTGCATTACCGCGCCGAACAATCCCCGGCTTTCCAACCCCGGTGAACAGATCTGCGGCCTGCTTGAAATCAAGCCGGCGAAGTTCGGGCAGGTGAGCAATGTGGTGAACCTCTCTTCTCAGTACGGCGACGAGACGGAGGTGTACGACGGCCTCGACATTACGATCAACGCCCGACACCGCAACGGCTTGATCGGCGGCGGATTCGCCACCGGCCGGACCGTTACCGACATCTGCGAGATCGTCGAGCAGGTACCGGAGTTCGCGATCAACCAGGCGGCGACCACGTTCCTCAGTACCAACAGCGCCGTGGGCCCGAACAACGCGCCGTCGCGGTACTGCCACATCTCGCCGCCGTGGTCCGCGCTCACGCAGGTGAAGCTCTTCGGCACCTACCTGCTGCCGTGGAACATGCACGCCAGCTTCAACTATCAGCATCTACCCGGCATCGCGACGACGGCGTCGTACGTGATTCCGGGAGCGGATATCGCGGCGGCGATCGGTCGCGCGCCGGCGGCCGGCGCCCGCGCCACGGCGTCGGTCGAGCTCATCGAGCCGCAGCGACTGCGCCGCGAGAGTCGGCTGAACCAGTTGAACCTCGCGTTGACGCGCGTGATCACCCTCGGTAGCAGCCGCGTGCAACCGGGGATCGAACTGCACAACGCACTGAACGCGAGCACCATCCATACGGTGGTCACGCGCTATGGGCCAGCCTGGGAGCAGGTGCGTGGTGTCCTAACACCGCGACTGATCAAATTTGCGGTGCAGGTCGACTTTTAGATCAAGGTCAAGGCCTTTCGTTCGAAAGGCACGGGTCGAGCCGCAGGCGTATACTTCGATTCTCAACAGGAGGTTCGTCATGTCGAGAGCAGGCCGAGTCAGATTGGCGGCAGCGGGCGCGGCCGTGGTCGCGCTCTCCTACGTTGCCGTTGCGCAGGAGAACCCCTATCGAACCGTCGAGAACCACTTCAAGCTGCCCGAGGGCCGGAAAATTGGCTCGACGGCGGGGATCACGATCGATCGTGATGGGACGAGCGTCTGGGTCTTCGAGAGATGCAGCGGACAGTATTGCGCCGGGTCGGACGTAGCGCCCATTCTCAAATTCGATGAATCGGGGAAGTTGCTCAAGAGCTTTGGCGCAGGGATGTTCGTCCGTCCGCACGGGATCCACATCGACCGCGAAGGCAACGTGTGGGTGACGGACGGAGAAGGACCCGACGGAAAGGATCCCAAGAAAAACGGAAAGGGTCACCAGGTGTTCAAGCTCAGTCAGGATGGCAAGGTCCTGATGACGCTTGGCAAGGCTGGAGTCACCGGCGACGGCCCGGACACGTTCAATGCGCCGTCAGCCGTCCTGATCGCGCCGAATGGCGACATCTTCATCGGGGACGGCCATGGCGGGAACACGAACGCCCGCGTGGTGAAGTTCTCGAAGGACGGCAAGTTCATCAAGGCGTGGGGGAAAAAGGGGACCGCCCCAGGCGACTTCGAGACGCCGCACGGCCTCGCGATGGATTCGCGCGGCCGGCTGTTTGTGGGTGACCGCGGGAACAGCCGGATCCAGATCTTCGATCAGGACGGAAAATTTCTCGAAGAGTGGAAACAGTTCGGCCGGCCCAGCGGCGTGTTCATCGACCGGAATGACA
>Ga0137452_1000067_pt1 | contig 40333 bp, 73 predicted proteins | sample EasRivERMGT513_2_FD_102312 | JGI IMG/M metagenome (GOLD analysis project Ga0137452, IMG submission 102312) | Soil microbial communities from meander-bound floodplain in the East River, Colorado, USA - East River MetaG ERMGT513_2 | ecosystem: Environmental > Terrestrial > Soil > Floodplain ...
CCAGCGCCACCTACACCGCCAGCGCCGCCTGCTCCGCCTTCGCCGCCCATGGCAGCTTGGTTTTGCACTTGGCCTTGGAGCTGCCCTTGCAGCTGTCCCTGGGCTTGCTGGTTGACGTTGCGAATCGTGGTGCGAGCCGCTTCCGTGACGGCAGCAGCGCCAACACGTCCGCCCGCTTCGATCATTGACGGAATGATAACGCAGTGGAAAGCCTGGCCGCGAGCCGATGCCGCGTCGATTAGCTTAGCGTCCGCGTCATAAGTCTGGAGCACAGTGAGCGTGCCGCAGTCGGAGAAGCGAACGTCGCTGCGATGAAGCACAACGTCAATCGATTTGTTGCTCGTCGGCAGCAAGAAGCTCTCGGGCTTCGTGGTGTAAGAGCCGCAGCCCACCGCAAGCAAAGCCGCTGGAATCAGGGCAAAGGGTGCGCGTTTCATTATAGCACCGCCCAGGTCAAGGCTAAGCGCCCGGTGATGGTGCAGCGCCGCTTGGTGGAATTGGTAAGCTTGCCGGCGCGACGAAGCTCCGGGAGCCGTTTGTGGATCGCGTCGTGCGAAAGCACGTCAGGATTCACCTTGATGGACAACTCGGTGGCAGTGCGGTAGGGAAACTCCCGCACCAACGCCAGCGTCTTGGTGAGCTGATCGGCAATGATGCCGCTGCTCGCCACGTTATGAAATGCAAGATTCTCCGAAGTCATAAAACCCTCCTAGTACGGTCGGTTGCGCACAATTAGTCTTCCGTTTGATTTTTCAACGTAGCACACTTGGGCTAGGAAGAATCTCCCTGTGCGCTCGAAACTCGGTATCCGCTTGTCTGCCATTGCAGCCACTAGATCGTACAAAGTCAAGACACCACCACCTTTCCATCCACCTTGTAATCCCGCAACACTCTTCGAAGCTTCGGCAGAGCCCGCTCTTTCATCCATCGACGCCAAGTGCGAGTCGACCGCTTCTTCATGTACCGGGTGGCGTAGCTCACCGACTGCCTGTAGAGGAGCACCCGCATAAGCACCCGCCTCTCCTGTACTGTAAACATTCCCAAAGCCTTTGTCAAGTCATACCGCAGCTCTGGTTGATCCTCCCGCACAAGCAGAGCCCGCTCTGTACCTTCCCCCTGTAAGTCTAGCAAAACAACCTCTTCTCTCTCCCCCTGGTCGTTGCGCAGGCGGAGCGCATGATAATCATCTGCCCTCACCTTTTTAGCCCCAAACCTTGTACTATCGGCCACCCTCTTGGGAGCCGGCTTAGCTTTCCTCTTGTTTTTCATCGTGTTGCCTCTGTTCCTTAATGCGTTTCATTGAACGATAGATCGTCATTCGAGACATACGCCCCTTGTAGCCTTGCTGCTTCAAGAGCTGGATTGCCTTGTCCGAGCCGTAGCCCGCGTCGACGTAATGCCCAAGCTTTCTAAGCACTTGCTGCTCATCTGGGTCGGGCTGAAGACAGCCCTCGTCAAACCGGTAGCCGAAAGGAGCATGGTGGCACCACCGCTGCCCTCGTCGCTTCTTGTACTGGAGAGCATCGGATGTTTTCTTCTTCACCATGTCCCTGAAAAACTCATCGAACAGCCCTCGCATGCCCGTAGCCAGCTTCTTGGTTGGGTCGGCTAGGTCAACCCTCCCCTGGCCTACCTCGTGGATCTCCACGCCCGCCAGGGCCAGCTGTTGCAGGTTTTCGAGGAGCCCTACAACGTCGCGGGAGAGCCGATCTTGATTGTAGAACACAAGAGCGCCGGCTTGGTGCCGCTTGATCGCTCCGTGAATCTGCTCCCACCGGCCACGCGAGGCCCCGCTGACGCCATCATGCTCAATGTATTCAACCACTTGCATGCCATTAGCTGAGGCATATCTGGAGATCTGATCGGCCTGCTCCAGCAGCGAAACCACCTTATTATCCGAGGCCTTAGACCGCCTCACGTAACCGATTACTTTCACTTTGCATTCCTCTTCACATTCCGCTTGCACCGTTCGCACCATCGCCGGCTTGAGCACTTACCGAAGACACACTTCGCCATGCGCTCGCATCGCCGCCCGCGACACTTGTGGTAATGCCCGCCATCGGGCTCTCCGCTGCCGATCACTTCACCCCCACCACGCACCACGTAGGATGCAGCTCTGCAATCACCACGTTCGTGGGACTGCCCTTCGGGTCTTTGATGATCCGGTCGAGCACAACCTCGATCCGCGCTTCACCGATTAGCCGGTGAACAGTGCCCTGGCCGAATGGATAGATGGTGATTACATCACCGGTTCTTGGCATCATCATGGCTAGTCATCCTCCAGCAAATAGATCGTGTTAAGAGTTTCCACGAGGCCCTGCATGAGATCCATGCGGAGCACGCGGCTTGTAATGATCCGACGCCCAGATCCCAGGTGCGGGTGATCCTGGGGAATGCCAATCAGCCGAAGCTGACGCGAGCTTAATTCGACAAACGACCAGCTCGCTAGTTTCACTCTTGGTTTCATAGCTTCCTCCATGTCAGTAAGTATAGCCATCGCCCACCCGCATGTCAAGGGGTGCGGTTATCTCAGCCCACATTTCACGGCTGATTGTTTTTGCCAGGGGAGAGCGGACGAACGCCGACACCCGCTTGTTCCCCCGGCGACAAGATACCAGTAACAGTTTTCCGTGTGCCGCGCCAGATGAAGGCGTTACAGAGCCGGCAGATGCTAACCGAGATCGTTTCTCCACCTTGCTCTCTCCTCTCACGATACCACGGGCTTGGTTCATGGTTACACTCTTGGTTTGTTAGGACAGTCGTTGGCGTTGAACTCATGGCTGGCCTCATACGCACAATGCGGGCACACCGTCACCATCTGAGGGGTGTTGGCGCTCTTCCGGTGCTCTTCCCGCTTCGCCGCCGCAGCTTTCAGATTGGTCGCCCAATTGTTCCAAAACACTTCGGTGTCGAGCTGCCTCAACAGCGCCGCGCCCTTCTGCTTGTAATCCGCATAGCCAGCAGCATCGATGACCTTCTTCACTTCGTCCTTCGATAAGATCGAAACGATACGGCCGATATACTCTGCCTCTTCACCGCTGAAAGTAGCCGTCAGCTCGAAGCTGTTCTTAAACTGCCTCACTCGATTGACTCGCATAAAACCTCCTAGTTGCGCACGTTAGTAATAACATATCCGATCATCCACGCTAAGCCTGTCAAGGGAAACACCAGAAACACCCACTCGCCAAAAGCATCCACCAAGCCACGGAGAACAATCACCACGACAGCTATTAGGAGCAGGCAAGCATACCCTACGAAGATGTTGCCGATTACGCTTTCCATCAATCCTCCTTTGGAGACACGCTTGTTGGTTCGAACAATAGGAATGGCTCTTTGACTCCCTTGTGCCAGTTGTTCACGGCCAAGACGTTGCGCACCGGGTCGTCACCGAGCGCCGCTTGAAAGGCAGCCCTCACCGGCAGATCGTAGTCGACCGGCAAGCTTATGATTGCATGGTGGCCCTTGCCGTCTTTCGACGTGTAAAGGTGCTCCAGCTTCGCACCGTATCGACGGCGCAGGATCTCGAAGACAAGATCATTCAGCTGCTTGCCATCGTCCAGGTCGACCAGCAGATGACGCGGGGTGCTGCGATGCACGATGAAGCCGGCGTCCGCAGCCTTATCAACCGCTGCTTCAAATTGTACGCTATAATCCGTTGATTCCATTGCGCTTTATCCTCCTTGCATCGCCCACGCCATAGCGAATCAGCTGACTCACTGACTCGGGAATCGGGAAGCTTCCGTCTTCCCACCGCTGCACTTGCCGCACACTGTAGCCCAAGGCCTTGGCGAGCGAGGCCTGGGTGTGATGCCGCTTCAGCCTTTCCGCAATGAATTCAGAGGCTTGCATGGTATCTCGCAATCTGTGCTTCAGCTTGTTTCCACAGCAACTCATTGCCGCCTTGCAGCGCCGGCAGCAGAGCTGCCTTCTCCGCCATGTACACGCGGGCAAACTTAGGATCGTGCAGCGTTATGTCTTCCGTGTTGTCGAGGAGATCCGCCAGCTTGATGGTTTTCACTTCAGCCGGCGCAGCTGCCAGCCGTATGCGTGACTGTGCTTTGCGCTCAGCGCGATTGCCTTGCTCCATGTCGGAGAGCGCAATCACGTAGCTCGCCACCACCACGCCGAAGAGCTGCTTGATATCCGATGCTGTCGCCTTGGTGTCTTCGAGGGTGTCATGCAGCAGAGCTGCCATGATCATCTGCGAATCACCGCGTACCGCTTCGACACGCGAGGCCACCGAGATCGGATGGTTGATGTAGGGCAAGCCCGTGTATTTGCGCACCTGGCCCTTGTGGGCTTCCGCTGCAAATACAGCAGCTTGCAGTATTGTGTTGAAGTATTCCATCACTCTGTCCCTCGCTCTTTCGTCAAGCGCTTCTGTGCGCTACGCTCAGCTTTCCAAAAGATCCGCTTCCACTTGCGCAGGTGCTTCCACCATTGCGGGGGCCGCGTTGCATTGCCTTGTTTCACGTTAGCCATTGAGCCCCCTCTGCGGCCAAAAGACATGCCGATTGCCCCCACGGTCGAGGAGCACCACGGATAGCTGCTTGTGATTCGCCAGCGCTTGGCACTCCGCCGCTATGCCGGCGCATTGCACCGCGCTCTCCTCGTCAACCGGTTGCACCATGATATTCACTTGCCTCTCAGCAATTATCTGAATCAATGATCTGTTCATGGCTCTAATCTAATCCTCCCCTCGTGCTTTGTCAAGCCCCTGTATTTTGTGCCGGCTACGCTCCCATCGGAAGTCGACGCAATCGCACTCCATGCAAGGCTTGATCCACTCATTTCGATCATGCTCTTTGTAGCTATGCCGGCACCGTCCGCACTTACGATCTTGGCCCTCAGCTTTAAGCATTTTTAACTCCTAACTGCTTGATCTTACTCACTTCATGCTCAAATGACATATAAATAGCTCTTAATAGCTTAAAGAAGCTTTGCTATACTTAGCTTCTTAAAGCTTTAAGAAGCTGCTTAAAGCAGCCTAAGCTGCTTTAAGCTCATAGCTCTGGCTTAAGAGCCCTAAGCTCTTAAGCCCATAGCTCCAATAGCATAGCTCTGACTAAATGCCATAGCTCTAAAGCTTCAGGGAGCTTCATAGCTTCGAGGAGCAAAGCTTCGAGGAGCTTCATGGCTTGCTCCGAGGAGCTTCGTTCACTGTGATCTCTACGCAGAGAGGAGCACCGTTTAGAGCTGCTATTCTGTACGCTTCTCGCCACTCAGGAGCACAGATTAGTAGCAGCATGATGAAGTCTTCGAGCTGCATTGTTGACTCTGTGCTATTCATATCATCCTCCATGCCCAAATTACTTTAGCTCGTGGTCTTGAGCGCCAATCATGTACTAAGCCCTGCGTCACTGCGAAGTAGTGCCCTCGGGACATGCAGAGATAATGCCCCTCGGGATGCGCTAAAGCGAAAGCTTTGACTGTCATGCTCTTATGCCGCAGGTATCGCGTGACTGTATCGGGAGCGATGTTCAGGATCGCATTGGCAAGCTGCGTCACGCTAGTCTTGCGCCCTGGCTTGCGTCCCTCAGCTTGTAGCACGCTCCATGCTTGACTGTAGGGTATGCCGACAGCGCAGACAAGAGCCCGGACAGCGCAATCGTTGCGCTCAGTGTGCGGAGCGCAGCCGCGATAAAGATCGTCAGTGTGCTTAAGCATTGCTGTTCTCCTCGCGTTCGATAATGGCATACTGCCAGTTGACAGAGTAGGGGCTTTCCGCTTCCCATAGCTCCGGGTGTTGCTCTAAATCAATCACCTTGCTCTTGAACTGTAGCGGATAGCCTTCCGGCAATCCGATGATTCGATAGCTCACCATGACTTAGCCCTCCGCCTTGCAAAGACAACGCTCCAACACCTTACCGTTAGCCTGGGGACCGTTCCCCATGTCGGGATAGTCCAAGCCGCAATCAGTGCAGCTGTACCAGTTGAAGCTATCCCGTAGCCCAAGCCTGGCATGCCCGGTGAACTTTAGCCCGGTGCGCTGCTCGATCTCCCTAGTTTGCTGAAGATCCCACCATCTGCAAATTGGTGTCTCGTATTCGTTCATAATGCCCTCGAATCCCGCACAGGTTGCCACGTAATAGCTTTTCAGGCCTTGGTTGCGGCTAGTGCCTCAGTTTCGCTTTTCTCCTGGGGCCAAGCCCCTAACCCTTCAAAATAGCCCCTTAAAGCCACACAATTGGCCGTAGCGCGATGTGTATGGTTTTCCCTACACTCAGGGACTAGGGGCCATTTAGCCCCCAATCCCTAAGCTTTTCCAGTAGTTACGCTCCGAACACCTTGCTGAAGCCCACGGTGGAGTTGAAAGCCACATTGGGAGTTGACTCTTTCAGAGCCCGCGTTACCGCGTTGTGCAAGCCCCATGCTGTCATCTGGGCGCAATCGGGATATTGCTCAGGGTTACGCTGTGCCCGTTCGAAGAAGATATCGTAAGCGATCTTGAAGGTTTGGAACGTAAGTATGCCATCGTAAAGGCTTTTAGCGAGCAAAGCCTGTGCCTCATGCGTCGACAGCGACGTGTTCTGCATGCGTTCGATGCTATTGGCGAAATTTGACTGCTTGTTACGCCAAGAATCCATCCCGCGACGGATCAAATCACGGAGCGAATAGCCCCAGGTGTGCTTTTGCTTCAAGACGGTGATATCGCCGCTCAATGCCATGTTATCGCAAACGAAGACGCGAGCGCCGGCAACGATCTGGATTGCAATTTTCTTGTCATTGCTGTGACGAAAACCGATTGCCGATGATACTCCCGGCACTAGCTGTTCAGCTAAATCAAAGGCACCGAAAAGCTTGTTGCCATTGCTTCCGACTGCGAACTGCTCCCGCGTGACTTCGAGCCCCTGATAAGACAAGTCAAGCTTGATGCTTTCGACTAGCTCAACATGACTCACTGGACGCCAATAGCGTGTCGAGCCCGGAGTTGCGATTTCTCGCAGCTGCTCGATTGTGACGATTGCCGTGTCTTTGTGACTGATAAACCTTGCTTTGTTATTGTTGTCTTCCATGACTGCGATTCTCCTATCTGTCGTTGAGCCCGTTAATGTTTTGACTTGTTATTAAGCATCTTCTGTGCCAACGTCATCGATGGCATTTTCGAGCATCTCTTCCCGTACCGCTGCCAATTGGTCTTCCCTGTCAGTGTCAATGCTGTCAATTGACTTGTCACCAATGACAAGATGACCGTCGACAAGCGATAGCGATGGAAAGCGCTCCAACATCGCTAGGCGTTGCTTTGCCTCTGCGATTGACTGCCGGTGACTCTCGATCAATGCTGTATTCACTGGTGTCTCACCTAACAGATAGCGAATGTTAGTTTCAGTGAAAGTGATTTTGAATCGTAGGTTGTCAGATTCAGTGTTATGCATGGCTTGACTCTCCTATAAGCTTGAAAACAACGCGAATCGGTCCCTGATGATATAGCAATCATCTTGTGACTTGTCAATGCTCCATCGAGCAATGACTTTACCATCTGGCATAATCTTGTAATCGTTAACCAGATGCGCAAGGTAAGCGCTGTCCGTAGCGTTCGCAAGCGCTTTGCCATATTCGTCAATCGAGATTTCGAACTTTGCTATTTTTTCCATGGTCTTATTCTCCTATTTTGTCGACTATCTCTTCAGTGATAAAGCTTCGGCTACAGAGCTGATAATAAGCTTCACTTTCGAATTGCTCTGCTCCGCAATTGGCGCAATGGTCGCATGACTCATAATCGTGACCTAGTTTGTCTTCAAGCTTTTTGCTCATTGTCTTTCCTCTACAGAGTCACTAGAAAATCACTGTTCTGCTTTGCTCGTTTTTTTGCTTCATTACCTTTGATGCAAAGGCCTACAATTACGTTTTTCTTGTCAAGAAATCTCAAGTCATGCTCGGTGCCGTCTATGACTTCGTGCCCTTTGTAGCTGTCAGGGATATCGCCGGCGAATACCACGGCAACATTGACTCCGCGATTCATTGCGTCTTCACAAGCTTGCCAATTGTCACCACTGAAAGAGAATGTTAGGTGATAATTTGGTAGCTGTCCGCGATGCTGTAGCGGTACTTTGGTGTAATCGTAAAATTGAACTTCCGAGAATTCAACCATTAAGCTTGACAATTTCTCCCATAGAATATCGCTTGTGCCGTTTAAGCGAATCGCAGGGATTAAATTCAATCGCTTTGCTCTTCGGATTAAGGCCTTGATATCTTGCCGCAAGGTATCGATGAAAGCTTGACGATTGCTCAAAAACTCCATCGTTTTGCGTGCCCTTGCAGCATTGATCTTCGGATATACTTGACCTAACCCGCTATCAACTAAGCAATTCGTGAAACATGATTCGCTGGCATAGGGACAAAGCTTTGCTCGGTTTGTTCTTGGGTTAAGATACAGTATGCCCGTAAGATAACCGTAAGACTCACCTAAGCTTGTCTTTGCATTGTCTTCCGCTAACAGTTTCATTGCCATATTGTTCAATCTCCTATGCCAGTAACAAAGCAATCGATATGCCAGTGCAGCGTTGCGCTGGAATGCTCAATCGCTCCAAGATGCTCCAAGCGCTCTTCCGCGTTTTGTCATATCTGTCAAATCTTTGTGTCAATGTCATGTCAGAGACAAAGAACTTGACTATGCAAGAGGCGTGCCAAAAGCAATTTCAAGCTTTGGAGCGCTCTTCCCTGCTAACTATGTGATATCCCTATGCAATATCCGTACCACATCGAACGTTATGGTATGCTTGCCGATCTCTTAAGCAATATGCATGCCATGCTAAGTCATTGATATCATTAGTGTTTGTTGTTGCATGCAAGAACCGTGCCATGCTCGGACATGCAAGATCGGTGCCAAGCATCTGGCATGGATTTTGCAAGGCGGCGGCAGCGGGGTGGCCCCGAGGGGTGGGGTGGGCAGAGGTCCATATTAGAGCCTTTTCTCATGCGTGTGGAACAAAAAGAACTTTCCTGTGCTCCTCCGCGCACTTAGCTCCTCTTTCGCCCACAGCTTTGACCAAAACTTCCATGTTTGGGGCCAATAGGGTGAGGGGGACAACATGCCAAAGCTGCGTAAGCCAGGGAGATCTAAGAAAAAAGGGGTGCCCCCGACAAAGCGAGAACAAGCCCAGATGTTGGCGTTGAAGCAATTGAATCTCGGCAACTACCAAGTGGGCGAGATCATGGGCCGCTCGCCACACACCATCAGGAAATACTGCGAGAGCCCAATGTTCACGGACCCGGCTTTCCAGAAGCTCGTGGAGGAGTACAAGAGCAAGGAGCTGATCGATCTCACAGCGATGAACATCAGCGCTCGGGCTCGCATTCACGATCTCATTCCCACGATGACGCCAATCGAAGCTATCGCCACCATGGACAAGAGCTTCCAGCAACGCCGGCTCATCGAAGGCAAGAGCACAGAAAACATCTTCAGCCTGCGCAAGATCATCGAGGAAGCCCACGGCCCTAGCATAGCGCAGAAGCCACAGGGGAGCACAGATGCCATTCAAGAGCAAAGCGCAGCAGCGCTACATGTTCGCCAAGGAGCCGGCGATAGCGAGAGAGATGGCGTCGAAGACGCCCAGTATCAAGAAGCTCCCGGAACACAAGAAGAAAAAGAAAAAGAATCTTAAGCAAATCTTCGGATAAGGGCCTGTAGTGTAATGCGAGCACGTCTGCCCTGCAAGCAGACAGCGAGGGTTGAACTCCCTCCCGGTCCACCAATAAGCCCGAATAGCTCAGTTGGTAGAGCACTTGCCTTGTAAGCATGTGGTCGGCGGTTTGAATCCGTCTTCGGGCTCCAAACAAGAGAGGGATCATGGCCCGTTCAGACGAGTCGGACATCGTACTGGCGTGGAGCAAGGATATCGAGAAGTATGTCGCAGACACGCTCCCCGATTTCACCTTCACACGTCAGCAGCTAGTCGCCGCCAAAGCCTTCGTGGAGTTGTGTTGGGCGAAGCTTGAAGTGAATAGCAATCCGAATGGGAAGCACAGCGAGAAGCTCAGGGCTCTCTCGCGCAAGTTCGGCATGAGCATCATGTCCGGTGTCGGCACAGGCAAAGGCGCTCTCGCCGCTGTGCTCGTGCTCTGGTTTTTGAGCGTGTTCCCTTATCCCAAATGCGTGGCGGTGTCGCCGTCAGCACGCCAGCTGCGAGACAACTTGTGGTCGGAGCTGGCGAAGTGGCATCAGAAGAGCAAGATCAAAGAATGGTTTGTGTGGCAGAGCGACAAGTTCTTCCTGAAGGAGTGCAATGGTCAGCAGTGGTTCATATCGGCACGCACGGCAAATCCGCGCAATAGTGCAGATGAGCAAGCAGAAACCCTCGCGGGTATCCACGAAGACTTCGTGCTTATCGTTGGCGACGAAGCTACGGGCGTGCCCGATCCTGTATTCCGACCGCTCGAAGCCACTCTCACACGTAAATGCAACCTCTGCTTATTGACCTTCAACCCCACAAAGGGCAAAGGCTTTGCATACGACACGCAATTCAAGGAACGCGATCAATGGGTGACGTTCCGCTGGAACAGTGAGGAATCGGAACTTGTCACAAAAGAAAGTATTGATCGACTCGAAAGAAAGTACGGAAGAGAGTCAAACTCATTTCGCATTCGTGTCTTGGGATTGCCTCCACTGTCTGGAGAGAATGAAGTTATTCCCTGGGATTGGATCGAAGAAGCAGTTGATAGAGAGCTGGAGCCCCTCTCGGACGATAAGCTCATTTACAGTCTCGACGTTGGAGCCGGGGGAGATGATTCGATACTCCTAAAGAAGCTCGGCCCCCGCGTGTTGAGCCTCGAAGCGAAGGGATACAACGAGAGCACGAAGGTGGTCGATTGGGCTGTGCGTGAAACGCTGGCTCAGCCGCCTACAGTGTTCTTTGGCGATCCGATCGGATGGGGGTGGGGCGTCATGGGTGAGATCGAGCGCCGCGTCAAGCACATGAATGTGGACGTGGTGCAGGTGAACGTCAGCGAGCATGCCTATCAGCCCGACCGCTTCCATAGGCTGCGCGACGAGCTGTGGTGGACCCTGCGCGAAGAGTTCGAGCGCGGCCATCTCAGCATTCCTGATGACCCAATCCTTAAAGGCGACTTAAACGCTCCTCACTACGATGATAGCACAGGCATCATCAAGGTGGAGAGCAAGGCCGATCTCAAGCGGCGCGGTGTCGAGAGCCCCAACCGGGCAGACGCCCTGATGATGACCATGCGGTATGGTGCCAGCGAAATTAGACGCCGGCCTCCCCCGCGTGATAAGGCCCGACAGCGCAGCCGAGAGAGCTGGCGCACAGCTTAACGAAAGGAATCCTTGTGGCCCAAGCAACGAATTCTCCGACATACGAAGAAGATGCCCGCGAGAAGGGCCATGAAGATGACGACTACAAAGAGTTCAGCGCTGAAGCAGATCTCTCTCCCGACGAGAAAGCTAAGCTTGTAGACAAGCTCGACAAGATGTTCAACTACGCCCTGGACAATCCATCCTGGAAGCGTGGCCGAGACAAGATGATCGAGTGCTTCAAGTATCGAGAGGGAGAACAGTGGACGGAAGCCGAGAAGAAAATTCTCGCAGAGCGCCATCAGCCTGACACGGTGAATAACCAAATCAGCGTGGTGGTGAACAGGCTTGTTGGCGATCTCGTCAATCAGCGCTTCCGTGTTGGCTTTGTGGGGCTCAACCAGGAGCCCGATGAAGCCATCGGCAACATCCTCTCCGACATATTCCGCCATATCCGCCAAAGCAACGATATGGAGTTCGAAGAGCGGGATATGGCAGAGGATGGCTTCACGTCTGGGATGGGCTGTCTCGATATCAGCATCGCCTTCGATGACATGGATCAGCCCCAGATCAAGGTAAGGAACGAAGACCCTCTGATTGTCTTCCCGGACCCTGACAGCCGGCGCTACGATTGGAACGAGGATGCTCGTTTCATTGCGCGGGCCAAGTGGTGGAGCATCGAGGAAGCGTGCGAAGTTTATCCACAGGCCGAAGCCGATATCAAGGGAGCGGGCGGATTGTCCCCCTTTGATTCCAGCTCGGGGCAGATTGCCAACGTGGATCACTTCAAGGGCGAGCGCTACGTCGACAAGGACAACGAACGCATTCGAATTATCGAAGTGCAGTACAAGAAGCAGGAGCGCGAACGCCTCTTGCTCCTCAGTGACGGCACTTCGCACCCTCTGCCTGAAGAGGCGAAGGGCAAAGAGATTATGAAGCTGGCAAGAGAGCGCGGCCTTCAAGCCAAGATGCTCAACCGGCTCAAGACAACTGTGTGTGTTGGCGTGTATGCAGCCGGCGTGCTGCTTGAACACAAGGAAACCGACCACAAATACTTCTCGCTGGTGCCCTACTTCGCGTACCGGCGCAAGACAGGGGAGCCTTACTCCCTAATAACACTCGCACTGTCCATGCAGGACGCAATTAACAAGCGAGAATCTAAGGCTCTCCACTTACTCAACACCAACCAGGCCATCTATGAGAAGAGCGCCGTTGACGATCCTGCGCGGTTGGCGGAGGAAAAGGCGAAGCCGGATGGAAACATCGAGCTTCGTGACGGTGCGCTCTCGCAGCAACGCTTCCAGTTCAAGGAAAACCTTGAATTGGCCGCTTCGCAGTTCAATATGCACCAACGGGCGCAGGCCGATCTCTACAGCATTGTCGGGATGGATCAGCGCATGGGGCAGCAAACAGGGGAGATCCGCTCCGGGAAAGGCTTGCAGCAGAAATACGCTGAAGCAAGCAAGCCGGTTGCGACCCTGTTTGACAACATCCGGCGCACACGGAAGATCTTTTCCCGTGTGGCCCTCGACTTCGTGCAGAAATACTACACGGGCGAGAAGATCTTTCTCATTACGGACGACGAGAACGCTGCCAAGCAGGTGGGCATTAGTGCCGACCAGATGGCACAGATCAAAAATGGGCTCTATGACGTAGTGGTGACGGAATTCGAGGACGATCCAAGCACGCAGGACGAGCATTTCCGCATTCTGATGGAAACTCTCCCGCAGCTCTTGCAGTTCCCGGCTCCCTACACCGCCGAATTGCTCAAAGCTTCGCGTATCCGCAACAAAGAGGGGCTTCTCAAGGTGCTCAGCGAGCCGCAAGGCCCGCCGCCTGTACAGCCTAAGCTCAATTTGCAGGCCAATCTCGATATGCTTGAGCCTGTAGAGCGTGCCGGCGTGTGGCAACTCGCTGGCAAGCCTGAAATCGCTGATGCCGTCATGCAAATCAATCCCCAAACAGTGCAGGCGGCGAAGTCCGCCACTGAATTGGCGAAAGAGCAGATGAAGAGCAGCGGTCAGGGCGAGCAACAGCGTGTGCAGCTCGAAATGGAGCAGGCACAGATGGATGCTCAGCTGAAGCAAGAAGAGCACCGCATGAAAATGGAGGAGATGGCAGCGAAGCATCAGCTAGAGATGGAGAAGATCCAGATGGAGATGCAGAAGATGCAGCTTCAGATGGTAGTCGCGCAGAACACACCACAGAAAACGGAAAAGGCAGGGAAATGAAAAAGCACGTAGCAGTATTGTTTTTCATTGGATGGTTTTTCTCTATGCGGGCGAGCGTCGGGCCTGGAATCAAGGCCACCACCACGGTGGGACCCTTCAGAAACCAGGCGGGCTGCTCTGCCTATCGGGAAGAGATCGTTGAGAGCCTGAAAGCTGTTGGCTTCCAGGGCGTGGTTGACGATTGCGTTGAGCGAAAGGGTGCCTAATGTGGAATTTACTGATCGGCCCAATCGCTGAAGTGGTGAACACCATCCTCAAGCGCATTCTCCCCGCCGAGAAAATGTCAGAGGAAGAGCGGGCTAAGTTAGAAGCCCAAGTTACCCTAGAACTCGCCAAGCAAGATTGGCAAGGTATCCTGGGTCAGCTGGAGATCAACAAAGAGGAAGCCAAGAGCCCCCACTGGTGGGTGGCCGGCTGGCGTCCCTTCGTTGGATGGGTGTGCGGTACGGCTTTCGCCTACCACTACATCGTCCAGCCTCTCCTGGGCTTTGTGCTGGTGGCAGTCTATGAGAATCCGCTTGGAAGCAACCTTCCAGTGTTTGACATGGACAGCTTGCTCACCGTGCTCCTCGGTATGTTGGGGCTAGGCGGGCTGCGTACATTCGAAAAATACAATGGGGTGACCCGTGGCTAGAGAATTCCGCGTCGGCTTCGACAAAATTAGCGATCCTCAGACAATCACACAAGAGAACGTCAAAGCGTTCAAAGAGCAAGATCTCGACATTCACAGACACGAAGTTGAGAAGTTAGAAGATGACCATGGCAAGCGGGAGCGAGTCTACCGTGTGAAGAACACGAAATACTTCGGCCCCTGGAGCCATCGCGGATAAGCGGCCAGCAGGGGGGCCATAGCCTCGCATAGAGGCTTCCCCCGGCACCGCTTGCATGACACCATCATCTAACCAAGACCGACCATCCCTCCTGGCCGGAATGCTGGTGAAAACCCGGCTGGTGTCTTCAATCTGCTATATCATATAGCGGATACCCAATTTTATACGTTAAAGTGTATTTTCCATCTCAGCGTTCACCCGCAGCGCATGTTCACTAAAAATGAACAAGCTTCCTGCAAATCCAATTGATCGCTGAAGGAGTGTTCATGGCAGTAACAGAAGGCACGAGCGAAAGCTCTGCAACGCCCCTCGATTCATTGTTCAGTCACGATTCGGAGCCGAGCGTCGAAAAGACCTCCTCAAGCGTCGAAAACGACTCCAAAGAAGACGGTGAGGGCGAAGCTTCTCAGAAATTCCCCGAGTCTTCGTCGGATGAAAAACCGACCGACAAAGAGGCAAAGCCTGAAAAGCAAGCACCGGTTGTCAAGAAGGAGACTGAAAAGACTCCTGACGTGAAAACTGATGCTAAGACGGAAGGAGAGCCCACCCCGGAGCAGAAAGCTGCGAAGGAAGCGGAAGAAGCGAAGAAGAAGTGGGAGAACGACGAAAACCCATTCTTCAAGCGCTACAGGGACACGTCAGCCAGCTGGCAGAAGGAGCACCAAGAAAAGCTTCAGCTCCAGCAAGCAGTGGCCCAGATGCAGCAAGAGATGGGCGTCATGCGCAAGATTGCGGATGGCACCTACGATCCTGAAGTGGATGACCCGGCGAAGCATATCACCCCCGAGGCGATAGCGTCCCAGGCCCTCACTGTCGGCAAGGCGTTGTCGTCCAAAGCGGCGATGATCGAGCAGCATGGCAGTGAAGTGGTTGAGCAGAAGTTGGCTCAGTTTCACGAGCACTTCGGCGGCAACCAGATGGTTCAGGCTCTCGTGCTGAATTCCGATTCCCCCGTACACGAAGCTTTCCGTGTGATGGAACGCCTGGAGTTCGAAACCAAGTACGGCAGCTCGCCTGCTGATTGGCACAAGAACATTCGAGCCGAAGCTGAAAAAGAGCTTCGGGAGAAACTCAAGGCTGAAATCACCGAAGATCTCATGGGCAGGGCTGATAAGAAGAACAACACCCCGCGAGGACTCTCTTCCCCTCGTGGGAGCAATGGCCTCAAGGCAGGCAACAAAGTTGCCGGCCCTAAGTCATTGGGCGATATATTCTCTCGATAAAGGAAGGTACTCAAATTGTCTTACATCGAAATCCTCACTGGTAACGGGCTGACCGCTGAACAATGGGAAGATAGCATTTTCAGCGAATACATCGGCATGCTCCAGTGCAAAAAGTTCATGGGCACCGGCACAGACAGCATCATCCAGGTCAAAGAAGACCTGATTAAGAAAGCTGGCGATGCCATCACTATCGGCCTCCGTGGTCGTGTGGTTGGCGGCTTGGTGTCGGGGAACGCGAAAGCCATCGGAAACGAAGGCACGCTGTCCTTCTACAACCAACGTGTCGAAATCGACAACATTCGTCGGGCGATCAAGTTTGAAGACATCCCCATGTCTCAAAAGCGCACGATGTTCAACGTGCTGAGCGAAGGCAAGAGCGCGTTGGAAGACGAATTCGCGGTCGACTTCGATGATGATGTGATCGAAGCGTTGACAGACCACGCCTCTGGCCGCGTTCGTGGGCGCTATCTGTACGGGGCTGCGGATTCCAACTGGAACGCCACGCATGCCACCGCGCTGACGAACATCGACGGCACCAACGACATGCTCACCACGAACATGATCGGCATCGCAAAGCGTAAAGCTTTGATCCCGGTCAATGCCACTGCGAAGATCCGCCCCTCGCGTTTCAAGATGGGCAAAGACTTCGAGCAATGGTTCGTTCTGTGGGCTCACACCTACGCTCTCAGGGATATGGTGAACAACGACGCTGCTTGGCGTAACCGTGAGTTGAACCTCACGCCTGCCGGCACGGGCTCTGTGTTGTTCTCTGGCTCCGCGTTCAAAGGTGCGTGGGAAGGCGTCATGGTTTACGAGAACGAGCGCTTGCCGCTGATCTCGTCCACCGTTCAATGCACCGAAAACTTGCTCTTGGGAGCGCAGGCTGCGGCAGTTTGTTGGGGCCAACGCACCAAGTTCAACGAAGAGGAAGCAGACTTCGGGCATGACATCTCCTACGAGCTGCATGAAATCCGTGGCATCGAGAAGCTGGTGTTCAACCGGAGCACCGAAGAGGACCATGGCGTTGTGCATGTTTTCTCGTCTGCGGTTGCGGACTAACCGTAACTAAGAAAGGAGTTAAAACATGGCTCAAACTGCTCTTTCTCCCACTCGCGTTGAAGCGGTGGGCTCGATGACGAAGCTGGTGGTGGGTGTGGCTGGCGGAAGTGGTACGACCACAACTGTCACCATCCCCGGTGTGAAGGGAATCAAAGCGGTGATCGTGAGCGGGGCTACGTCAGCTACCGCGCCCTATTGCGACACGATCTCGACCAACACCTTCACCGTCACACATGCTTCGAGCGATCTGTTCACGTACATCGCGTATTGCGATGGTGGCATCTAATTTACCTGTAGGGGGAAGCCAGTTTGGGAAGCCTAGTGAGTTGTCCCGGAGCTTCCCCCGACTAACTAAGGAGAATCATAGTGGCAATCGTTAATCTTCGCCCCTTCTACGTGAAGCTGGTGAACACCCGCACAAAGCGCCCCATCGATGACGACACGGGCGTGTTCCAGGTCTACACCGCTGGCTCCGCTGCCCGCGCTACGATCTACAATGCGGCTGGCACGCAGCTCACCCAAGAAGTGGTCGGCACTTCGTTCATCTCTCGCACGATGACGGACGGTACGTTAGAGTTCTACACCGACCGTAGCGTTTCGAGCGTTGACGTTACTATCCTCACCGCTGGTGGGCGTTCGTACTTCCTGAAGAGCCTCTCGGCTTCGCAGCATCGTGCGGACGTTGACCCGGAACAAACCGAGTTCACCCTCGTCGCTGCTTTCAACGACCGGGCGAGCTGCACCACTGTTCGTCCGTTGGGCTTCCGCCTGCGGCGCGGCATGGTGGTCAAAGACGTGTTGGTTAAAGTCACTGCGGCCTTTGCGGGCGCTGCGGCTGCTTCCAACCGCTATAGTGTGGGGCGTTCGGGAGCCGCAACTGGCTTCTTGAACAACATCACGCTCAGCTCTGTGGGTTTCAAAGTTGGCTCTCCGTCTGTTTCGACCACGGGCGTTGTCCTGGCTTCGCGCTACGGTGCAAGCTTGGCGCAATTCCATGCTTCGAGCACGGCGTTTGTCGACTACTACATCCGCAAGAACTACATCGCGGCCACGGCCACGGCGTCGAATAACCTCGTTGTGAAACGTCAAACTGCGGCTACCTTAACCCATTCGTTCACCAACACTGGTGTCAGTGGCGCGGGCAAAGGCTACATCTACTACATGTACACTTTGCTCCCCACCGAATTGGCAAGTCAGTAATCATCATTGGAGGGAAATGATGGATCAGCAAACACAGGCCGAGTTTCTACGCGGGAAGTATGAAGCTTCTCGCGTAGCAGCTCTGGCTGTTACCAGCAAAATCAAGAGCGGGGAATATCCTTTAGTGGATGTTCCCTGCTTTTGCGGTTCTAGGGACGCAGAGGTATTGGGTGAGCATGAGCGCTACGGCATTCCAGCTCGCATCGTGCTCTGCAAAGAGTGTGCGCTCATTCGCATCAATCCGCGAATGACCCAGAAGGCCTACACGGCCTTTTACAACGATCATTACCGAAAGTTAAATTCCCCTAAGCTCCTCACCCCCAACATCACCAATTTGGAGGAAGAGGAGATGGGCGTCTTCAACCGGCAGATGGAAAAGGGCGAAGGCATCATCAAGAAGATGCTGGAGCAAGCCATTCCAGCCCCCAAGAGGGTGCTGGACATTGGCTGTCATGTCGGCGGGATGCTTAAGCCCTTTGAAGAGCGCTTTGGTTCGGAGCTATGGGGTGTGGAGATCGATGAGGCCAGCGCAACCCATGCGCACGAGAACGGAGTGGCGGTCGTCCCTACAGTGGACGCCCTGATCTCCCGAGGGCTTAAGTTCGACTTCATTATCATGCAGGACGTGTTGGAGCATTACACAGATCTCTACGATCTGCGTAAGGTGCGGGAGTTGATGACCCCCGACTCGTTCCTCTACATCTACACGCCTGGGCTGTTCCGTGCAAACATCCACAGCAACCTACAGATTGCGCACACTTTCTATTTCTGTGCGAACAATCTACATTGGACTCTTACGGAGCTAGGCTTCCACGTCACGTTCATCGATGAGGAATGCTACGCTTTCTGCCAGCGTGTTGAAGGGACTGTCATCAACAATCCTAAGCCAACGGAGTGGGTGGAATATGTGCGAGATGAATGGGAAGGGAAAGACTTGCGCAAGATGCCGCCCTTCAGCGGGGTCTGCAAGTTCACCAAAGAAGAGCTGTACGGGAACATGCGCGACGTGTTCGCAAGGAAGCTCCCCGATCTCTCAGAGATCACCCAGACGCAGCACGGAGGAGTGTGCATTGTCGCTGGCGGACCTTCCATTGACGGAGAAGTGGACACCCTCCGAGAGCTACAAAAGCAGGGTATGCAAGTTATATCCATTCTGCGGATGTATCCTTGGTGTGTCCAGCACGGCATAGTGCCCGACTACGTGGTGAGTCTCGACTGCACTGACGACCAAGTGAATGGCTTCAGTGAGAAGGCTCCTGGAGTCACGTATCTGTTCGCCTCTGTGACGAATCCCTCTTTCCTCGACCAAGTGGTGGGGGAGAAGATTTACATCTTCGATAGCAGGGATGATCGGAAGATCCAAGACCTGCGCAGGGATGCGGGCTACACCCGCTGCTCCGTCGTAAATGGCGGGGGCAGTGTGGCAATCTGCTCCATCTCTCTTGCATTCAACCTTGGCTTCCGCGAGCTGCACATCTTCGGGCTCGACTGCATGATGCCTTCCGTTGAGAAGACGCATGCGGACGGCATCGCCGGCAAGAGCATCGACGTGCGCCCGCTGCCTATCGAGATCGCAGGGGAGACAATCCTCACCACAGGAGCCTGGCTGGAATTCACCAACCAAGCCCTGGACCTGATCTCTGTCGCGCAGCAAGAGGGAGCGCTGGACAAGGTGCAATTCCATGGGGAATGCCTTGCAAACAAATTGTGGGATGGAACCTTCTCGGAGGGAGAATGATCTTTCCAAAAGACTCAACTTTCATTATCGGTGAGATTGGCGTCAACCATAACGCCAGCATGGACATTGCGAAGGAGCTTATCATCGGGGCGGCTGAGGCCGGCGCGAACGCTGTCAAGTTTCAGAAGCGCACCCCGCACATGAGCCTCCCGCCTGAAAAGTGGGACGTGATACGCGACACCCCTTTCGGGCCAATGAAGAGTATCGAGTATCGGCAGAAGATGGAATTCAGCTGGAGCCAGTTCGAAGAGCTGATGAGTTTCGCATGGGAGCGGGGCCTCTATTGCTTCGCCTCGCCGTGGGATATTCAAGCTGCGAATGGCCTCGCGTCCATTGGCAATCCGATCTACAAGGTGGCCTCAGCCACCCTCACAAACATTCCGCTCCTCGAAGCTATTGCCGCGATCAAAGCCCCTGTGATCGTCAGCACTGGCATGAGCGATCTCGACATGGTACGGAAGGCCATCGGCATCTTCCAAAGCCATGGGGTGCCCGAGTTGGGCATCCTGGCATGCACAAGCACCTATCCCGCCCCCGTAGAGAGCCTTAACCTTCGGCGCATCTACACGCTGAAGAACATGTACCCGGAATGCGTTATCGGCTACTCCGGGCATGAAGTGGGGCTCTGGACGACTCTCTGCGCCGTGGCGATGGGCGCTCGCATTGTCGAGCGTCACATCACCCTGGACAGGGCCATGAAGGGCTCAGACCATGCGGCCTCTGTCGAACTGCGCGGCTTCGAGCTGCTGTGTCGTGAGATCCGGCAGTTTGAAGCCGCTCGCGGTGACGGTGCTCTAAAGATTCAGGAGTGTGAGTATGCTGACATTGCCCGTTTACGAGGATCTCCTTTCCCCCTCACCGGGGCGACGAGGCACCAATGAGAACAGTGTGCATAGTGCAGGCTCGGATGGGCAACACCCGATTGCCTGGGAAGAACGGAAGAATGCTTTGCGGACTGCCGCAGATCTGGCACGTCTTAAAGCGCATATCAAGAGCTTCGACCTTCACGGAGATCATGCTGGCGATCCCCCACGAGAGCAACGGTGGGATACAGATCGACGCAGCCCGCTCTCTCGGTATTCCGTATCTCGACTACCGTGGCGATCCTAACGATCTGGTACATCGCTACGCTCTGGCCGCTGATATCATGGACGCTTCTGTTGTTGTACGCATTCCTGGTGATAATACTCTGGTGGACCCGGACGAGATAGACCGCATCGTAAATTATTACAATGCGAATCCATGCTCCTGGGACGTGCTCACCACCAACCTAGACAGGAACGTGCTCGACAACGGGTATCCAGCCGGCCTGGGAGCGGAAGTGTACGACGCTCGCTACTTTCAGATGATCGACAAATTGAAGCTCCCCAAGCACCAGCGGGAGCATCCTCACAAGTGGGCCTTCGAAAACTTCAAGGTGAGAACGATCAGCGCTCCCCCCTACATCTACAATCCAGGGGTGAGCTACTCCATCGACACGGAGGCTGATTGGGCGTTCACGGAGGAGATCTACGAAGCCCTCTGGCGTAACAATCCCGACTTTCGCATCCGCGATATCAATCAGTATGTAGGAGAAAAGCATGGCTAACGACATTACCAACAATCCACTTGTGCTCGATACGGCAGCGGCCACCGCTGTCATCAGCAATCTTTTCCGCATCACAGCCATCAAGTGGACGGTTGATGCCGGTGCCACTGACAACGACACGGTGGTTCTCACCGACAAGAATGGTAAGGTGATCTACGAAGAGATCCTCACCGTCATCACGAGCGGCATGACGCAGGCTCCTCCGATCAGCTTCCCTATCCCGCTGAAGTGCAACGGCTTGATTTGCCCCACGCTTAGCGGCGGCAAGGTGTACGTTTATTGGGAAGGCCAGCAGCCCACGGCGTAACCATGAGAAAAGACAATCGCTATGACAGCTTGATTCAGTATTACGCTGAGGAGAATGGCTTCCATGGCAAAGAGTGGTTCTGGCTGAAGGCTCAGATCAAAGCCGAGTCCGCATTCAACCCTACTGCCAAGTCAGGCGTGGGCGCGAAGGGGCTCGGCCAGTTTATGCCTCCCACCTGGGGGGAATGGGGCAGAGGGCAGGACGTGTTCAACCCGGAAGCCAACATCGAAGCGCAGGCTCGATACATGAAATGGCTCCTCGGTCGCGTTACCACTTGGGACTGTGCCTTCGCCGCTTACAATTGGGGCATTGGCAACGTGCTGAAGGTGTGGCAGAACAGCAATTGGAAGAACACGCTTCCCAAAGAGACAAAAGACTACATCGTCCGCATCAATCAGTATCACGAGGAGTATCTCAATGGCAATTAGCACAATCAGCATCAGCACCCCTTCGGGGCTCTACAAGTATCGCAACACCGATCTTGCAGAAACCAAAGACGGCGTTGACAACTCCTCGGGAACGATCCACAGCATCCTGGTGGACAACACAGCCAACGCTGGCGCAGCCAGCTACCTGAAGCTCTGGGATCTGGCTGCGGGCTCCGTCACAGTGGGCACCACCGCTCCTGATTACATCCTGAAGATTCCTGCGGCCACCAAACGTTATGTCGTGTTCCCTGAAGGCTTGGCCTACGGCACCGGGCTCGTCGCGGCCTGTCTCACAGCTGGCGGCACTGCGGGCACTACAGGCCCCACGTCAGACGTGATCGTGGAGATCATCTTCGAGACATAAGGGGGAGCGATGTTCTACCCTCAGCAGCAGTATAAGCAGCAGGAGTATGCGCAGAACCCCTACCAACAGCAGGGCTATGCGCAGAATCCTTATCAGCAGAATCAGTATCAGCAGCAGAATCCTCAGCAGCAAGCCTACGCACAGAATCCCTATGCGCAGCAGCAGTACAAGCAGGAGCAGTATCAGCAGCCTGATTACGGGATGAGCCCTTTCGGGCCAACGAGCATGGCTTCGCTGTTCTTCAATCGCACCACACCGACAAGGAGCAGATATGGCAGATGACGCTTCCAGCGAATTAGCAAAGGGTATTCTTCGGAATATCATCCCGCTCGACACACCGGGCATGAACAAGGCCGCGCAGGGCATGAACGACACCGTGATACAGCTCTTGCAGCGTCTAGGCTTAGCCAAACCACCGGCTCCGCCGCTCAACGCTCCTCTCCCCCGCATGAATCCAGCGACGGGTCAAGTGGAGTTTCCGCCTAACTATCAAGGACCGAGATAATGGCTACAGGGTCAACAGCAGATTTCGCTCTCACACGCAATGAGGTTATCGCGTCGGCCCTGCGCAAGATCAAGGGCTGGCCGGAAGACGGCAACCCTCCGGTTCATAAGCTGCGCGAAGCTATCCGTGCGCTCAACAACTTGCTCCGCTCCGAGGACCTGAAGCAGACAGGCTTGGCGAAGAGCGCTTGGGCTCTGGACACGGCCTATCTGCCCCTAGCGGCAGGCCGCTACATCTTCAGCTCAAACGAAGACCTTCCGCTCATTCAGGAGCTGATCTCCGCCACTGTGCGCGGCACAGATGGGGATGACAGCGATCTCTTGGATATCATCTCTGCGGAAGCTTATTCCAGCCTGGTGCCGAAGAACGACACAGGCGATCCGCTGAAGCTCTATCTGAAGCGGGCTCGCTTGCTCAGCGATCAACGGCTTTATCTCTGGCCCGCTCCTTCGAGCGTCACAGCCGGCGATAGCGTTGTGCAGTCCGACTACACGTACACCTGCATCCTGAAGCACACGGCTTCTTCGGAGAATAAGCCTGGCAGCGGAGCCAGCTGGCGGCTGTTCTGGATTCAGGGCGATGAAACCCTCACGGCTGACACATGGGCTACATCCACGGAATACGACAATGGAGACTTACTCGTACTCACTTACAAGCGGCCTCTCTACGACTTTGACAGCCAATACGATAATCCCGATTTCCCTCTTGGGTGGGAAGATTATCTTATCTACAAGTTGGCTGTTCGGCTGGCCCCCGATTACGATCTCGGGATGGAGCAACGACAGCAGCTTAGACAGGATCTCGCTGCCCTCGAAGCTGAGCTAGTGCCGGCAGCTCGTGAGAAAGTGAACACCATGCACAATCATGCGAGGTTTTTCTAATGGCTGATTTGCTTTACACTGCCGTACTGGAGCGTTTCACAGATGAACAGTTTGATGAAGACTTCGAGTTTAGTGGCTACATTCCAGAGAGCACTACTGTATTCAGCGCTGTTGTGTATGCTGTTAATTCCACCGGGGCGAACGTCACGGACGACCGTGTTGTCACCCATTCCATTAGTGGAACGGTGGTGACGGTGACGCTTCGCGCAGGCTCTACAGAAGGCCCCTACCTGATTAAGGTGGTGGCGACTTCCACTTCCAACGTGCCCTCTGTGCAGACGAAACTCCTGAACGTCACTGCTCCGGGGCTTTATCGATAAGGGGCGTGAACCATGGCTTCGGCAACTGAGCAAGCTACTCCCATCACGGGCTTTAAGGGGCTCGACAAGTCTCTCCCTGTTCCAAAGCAGGGCTACACCCGCTCGCTCAAGAATGTCCTGATAAACCATCAGAACGTCCGTGGCAGAGGCGGGGTGTCTTACAGCAGCACCTTCGGCGGGGCTATGTCGGAGAGCGCTCTCCATCTGATGCCTCATGTGGCAGACAGCACGTTGGCGACAACCCTGCTGCGCATCGGTCCTACGAAAGTGGAGAAGAGCACGAGCGGGGCCTGGTCTGATATCACCGGCACAGCGCTAAACGGTGCAGCTGGCGATAAGCCTCAATGGGCAAACTTCCGAGGCACGCTTTACTTCGTCAATGAAGGCAAGGACAATCCACGGAGCTGGACAGGGAGCGGCAACACAGCTGCAATCGCATCAGGCACCGCTCCGAAAGCCAAGGGCATCATGTCCTATTACGGCTTCCTCTTCTTGCTCAACATCTATGACACGGCTGCGTCAGCTTTCGCTCCGCGCCGTGGGCAGTATTCAGAGACACCTGACACCGATTGGACGCAGTGCGCAGCCAACCTAGTCAACTTCAATGAGACACCGGGAGCTGTGCTCGCCGGCATCCCTTGGGGCGAAGCTGCGATGATAATGAAGGAAGACGGTGTGGTGGCTTTGCGGTGGGTGGGCGGTCAAGTGCGCTTCACACAGCGGCTTGTCCAGGGGGCTCCTGGAACGCTGGCTCCCTACAGCTGTCAGCCTATTGGAGATAAAGGCGTCATCTACTTGGGGGACGACTACCAGCTCGGGCTCGTCAATCCCAACTCCTTCGAGCCGCTGCCCCCTAACGTGACGGACATTCTACAGAACGATCTCTACAAGGCGGGCGTAGCCAACTGCCGCACCGCTGTGATGGATGACCGCAATCTCTATTGCTTCTTCTTCCCGCTCGATTCGAGCGGCAACACGGGGCGGATTGATTTCAACTACCAAACCGGCGAGTTCGCCTACAGCACCTACAGCACTTCACAGCCGTGGAGCGCTGTGCAGATGGTGCGCTGGACGAAGACAGCGGAACAGTCGTTGATCGGACAGAGCGCTACGATTGCTTACACGATGGACAGCGCCACGGACAAGCTGGACAACATCAGCGCAAGCAGCACTGCCAGCGTGAGCCGCTACTACGACACGGATTGGATGCGGCCCTCCGAGATGGCTTCTGCCTTCACGGGAGCCACCTTGGTGTTCGAGTCTAACGCTTACGCGAAGTGTGCGTTGAGCGTGGCAGTCGACCACAAGAACACGTTCCGCTACCGCAAGGTGTACGATCTGAAGCCCAAAGCAGCCGGCGATGAATACACCAACGTGCGCTATGACCTTCCCCCTATCGAATGCGAATGGGTGAACGTCCGTATCGAGTTTCTTCCCAACGTGTCCAGCTCCCCGGTGCTCCGCTCTGGGGCGCTGCATTTCATCCCGAAGAAGGATCACCGCGACGTGCGCCGGTCGGCTAACATGACGGAGGAATAATGCATAGTGTGCTCAAGATTGGCGACAAGAAGATCCTAGTCACGCATCCCGAAGGCACAGAGCTGAAGATGGAGGGCAGCGTGCTCTCAGCAACCAGCTCCTCTCACCGATCCCTGGAAGCGCAGCTTAAAGAGCAGATGGGGCAGGAAGGCGTGCAGTGGGGGGATGCTATCGCTTGGGCCACCAAGAAGCTTGGCATCGAGGCCTGTGCCCCCTGCAAGGCTCGCCAGAACATCTTGAATCACGCAAAGCAGCTTGGCATTCGGGAAACCATCAAGCAGATCAAGGACACATTCAATGTCGGCAGCTGATTTCACTAACGTCAGGGTGGAGAGCAAGTATTACGATTCGGTCATCATCCGCTACAGCTATGCGGGCGCTGGCACGATCAAGCTATACCGCTCTACAGACGGCAGCTCCTACTCTGCGCTGCAAACCATCCCTGCGGCCTATGGCAGCTATCCGACGCTTACGGATATCACCGTGTCTGCGTCTACGCTTTATTATTACAAGTTCACTGACGACAACGGCAGCACGTTCTCCTCGGTGGCTTCTGTGAAGACACAGACTCAGTTTCCTCCAATCGACTTGACGCCGAAAGCTTTGACGCTCCCTGTGTTCACAGGGGACAAGGACGTTGACGCTGCGAACCTCGATCTCATGCGGGCTCAGATTGAAGCCTACGTGAATGGCGACTATGGAGCCTCTCCCCGCAAGACATGCGAAGTCTGCGTTGAAGACGGAGCCCTGGTGCTTGATTGCGCCACGGGCTGTTTTGCATTTGTCGTGCAAGGCGCTGATATCGCTGATATCAACAGCCTCTCCATCAACTGCGAGAAGTTTGAGATCACTTTTGATGTGCCGGATGGTACGTCCACTGAGGTGTGCGGATGGGACCCAGGGGCCGGGTATCGAGGGGACGAGTGCTTCCAGGCTCCAATCGATGGCCCTGTGACGCTGCCGATCACGATGATCCAGCAGACTCCTTGCCCAGGAGAGCGCACCTATTACGTGTCCGCTCCTTGCAAGGGGGACTACGTTTATGAATGCTATGACCGAGACAGCCGCTTCCATTCAGCGAATCGGAATCTCTCTGTGACGGACTGTACGTGTGCCGCGATCTTCGATGGCAATACGGCAATGTCGTCCAACGGCTTCACTTGGGTGATGCGCTCCGGCTGGAATACAGGCTGGTCGACGCTCGATCATCAGGGCGCAGCTGGCATGTCCATGTACTTCGCCCGCGTCAATTCCAGCTGCGCTGGTGCGCCGGGGGCTGCTAACATTCTTCAGTATAGCATCGGTGGGTTTGGCGCAAACGCTATGTCCTATTCGGTGGAAGGCAAGCCGCTGTTTGGGTTCGCGGTGAACGTGCCGGCAACGGCTACTCTTCGCTCCTTCACAGGGCATGTTTTGCTGTTCGATTATATCAACAGCCGCTTTACGTGGGGGCGCTATACCAACGCCGATCTACACGCGGGGACTATGCCCACCGTGATTAGTACGCTCGCAATGAGCGCAATCACGCCAACGCAGATCTCGCTGATTATCGACGCCACCGGTGGCAACACTTACAGCCTGTACGATGTTACGTTCGACAATGACACCCAGAGCGAAACCATAGCCCACAGCTCGATTAGCTTAGGCTCTGAGCCCTTGGGGTTTGGTGTGTTTTGGGTGGCTAATAATAATACGGGGGATCACACAGCCCGTCTTTCGACGGGAAAAGAACAAGTAATGCTTTGGTGGGGGTAGAATGAAACCAACACAGAAATATGCGTGGGATCTGATCGACTCCCCCCTACGCTTCAACGAGGTCACAGCTCCCACTGCCGCCCAGATCCAAGCGAACAGCTTGGCTCTCTACGCGAAGGACAAAGCGGGCGTAAGCAATCTCTACTTCAAGGATGACGCGGGCGTTGAGCATGACATAGGGCTTCTGGGCTCAGGAGCCGCAGCCCTCACGAAGGTGGATGACACAAACGTCACCCTCACCCTCGGGGGCTCTCCTACAGTGGCCCTGCTTGCTGCTACGAGCATCACAGTGGGCTGGACGGGCACGCTGTCAGCCGCCAGGGGCGGCACCGGCGTGAGCAGCTTAGGCAACGTCACAGCGGGCAGCTCGAAGATCTCTCTCGGCGGCACGCCCACAGGGGCGGTCATCAACTCCTTCAGCATCGATGTCAACCAGGCCAACCTTGACCACGGCAGCATTGGCGGGCTCTCGGACGACGATCACACCATCTATCTCCTCGCAGCAGGCACCCGTGCTCTGACAGCAGATTGGGATGCCGGCAGCTTTGAGATTCGGGCTCAAACTTTTGAGAGCGACGTAGCCACGGGCACAGCTCCGCTGGTGATTGCCAGCACGACGCTGGTGTCGAATCTGAATGCCGACTTGCTTGACGGACAGCATGGCAGCTACTATCTCGACAGCGCCAACTTCACGGGCACCAACTGGACAGACCTTACGGACGGGGGCGCAACCACGCTCCACAGCCATTCGGGGAGCGGGAGCAGCAGCAGTGGCGGCGGGCATGCACATGGCATCACGCGGCTTACAGGCGATGGCTCCACCACTGTATTCAACTTGCTCGACATAGCTGAATACTTGGAATTCGCCACAGACAACGGCTCGATGATGGACCCGCTCAACTATACGCTCAGCGCTGATGGAAGCCAGATCACTTACGCTACAGCTCCCACGGCAGCGCATTTCATCGAAGTCAACTACGTCATCATGGGGCTCTAATGAGTACACCAGGCAGCATTTGGCATAGCGATCTAGCGCTCCTTACATCAGGCGATGACCATACGCAGTATGCCCTGCTTGCAGGGCGGAGCGGTGGGCAGACGCTAATCGGGGGCACAGGCTCGGGGGACGATCTAACGCTTCAGAGCACGTCCCACGGCACGCGGGGCTCCGTATTGATTACCAACGACGAGTTTGTGATTGGCGGCTCTCGCACCATGTCCACCCTGGAGAAGGGGCACATGGAGATTACAACCACGATCACCAACAGCGCCACAACCATAGCCGGCTTGTGGTGCAGGCCCACGTTCTCAGGCAATAGCAGCTTGCCGATTGGCATCATCGCGCAGCCTACGTTCACGCCAGGCGCAAGCATCAACGAAGCTATCGGCTTCTGGTGCGATGCTCGTGTGAGCCCTGGCAACTCAATCACCATCAGCCTAGCCGAAGGCGGGATGTCGCGGCTGATCTACTCGGACGTAGCGGGAGCTGTCACCACGGGCGTCACGCACACTATCTCAGCGCCTGAAGTGCAGGGAGCCCTGCTGCCCACGCATCAATACGGCTTGAACATCGCCAACCAGGGGGTGGCTGGCATGACCAACGCCTTCGGCTTGCAGGTGGTGGCACAGGCGGGGGCCACGAATAACTATGACATGAGCTTCACCACAGTGGACACCACAGCAGCCGGTGCTTACTACGGACGTGTACCAGTGCTTTACAATGGCCTGAAGAAGTACGTTCATCTCTTCAGCGCATAGGAGGACCATGGCAATTATCTCAATCACAGTTCCAGACAGCGCTCTGCCTCGGCTACGCGCTGCCTTTGGGCATCCCGATCCAGTGACGCCAGGGGCGTGGGTGGATGCAACGAACGCAGAAGTGATGGCGGCAGTGAAAGCAGGGCTTAAGAGCAAGGTGATCGATCACGAAACCACGCTCGCTGCTATGAATGATAGATCTATTCGCAGCTCAGAATCTTGGTAGGAGGAAACATGACCATAGATGACCGCGTAGCCAAAGAACTCGGCTCTCTAACGCTGCTCGTTTTGCGGCTTCAGACAGAAGTGGACTTGCTTAAGCAGAAGCTTGAAGACGCAGAGAAACAACACAAGGATCAGTAATGGCGAACACAGCTCTTAATCGCTCCGTTGTCGCGCTGCTCACGAACAAGTCGGGCGGCAACCTAGCCTATGGGGACGTGGTGGTAATCTCCACGGGGACAGCCTCGGCATTCACCACCACCACCACGGGTGCTTACCTTACCACAGGCATCGGTGTTATCATCGAGCCCAATGGTATAGCAAACGATGCCACAGGCCTCGTTGCTACAGCTGGTTGGGTGCCGAAGGTAAACTTGAACACAGCGGCTACGCTTGGTCAGTTCATTAAGACGCACACTGTTGCGGGCCAGGCTACTCCCCACTCGACGCTCGCTTCTGGCGACTTCGGCTACGCCTTGGAAGCTTCGGCCACTCCGAAGGCTATCCTGTTCGGTGGGGCTGTGACGGTAAGCTCCGCTGGTATTTCAGACGGAGACAAGGGTGATATAACGGTATCCGCAAGCGGTGCGACGTGGACTATCGACTCCAGCACAATTACTGTGGCTAAGTTGGCTACTGCTGCGAAGACCGGAACCATCACCTTCGTCATCGACGGCGGGGGCAGCGAGATCACCACTGGCATCAAGGGCGATCTTGAGATTCCCATGGCCTGCACAATCACCCAGGCGACTCTCTTGGCAGACCAAAGCGGAAGCATCGTCATTGACATCTGGAAGGACGCCTATGCAAACTTCCCACCAACCGATGCAGACAGCATCACCGCGTCTGCGCCTCCTACGATCTCGACGGCAACGAAGTCTCAGGATTCGACGCTTACTGGCTGGACAACTTCCATCTCAGCGGGCGACATCCTACGCTTCAACGTGGACAGCATCACGACTTGCACTCGCGTAACCCTGTCGCTGAAAGTAACACTGGCTTAATATGTTAAGTAGTATCTTTGCAGGACACAGCCGCGTGTTTGCCGGTGGTGGAGCGGGTTTACCATCTGCCAACATGACGGCGCACTTCGACTTTTCTGACATCTCGACCTTATACAAGACTCGCACCGCCGGAAATAACCCTGGGTATTCGGACGTTGCGACAACGGACGCCGATGTTATTCGGGCGATCAGAAGCATCTACCCGGCAGCCACGTCAGACCTTGTGCTATCAGATGCTAACAACTCCGCCCTCGCTCCAGCACTTCGCCTCACCTCCCCCCTGTTGGGCACACAGTGTTTGGATTTTGACGGATCAAACGATAGGATGGTAGTTTACGACCGCACCATCACAACAGCACGGGTTGCCTCGGTGATCTTTGGCGTGGGAGCTAAGACAGCTTTGATCTCGTTTCGGTGTGAATCCTTACCAGCTTCGCCAAGCACATACCAGCCTCTAATGGCAGATTTAAGTGGTTCGTTTTTTTGGGGTATCTACATATACAACAACGCCGGCACAGTGCAGCTTCTTTTCCAGAACTATGATGGCACCTATGATTCACTGTTTCACGGCACGGTTGCAGCCGATACAAACTATGTTGCTGTAGTACGACACGATGGGACCAACATCTACGCTGCGCTTAACAATGCGTCCGAGTCATCTTTAGCCAGTGGAAATTCTAGCGACTTAGGCAGCGCGTTCTATATAGGTGGGGGTAGCGACTCTTCAGTGTTTAACGGGCGGATAGGAGAAGTTGTAACATACAATGCCGCTCTCACTGGTGGCAATCTAACAGACGCTATCACTTATATGACAGACAAGTGGACTTAGGAGACTCAAGGAGAAATAAATGGCAACTACCATGACGTGGGCTCCCACGAAAGCAAGTAAGAACGCGGTTCAGCCCGGAGCGTCAAAGTCTAGCTCGGCCACTACATATGCCGATCCTACGCTCGCCAGCACCATTGCTCAGGGTGGAGCAGCGAACACGGCAACTGCCTCGAAGAGCCTGCTCGATCTGCTTGGCGATCCCACGGCAAGTTCGGCTTACCAGACTACTCTTAAGGGCATGCTTGCCGACATGCAACCATCAATTGACCAAGGCTACTCCGACCTGTCCGATGCATTCCGTAAGGCTGGCGCACAGCAGAGCGGAGCCTACGGCTCCTCGCTCGCGCAGTATGCCTCCGGGGTTGAGCGCAATCAGCTAGGAGCAGCGGCGGACGCGATGAAAGCGATCCTCCCGTCCCTAGTGTCGGGCTACAGTGGGATGGCTACGCAGACGCCTTCCTTGATGGAGGCCCTTAAGGTGTCGCAGTCGAACAGCGCTTCACAGGCGTATGACCCGAATGCGGCGAACAAGAACAGCGCCATGGGCATGCGGCAGACGCTCCCTAGCGCATCCGGCAACACCCAAGGACGAATCGGCTACACGGTTGGGGGCGGGTATTAAGCATGGACACTCTGCAAGATCTTCTCACGCGCATCGGTGCGGAGCAGGCGACACAGCCTAATCCAGACCAGCTGGAAACGCTCACAAGCCTCGTGCGCCAGAACATGACCAGCGGGCTTGGCGTGAACGAGCAAGGCAACTTGCAGTATGACATGCCGGCCTTCAATCGAGCTGCCGGCTACGCCGGCCCTATGCGGGAGAGCGACAAGCCCTCGCTCATAGCCGCAGCGGATATCCCTGTCTACAACGGGGCGAAGCTTTCTCCTCAAACCCTCGAAGCGCAGCTCATGGCCGGTGGCCCTCTGCGCAGTGTGCTGCCGGCAGACAAGGCTCAGCAGATGGGCTCTGGCATGCAGGCTATGCAGGCCGCAGGCATGCCCGCAGCTGTGCAGGGCAGTGTGGTGCAGAATCTTTTACAGAAGATGGGCATCGGGCCTGACAAGTTCAGCGATGCTTTCGCTGAAGCACGCGGCAAGGCTCTGGGTGAGCTGGCTGGCGGGGGCGGCAAGCGTAACATTCCTTCGGAAGTGATGCGCTCCATCGGCAAGGAAAACTTTCACGATGCCGTGGACAAGGGCATTGCGGACGGGAGCATTACACCTCAGCAGCAGATGCAGCTCGAATCGCGGCATCAAGCAGCCTGGGCTAAAGGCACTCCTAGCGAGAAAGCTGTTCTCACGCTGGCTTCTGTCCGCACATCAGCAGATGCTCTCGACCGCTTAAAGAAAGCTTACGAAGAGACAGAGGCAGCTAAGACCGGCAGAATGAGCAGCACATTTAAGATTGCGCTTGCTCGGACAGTGGCCGGCGCATCAGGCACAGAGCTGCTTCCCTTCATGGAGAAGCTTACGCCTGAAGAACGCCGCTATGTGGCGGAAGCCAACACGTTCAGCATCAACCTCCGTAACGTGTCGCAGGACAGCCGCTTCAGCAACTTCGACTCTCAGAAAGTGTTGCAGGCCGTGGGCAATCCGCTCATGGGCCGCGACCTTTACATGGATCAATTGGATAGCTCGGGCAAAGAACTCTACCGTCGATACGACAACACTGTGAAAGCGCTGAAAGGTGCAGGCAAGAGGGTGGATGAATTTGCACGAGAAGAAGCTCAACCCGCAGCTAAAAGCGGAGCCACCGGAGCATGGAAGGTGGAAGTGGAGAAGTAAATGGCAACGTACCGAGTCACCGGGCCTGATGGCACAAAGTATCGGGTAGAGGGTCCTGATGGAGCTTCCCAAGAGGAAGTGTTAAGCCAGATCCAGGCCTATCGGCAGGGTCCGACAGAGCCGTCTTACGTGAAGCCCGGTGATGTAGCCGGGGCGAAGCGCAAGCTTGGTGTGTCGGGCGACGTGCAGCAAGGCTTCACGAACGTACCCCAAGCAGACACAAGCGGCAGGGGCCGCGAGCTGCTTGGCGGTGACACGGTGCTCAATCCTATCGTTGGCCCTATCAGCGAAGCCGGCAAAGGCATTGCGCAAGTGGCTGGCGGTGTGAAGGATCTCGTCACCACCAATCCCTTCCAAGGGCCTGATACGCCCGCTCAAGGGCCTATGGACGCGCTGCGCAACATAGCAGCGTCCCCACTTGGGCAGATCGGCCTGGGCGCTGTGCGCACAGTGGCCGCTCCTTTCGCTCCCGTAGCTGACCTTGCCTCTGTGCTAGGCGGCGGTGCTGCGAACCTACTGGACAAAGCCGGCATGCCGAAGACAGCCAACGTGGTGGGCGGTGTGGTGCAATCGGCAGGCGACGTGCTAGGCTCCCTGGGCGCAGCGGGCTACACCAAGCAAGTGGGCAACCTAATCAAGGGCGATCCTCGCACAGCCGACAAGTATCTCAAGTCGTCGCGCATGCGGGCTAGGGAAGCTGAAGACGAGTTGGTGCAGTCGACCAAAGCCACCGAAGCAAAGGTGGCCTCGATCAAAAGCGAGACAGAGCAGGGCAAGCGCTTCGTGAGCGAAGTGGCGGATGAACAGAAAGCTGCCATTCCCACAGCTCAAGAGCTGAAGCAGAAGTTTGCCGCCAATGCTCCTCTTGGCAAAGAGGCGGGGGCAAGCTGGCAGCAGGGCTACTTCCGCGAGCTGGACACCACCAAGAAGAAATTCAATGAGGCGTATGCCGACAAGCTCAACCGGGGAGCAAGCATCGAGACTGTTCCCGAAGACTATCTCGCAGCAGCGAAAGATCTTCGCCAAGCAAGAGGCATGGCAGAGCGTCCTAGCATGGGTCCAGCCGAAGGCGTGGCAGAGCGGCTAAAGAAATACGACAACCTTGAAGACTACATGGACGACACTGCCAAGGCGCTCCGCGAACAGCTCCGCAGCGGTAGTCCAGCGGAGAAAACCTACGCGGAAGATGCCCTGAAGGAATTCCTGGGCAAGGGCGCAAAAGAAATGCCGGAGATCCCCACAGTGCGCGATCTCATATTCGAGCGTCAGCGCTTGAAGGCAGGGCAGCGAGTTGTGTCTTCGGACGCAGCAAAGAATCAATTCGACAGGCTTATCAAGCCCCTCGAAAACGATATCGTCAAAGCAGATGAAACGCTTGCCCGCGAGCTGTTCGCCGTGGACAACGCTTACAAAAAGGAATTCGTTCCCTACTTCAGCAAAGGCTCTGCCACGCGAGCAATCAGCGAGAAAGACCCTAGCGCGGTGGTGGATATGATCTTCCAGCCCACAGTGAAGGGCGGACGCATCGGTAGCACTAGCCGCACCGAGGAAACAATCTCACGAGCGCAGGAGCTTCTCCCCGGCGCAGAATGGGATAAGGTTAAGAAAGCGTTCACGAATAAGTTGATTGAGAACGCCATGGAAGGCGGGGTGTTGAATCAGCAGAAGCTTGTGAAGGAATGGGGCAAGTATTTAGATCCCGCAGGCAGCAACAACGCAGTGCTCCGCAAGGGGCTAGGCGAAGCCGACTTCCGAAGCATGCAAAGCACCATCAACCAGCTTCAGCGCAGCACGCCGCAGGGCATTGATGCTTACGCAAAGGATCTCGTGAAGGGCTTAGAGAAGCAGGGTAAGGTGAGCACGGAAACCGTGCTCGCAGCTCAGAAGACAGTGGAGAAGCGGCTTGTGGAGAAGATAGCGCGGGAGACAGGGAGCAGCACAGAGATGGTTACGAACAGACTCCAAAGCATAGGCTCTGGCGTCTTCGTGTCAGGCTTGCTCCGTGGTAACACAGCAATCACGCTCGAAGGTGCCGGCCTGGTGGTGGGCTCGAAGGCCCTCGCCACAGTGTTGGGCTCCATGCGCGGACGCAATGCTTTCAAGGCTCTACTCCGCGCCGCCCCAGGCACATCACAGCGGGCGGCGCATGCTCGAATCATTCAGCAAGTTATCAACCAAGATGGAGGGAACGAGTAATGGCAGCGAGGCGCAATCAAGTAATGGAAACTCTGAATGAGATTAAAGAAATCATTCAGCGACACACCGAGGCTGACGACCGCAACTTCAAGGAGCTACGTGCTCTCTTCGACGGTACGGACGCCAACCCCGGCATGAGAATGCGTATCGACCGTATCGAGCAGGCGGCTTTAGCTAAGCACAGCCAGTTCAAATACGTGTGGAGCGCAATTGCAACAATCGCAGCAGCAGCTATTGTGAAGATTTGGATTGGCTAGTCTTCGTGAGAGTCCAACCCATCAAATCACAGTAGGTTTGCACGCGGCTGATCTTCCAATTCAACATGTAGGCCGTGATGGGGGCGGAGTGTTTCACCACCCCGTCCCTCACCACGATCCCCACGTTGAAGTGCGGAGCATCAATTTCCCACAGGCTGTTTGGCCCGCTTGATGATTTCAAGAGGATCTCCTTCTCCAACCCAGATCAAAGTGATTTCCTGATTCTCCTCTTCCTTGCACATCCAATTGCTTTCCTTCTCCAGCTCCTCCATCGCCAGCATGTAACGCTTCACTTCCCCGATCAAGTGCTCAATGAGCTTCACGTCGATGCTGTGCCGGTACGCGGCCTCTTGGAGCCTGGTGCGGCGGCACATCTGCTTAGCTCCTGGGAGCCCTAAAGCCCTGTATTGATTGAGGAATTCCCTCACAGTGCGCTTCGGCGGCGTAGCTGGCTTGGCCGGCACCTCCGGGATCGTTTCACAATTATCAATGTTTTCAGTCACTTACAAATCCTCCCTTTCTGGTTGAGGGGTTAGGCCCACCCTAGCCCCCTACGTTAATCCCTGGGCCTCCTGCGAAGCCTGGCGAGCTTTCTTGGTGGCTTGGGCCTTGGCAGCTGCCACTTTCCGGGCTTCCTTGCGTTCCGGGGCCTGGTAGAGCCGGTGGCCTGGGCGCAGGTGCGGCGGCACGTAGGGAGCCTTGCCCTCGTCAATGAGAGCATTCTTGGCGTCCCGCGCATCGCAGCAGGGCAAGCAGATCCGGCATACTCGATCCGTAGGCTTGCCACACCAAGCACATTTCCTTTCACTAAGCTTTGACATCTTCGTGCGCCAGCATTGCGGCATGCTGCCGGCAATACTCCCCCTTCGGTCCCTGTCCCCGCCTGCGTAAGCATTGGTAGGGAATCCAGCCTCCGCTCGAAGGCCACACTTCCATGGCACAGCGTTTCTTGTCTTCAGCTGTGCCCTTGGGATTGCCAGCCCATTCCCCATAGCGCTTGTTCTTCGGCGTGCTCATTATCGTTTGCCTTTGGCATCATCGCAAGCGCTGCACTGATCCGGGTCCGGGTTATCATGCGCCGGCTTGTAGGTGGATTTCCTAATCTCGGTTTCCTTCTTCGCCAGCACATACTCCGCTCCGTTGATGTTGAAGTAGACGGCAGAGGCATGGTCTTCGTCACGCTCGCCGTTGTACCATTGAAGGAAGTGTCTTAGGGCTGATTCACGGAAGCGATCATACTCCTCCATGCCGTTGGCCTTCATCCAATTGCGCTTCGCGTATTTCTTCGCTCCCTTAGTGAGATGCTCCGCCCACCGCTTGAACATAGGGCCGTCGAGCGCCAGGCCAAAGTCGACCTTGTTATCCGTGGTGTCGCGCACCATGCCGCTCTCGAATTGCTGTCTCGCTCCGCTATCCTTCACAGTGAACTCGCTCATTTTCGTTCCTCCACGACAAGAGTTAATTCGGTGCCCGGTGGGAGTATTTTTACTTTCAAGGGACAGTCAGTGCCCCACGTATTGCGCGGGTTGTTCAGGCTGATAAGGCCATGGTAGCCCCGCATGATGAAATTCCCGAAGTAGGTGCCCGGTTCTTTCACTTGAGCAACGTCCCCCAACTTCATGTCAAAGGCACGGACCACTTGCGCCGCTTCAGCTGTTATTTCAACCTTCATTTGCCTAGCTCCTTTTCATCGAACACTTCTTCAAGCACCGGCTTCCGCACGATATGCTTTGTCTCACGCGGCATCACCATGACACGTCCCTCTCCGTTCCCGCGATCCACCCACATGCCTTTCTGGGGCTCAGGAGCGCAGGCAGCGAGCCCGTCATCGACCACAGCAGGGTCGATGATCATAGGCGGCGGAGCCGGATGACGGGGCACGCTTGCCACGGTGAGCATTTCCAGCAAGGTGTCGAGGATCACATGCCCTTCCGGGATATCCTCTTTGAGCGGGCATTCCGCTCTGATACGAGAGCGGATAGCGTCCAGCTCCATCACGAAGTCAATCCACTTCATTGTGCTTCTCCCCCTTGGCGATCTCGGCTAGATAGTAGACGCATTCATCCCAATCAGCAAACTCTTGGTCAGCCAGGTAGTGGAAGACGTTGCTTGGCTTGCCGATAAGCCAAAGCTGCTTGTGCTGAAACTCGCCCAGGGCGAAGCCCCATTCAGCATTCTTCCCCCCGGTGCTCTGCCGGTTGTCAAGGATGATAAGGTCGGCTCTGCCCACTTCGCAGAGATCCTTGATGGCAAGCTTTTTCTTGAACGTGTCATCGTCCATGCCGGCTGGCTTCGCTACCTCTTGAAGCCAGGTGCCGGTGATTTCATGCCCTTGCGCCCACACACGATGCGCCTCGGGGCGCAGGGCGGCTTGATCGGTGAAAGAACCTGCAATGTAAATCCTCATTAGATCCCTCCATTTTCGTATCGTTTTCGTAGCTCGTAAGACACCACTTCCACAGCAAAGAACACTTGCCACGCCAGCTCATAGGCAAGGCGGTCATCGGGCTCCATCACCTTTGCCCACAAGTCAGTGGTCATTTTCCGGTAGATGCTATGGGCCGTGGTCCAGCGGGGCTCCGTATGCCACTGATCCATCATCTGCTTGTAGAAGTAATAGCAGCGATCTCCGGCTTCCACAACGGGAAGCGAGTAGAGCCCGTGGGCGTCGATCTGCTTCCGGCGTTCCTTTTTGATGAACGGCATTATTCCATCTCCTTTTGCTTCTCCGGTTCAAGCACAGTTATCTCCGTGATTAGCGCTTCGTGAACGTATCCATACATGCCCTCACCTGGCTTCTCCTCGCCAGGGTCGTAGCCTTCCGAATGACGTAAGCGTACCACTTCCTCTTCGATGTTATCGATACGCCCAAACTCAACCCACGTTGCAAGAGCCTTAAGGCCCTTTGGTGCTTTCTCAATGGCATATCGATCTCCCCCTATCGGGTCCACCCACTTCAGCGAAACGATCTTCCCAATATAAGCACGCGGTACACGCATGTCAAGCCCTCGCTAGAAAGAAGTTTGCCACAGCGTAGGCCACATAGGAGCAGGCCAGGAAGTAGCTACCCTTGCCAGCTTCATGGACCGCAGCGCCAACGTACAACAACCCGGCTGCAATGGTGAACCAATTCATTTCGGCTTCCTCCGCAGAGGACAGTCGGCGGTGTCGTGCTCTTTGCTTTCGCAATGCCAGCATTTTCCGTTCATAGTTTCCCCCCTTGGTATAGGTCCATACTGTGCTGGCAAGCTGTGTTGAAGCAAGCCCACCGGATGCAGAAGCTTAGCGCCACCCTGGTAAGGATGGTGTTGCACTTCGGACAGATGATCCACTTTCTCCACTTCACAGCTTGCCTCCCTTAAAGAGCGAGATAGTTCGACTACAGTTGACGTTGATGCAGATGTAAGATGTATGCGTCACTGCCGTGACACGCTCCATCAGGGAGCCGCAGGCTCCGCATACTCGTAGCTTCGGCATCGCTTGGGAAGGCCGCTTAGGGCAGTCTTCCTCGTGCTCCTGCATGGCCTTCAGGGTGCAGTAGCGGTTGCTTTCACAGTGCCGGCACTTCTGCCATTCCAAGCCTTCCGGCATTACTCCTCCTCGTAGATCTGGTAGGGGCCAGCTGCCCCCCTCGCATAGAACTTAATCACTGCCCCGTCGAATGTCAACTCTGCCGTAGGCGAAGGCTGTCTGAATTCGTTCTTCGGCAAGAAGAACACCACCGGGTAGTGCCCCACGTCATAGGGCAAGAACGCTCCGCTCTTGAAGATTAGCAGTGCTTTCATCGAGCCTCCGGCACCGCTGTTAAATCAGCAATGAAGTTACCTTGCGGATTAAGTCGCACAGAGGCCACCGTCACTTCCTGCTTCATCACTTCTTCGTTCAAGTAATAGGTGATAGCCTTGCACATCTGCTCTTGTGTAAAATGCAGTTCGTCCACTTGCATCACTTCACCCCCTTAGTGTCTTTGCCCCAGGCTCCGCAGTCGTTGCACTGGAAGCGTTTGTAGCGCTGCGTGCCGGTGAAGGCCACGCCATGGTATTGGACGTTCCCCCCGCACTTGGGGCACGTCTGCCGATCCTCTTCGAACGACATGCGAGGATGGGCATTATCGAACGGGAGCAAGCGGTAGTACAGCTCTTCGAGCGCAAGCACGTCCCCCTTGCAATACTCCGCCATTTCCTCCACGGCTTTCATGTCACCCTGCATAGCTCCGAACCACCACAGCGGCCAGCCAGTGCCTTTCTTGATTTTCTTGTGCTCCAAGTTGAGCGTGTTGCCCAAGTTGTCGAGCCGGTTGGAAGAGTAGTTTGCTGCCTTGCGAGCAATCATGCAAGTGTCACGCATCTTCGTGAACGGAATAGCAGGCAGCTTGTGAATCATCAGCCGGCCTTGGATGAAGCGCCGGTCGAACACAGAGCCGAAGTGGGCCACGGTGAGATCCGCTTCCTTGTAGATCTCGGAGAACTCTTTGAGGAGCGGGCCATCGTTGAACGTCTTGAGATCCTTCTTTTTGATGCAGAGGATCTTCACCTTGTCTTCGTAATTCCACTTGTAGCCCACCATGAGGCAGAAGCCCAGGTCGGATTTCAGTGCGTTGACGCCGGCAGTCTCGATATCCCAGAAGAGTATCTTAGGCTTGTTCACTTGTTCTCCTTACGAACTTTATTTTCTCGTTTCGTTTTGGTGTCGTGGCAGTCTTTACAAAGGATCTGAAAGCCATCGGGTCCGCAAAACATTCTCGATATGTATTCGTCAAAGCCTTGCCAGCCTTTCTTCGGGTCAACCACTGGCTTAATGTGGTCAATCGACACTTGCTGGCGAGGGTAGGTTTCTTCGCAGCCCGCGCATTCATAGAAGTTCCTCACTCGTGGATATTCCTTTTGGATCGCGCTGCTCTTGCCCACTTCCACCTTTGCATCCCGCAAGCAGGCGTTACGCGGGGGCCAACGGTACGATGCTTTACGCAGGCTCCAGATCACCCACGTCTTCAGGTCTACAGGCTTCATCTTATGGGTCTTTCCTCATTGAACCAAAACTCCCTTGTTTGATCGCGCACAAGA
>Ga0137452_1000068_pt1 | contig 40301 bp, 56 predicted proteins | sample EasRivERMGT513_2_FD_102312 | JGI IMG/M metagenome (GOLD analysis project Ga0137452, IMG submission 102312) | Soil microbial communities from meander-bound floodplain in the East River, Colorado, USA - East River MetaG ERMGT513_2 | ecosystem: Environmental > Terrestrial > Soil > Floodplain ...
ATAGGCAATGCATCGGGCGGCAGCATAGCCGACCCGTCGACGCTCGACACCCTCGTAGACCCTTAGCTCCTAGCCGCTCGTAGCGCCACGTAGTGTATGGCTCGTGGCACGCCGAATCGAGCCTAGCCTCTGGCACGAGCTCCGGGACGATAAGTGCGCCTCTGCTGTCACCGCGACGTGCCAGAGCCTCGACAAGACGCAGAGCCCTCGGCGCCTGCGCGTTGTCCGCAACCATTCGCTTTACGAAGGGCGCCCGCTAGCTGGGCTAGATCCCGCGGCGTATTTCACGCGCGATGAACTCATCCACGAGGACTTCGAATCGCTGCGCGTGAACCTCGCCCGGATGCTGGTCAACGCGGCGCACGCGAAGATCGCAGGCAAGCAGAAGCCCAAGACCCAATTCGTCGTCAACGACGGCGATTGGTCCACCAAGCGCAAGGCGAAGAAGATCGAGCGCATCAACGAGGGCATCATGCTCGCGCGCCAGGGTCCTTCGAGCGACGCGTGGGAGGAATGCCTCAAGGCGCAGCTCTTCGCCATGGTAGGCGACCTCGGAGCCGTGAAGACCACCGCGAACGTGGCCGAGAAACGGATCGACATCCGCGCCGTGCCGGGATGGCAGCTGCTCGTCGATCCCGTGGACGCCATGGGCGGGCAGCCGCTCTCCCTTTTCCACGTCTACCCAGCCGACAAATTCAAGATCGCCGACGAGTCGCCGTCGAAGTTCCGCGACGGAATCATCGATTCGCCTGACCTTTCCGATGAACCGGGGTGGGCTGCCGTGTTTGGCCGCACGAGCGACGTATCGCGCGTGTGCCTCGTGCGTGAGGCTTGGCGGCTTCAGATCTCAGAACGCACCAAGGGACGGCACGCCATCATCGTCGGCAAAGAGGATCTCGCAGACGGGGAAGCCTACGAACGCGACTTCTTCCCCTTCGAGTTCTACGTGTGGGAGCAGTGGCTTCAAGGCATCTACGGCACCTCGATTGTCGATAACGTCTACCAGCTGACGATGGAGGCAAACGCCTCGATCGAGCGCATGAGCAACGCCGAGCGCGTCGGCTCCAATCAGATGGTCTTTATCGAGGAGGACACCGTCAAGAAAGAGGGCCTCGAAAGCAACATCGCGAAGACCATTGTGGAGTACCAGAAGGGCGCTCAGCCGCCGGTATTCAACACGCCGAACGCCATCAGCGCATCCACCGTCCAATGGTGGCAGCTGCTCATCAGCACGGGGCACGACGTTTCTGGCGTATCCGAGATGGCCGCAACGGGCGAAAAGCAGCCCGGGGTCAACTCCGGGACCGCAATGCGCACGCTTTCGCTCCTCGGCACCGAACGGTTTGCGGTCCAGTGGCAGGCCTACGAGCGCCGCACGGCAGTCGGTCAGGCGCGGCAGAACATGGCGTGTCTGCGCGACCTCATCGCCGAAGTGCCCGACTACAAGGTCAAGCTCCACGGCGGTGACATGCCGGAAGCGCTGAAGGCGTCCGACTTCATGCTCGACGAAGACATGTACGTTATCCAGCCATATCCGGTGAGCGGCGTAGTCAATACGCCTGCCGACCGGCAATCGCTTGGAGACGAACTCTATTCGCAGCAGATCATCGGCCCCACGGCGCGAGCGGAGATCTACAGGTCGAAGGACCCCGAAAGCGCCATCTCCGCCACGAACAAGTGGGAACAGCTCATCAGCAAATATATCGAGAGCTGGCTCGACGCGACGAAGGAATCCGAGCAGCGCGGGGCCGAGGGCGATCCGAAGGCGTTCAGGTACCGGCCCCCCATCAAGTGGATGCCGCTCGCCGACGTGATCGTGCAGGTCGCTCGAGCTTGGGCCGATGCCGAGATGGAGAACTGCCCCGACTATAACCAGCAATTCTTCGTCCGGTTCATGGGCGATTGCGATCGCTACATCGAAGACATGGCGGCAAAGCAGGCCGCGCAGCAAGCGGCAATGGCTCCGCCGCCGCAGGCAATGGGCGTGATGCCGCCAATGGCCCCGGCGCCGATGGGCGCGCCCGCGGGCGAGGTCCTACAATGAGGTACCGCCCCTACATGTTTCTGCTCTCGTTTCACCGGGCCGACTTCGACTTGGCCATGGCCGGCATCTGTCGCCGTTGGGGGCTCATCGGGAGATTGCACTATGGCTGAAGAGACGACCCAAGCGACTACGGCCGCGCCTGCAGCAGACACGGCAGCCGTTGCGGCGAAAGCTCAGGCCGCGAAGGACAAGGCGTCCGCCGAGAAGTGGGGCGCCGTCGCAGCCAAGTCGCTCGGCGTCGACACGGGCGCGGACACCGAGGCCGTCGAGGCGCCCGCGTCGGGCGAGAAGCCGCGCGGCAAGAATGGCCAGTTTCTGCCCGAGAAGGGCAAAGCGAAGGAGAAGACCGATGGCAAAAAGACCGAAGCCAAAGCCGCGCCCGAAGCCGCGGCCGCCGTATCAAAGCTAGGGGGCAAAGATGCCAAGCCGAAAGAGCCTGGGGGGAATGAAGCTGAAGGAGTGGGCGGAAAAGACCTACCAGGCGGCAAAGAAGGAGAGAGCGGAGAAGCTACTGCGGCCGGTGTCCCCGAGTTCTCTGGAGGACTCGGTAAAGCCAAGCGACTCGCCCGAGAAGGCGACATCGCCGGCGCGCTGAAGCTCATCGACCTGGATCTCGACAAGATTCCGGGCGGGGTGTGGGCGTCGCTGCGCAAGTTTCACCACGAAGAGAAGGCCAAGGTCCACAAGCGCGAGTCGGACGTTATCGCCGCGCACCAAAAGGTCCAGAGCGAGGCCCGCGAGCTCGTGGCGCAGCTGCGCCCGTTCGCAGAGGCAGACGCCGCGCTCAAGGCTGGCGACGAAGACCGCGTCTTCGAGATCATCTTCGGCAAGTCCGTCGACGAATGGCAGCGCGGGCGGCTGGCCAAGATGCACCGTGGCGACCTATCGAAGGACCCTGCCGTCTCCGACCTGACACGCCGCCTCGATGCTGAGCGCCTGGAGCGCCAGAAGCTCGAGAAGCGCCTCGAGGAGCGCGACCAGGCCGCCGCAGAGCGTGACCGCAAGGCCGCTGCCGACGCCGCCGGCGCCAAGTACCGCGAGGACCTGAGAGAGCGCATGGCAGGCAGCGGAGACGACCGACTTGCCGCCGCCGCAGAGCATCCGTGGTTTGTTAAGATGGTCCACGAAGAGCGGCTGAAACACTACCGCTACGACGAAGCGACCGACACCGAGGATTGCATCTCCGAAGAGGAAGCGATTGAGGCGGTGTACGATCCTGAGCGGCTCACCGCTGCTCAGTGGAAACAACTCACCGGCGGGCTTGACCCGACCGTGGAACGTGTCCCCGGCACGATAACTCGGGTGGCCACCGACCGTCGCGCGAACGACGTGAAGCGGGTCGCGAAAGCGCCCACCTCTCTCTCTCGTTCTGCGACTGTGGAGGCTGCGCCCGAACGCAGGCGGTCCGATAAGGAGTCGCTGGCCCATTGGTCAGGGATTGCCCAAAAGCTCGCCCAGCAAGGGAAGTAAGCGCATAGCCAACACGGTCATTGGAGTTCCCAATGGTCGGATCAACGGTGGAAGCCCTCGCGGCTTTCTATAAAGAACGCTACATCGACGACAACGGGAAGGTGCCCGAGCTCCTTCTCAAAGACAACGTATTCCTCGACATCATCGGCACGTCCGAAGAGGGCGACGGTACAGGCAAGTACCTCGTGGCTCCCTTCGTCGACCAGCGCCCGCAAGGACACGCGGCAACTCGCGCGGCTGCTCAGGCTGGAGCTGCAACGGCCAATGGTGGCAACCTCAACGGCGACGCGTGGATCATCCCCTGGGGCGACTACAAGTCGAGCGTCTACATTGGCCACAAGGCGATGGTCCTGTCGAAGAACCGCATGGGCGCGTTCTTTCAAAACAGAGCCAAAGAAACCGACCTGCTCATCGAAGGCGTCGGCACGTACTTCGAGTCGCTGCTTCTCGGCGACGAGGGCCACTCGATTTCGCCAGGCGGCGCGACCATCTCGACCGGCGTGGTCACGATGGTCAACAAACAGGACATCGTCCACATCGAGAAGGGCATGCTTCTACAGGCGTCCGCCAACAACGGCACGCTGACGACGGACGCTCTGCTCGGCTCGGGCTCGATCGGGTACGTCTTCGCGGTCAATCGCAACGCGGGCACGTTCACGGTGGCCACGTCCGACGCGCTCGCCGTGGCTCTCACCGCGGGCACGCCCTCTGGCTGGACGGGGACCTTCTACGTCTTCCGCAATGCCGACTTCGGCGGAACGACCACGCCGAACTTCATCGTCAATACGCTCGGCGAATACGTTCCTCTGCTCGACCCGACGGATACGCTCAACGGCGTGGACCGCTCTCTCGACCCCATGATGCGCGGCGGCGTGCGTCTTACGGCCGCAGAGGTGGCGGGGCTCGGCACGAGGGACCGTATCGTCAAACTGGTCACGCGGATGAAGTCTCGCGCCGGCTCGAAGCCGACGAAGATTCTCATTCACGATGAGCAGTGGGCGGGGCTCGCCAACGAGCTCGAGGCGCGCGGCATCAGAAACCTCGGGGAGCCGGCGAAGGCCGGAATCTTCTCCTTCCCGGCGCTCAAGATGTCGACCACCGCGGGGATGATCGAGGTGTTCTCCTCGAACAAGGTGCGGCCGGATACGTGCTGGGCCTTCAAGCCCGACGCGATCCACTTCCGCACGGCGAGCGGATTCCCCGAGACGATGGCGGGCGATGGCAACACCATCCTGCGCAAGTCGGATGAGGACACGTACGAGCTGCGGCTTGTCGTGATCCCGGCCTTCTACGTCTACAACCCGAAGGAAGTGGGACGTTGCCCGCTTCTGATGACGGGGCTTTAACATGAGCCTCGCGGGAATGGTCAACGGGAAGGACCTTGGCCGCATCGGCACCACCGATACGGTCAAGTGGACCTGCGAGGTGCCCATCGGGGCATCAGGGGCCACGGGTACGCTCGTGTTCGGCCCCAACGGGATCGTCATCGCCAAGACGGGCACTGGCATCTACGGCATCACCGTGGCGCCTGTATGCCCTGCCGGGCGGGGACGGTGGCGCTTCGGAGTCTATTCGCCGCTGCTCACTGTCGACAACGCAGTGGTGACGGCGCAAGACAACGCGGCCGGCACGGCGACGATAACGACCGTCAAGGGCGGCGCAGCTGCGGAGCCAGCATCCGGAGACAAGATCTGGATCTACTTCGAAGGGGAGCCGCGCTGATGGGCCCCATGGGCAAGGCGCTGGGCATGGGCTCGAAACCCATGCTCGGCTCCGACGAAGAGGAAGGCGATTCCTACGAGTCGCCGATGGCGGAGGAAGAGGAGACGGCCAGCACGTTGCCTGCGGGCTTCGAAGCCGCCTTCGACGAATACACCGAGGCCCCATCGGCGCAGGGCCTCTACGACCTGATCGAGCTGTGCAAGTCCGGCGGCGACGACGAGAAGCCAGGCGGCCTTGCGCTGATTCTTGGCGGAAAGGGAAAGAAACCATGAGCCCTCGAGACATGGCGAGACGGGCGGACTATGTCCACCGGGTCGCCGTAGCGGCAATGACGACAGAGGAGCGCGAGGCGCACGAGGCAGAGCACCGCGCCGATGTCGCCAAGCAGAAGCGTTTCGCCGACGTGAGAGCCGGCGGGACCATCGGCAAGGCGCACGCTGCCAGCGAGGCACCGCCAGAAGTGCCGGCGGGCAACCCCTTCGTTGGGGCTCGGCGCGTGATCGAGGAGCACGAGGGTCCTGGCTTGGCGGTGGCTGTGCCGGCGAAGCGTAGTCATCACCGAAAGGACGAGTAGGGGCGATGGCGCGCGCGCGGACCTTGCTGCAGCTGCGGACCCGAATACGGGCCCTTGCAGACTGCGAGCCGGAGACGAACGCGCGCCATCCTACGTCGCAGCTCAACACGTGGATCAACGAGAGCTGGCAGGCGCTCCGCGCCATGGTCACCGACAAGGGAGATCTTCTCTACGTCAAGAACGTCTCGACGTCGACCGGCGTTGGCCCGGACACGGGCAAGTCCTACGGCCTCTTGGCGCTTCCGGTTACGGCGGTGCGGATTCACGCGATCGACATCACCGTCGCACCGAACGACGTGCGCGAGCTCACGCCGACGACGTTCAACGCACGCAACGAATATTCGGTCTACGGCGTCATTGCCGACGTGCCCATCCACTTCGCCGTCTTCAACATCGGCGAGGAGAGCGGCGCGACTGTTGGCAATGGATGGATCGCGCTCATGCCAGCGCCGGACAGGCCCTTCCCTGTGACAATCTATTACCTACCCGCGTGGACGGATGTCACCAACGATGCGTTCGTGTTCGACGGCTTCGAGGGGTGGGACGACTGGGTAGCGCACGACGTTGTCATGAAGTGCGCAGAGCGCGACAACGACATGCAAAACATGGCGCAGATCGCCATGCAGATGAAGGCGGAATCCGAGAAGCGTGTGCTTTCGGCGTGCTCATCGATGCAGCGCGTAGCGCCGTCGTACGGGCGTGACACGGCGCGCTCGCAGCGCCGTGTCCGCTGGCGGGGGGAGTGGTAATGCCGTCCACCGACCCTAACAGACTTTCTGCCAAACTTGTCGAGCTCGGCGAGTACGGGAAGAGCCCGGAGCGGGAGATCCGCGCGCTAGAGCGCAACGTGGCCGACGCAGTAAAGCGCATCACTGACTATTGCAACGACGTGCTGACCGCTGCGCTTGCGGTCGTAGGTGGGCGGTCGCCGCTGCTCGTCCTTGCGGCCAAGTCGGGCACGTTCGCGCTCCTCGGCGGTAGCAGCGTCATTCCCATCAACCTGGTCGACACTTCAGCCATCGCGAGCACGGTCACCCTGCCGCCTCTCGCCGCTGGGAGGAACGTCATCGTCAAAGACGCCACATTCAATGCTGCCGTCAACAGTGTCACCATCTCGCCTCCCGAGGCGCTGGCGAACATCGACGGGCAGCTTGTGCCGTACGTGCTCGCAACGAACAACGGCTCCGTATGGCTCACGTGCGACGGCACGGGATGGTGGTCGGTATAGCCATGCCCGAGGTCCACGTTCCGCTGGTCGCTGGGCTCCACGAGGAGACGGATGCGAAGCTTTTGCCGCAGGGTCGGCTCATCCGCGCCGAGAACGTGCGTTTCCAAAAAGAGGGACGCATCGTCCAGCGTAATGGTTTTGTCTTCCAGAATGAAGCGGCCGACATCGCGCTGGAAGCCGAAAACGTCATCGCGAGCGCGAACTACGAAGCGGACCGAACGCTGCACTTCGTTGCCCGCGACGTGGCGCTAGCCCCGGCCAAGTGGACGCAGCGAAAGCCGGGCGGCACGTACACGGAGCCTTCAGTAGCGAGCTGCCTATCTAGCCTCGAAGCGCCGCTGCGTACGGTGGCGACGCCAACGATTCGGTTCAGCGCCATCGCGTCGGACATGGCAATCAACAACGGCCACCTGTTCGTGGTGCACAACGACTACGACGCTATCAACAATACGGACGGCGCGCTCATGTTCTCCGTGTTCGCTCGAGCGACTATGCAGCTCGTGGCGTCGGGCGTGATCGTGCCATTCGGCGAGTCGGCGTCGTCGTACTTCAATCCGAAGTGCATCGCGCTAGGTACCGATGTGCTCGTCTTCTACCTGCAAGACGACGAGATCAAGCTCTGGGTGTTCGACACGCTCACGTTGACCGGCGCCGACGTGGCCTTCAGCACCCCGATCACGACGGTGGACCCTATCCCAGGGCACCACGCCTCCTTCGACATCTGCCCATACGATTCTACGCAGGTCGCGCTGTGTTTTGAGGGCATTGTCGGAGGCATATCGGTCGGCGTGTTCGCGCAGCGCGTCGCGGCCGACGGGACCAACGCCACGTTCTTGAGCTCGGTGGCCTTTGGCGTAGAACCGAAGCAGGTTGGGATCTGCCAGTTCGCTCCGGCCAATACGTCGTTTGGCATCGGCGTCATCACGGACGGAACCGTACTTTACGCCACGTATACCAATGGCGGCGCGATCGTTGGCTCCGTGCAGACCATCGACGCGTCGGGTGACGCTGCCGGGGCGCCGCTCATGGGCTCCACGAATGAGCTTAGCGTGATGATGACGTGGGCGCGCGAGGGAACACCAGCGGGGCAGCTCGGCGCATGGGCGTTCAACGGCTGGGCCGGCGGTCCGGCGGTCTACGTGCCGTCGCTGTGGCCAATATCCAAGCCGTTCGTTTCGCCCGAGGGCGGCGTGCTTTGCTGGGCCGTCGATGAGACGCACACCCTCACGTCCGAGGGCTATTCAGCGCGCGTCCCGCCGGGGGACTACGGCACCTATCGGCTCATCGACTTGGCGACGCTGCACGCGCAGGACATCGGCTCCGGAAAAGCCATCAGCGAAGCTGTGGTAGCGCAGGAACAGGCGCTCGCCGGTAACTGGTACGTCAACGAGCCCTATGAGCAGCGCCGGCACACGGTGCTCGACACGGCCGTTACCGATACCGGATACACCGCCGACATCTTCATCACCGCGCTTCCGACTTTGGTAGGAGCGTCGACGACGGCGGGCAAGGTCGATTTCGTAGAGGTCCGGTCGGGCGATTACGTCGACCGGCTCATGCAGGCGAAGATTAACGGGCAGCTTTTCCTGTCCGGCGCGCGCATGCGCGAATTCGACGGTTCGCAGCTTTACGAGAGTGGGCTCTTTCAGGGCCCCAAGGAATTCACGCTGGCGGAAGACTCTGGCCCGTACATCTTCGAAGGCGATCGCCTTTACTGCGCTATCTGGAAGTGGATCGACGCTGGCGGGCGCGTGCATCGCTCTCAGGTAAGCCAGCCGCTCCTCTACACCGGCAACGGTGAGCCGCATGGGGTGCTGATCACCATTGCCCAGCCACCATTCAGCGACCGGTCGGCGAACGATACCGTCACCATCTTTTGCGAGGTGTACCGCACCGTTCGTGACGGAACCGTTTTCTTTCTTCTGAACCCGGACGAGCGGATCGTCATCACGCCGGACCTGCTCTCTCCGCTCACCTTTATCGATATTCAGTCCGACGATGACATTGCGGACAACGAGACGATCTACATCGCCGACGGCACGATCCTCGACAACGGCGAGCCGCCGCCGTGCAAGTACATCTGGGCCGGCGAAGACAGAATCATTTGCGGTGGGCTCGAGGAGCCTTCGCAATACGCGTTTTCGAAGAAGATCCGACCCGGAGACGCCCTTGCGTTTCCGCTGAAGGAAGAGACGGCGTTCCGAGGCAGCATCGAGGGCGACGTAACCGGCGTGGCGCAACTCGACGGCGTCTGGTTCGTCGGCTCGCGGGAAAACATCTGGGCCGTTACCGGCGACGGCCCCAACAACGAAGGGCTTGGGGAATTCACCAGGCCACGCAAGTTGCCTTCGGACACCGGCTTTCTCTCGCAGCGCTCGATCTGCGAGGTGCCGCAGGGGCTCCTCTTCCAGGGCCGCTCGGACAAGATGTTCCTTCTGCCTCGAGGCGGCGGGGCCCCGACGTGGGTGGGTCGGACCATCCAGGACACGCTCGCGGCGTATCCGTTTATCTCGTGCTGCCGGGCGCTTCCGGAAGAGCACATCGCCGTATTCGAATGCTGGCGGTTCACCGATGGCGACGTCGATGGCGATGGCCGGCTGCTCGTATTCGATACTGATACCGGCGAGTGGAGCACGGACGAGCTCTTCGTCACGGAGGAAGGCGCGTCGCGCGAGTTCAAGAGCGTTGCCTCTTGGAACGGCAAGCTGCTCCTAGACGGTATCATCGGCGAGACCGACGCGTGGACGGACGACGTGGACGGTTCGTCGCCGACATGGATCACGATCCTTATCGAGACGGGCGATATCAGGTTCTTCGGGGCTGCGGGCACTGGCCGGTGCCGGCGCACGCATCTGCTCGGCGAGTCGTACGTGCCAAACGTCAACATGCTTCTCGACGTGACGCGCGACTCGAGGGCCACTTACGATACGCCCGCGGCGACGTGGGACAGCGGCAACCCCTTCGCCGACGACCGGCAATATGACTTGCCCTACGTGCGCGGGGGAAACTTCGGTTTCCGCCTGCAAGCGACCACGTCGGACGACGAGGGGGCGCTTACGCCCGGGCGAGGCATCGCGCTCAACGCGATGAGCTTTGAGGTTTTCCCCGAGCGCGGCTTGAAGCGGCTGCCAGCGAGCAAGAGGGCCTAATGGGCGTCGGCAGAACGATTGGCATGATAGGCGGCGGCGTGGGGGGCTTTTTCCTCGGCGGTCCGGCCGGGGCCGCACTTGGCGCAGCCGGCGGAGGGCTCCTCGGCGACCAGTTTGACGAAGATCCCGCAACGAAGTACCAGCCATCGGGGCGGATTGCCCGCGATGCGCCGCGGTATGGGGGCCTAGGTCTCAACGCTGAGGCGGACCGCGCGAGTCGGCTTGGCGCAGAGGGCGCGGCGGGCACGCGGTTTCTGGGGCGCCAGCTCGGGGCCGATGCGGCGTCGGGGCAGTACAACGCCTATCTTGGCCAACGCGGCGCGAACGACCGCGCCGCCGGCCTCTACGGCGATGCGGCGGGCGCCTACGGCCGGGCCGAGGGAAACGCTTCGGATGCGGCGGCAGCGCGCGGCGATTCCATGGCGGCCATTGGCCGGCTGCGGTCGTTCTACGAGCAGGGCCCTGGGCCGAGCGCCGCAGAGGCGCAGCTGCGCATGGGCCAAGACGCCAACGCCCGCAACGCGCTTTCGATTGCGCGCACCGGCGGTGGCTCCCCTTCGGCCGTCCGGGCCGCGCTCCGCTCGAGTGCCGTTGGCGGTGCGCAGACCAACCAGCAGGCCGGCGTTATTCGAGCCCAGGAGGCCGCCAATTGGCAGAACACGCGGCTTAACGCCATGGGCGCCGAGCAGAACGCGCTTTCGGGCGTGCGCGCGGGCGACGTTGGCATCATGGGCCAGCGGTTCGGCTCGGGCGCCACGATGCTAGGCGCGGCCGGCGGCGCTGCGAATACGGGGCTCGGCTACGGCAATCTAGGGGCTGCGTACGGCGCGCAGGGTATCCAGGGCCAGCTCGGCGCCGAGGGTATGGCGATCGGGCAGACGCAGGCCGGCGAGGCCGCGCGGCAGGGCATTCTGGGCAACCAGCTCGGTGCCGACACGAGCCGATACGGTGCCGACCGAGGCGTTTCCGTGGGCATGGCGAACATTGCCCAGCGCGACCGCGCGGCGGACATGAACATGTACGGCTCGCTCATCGGCTCCGGCGTCAACATGCTCTCCGACGTTCGCGCGAAGGAGAACATTCGCCCGGTCAGTGCTGCCAGCATCGTTGAGCGGCTGGACGCGCTGGAAGGTGGCGCGAGGCCGGCATGGCTAGATGAGCCGGAGCCTGGCCAGATCCACGAGAGGGTCGACCGTCTCCAAACGCTCAACGGTGAGCCTGGCCAGGGCATGGCCGGCGCGACCAATGACGGCATCAGCGATGCAATTCGCAGGATACCGCCAATGCGTAGGTCGACCGACCTGCGTCCGGCTGGGTCCTACGCGTGGGACTACAAGGACCCGCGCAACGGGCCTGACAACCAGGTCACGCCGATGGCTCAGGAGCTCGAGCAGACCGCGGCGGCTGGCGCCGTGAGCACCGGGCCGGACGGCATGAAACGGGTCGATCCGGCCAGGCTGACCATGACGAACACGGCGGCCATCGGCGAGCAGCAACGCCGATTGGACGAGCTGGAGGCGCTGGTGGCGAGGGCCGGGGCTGCGCCCGCCGCGTCGCGCCCGCGGCTCATCAGGGGGGAGCGATACTGAATGGCCCTCGTTCGCTTCGACCAGGACCCCGAGCTTCAGCCTGGCGCCGGCATCTTCCACGCCGACGACGGAAGCTCGTTCCCTGCGTACGACCCTGACATGGCGGCGCAGTTGTCGCCAGAGCTTCAGGCCGCGGCAGCGCCGCCGCCGGACATGCGCACGGCCGACGTGGCCGATATCAACGCAATCGCCCGCGAGCTCGGCGGTGGCCAGCAGATGCCCATGCCGCCGCGCACGGCAACGGATGCGGCACCTGCAGGGTCAGACGCTGGCAAGATCCAGCAAGCGCTATTCCGCCAGGAGGCCGCACAGCCGCCGGCGCAGGCCGCACCGGCGGAGCCTGCGAGCCCCGCGCTTGCTCAGGCGTCGGAGCTGCAAAACAACATCGACGCGTACGCCAACCGGCCCGTCTACGAGGCCCCACGCCGCGGCGGTGTTCTGCCGACGACCCAGCAAGAGACGCGCGAAACGTCGGGCATGCCGTACGACCCAAACGGGCCCGAGGCGCAGGCTCGCGCCGAAGCCAGCATCAACGTCAACATGGCAGGCTCGGCCAAGGCGCAAGCCGAAGCGGCGCGAGCGATGGGCGAAGCGGCGGCCTACCAGGCGGCGCTACCTCAGGTTGAAGAGCAAGCGCGCGTGGCGCAGATGCGCCGCGACATGCAGGAGCGGCAGTACCGGCGGGACCGAGACGACTTGGAGCGGCTCACCGAAGAGTCGGACCGCACCGCGAAGTCCTTCGATGCTAACCGCTGGTTCTCGGACCGCGGGGCCATCGGTCAGATCGGGGCCGCGATCGCGCAGGCGTTTGGAGCCGGAGCGGCGGCGCTCACCGGCGGGCCGAACGTCGTGCTTAACCAGATCAATAGCTACATCGACCGCGACATCGCTACCCAGCGAGCGCAGATCGAGGCCGGCAAAGAGGCCGCTGGCAACCAGCTCGCGGTGCTCAATCGCCAATTCGGCAACCTCGACCAAGCCGAAGCGGCTCTGAAGATTGCCCAGCAAAAGAAGGTCGAGACGATGGCAGCGAGCTACGCCGCGTCGACCAAGAGCGAAGACATCAAGACGGCGCTCGACGTGTGGCTGGCCGAGGGCGAGCAGCGGCGGGTTGCGGCCGAGCAGCAATTCCAGAACGCGGCTTACGGCAAGACGAGTCTGACCACGGCGGCGAAGGTCGTCCCGAGCTCGCGCGGCGGCATGCGCGATCCCACGGAGGCAGAGGTCTCCAAGCGATACGACACGCTCAGCAAGCGCGGCGGTGTCGTCGGCGGGACGTACGAAAACGAGCTGAAGCGCCAGAAGGCCGAGGGGATGGACCCCGAGAAGGCCGACAAGACGCGCGAGCTCGTCATCGAGGACCTGCAAGGCAATCAAGTCGTCGCGCGGTCGGCGCCTGAAGCGACGAAGATCCGCGAATACAAGGGCCTTCACGCGGACGCGGTGGGCTCGATCAATGCCCTCGGCTCGCTCGCTAAGAGCGGCACGTCGCTCAGCCCGAACGACCTGCGCTCTGTCGATATCCACCTAGAAAACGTTCTCAACACCGGCAACACGATGGGCGGCCAGGGCGTCGTTCGTAGCGAAGACATCGTGCGCTGGAAGGCCGCCCTGATGAACAAGGTCGGCGCCATGCCGGCAGAGCAGGCCGTGAAAGAGATGAAGGACGTTCTGGACCGCAAGTACCAGGCGCGCGTCGACGCGCAGCGCGGCTCATCGGTCAAAGAGACGCAGACGTCAAAGGGCTCGCAGGTCAAGTACACGGGCAAAGCAGCCAAGAATCCCACCGCGGCGGTCGGTTTTAGGCAGGTGGGCAAGTGACGCAGCCGCTCTTCTTCCGCGACGAGGCCGGCAAGGTCTTCGAGGTCCCGCGCGACCAGGTCGAGACGGCCAACCGCGCCGGCCTGCTACCCGCGTCGCAAAAGGACATCGACGCGGCGTTAAAGCGCGAGGCGGCCGGCACGACTGGGGCGGCGGCGAAGGCGTTTGCGGAAGGGCTTGCGAGCGGCACGCTCGACGCGGCGACGGCGATCCCGCGGGCGGCGACGGCCATCGCTGCCCAAGTTGGCGGCGTCGCAGACCCCCTCGAGGACATGACCGGACGCGGCGCGCTCGAAACTGGCGCAGCGGCCCTTGGAGGCGGGGCGGGGACCCTGGAGGGCGCAAGGTCGTCTCAGCGGTACGCGGAGGAGGCAAGGCTCAGGGCCGAGGAGAACAGCGGCTGGTCGACGGCTGGGACGATTGGCGGCCAGGTTTTGGGCAGCGAGCTCGGCGGCCTCGGCGCGCTCGCCCGCGGCATCGGAGGTGCAGCGACGAAGGTGGCCGGCGGCGGCAGGCTGGCCCGCGTGGCTGGCTCCGGCGTGACTGGCGCGACCGAGGGCGCCCCCCTCGCGCTCGTGGCGGCCCAAGATCAGGCCTACATAGAGAACCGTAGGCTTACAGGCGAGATGGCCATCGCGGCCATGGGACACGGCGCCATTATCGGCGGCGGTATCGGTATCGCGGCCAGGGGGCTCGGCGAGGCGATCGGAGCCGGCAAGGATGCCGTGGCCAAGCGGTTCACCAAGCCGGCGACCGGCGACGACGCGGTGAAGGTGGCCGAGCAGCAATTTGGCGAGGCGGCGCCTGGCCTCCGTGACGCCTACGCGCGGGCCTCTGGAGCAGTTTCGGGGAAGGACCCGGAAGCTATCCGGGCGCTCACCGCAGGTGGCAAGGGAGGGCGCGAGGCGCGCCGCATTGCCGTGTACGAGGGCGACGCCATCCGAGAGACGGCAAAGCGCGAATTCGTCACCCACATCGACGATATGGGGGCCGCTACGCGCAACCTCCAGGACGGGTGGCAGGGGCCCCTCAAGAAAGAGAACGTCGCCAAAGTCATCAGCCGCGGCGAGTCATCGGCTGCTCAGGTTGCGCAAGCCGACGCTCAGGTTGCCACCATCCGCGGCCGTCTCGACGAGATGTTGAACGATCCGATCGCCTACGGCCAGCAAGGCAAGCTGAAGAAGCTCGACCGGTTCGTGGCGCTTGCCGAAAGAGAACTCGGCACGGCCGTCGAAACGGGCAGCAACGAGGGTCTCTTCGTCGCGCTCGATGGGCTCAAGAAGCGGATGGGGAAGCTCACCGATCCGGGGCGCCGGCTCACCGTGGCCGCCGATGCCGAAGTGGCCGTGGAGATGCGCGAGCTCTACGAGGGGCTGCGCCAGGGCCTCGAGAAGGAGGCCGTTTGGGGCGGCGCGGCGACGATGCAGAACGCCGTCAACGAGCCTTACACGCGGTGGATGCGGTCAAACGGCCTCTTCAGCAAGCGGTTTACGACGGAGGTTTCGGACGTCGCGGCAAACCCGTGGGAGCGCTCCTACGCGGCCGACCCGAAGGCGGCGCACGGCTACATCGAGGGCCTGACGTCCGCCAAGAACGACGTCGATCACCAGCTCGTCCGCGCCTACATCAAAGACACCAAAGACCTTGGCACGGCGCTGGCGAAGGCCGGGGAGCTCACGCCCGAGAAGGCAGCTGAGCTCAATCGCATTATCAAGGCGGCCGAAGGTTTCGAAGCGACCGTCGCGAAGGCCGAAAAGTCGCTCGTCCTGTCGAACCAACTCCGCGCGCTTGAGCGGCTGGAGAGCGGAAGCATGGGCGAGCTCACCGGCGCGGCCGTGGGGGGGATGGTCGGCGGACCCATTGGCGCCGCGATCGGCGCGGTCGGCGCCACCCTCAAGAACCCCGGCCTGATGGTCCGCCGGATGGCGATGATCGAGCGCATGGCCGACAAGGCCGGTGTCTCCGTTGACGGCTCGCTCGGCAAGCTATTCGCCGGCATCGAGGGCGCTGGCGCAAAGGTCAAGGCCGTGGCCACCGCAGCGAAGGGGGCTCCAACCCCCACCGCGCTCGAGCTCTTCCAGGGCAAGCACGCGACGCCCGAGCTCGCCTACAAGGAGCGGGCGCGCGAAGTGCTCGCGGCCAACGAGAACTCCGGCCAGCGCATCCGCGACAACGCTGGGAGCGTCTTCGGGAGCTCGTTCGATGCCGATCCGCACGCCGTCGGCGCCGCGGTCATCGCGACGACGAAGGCCGTCCAGCTGCTCGCCGCGAAGCTGCCCGGCGGTCTCGTCCAGCACGAGAGCATGACCCCGCTATCGTCAAAGACTTACCCGAGCCGGGCGGACATTCAGCAGTACGCGCAGCTGCACACCGCGGTGACCCAACCGCTCGCCGTCATCGCCGACATCCCCAAGGGGTCGGTCACCCGCGATCAGATCGACGCCATCGCCTACGTGCACCCGGCGCTTATCCAGCACGTGCGCCTGAAGACGCTCGAGAAGCTACGCAAGCTCGATCAGCGCGGTATCGAAGTTCCGATCCGGCAGCGGCTCATTCTCGATTCGCTGCTCGACATTGACGGCGCCGGAGAGCGCACGTTCTCCACGGCATTCGCCATCAAGTACCAGGCGGCAATGAGCGACACGGCGGCAACCCAAAGTCAGGGCGAGCGCCCGCCGCCACGCGTCACCCAAACGAGCGCGCGAATGGCGACAGACACGGAAACGATGATTGGAGGAGAGTAGGATGCTGCCCACAATAGTAGAAGAGCTGTTCGTTCCCGTCGGTCCGGTTACCGGGATGTGCTACGCCGTGCCAGTCACGTCGGGGAGCGTGCACATCGACTTGACCGCGGCAAACTACGCCGCACTCCGCACCGCCATCAACGGCGGCTGCATCGTCGAGCTCACGTGCGACGATGACGTATTTTGGCGGTGGTCGATCGCGACGAGCGGTGAGACGGTCGACCAAACCATCACCGGCGCGTCGGGGACGCAGGCGAATATCACGCCGCGCCTCTTCGCGGGCGAGCGCAAGGTTGAGCGCCCGGGGCTCATCAACGCCAACCAGGAGGTCAACGGCATCGTAGTCAAGAGCGTCGTCTCCGCGACCATTCTCCGGATCACCATCTGCTCGCGCAGCGCAGCGCAAAGAATGGCCCTCAACGGATGAACCGCCGGTTCCCACCGCTCAACCCGGGCGTGCCGTTGGCCGTACGGCGGCTCCGCGCCGGGAATCCGCTCGCGCTTGCGGCGCAATACGGGCTACCGATATGGCTCCGCGCCGACATGGGAGTAACGCTCGGGTCAACGCTTTTGGCGGAGGGCACGTCGCCGCCTGTCTGGACGATATCCGGAACGCCTACGCGGCAGGTTGGGCTGCATCTCGAGATCGACTCGGTCGCCGGAGGAACTGGCCTCGGGCAAGCGACGTACAAGTGGAGCGAGAACAACGGAGCGACCTACGTCGCGACGGGCGTTGTCACCGCGGCCGGCCCCACTGCACTAGGCACGACTGGGTTATCGGTGTCGCAAGCGGCTGGGCCTTACAATATCAACAACAAATGGGATGCGACGGTGTTGGCGTGGGCAGACCAGAGCGGCAACGGGCGGAATGTCGCGCAGGGCACACCCGCTAGGCAGCCAAAGTTTATTCTGTCGGACACGACCGGCAGGCCGTCTATATCTGGCGATGGCGTAGACGACTTTATGAACACAGCGTCATTTGCCACCGCTCAGCCGAGTACCGTCTTTCTCGTCATGAAGATGGTTACGGTCCAATCTCCTGGCTCCAATCATGACACGGTCTGGTCTCGCGGCGGCACACCGTTCATGCTCATCGATTCCACGCCTCGCACCATTCTCAGTGCCGGTGCGAATATTACTTACGCCGGAGCTGTGGCGAACGGCGCGCACGCCATCATAGAGATGGTTCTAAACGGCGCCAGCGGCGAACTCGTTGAAAACGGCGTCGTGAGAGCGTCCGGCGATGTCGGGACAGACCCGGGAGGGCTCCTGACGCTGTTCTCTCTCAACGTCGGCATCGCCCACAGCGTGACGGCGAACATATCCGAGCTGATCGAGTTTTCTTCTGTTCTTCCGGCGGCGGTCAGAGCCTCGGTGCGCACGAGACTTAGCAACATTTACGGGGTGGCGCTCTAATGGGAGGCATCCAACTGTTCCAGCCTGGCGGCGCGGGCGTGCTCAACGCCGCCGGCGCACAGCACCCATCTCCGGTGAATGTCGAGGTGGCGCTCCTGTGCCAGCTATCGCCCGTCGGTATCACTTCGGCAACGTGGCGATGGTTTCTTACGAAGCCAGCCGGATCGGCCTCTGTGCTGTCTTCGACGACAAGCGGCGGGCCGTCGTTCATGCCCGACATCGAAGGCGGCTCCTATAGCATCTCGCTTTTCGACATCGACGAGAATGAGTACATTCTAGACATCGTCACCCCGACTACGGGCGGCGGTGGCGGTGGGGGCGGTGGCACGGTCGTTACGACCGTTGACGATTACGACTCCGTAAGAAGCGCGGCAACGTTTACCGGCGTACCTCCGGCGGTGATCATCGTCCAGTCCAGAGAGACGGTTGATGATGGCGGCGGCGGGCTGTTCGCCTTCGACTCGGGCGACACGTCCACGGCCGACAATGACGGCACGGTGCTTGTTGGGGCGGCTGGGTACAGGTTCAAGCGCATCTTTTCGGGGGCCATCGACGTCCGCTGGTTTGGCGCTAGCGATGCCGCCGTGGACAACACGGCTGCCATTCAAGCGGCGCTCACTTTCGGCGGGCACATCTACATTCCGGAAGGAACGTACAACTTCGCCTCGCGGCTCGTCGTATCGACGGGGACGCATATCGAAGGCGCCGGCAAATATTCGATTCTCAATTACGAAGGGGCTGGCACGGCGATACGCCACGAGAATCCGACCGGCACCACAACCGCTCAGATGGTGTGGGCCAACTTCGCGCTACATGGCGGAGCTTCGGCGAAGATTGGGGTCGAGCTCGTCAATGCCTATGCAGTCACGCTATCGAATATCGATATAGATGGCGGCGGTACAGGCTTCGACGATGCTGGCATCCGTGTCACGTGTGAGTTCGGCGCGTTCAATTCTGCGTTGATCAACATCTGCGACGGCACGAACGTGCATGAGTGCGCTGGCGACGGCATCCAAGTCTATTACCCGCCCGCAAAGACGATGACTCTCGACGCCGGCCTCAACATCGTCAATTGCACTGCCCACGGCAAGCTAGAAGGCGATCTGGCTCTTTTTGCGACGGACGGCTCGCTAGCCGGAACGGGCATTACAGACGGAGTGCAGGACTTCTACTACGTCCGCAATCCAACGACGAACAACTTCCAGATCTCGCTCACACCGACGGGCGCGCTCGTCGACATCACCGGCACCGGCACCGGCCCCCATCGCCTCGTAGGCCCGGGAGCTCCCGTCTCCGGCCTTAACGTGCTCGGGTGCCTAATATCGCAATGTCTGAACGGCATCAATTGCGACGCCGGCACGGTTGGCACGGCAGGGCAGGTCGCGATTACGGACACGATTCTTCAGTCGAATAGCCGTTGCCAGATCACGGGCTCGTTCCTCCGTGGCGAGATCTCGAATTGCCACATGGAGCAGGGCGGACCGGCGCTCACAGCTGGCGCGCACATCGTACTAGGCACAGATCAGCAGATCTACTCCCTTCGAATCGAGGGGAACCTAATCAGCGGCGGCGTCGCTGGTCAGGACTACTCGATCGACATCTCTCCTACGGGTGCCGTCTGCCGCAACCTGACTATCGTCAGCAACTTCATGAACCGGGCCTCGCAGTACAACATTCGCGTATCCACTGTGCAAGGAGTGGATATCGGCGTAAATTACTACGGTAATTACCAGGTCGGCCCCGTCATATTCGCCGACTGCACGTGTGTTCGCTTTCAAGACGCCGATTTATGCATGGACACCATGTCCACGCGCCGGGTCATAACTGACAACTACACGGCAGGGCTGCTTGACGAACTCATCCAGGTGAATGCCCTAGCAAAGACGGTTACGCTGCCAAGCGGCAATGCGTTCTCTTTGTACGGAGGCAAGCGGTACACCATTTACAATCTTCTTGATACGACGACAACAATCGACTTTACGAGCACAGATGCCGCGCAGGGCTCCGGTGGCTATTCCCTGGTTGGCCAGTATTCCGCCATCACGTTCGTCGCCGTCACGCCGGATGATGGCGCTACATTTCAATGGGTGGTCCAATCATCGTCGTCGCTTTTTTCGCGCACGCTCCACGGTTCCGGAACGCCAGAGGGCGCAGTCACGGCCCCGGTGGGAATGCGCTTCGTCCGCACGGACGGCGGAAGCAGCACCCTACTGTATCTCAAGGTAAGCGGCACCGGCGACACCGGCTGGGAGGCCGTCGTAACCGAAGTCCACGAGCTCGCGATGACGCGCATTTCGCGAGGTCATCCAGCGTTCGGAACTCCGACCCTTTGGTCGATCGACCAATACGGCCGCGCCGTTTGCGGGACGACGGCCGGGGACTTCGCTTATTACGCGCTTGAGCTGCCCGACGGAGCCCAATTGACGGACGTCGAGCTCACGGTCATCGGTGGCGGCAATGTCAACCTACCAGGCGTCATGCCGCGGTTTCGAGTGCGCCGCGTGTCGATGGCGGATAACTCCGTCTCTGCGTCCAGCGACGCGGTCGACGGCTCCGCGAGCGTTGGCGTGTACAACGCGCTGCACACGATCACGCTGTCCAGCCTGTCCTACTCGGTGAACCAGTCATTCAAGTTCATCGTGGAATTCGATTCCGAGAGTGGAGCCAATGCCGTTGTCGGCTTCACGATCATCGGGGTCAAGGCGACATTCACAGTATTCGGTCCAGGCGATAGAGGCGCTGGATAAGGAGACGAAGATGGCAACAGAGGGAACGACTTCGCAGACGTTGTTGGTGCAGCTGAAGACAGCCGCAGCGGACCAGGTGCCGTCGCCAGGCGACGGGCCGATCCTGTTCGGCGACGCGGCCAACGGCGGCCAGCTCACTGTCAAGCTGACCGACGGCACGACGCACGTGGTGACCTTTCTGCCGGGCGGGGCACCGCCGGAAGTCGAAGGCGATGCCGCTGACAATGAGGCACTGATGAACCTTCTGACCGCTCTCGCTGGGATCGGGCTCATCGTGGACAGTACGACGTAAAGGGAAGCATGGGCGATGTGAGCGACATAGGGGACCTGCTCGCGAAGGCGCTGCGCGAAAAGCGATTGCGCGTCGTGTGGGCGCTGTGCACTGCCGCGGCCACGGTGGTCTGCACTACGGCCACCGTCTCTTGGCAGGTGCGCGGGTACGTCGCCGCGATCGAGCACAAGGCGGACGAGCTGCGCTCGGACCTGCGCGTGTACGCAAAGGACATTGAGCAACTTCAGGAGCAGCAGAGAGAGGACAAGAAAGAACTCGCACACATCAGGGAGCGGGCTGACAGCGCCTTGCTCATTGCGCAACTTGCAAAGAGCGGGGTTGTAAAGCCATGAATTCCGAATTCGAAACACGGTTGAAGGTTATCGAGACACAGCAGGTGATGATTATCGACTTGCTGAAAGACATCTGCGCAATCCTTGGCATCAGAGAGAAGGCCATCGATAAGGCGAAGCGTCTCGAGATAATGAACGGTGAGACGTTCGAGCAGAATGAGGTAACAAAATGACGGCTGAACAAGTTGTGGAATTGCTGGCGGCCATTACGGCGCTTACCGTCGCTCTGCATACGCTCGGCGCCGCGGCCAATCCGTGGGTGAGGGCGTTGCTCTCTATTCTCCCGCTCGACGTCATCGGCGCGATTCGGCGGGCAAAGGGGAAGGCTGGCGCGGCCACTGCCCCGAACATCTGGGGCGACCGGGGGCCTGAGTGAAGCGCCTCAAGCTGGTCATCGCCGTGGCGCTCTGGATCGCCTTCGGCGCCTCGTGCAGCGGCGGCCGGCCATCGCCGGAGACGGCCATCCGGGCGGCGCTCGACGTCATCGAGATTCTATGCCCGCCCGAGACCACCATGGGCGATTGCACCAATCGGATACGGGCGTGGCTACCGTCGAAGCGCATCGCCGACGCGGGGGCTGATTGATGCGCTCGATCCTCAAGGTGCGCGGCATCTCAAGGCTCACGTCCGAAGAGCTCCACTCGTTCTTTGCGTGCGCCGACACCATCGGTATAGATCCGGACTGGCTTGCGTGCGTCGTCTCGTTCGAGACGGGGGGCTCGTTCTCCCCGTCTCAGCGTAACCACTGGGCAGAAGCCGACGCCAAGCGCCGCGGCGTGCCGTACAGCGGGGCGATGGGATTGATCCAGTTCATGCCGCAGACGGCGCGGTCCCTCGGGACATCGACAGAGGGCCTAGAGGCGATGTCGTTCGTCATGCAGCTCGGATACGTGCGGCGCTACTTCTCCACGTACGCCGACCGAATCGACAACCTCGAGGATTGCTACCTCGCCGTCTTCTTCCCCGCGGCCATCGGGAGAGCCGACAGCTACGTCGTTGGGCGGCGAGACGACCCTGGATTCTCCGGGCGCGTGTTCGAGCAGAACGCGTGGTTTGACGGCAGGGGCGGGCCGAAAGACGGGGAGATCACGCGGGCGGAGATCTGCTCTGCGATCCGCGCCGTGCGCGCCGCGGCCGACGGACAACGCATCAACTTCGGCACGGACGACACCGGCGAGGAGCCCATGGAGTTTCCGAAGGTGGCGCCGCTGCTCGACATGACCCAACTCGCCCGCGACGCCGACGATGCGGCGCGGGACGAGACGCACGTCGAAGAGGGGCACACGATCGCGCTCGCGCCCGACGAGGAGAAGGACGAAAAGACATGACCATCAGCAACACGTACGAAGCTGCGATCCTGGCGCACATCTACCAAAATATCGCCATCCCTGGCCTGGGCGACGCCGCGGGCGTTCTGCCGTCGGCGGCGGCTGGCACCATCAAGGTCGCGCTGCATTCTTCCGACCCGGGGGACGCGGGCTCGCAGACAACCAACGAGATTGCTTACACTAGCTATGCGCGCGCAACGGTCATTCGCGGGTCCGGCGCTGGCGCAATCACGCTGTCAGGCACATCTCCGACGCAGATCTCGAACACGTCGGCCCTGTCGTGGCCAATGTGCACGGGGGGCACCGATACGGCGACGCACTTCAGCTTCGGCGACGACGACGGCGACATCATCCACTCCGGCGCCCTGAACGCACCGCTATTGATAACGAACCTCATCACCCCAACCGCGGCGGCGGGCGCGCTCGTCGCCACACTTGACTGATGACCGACATCCTATCGCTCGACAACTACCTCGCCGCGGCGAGGCAGCGAATCAATTGGACCAAGACGGCGTCGAGGACGACGATCGCCGCGCAGTGGTTCTCTGTGTTCGATCTCGCCGGCAACCCAGGCGCGGGCGTGCTCGCCGGCACCAGCACGACGGCCGGCGTCGTCCCCACCGACGCGACCGCGGGTACGCCGATCATCAATGCGTTCGGCGGCTCTGCCACGGGGCGGCTTTCCAAGGTCGAGTTTGGCTCGACAGTGGCTTGCCGGATTCAACTGTTTGACCTGCTTTTCAAGGCGGGGGCGTACGCATTCAACGCCAACACCGCCCTCTCCGCGCAGCCGTCCTATGCCGCTCGGCTCCCTGGAACCAACTACTCCCTCACGGAGATATGGGTAGAGCAGGTGACGGCGGCCACCGGAAACCAGGCCGTCAACGTCACCTACACCGACCAGTCTGGCAACACCGGCAACACGACCGGGGCGACGGGCGTAGGCGCGGCTCCCACGGTGGGGCGGTGCTGGCAGCTCCCATTCGCGGCCGGAGACTCCGGGGTCCAGGTCGTCACCAACGTGCAGGGAAGCGTGGCGACAGCTGGAACATTCAATGTTCTAGTCCTACGCCCGCTCTGGTCCGGCCGCGTGCGGCTGGTCAACGATGGTGACGTCCACGATCTACTGCGCACCGGCATGCCTCAGGTATTCGACACCAGCGCCTTTTATTGCATGATCGCCGCCGACTCCACAGCGAGCGGGATTCCAGATCTCGCCATCGAAGTAGCGAACGGCTAGGCCATGGCGAACGTTTGGCGGCGGCAACCGTCGAGCCGCCTTCGGTCGTCCGATCTCGTCGCCGGGATAGACGAGTCGGCGGCCGCCGCCGTCGCAAACACCTTTTGGGAGGACGCGCCGGGGGGCGGCCCTGGCGTCGTCGATGGCACTGCAACCGGCACCGGCACCGCGTTCGGCGAGATCTACGGCGTTGGCGACGTCAATGCCCTGCTCGGCTCGAGCGCAGGCACAGGGACGGCCACGGGCGTGGTCACCGGGACTGGCGAGGTGGGGGCCGCCGTGGGCCTCGCCGTTGGCTCTGGGACGGCCTCAGGCGCGGTCACCGGCGCGGGGGCCATATCGGGCACGGCAACCGGCGCTGGCACCGCCACGGGCGAGCTGGCGCCTCTAGGAGACGTCTCCGGCGTGGCCTCGGGCTCAGGCACCGCCACGGGCGCCATCACCGGCTCGGGGGGCGTCGCGGGCACGGCGGCCGGCCAGGGAACGGCCACGGCAGAGCTCGGTGGGGCTGGCACGGTCGAGGGTACGGCCGATGGTACCGGCACGGCGGCGGGGCAGATATTCGGCATCGGCGACGTCAACGCGCTCCTCGGGTCGAGCCACGGCACGGGGACGGCCTTCGGCTCCGTCACCAGTTTGGGGGACACGTCGGGCATTGCCCACGGCTTCGGTACGGCGTACGGCGACGTCGTCGGCGTGCCCCCACCTCCGCCCCCGCCGCAGCTCATCAGGCGCCGCGCGTGGGCCCCGCAAGGGATGGGCAGGGCTTAGCGCGACTTCGGGTTGCGCTGCGCGAGCCACGCGTCAAGCGCCTTCTCCGCGGCGCGGTACGTATCGAAGCCACCGCCGATCCGCTGCTGCCGTTCACCCTTCGCCGCTGGTGAGACGATGCTCCAGCCGGGCCGGCCACGCTCGCGGCGGATCGACCCGGTGCCCTTCTTGCGAAAATGCTGCTCCATTACGCCACCTTCTTCAGCACGGCATCGAGCTCATAGAGCTTTCGCATGCCGCGAAACGCCTCGAGGCCCACGTCGAGAATGGCCGGCGGGAAGAAGTGGTAGTGAAAGTCGCCGAACTCCTTTCCGACCCGAAGGAGGTGGGCGCCGTCGAGCTCTTGGCCGGTGCACTCGCGCACAATCTCGCGGTAAGCGGCGAGCTGGATCACGTACTCCGGATAGATGCGCCCCGACGTTTTCCAATCGATGAGCGACGCCTTGCCGTGCACGAGGCCGATGGCGTCGTAGGTCCCGCCGACGCGCATCGCCTCCGAGACGTGCGGCGTTTCGGTGGACAGGATCTCGAGATTCACTTGCGCTCGCCACGTGCGGAATGCATCGAGCCCGTTTGCCGCAGCGGCCAAGTCTTCCGGAGTGGCGTCGCGGAATTCGGTCAGCGGCCGGCCATGCACCTCGTCGTCGATCCACCCGTGGCACATCTTGCCGATGCCACCGGCCTGGTCGCGCACGGCGTTGATGTCCCCACCCTCTAGGCCGATCTTCCAGGCCCAATTGATGAGCCCTCCAGCGTCCTTGAACCGACCCACAACGGTGGTCACACCGGGCACGCGCTTGCCGTCCTTCGTCTTGTAAGCCGCGGGGCGGCCGCCTCCGTTAGCCGGCATCGGGCACCTCCTCTTGCGCGTCGTTGCCATCGTCGGCAGATGGGGCATCCTTGACCACGTCGGCGCGACGCTTCTTGCCGTAGGCAATCAGGTCATCCCACATCTCTTTCGTTAGCAGTTTCTCTGCCCACGCCTTTCTTTGCAGGCCGAGAACGATAGCCAGCTCTGACGGGCCCTTCGCCGCGGTGATCATCACGCGTAGCTCATGGTGCGTCTTCTTCTGGCGCTGCTCGTCTGGCGGCGGCGGCTCTTGCTTCGGGCCAGAGAACGCCTCTTCGGGCAAGTCCTCGACGTCTTGCGTGAAGAGTCCAGACGAGCGCGTTGCTCCGATGACGGCCATGACGAGCGCTCGCTTGCACGCCATCTTCTTCATGGTGTTGACGAGAGAGAAAATGTCGTCATTGGGGATGAAGAATTGCGTATACGGGCGCCCGTTCTTTTTGCTCTTGCCCTCGCGGCACTTGAGCGTGTTCTTGGCGAGACCCGCTGGGATCTCGTTGTCGAACGCCCACCGGCCCGCGTAGCGCTTCTCTTTCGAGTTGCACGAGCCGATGCCGTCGCCGACGAATGAGAGGTCACGACGCGACGTGAGCACGCATCGGACCTCGTAGTGAAAGAGGGGCCTGTCCCAATCCTCGATGCAGCGCACGTCTTGGAACGACGTGGCAAAGCCGTAGATCTCGCAGAGTTTCTGCGCGCCCGGCTGGAGCAGCGTCGGCTTGTCGGTCCCGGGGATTACCCCGAAGTCGATGTCCTCCTTCATGACCTCTTGCACGAACGCCTGTAGCTGCTGAAGGCGACGCATCGCCTCGGCCGGCGACGTGGCCATGGTCAGGCCGCCGTAGTCCCCCCCCGTTGTCGCGAGCGCGTTGCCGTTATCCATTGGCGGCCTCCGGCAAAGGGTCAACGCCTACCAGCACCACGCGCTCCGCCCGATGCTCGTCGAGCTTGGAGCGCAGCTCATTGAGCACGCGCTCCGGTGTCGTGTCCTCGTTCAAGCCGATCCAGCCAACATGCTCCTCGTACACCGCAAAGCGCACCGTTGGCAGGCAGCCGTTGTGGTGCGCGATGTCGATCTGCACGTGGACGTAAGCCTTCTCGCCAGCTATCTCCAAAGCTCTTCGGTCGAATTCTGCTGCTGTAATCATTGGCGTGTCTCCTTGTTTGATGAACTTTGGCGGCACGAGGCGAAGTGCGGCGCGTAGCGGCGCTGTCCCTCGTGAGCCGGACCGAAGGTCACGGCGTTGCCGGCGACGATGACCCAGTCGCCTTGGGGGTGGACGTCGAACGGCATGCGCTTGCCGGTTGCCGCGGTCGCCCAAACGACGACGGCATCGCATCGGGAGCACACCCCATTGTTCGGCGGTTGCTCGGGCTGGTGTTTCGGTCGCGAAACACGCGAACCGAGCGACTCCAGCAGTTTCAAGCCTCGCTCGTATGCGTTCATCGGATGTCGCTCCGGTCGTCGATGGGGTCGTGCTCGTCCCGGTCGCGCGGGCACGCCGGGCAAGCGCCATCGCGCAGCGGGCATCCGCAGTCCGGACACGGGAGCGGTCGCGCCAGCGGTTTCGCGGCGCCTCGGCTGCGGATGCGAGGCGCTTTCACAGCTGCACCATACCGACGCACGCCGGCCAGCCTCGCGACAGCCGCTCGCACGACATCGCGCGCGCTTTCGCAACGCACTCGTCGGCCTGGTCCGCGTCCATGACCACGATGCCGAGCGCGCCGCCCTCGCACTGTGCGTAAACCTTGCGCAGCTGCTCGTGGTACCAGGCGTCGGGCGACAGCTCGCACTCGGTGAGCCGCACCTCGAGCGCGCGCACGTACTCGGTGCACGTCGCATCGCCGACGCGGACCGCGCAGCTGCTGCACGTCGCAACGAGCGCCGCGATTGCGTAGACGCCAACGACGACGGAGGCAGTGAACAGAGCGCCTAGTTTCATGGTTGACCTCTCAATTCCACGGTGAAACCCTCCAAGGGTGGGACGACAACTCGCGCTCCATTGCCCGCGTGATCTCCGCCCGCATCGCGCGCATGGCCTTCATGGCCTGCGTACGCTCGCACTTGTGGCCGTGCAGGTGACCGGCCCAGAACGCGATTACGCAGAGCAGAATCCCCGAGGAGAGAGCGATTACGACTTCGATCACGATTCCACCAACGCCTTTCTCGCGTTCGCATATAGACGGTCGTAGTTCTTCGGCCTGTCCTTCACGCGGCGGTCCGTCGCCGGCAGTCTGCCAACGTGACGGCGAATCGCCTTGCGCATGCTGCCGCCAACCATCGCGCGGTGAATGCGCAGCTCGCGCCCCGCTAGGTCAGTGGAAAGAGTGTTCGACGCGCATATCTCGTCCGGCGAGTGCCCATCCCACCAATAGAATTGCAGCTGGAATAGGCCGTACGCCCGCGGTTTGCCGTTCTTGTCAGGGTCGCACTCCCACCGTTTGCAGGCACACCTCTCGATGGTCTCGCGAAAGTCAGACTCAGCCGCCGCCGTGACGACGAGAGCGACGGCGATCTCCAAGTCGTCACCGGCGGCCAGGGCGATGTCGGCCGCGTACCGCTCCGCAGTGGCCGCGGGGAGCGCCGGGGCGAGCGTGAGGATTGCTGCGAGGACGAGCGCGGTCATTGCTTCTCCGTGATCCGCACAGGATGCAGGTCGTCGTACGCCACAAGCGACTTGGTCGAGCGCGAGGCGTCGTTGATCAGAAAAAGGACGATCCCAGGCACCGACATCACGCCGCAGAACGTCCAGCGCTGGCGAGAGAGGGGGCTCACGACTGCCCCCGCTCGGCACGGAGGCGCCGGCAAAGCTCGGCATAAGCGTCCAGAACCGTCTCGCCCGCGGCATGGCGCGGCAGCGGGCGCTCCACCTCGCGCTGGAGCCTGTCAAGGCGGATTGAAAGCTCGGCCGTGGCCACTGCGAGCGCAGGCGAGTTGGTCAGCATGACAACCATGGTAGTCGCGACGACATCGGTTGTCAACTACGTGGTCAGACTTTTCTGCTACACACATGTCCCCACGAGCGCCGGCGCTACTTTGCGCGACTTGCGCTAATGGCGCAGTTTGACCGGCGGCGGCGGCGGCGTAGGGACAGGTGGGGGTGTTTCGTCGCTGCCAGCGCCACCCATTCGTTGCCGAATATCGTCTGACGGCCAGCCGATGTTTTCGGCGAACCAAGGCCATGGCACATTGAGGGCGCGGCGCATGCGGACCAACGTTTCCAGCGTGTGATCGGCGTCCGGGCGTTTTTTCCACCGCGCGACGGCTGTCCCGAGCGTTGTCTCGTTCAGGCCGGCGCGTCGACAGAGCTCACGCGCGCTCACGCCGTGCTGATCGTAAAAGTCCAACATCCACTCCACGCGCCCCCGCAACGTGGTCCATTCAGAGGGGCGTTTGTTCATCAGTTTCTAGTCTGCGCTGTCCGACGACAGACGTCATCACGAAGAGGCTTGACAACCGAGGTAGTCACGACTACCGTTGTCGTCGTGAGCCAAGACACCATCGGCCGGAGAATCCGGCAGCTACGTGGGTACGCCGGCGTCTCGGCGCGCGAACTCGACCGCCTGGTAGGGCGGGCAAGCCAGGGATACACGGCGCTCATTGAGGCCGACCGACGCGGCAACATCTCGGCGGACATCGCGCGCGGGTACGCTCGCGTGCTCGGGTGTTCTCTCGACTGGTTGATCAATGGGTCCGGTAAGGCCCCCACGGTCAATACGGTATCGGGCGCAGTTGCCGCAGCCGCCGCGGCTATTGCGGCTAGTCGCGGCAGGGTGGCCAGATGCTAGTCGGCGGCGGCTCTCTTCGCCCGGGCGCACTCCACGGTCAGCGTGCCGCGTTGAACGGGCACGTATGTGCTCCGTTGCGTGTACGGGCTCGTCGCGACGTAGCCACTGTTGACGGTACCGCGGTCGATTACTTCGTATCCGCGGGGGCACTTTTCGGCCGCTTCGTCCATGCATGCGGACTGGTCGCGTGGGCACTCGATGTGCCAGGCGCGTCCGCCGGACGGGGACATTACGGGTGTGCTGGAAACGCAGCCTATGAGGGGCAGGCAGGCGAGCAGAAGGCGCATAGCCCGAGCCTGACCGGCAACGGCGATTCGTGCAAGACGGCGCAGAGGTTCAGTCAAGAAAGGACGGTACAGAGATGAAAGAGATCCATCAGATGGGGGCGCAGGGTGATGTCGTCTTCCGGCGCGTGAAGGCGGTGCCGAAAGGCTTCGCCGAGCAGCCAGCGGCCGCGCGAATCATCGTGGCGCACTCGGAAACTGGCCACCATCACTCAATCGATGTTGCCGGCGTGAAGCACTTTGTCGGGACCGATCCGCTCGTTTGCTACTTGCAGCTGGCAACGGTGGAATCGGCCAAGGTGACCCACCATCGCCCGTGGGACACGCACGAGGAACTGAACCTCATGGGCGGCGCGGGCAGTGTTTTCGAGGTGCGCAGGCAGCGCGAATACACGCCGGAAGGGTGGCGACGTGTCGAAGACTAAGCCGACGGGCAAGACCGAGAAGCTGACAGCGAAACAAGTCGCGCAGCTCGCGCTGTATCGCGCCCGCTGGCTTGGCTACGGGCTGTCGACCGCGCAGGCGGAGCGTGAGAAGGCCGTGCGGCACATCGGCGCCGCCTATCGTGCGGCCGGTCTCGAGCCGCCGCCGATCGTCGTGTGGCTCGCGTCGCCAATGGCCGGCGCGATCGGCGCAGAGCTTCTGACGCGTGCGCCGGGAGCTCTGCGCGTCAGGGCCCAAGTCGGGGACCAAGTCGGGGACCAAGTCGGGGACCAAGTCTGGGACCAAGTCGGGGCCCAAGTCGGGGACCAAGTCAGTCGCGCTGGCTATGGCCAGCACGACGCGAATTGGCTCGGCTTCTACGAATACTTCGCCGAAGTGTGCGGGCTACAGGACAAGGTTAAAAAACTAGAAGGGCTCATCGGCATTGGCAAGACGTGCGGGTGGTGGTGGCCGTTTCGAGGCGCCGTCATTTTGACGGAGCGGCCGTGTTTCATGCAACGCGACGAGACGGGCCGACTGCACAGCGAGCACCGCGCGGCGATCGAATACCCGGACGGATGGGGCGTGTACGCGTGGCATGGGACGCGTGTGCCGAAGGAATGGATCCTAGCAAAGGACGCGCTCAAGGCCGCCGATGTGCTCGGCCATCAGAACGTCGAGCAGCGACGGGCCGGCTGCGAGATCTTGGGCTGGAAGCGAATCCTCGAAGAGCTGAAGCCCATCGTCGTCAACGAAGACGTTGAGCCCGAGATAGGGACGCTGCTCCGCGCCGACCTTCCTGGCGCCCCCGGAAGCCAGTTTCTCAAGGTGCGCTGCGGCACCGGGCGCGACTTCGTTTTACCCGTGCCGCCGAACATGAAGACGGCGCTGGAAGCAAACGCGTGGACGTACGGGCTAGAGGCGAAAGAGCTGCAGCTGGAGGCTCGCACGTAATGCAGCTCTCGCTCTTCTGCGGGCACGTCTTCCGCGGCGCCCACCTCGGCGTGCGCAAGACGCGGCGGTGCATTCTCACGCCGGGGCATTACGGCTCGCATTGGGACAGCGTTGTGGCTTGGACCGTCGGGTGCAAGTGGGCCGACTGGCGCGGCAGAAAGAAGGTGGCGTGATGGGCGCGGCGAATCAGTGCGATCGGTGTCATGTTCTGGTCGCGGACGGAGAGCCGTTCGCCACCGTCGAGTTTCGCGTCACGCGCTACCGCGAAGGCGTTGCTGGCTTGGGCAAGATGGACCTTTGCGAGCGATGCGCGCTTCGTCTCAATCTGTACTTGCGCTCTAAAGACGAGGCGGCCCCGACGCCGCGACCGCCTGCGCCGAGGGCTAAGAAGCGATGAACGCCCACGAGCGCTACGTGCGGGCCCTGCGGGAGGTGTCGTAATGGTCGCCGCCGAGCAGCTTGAGCCGGAAGTGCTCACCGTGAAGGAAGCGGCGGCACTGCTTCGCCTCAATCACAAGACGGTGTACGCCATGGTCGAGAAGCGCCAGCTCCCAGGGGCAAAGTGGTTTCGCGGCACAATCCGCATTCACCGCGCCACGTTGCTCGCGTGGATGGCGCAAGGGGCGGCGCCGCGATGAGCGTTCGCAAGCGCCCCGATGGCGGCTGGAGGATCGACATTGTGATCCGCCGCGGCGGCAAGTCCGTTCGCATCAAGAAGGCCGCAAAGGGGGCTCGCAACAAGGGCGAGGCCATGGAGCTGGAGCGCCGCCTACGCCGCGAGCTCGAGAGCCGCGCCGACCCGTCGGCCAAGTCGCCTCTCTTCGCAGAATTCGCCGACGACTTCCTCGAGAAGTACGCGCGCGCCAACAACAAGCATTCGGAGTACGAGAGCAAAAAGGCCATCCTGAACCAGCACCTCGTTCCATGGTTCTCCGGCCTGCGCATGGACGAGGTGGGCGACGAGGACGTCGAAGCCTACAAGGCCGCGAAGCTGAAGCTCGGCCTGTCCGAGAAGACCGTTAACAATCACGGCGCCGTCTTCTCTCGGATGTATCGGATCGCGCTCGAGTGGAAGCGGATCAGCTTCACGCCGCGGTGGAAGCCGCTCAAGTTGCCGGCGCAGGAGTTCGACTTTCTCACGTTCGAAGAAGCGCGCGCGCTCGTCGCAGCGTGCGGCGGGCAGCTTCACTGCATGGTCGTTGTCGCTCTCAATACGGGACTTCGCGCCGGTGAGCTACTCGGCCTTCGCTGCGCCGACGTGTACCCCGATAAGATCGTCGTCAGGCGCGCAATCGTGCGCGGAAAGGCGACCACGCCGAAGAGCCACAAGCCGCGAGAGGTGCCGCTCAACAACCGAGCACACGGCGTGATCGCCTTAGCCGCTGCGCGCTCGGTCCTCCAAACAGCCGACTCGACGGCAGCCATGGCCGTCTTCACGAACACGCACGGCAGCGAACTAACATACGCGATGTGCCGCAAGCCGCTCTGGCGCGCCTGTAAGCAGGCGGGGCTACGCAAGATCGGCTGGCACGTGCTGCGCCACACCTTCGCGTCCCATCTCGCGATGCTCGGGGTGCCCATCATGACGATCAAGGAGCTGCTCGGCCACTCCGACGTACGCATGACCCTAAGGTACGCTCACCTATCGCCCGTGGCCAAGGTCGAGGCGGTGGCGAAGCTGGACGACGTTGGAAAGGAGTCGTCGCCGTGACGCGAAAGACCAATGCCGTCCTCATCTTCATCGCGTCGCTACCGCGCGGCGCCAGGTTCTACCCCAACGGTTCGCAGTGGCTATCCGTTCACGCTCTCAAGCGCCGCGGCTTGATCAAGCGGGCGTTCACCCTCGCCGGCGGCTACGAGCTCACGCCGGCCGGGCGAAGCGTCATGAAGGCGTGGCTGTCATGAGCAAGCGAATCTCGCGTGGCGTACGAACCCACGGAACACAACGGAACAGGTTGGGCATCAGGGACCGAATACGGACCGAACGGTGAGCGAATGAGCCTAAAACAAGCTGAAACGATGAGCGGGACACGGGATTCGAACCCGCTCTCGAATATTGGGAATAACTCATCTAACAGCGCGACATCTGTAGGCAATGATGCGCAAGTGGCACCGTGTGCGCATGCCGCGGAATGCCACGATATAGAGCGCCATTCCGCTGAGTCAGGGACCGGCAGGGGACCGAACGACATTCCCCTACGGTCGGCGAAGCCGTCGTCAACTGAGAGCAGTTCGCCGGCTTCAGATCGCGCTGCGCCCGCTGGAGGGACGACGCCGTGCGGCTCGTGCGGACACGACCTTTGGAGGCACGGAAGGCGCGGTCACGGTGCCTGTAGCATCGGTGCCGGGTCGCCCTTGGCGCACGCGGTTGAAGCGGTCCGTTTTGCCGTGGCCATGGGCATCGACGGCGCAGAGCGATCGGCTCTCGTCGAGAGGGCGGCGGCCATCAAGCCATGTCGCTGCTTGCGGTTCCGAAAGACGGCGCCATGAAGCCGTTAGGAACTGAGCATGGCTCCGAGGGGTCGGGTGAGGGAAAGCCCGCTGCTGGGATGAGCCACGAGGAGCGCCTTCGGATTCAGCATTGCCATCCGTCGATGTGGATCGGAGGGAGCGGCCGGCGGCACCGAGAAGCCGAGGCGGTGGCCGCGAAGGCCGCGGAGGCGCACGCCGTGGCCACGGCGCACCGGCTCGACCCCTACTCGCTACAGTGCACGATCTGTGGCGTGAGTGAGGTCGCGATCGAGGCTCGTCGATACGAAGGCGGCATTCTCTGCGTCCCTGACCTTGTCCTCACGGTGAAGCCATGAGGGCCCCCCGCGCAGGCAGCAAGCTTCTGCCAGGCATGCGAGGAGTGGCGATGAGCAGCTGCCAATTCTGCGGCGAATCACTTGGCCCCAACGGCGAGCACCCCATTGGCGGTGTCCAGGCGTGCGACGAGCCCCCCGAGCAACCGCCCGAAGTGCCGGCGCCGGAACACCCCTACATGAGCATGACGTGCGTCCACTGCGGCATCGACGCGTTCTGCCCGAAGTGCGACGAAGTGACGGCGCCGGGCGACTCAGCGGAGCTGGCGGCTATCCGCTATCGGTTGAACCACGACCCTAACGGCATCACGTCACCCGATGGTCCACGTAACGATAGAGTGACGCTCCTCCGCATGGTGGACGAGCTGACCGTCGAGAACGCCAGGCTTACCGAGATAGACGCCGACGCCGAGATCCGCCTCGACGAACGGTCTAAGTGGATAGATGAGCTGCGGGCGAAGCTGGCTGGTCTTACAGACTGGACAGCGGACGAGGAAGAGCGACACCACGCCAGAGAGATAGAACTGGAAGCGAAGCTGGCCGAGGCGGAGAAGCTACACGAGCGCCAGTCGACGACCGCTTGGGGCCAGGTGACGATCCAACGCGAGCGAGCCGAAGCCGCCGAGGCCCGCGTGAACCATCTCAAGCAGGAGGTGGCGCGGCTCGAGCAGGAGGTGGCGTGGCGACAGGCGCAGATCGAGGGGCGACTGCGATGACCTGGTTCAAGGTTGACGACAACCTATGCTTTCACCCCAAGGTCATGGCCGCCGGCAACGGCGCAATGGGGGGATGGATCCGCCTCGGGGCCCACTGCTCTCAGCATGAGACGGACGGCTTCGCTACGGCTCTTGTCGTCAACGCCATCTTCTCTCCGGCCGACCTCACGGCGATTATGTCTACAGGCATGCTCGTGGTGTTGCCGGATGGGCGGTACGAGATGCACGACTATCTCAAGTACAACCCCTCCAAGGCCGAACTTACTGCGAAAAGAGCGCATTGGGCGGAGCGTCGAGGCCAGGACAGGCGCCGAGTGTCTCACGCGGTGTCTCACTCGGACGCTACGTCGGACACTCGCGAGTGTCTCACTGAGCGTCCTACTAAGACGCCGGGACGGGATCGGGATCTCTCTCCGGATCTGGATCTGAGTCCGGATCCAGATGGTGACAGTCGCCGCGCGAGCGGTCCGAGGCTCAAGTCCCAGCCACCGCCGCCGGAGTCTGTGGAGCCAGAGTCCGGGTACGACCTGGCGAAGCGCGTGTTCGCGGAGGAATGGCAGGCGAAGTACCGCGAGCCGTACAATTTCGATTTCGTTGACGCCGGCCCGGAAAGCGAGAACCGCGTGCTCCAGGGGCTCGGCGGCAAGGCGAAAGAGCGCGGCGAAGAAGCCGAACGGTGGTTGCGCCACGTGGTCAAGACGTACCTGCGGGACCACGGCCACAGGGACTTTCTCGTCGGCGCGCGACATGCGGCGAAGTACATCCGGAAGAGCTGGCAGAGCTACGGCAACCCGCCGACGGCCAAGCCCCGAGTAGCGCCTGTCCGACCTGCCGAGCCGGTGGCGCCGGCACTCTCCGCGGCGGAGCTTGCAGCGAAGCTTGGGTCGATGGGCATTGGCAAGATTGGAATGGGAGGCAGGCAATGAAATGCAAGGTCACGATCGTGCACTACGGCGGCGGAAAGAAGACCGGTCTCGACGCCGGCCAGCCCGGTTATCGTCGGAGCCGTCCGATGACCGGTCAGCAAGTCATGGCAAGAATCCGCGAGCGCGATGACGGGGAGATCCTCTCCCTCATCAAACGCCTCGCTAAGGCCCACCACGTGACCGTAGACGAGCTTTTGGGGGGCGACCGCAGGAGAGGGCCAATGGACGCCCGCGCGGCCCTCTGGGAGGCGATGGAGGCCACGGGGCATTGGTCGTCAGAACGACTCGGCGAACTCTTCGGCAGGCCAGGGTCAAGCGTACGGTGGGCCACCAAGCGCCGACGAAAGCGACTCGCCAATCAACAAGTTGTTGGTAAAGCGTGGCAAAGCTGTGTCCAACCGATAGAGCAGCCTTTGCCGACGAAGGAGGTCGCTTGAGCCCCTCCGGCGTAGCCGCGCACAGAATCCGCGACGTGATAGTCGAGCTGGATCTGGGGGTAAACGACGCTTGGCTGGCCGTTGTGCAGTGCTGCGCTAGCGTTGCTGTTGGCTGTGGCATGACGCTAGAGGAAACGCTGCATCGGGTAGCGAAAGCGTACGCGTTCATGGAGAAAGAATACGCCAAGGCCGAAGCCGAGGGGGAGTCGTGAGCGAAACCAAGCTCGTCTCCGCCATCCTCGATGCGCTCGCCGCAGAGCCTGGCGTCGTCGCGTGGCGCAACAGCGTCGGCGCTCGCGGGCATCGCCGCTTCGGTCTTGGCGTCGGGTCAGCCGACATCATCGCGTGCGTCGACGGTCGCTTCTTGGCGCTCGAGGTGAAAGACGCGAAGGGCGTTCAGAGCGACGAGCAACAGCGCTGGGGCAACAGCGTCTGGCTCCACGGCGGTCACTACGTCATCGTGCGGTCGGTCGCTGCTGCGAGAAAGGCCGTGGCGTGGGCTCGACAGCGTGTGGAATGGACACGACAGCCACCGCGCGATCCAGCCGCCAATTCTGCTACGTTGTCAAGGTCATCCGAGGTCAAATCGCGTATGGTCACGAGAAGGAGGTAGCGAATGTTCAAGTTCTGCATCGGAACGCCTGTGACACTCGGAGGCTCTGACGACATCGGGGAAGTCGTCGAACAGCATACGCTCAACAGTGGCCCGCACTATCGGGTGATAATGCCGAGCGGCTCCAATTGTATCTACAGTGAAAGCGAACTGACTCTCCCGCCAAAGGATAAGTGGCCAGTTTCGTTCCCTTGGAAGCCCCCCTCCCCCCGCGCGCGACGGGCATGCGAGAAGCACCGCAACGCTGGCCTCTGCCATTGCCCGCCTGAGAGCGACACGGGCCCAGGTGAAGGCGTGCCGCCGATACGTCTCGACCTCAACGAAGCGCGCGCCGCGCTCCGCTCACGCTCCTTCTCGGAGACGGCCAAGCAAGCCCTCGCCGCGTCGACGCAGCTGCTCGACCAGGGTCAGGAGATTAGTTGGCTGAATCGCGAACTCGACCGCGAGCGCGCGAAGAACAAGAAAAGGGGGCTGTGATGGCCGTCGTCACCGAAGAGCGCGTGCAGCACATCGTGCGGCTAATGCTCAAGGGCCACTGGAAGGGCATGGCGTCGCGCGAGAAGCTGGCCGAGGAATGGGGCTGCCACGAGCGCACCGTGGGCGACATGGCCGAGCGCGCGAGCTCTGTAGTTGCGTGCCGCGGCAAGCCCATCGAGCAGGAGATTGACGCGGCGCTGTCGGACCTCGAGCAGATCAAGCGGATGGCGCTGGACAACGAGAGGGTCATTGTCGACAAGAAAGGCGACGCACACTACTTCGCGGCCCCAATGCTGCACGACGCGATCGAGGCCATCAAGTTGAAGATGGACATCCGCGGCGTCACGTCGACGCGCAGGCCGAAGGACGCCAAGCCGGCAGAACACGATGACGAGTATGCCAAGCTGTCGAAAGAGGAACGCATCGTTCGTCTAAAGGCGGCGCTGGCCGAGGAGATGGCGGTAGAGGACGGCAGCAATGGGATGCACTGATTGGCGCTGCGCCGACTGCGGTTGCTTAGACTACATACACAAGGCTGGCCACAGATGCGCCGACGGACCGCCGTTCAGGTTCACCAAGCTGGCGCGGGGGAAGGAGAAAACCATGATGATCAAAATTGCAGCGGTAACGGTAGACGATAAGCCAGGGTTCAACGCCAGCGCGCTCGACGACATGAGCGACATCCTCGGCCTGTCCGAGAGTGAGCCCGACAACGAGCCGCGCACGTTCGAGAAGTTGCTCAGACGTGTAGGCAAGCGCATCGACGACGCGCGGGCCGCGAACGTGAAGGGATAGCGGATGATGACGCGCCGCGATGGCCGACAAGGAGAAGCAACCATGAAAAAGCGCAAACCCAAAAAGCCTCGCAAGCAATCGTCCAACAGGCTATCGGCCATCGCGGCGCGCGTGCTAGGCGGCGGGAAGTACACCGTCGAGGAGGTGTGGGCGCTCGCTGGCTCGGTGCTCGGCCAGGACGAGACCAGGGGGCAGCGGTGAAACTCTCACGCGTCTGGCTCGACTTCGACTTCACGCACCCTCTGCTCGACGGCTCTCGCTCCCAGCTGTCAGAGGACGACTGCGCAGAGATGGGTGCGGCCGGCATGCGCTACGACCCAGCGACGCATAGCCTCATCATCGGAGAGAACCTCCACGGCATCGCGTGGAGCCGGGTGATACAATGGGAGGCGCTGGACATCCAACTTGTGTGCGGCGATTGCTCGAAGACGTTCAAAACAGCCCAGGCCCTCGGCTCCCACAGGCAATTCTGCAAGGGCAAGAAAGAGACGGCAGCGTAATGCTGAAAGTTGGAGACGAATACGTTGCGTGTTTCGTTACCGGCGACAGCTTCTCCAATCCTGGGCGCCTAGTTCTGACAGCAACGGTGGCCGTCGAGGCGCTTGATGCTGGTGGCGCCTTGCTTAGGCTGAGGGACGAGGCCAACGCGCTATCGCTACGTGAGGCTGCCTACGAGGTGCGGATACCGGGCACATTCATCGCTGGTCAGATGACGGCGAAGTTGACCGGCAGCGTGCGTATCGAATGGTTTGTGCATCCGAAGGCGTGTGGAAACTGCGGCAGAGACGGCGGCGAGCTTATGGTCAATGGTTCAGACGGCGACAGTTTCTACGCATGCGCTGTATGCCAGGCGTGCGAAACCTGCGGCGGCGCCGGCTGGTACTACGACGACTGCGGATGCTGCTCGGTCGGCTGTGAGGAGTGCGCCGAACGACAGCGTCATCAGCGGCTTTGAATGTCGACCGCAGCGCTGCTCAGGGCTCACGATCGCATGCGGCCACGGCGGCGCTGGCTCGATGGCCTCTTCCCGAAGCAACGTGAGTTTGTAGACGACCCCGCGAAGGAAAAGGCGGCGTTAAAGGGTCGGCGCGGAGGGGGGACGTGGGCGGGCGCCGTGGGGCTCTACGACAAGGCGCGCGAGGTGCGTTGCCAATGCCCCTACATCGCCCTGTCCGCGGTGCAGGCGAGGCGAATCATGTGGCCGGTCGTGAAGGAGGTAAACGACCGATATCGGCTCGGGATGAAGATGAACGACCACGAGCTGATCGCCGAGGTCCCAGAGACGGGCAGTCAGATCTTCCTCGTTGGGGGCGACGACATGCGCAAGGTCGAGGCGCTCCGCGGGGGCAAGTACGGCCGCGTGGTCATCGACGAGCCCGGCAGCTTCCCGAAGACGCTGCTTCGGTACATGTCCGACGACGTACTCGACGCGGCACTGCTCGACCTCGACGGGGACAAATGGCTCATCGGCTCCCCCAACGCGGCGTGCGTGGGGCACTTTCACGACCTTACCACCGGGAAAAACCCTGAGGTCCAGAAGATACCCACGTACCACTGGACGGTGCTGGATAACCCCTTCATCCCCCACGCCGCCGAGTGGCTGAAGCGCAAGCGGGAATCGAAGAAGTGGGCGGCCGATAACCCCGTCTACCTGCGCGAATACATGGCGCAGTGGATTCGGGACGTCTCGTCGCTGGTATTCCGGTTCGACCGGGCCCGCCACATGGTCAACGCCGTGCCTCAGGGGCTCGCTGGCGTCGTCGGCGTCGACTTGGGCAGCTCGGCCAAGGTTGAGTCGATGGCCTTCTCCACGCTCTTCTGGGAGCGGTACAGCAAGGTCGTTACCATCGCCCGGGCCACCAAGCACAAGGACATGGCGCCGAGCGATGGGGCCGATCACCTTCGCGCCCTGTTCGCTGAGTTCCCCGCGCTCCGCTACGCCGTCGTCGACGAAGGGGGGCTCGGCAAGGGCTACACGTCCGAGTGGAGGCGCCGACACAGCCTCGCCGTGGTCGCTGCGCAGAAGACAGAGCGAAACGCCTACATCGAGAACATGAACGACGCCTTTGACGACGATCTGATTAAACTCTACGAGCCGGACACCAGACCGCTCGTCGACGAGCTCGAGCTGGCCCAGTGGGACGAAGACCGCAAGGACATCGACGACCGGTTTCTCTGCCACAGCATCGATGCGAGTCTGTACGGCTGGCGCGATTGCCACGCCTGGGGGGAGCCGACCGCGCCGGCAGACAAGCCGCAGAAGGGTACGCCGGAGTACGACGACATGATCCGGCTGAAGGAGCGCGAGGAGTCGATGGCCCGCGTTCGCAAGGCCCGCGAGCAGAGGCTGCGGGCGTCAATGCACGGACGCTGGGCTCGGTGAGCAAGAAAGGACAGACACGAGAATGAACCCGGTACCACAGAACGAATGCGCGCGGTGCGGCAAACCCGCCCCCGGTGAGCTCGGCGGACGCGTCGCCATCATGTCACCAAAGCAGCAATTTACGTACAAGTTCACGTTCTGCGAGCCGTGCATGGACGTGCTGCACGCGAAGCTGGGAGAGCTCATCGGCAAGTTCTGCAATGAGGTGCAGCTACCGAAGCCAGCGCAACTTGCGCCGCCGACACCGCTCGCAGCGCCAGGCCGTCCTCACGGCTAAGACACGTTCAAACCAGCGGCGCCGAACGCGCGCCATGTGACCACCGCATAGGCAATGCATCGGGCGGCAGCATAGCCGACCCGTCGACGCTCGACACCCTCGTAGA
>Ga0137452_1000069_pt1 | contig 39676 bp, 52 predicted proteins | sample EasRivERMGT513_2_FD_102312 | JGI IMG/M metagenome (GOLD analysis project Ga0137452, IMG submission 102312) | Soil microbial communities from meander-bound floodplain in the East River, Colorado, USA - East River MetaG ERMGT513_2 | ecosystem: Environmental > Terrestrial > Soil > Floodplain ...
GCAGCCCCGCGTGCTCGTCGCCTTCCGGCGCGGTCGGGTTGCGGACCACAATGGTCGAGCCCACGGCCAGCGAGCCGATGCCCTGCCCGTCGTAGTTGCGCGAGAACAGGATCGAGTTGCCGCCGGCGACGATCGAGGTGATCTGCACACGCTCGGGCGCGATGCCGGTGATTTCGAGAATCGTCCCGACCGTCAACGCTTCGCCGAGTCCGCCGGCGACGGTGATGCCGGTCGCCGCGGTGGCAGACGCGATCGCCGTGGACGTGACGATCGTCCGCGGGCGCATGAAGTCTTCGATGAACTCGTGCTTCGTGCTGGTCGCGAACCCATCCGGGTCGCTCAGCCAGTCGAGAAAGGGGGCTTCATACGGGGAGAGGGTCGCAATCACGTCCGAGACGTCTTCGCCCACCAGGTTGGGGGTGAAGTACTTGTTGGTCGACATGCCTGAAAAGGCCATAGCGCGCTCCTATCGACGACTTCTTAGCCCGCCCGTTTCTTCCGGCTGGCTTCGAAGATGTCGTTGATGGCACTCGGCGATCGATCCCCGCCCTCGAACCGCTGCCGCGCCGCTTCGACCGTGGCAGGCGCACCCGTGGTGCCGCTCAAACTGGCCCCCCGGCGTGCGTCTCCGCCCCGGCCCGTCGCCGCGCGGCGGTGATGGGGATGATTGTCGAGATATTGTTTGACGAACGATCCGAGTGGGACGGGTTTCCCGGCCTGGAGTTGTGGCGATCCGTCGGCTTGCCTGACGAACGGCAACATGTCGTCGTCATAGCCGATGAACCGGCCAAGGATCACCTCGAGCTCATCGAGCGATTCATCACGGGCGCCCGCTTGGAGGGCTTCCATGCGAATCTCGCGTGCCGTCAGCGTCTGAATGCGCTCGTTGCGCCGTTTCAACTGCTCGGCGTTCTCGACGAGTTGACGGGCGTGCGCTTCTTCGCGCTGCTTCAGCGTCCGATCGTGTTCTTTGGACGCCTCCGTCAACCGCTGTGACAAGGTTTGATTGTCGGCTTCCATGCGAGACACCCGCTCACGCTCGAGCGGCTGTAACGCGTCGAATCGCGCCTTTTCGAGCGCAATCGCGTCCTCAATCTGCTTTTTCGCATCCTTGGCGGCCTGCTCAACCCCTTTGCCATAGCCGACGCCATGTGAGGTTGTTTCAACCCGCTTTAGAATGGCCGCGATCTCCGCCGGCACGTCGCCGACGACATCGCCCTTGTCGTCCAGTTCGAGTTCAATCCTGGGCATGTGTCACTCCATCTCCGATACCTGGTGTTCCCGATACCTGTCGACCGATACCTGGTGTTACGTGGTGTTACATGCGTGACGATCGCAGAGCCCGTTCAATGCCGAGCGCCACCCGATCCGTGATGGCGGCTTCATCGGCCGGGCTCAACCCGAAGAACTTGCGCTTCACTTTCTTCTTCCCGGCGCCAGAGACGTGGTGATACGCCGCCTTCTCCGCCGGAGGTACGCTGCGACTCCGCTGGACGAACGTGGGCCCTTTACGCGAAGCCAAGCGTGACGCTCGTGTCTGTCACCGCGACGATGCGAATCGCGTTCAACATCTGCCCGCTGACTTGGAGATTCACGTTCGTGCTCAGCTGTTCTTTCCGTCGCAGGCCGGCATACGCGGCGCTGTACGGAGCGAAGGGTTGGTCGTCCTGGTCGCGGCCGGCGATCGTGCGGCGGATGAGGCGTTCGCGCGCCAACAGCCCCACCTCGCGCATCAGTGCAGCGTCGGTGAGACGGAGATCCGCGAGCGAGCCGAAGGTCTTCGTAACCTGGACACCCATAAACTGTCTTCGTAGATGCGCAAGCGACCACCGGCCGTGTAGACGATTTCGACCTTCCCTGCGCGTATCCAGTTGTAGATTGTCTGGCGGCAGCAGCCCACCCTTTGACAACATTGGACAATATTCAAGAGGCGGCGCCCGGTCGCGTGGGTCACGCGATCACCTTTTGTGCGAGCACGGCCACGAACCAGTACGGGACGAGCTGCTCCTTCGGCTCGTGACACCAGGTCCCGGCGTGCGGTTCGGGCAGGGAGTAGCCGCGATTGAGCTCGATGAGCGGCGGCCTGACGAGTCGTGCGTGAACAACGTCAGGCACGTACATGCGGAAGTGCCGGTTCTCGGTGACGTGCACGCCGTCGGGCGCGTCATTAAAAAACGGCTGTACTGGCACGTCGAAGTACACGAAGCCACCCGGCTTCAGCCAGTGCGCGACGTTCGCCATCGCCTCGACGTCACCATCCGGCCGCTTCGAATCCCCGTAGAACCCCAGCCCGAAGTGTTCGAGCGCCCCGAGCAGCACGATCCAGTCGAAGGACTCGGCGGGGAACAGCTCGCGCGACATCGCGCAGCCTTCGACGAGGCGGATGTTCGGCTCGGGCGCATGCCTGACATGTCGCCGCGCATCCACACCGGTGAGGTCGAAGCTCGCATCCCAGCGCCGCATCCGCTCGAGCCAGTCCGACTCTGCGCACCCGAGCTCCAGAATGCGGCTGTAGGGCGGGAAGCGTAGGTTGAACCGCGTGATGGACGCGGTGAACAGCGCAATCGCGGGGTCGGTGCCGTCGTACGTCCACGGACCTCGGGCTTTCAGGGCGGTGTCGACGTCGGCCTGAGACGGCGTCCAGCCCAGCTCGTGGGTGAAGGGGGCGTCGGTGTCGATGCTCATGCCGCCTCGTCGAGTTCGTCGAGCTGGTCCTGCACTTCGGGAATGCGCCCGTCGCCGTCGAGTTCGCTGAACCGAGACACTTCCATCCACGTATGACGGCAGTTATACCCACCACCCGTGAGGAACACGTTGTCGAGCTGCCCATTGTCCAGCGCGTCGATCTCCTCGCGCGTGTAGACCTTCCCGACGTGCTCGAGACAGAACGGCCGTGTCTTGCCGTCCACCGGCCCCATGAACGCGAACCGCGCGCCTTCATCCTCACTCGCCTGCAGCGCTTCCACCTGGCGCGTGTAGATCGACAGGCTGGTGTCGTAGAGCGTCCTAATCTGCGGCTCGGTGGCGTCGAGGATGTCGACCAGGTCGGCGACGATGTCACGCGAGTCTCGTGACGCAAACACCCCGCGCACGGTGGCCTGCCACAGCTCGTAGGCGGTCGCGTCGCCCAGGTGAAGCAAGTCCTGCTGGGCCAGCGCGCGCAGGGCGGCGAGCTTCCCCTCCACCCCTCGCGCGAGCTCGCCGCTCGCTTTCGCGAGCCGTCTGGTCGCTAAGACACGCGCGACGAGGCCATCGAGGCGCGGGCCATAGGCGGTCTCGGCGAGCTGCGCGTAGCCGGACGCCGTCAGCGCCTCCCGCAGTTCCTTCCGCGTGCGGGCGGCCTGAGCGGCGCGGACGATGGCCGTCCGGTTGCCCTCGGACGCCTCGCGAATCAGCGGGTCCAGCTTGCGCTCCAGGTCGCGCAGGACACGCCGGAGATGCGTGGCGAACAGGTCGCTGAGCCGGTCGACTTCCGCGGCGGTACGGGCGGCCGCGCGGATGAAGGGGTTGGCGCTCATCCCCGTAAGAACCACAACACGCAGAACACAGCCCAGACGACCCCCGCCACGCACAACACGGCATACGCGATCGTCTTCATGCGGCCTCTGGTTTCTTCATCGGCGGTTCTTTCTTCTCACCCGGCTTCGGCTTCTTCCCGACTGGCCCGCCCGCCTGCGCCTCGATCTTCGCCTGCATGAGCTGGGTCGGGCTCATGTCGTCCTCGGCCGCATCGATGGCGTCCTCGATCGCCTGCACCTGTGTCGGCGTCAGGTTCCCCATCCCCTCAAATTTCTTGATGAGGGCCTTGCGCATCGCCTTCAGGAACTCCGTCGGCATGCCGATCGACATCGCGGCCTGCACTTGCTTGAGCACCGCGTCAAAGGGTGCCGCATCAAACCGTTGGGGATAACTGATCGTGACGCCGTCCTTCTCCATCGCCTTGTCCGCGCCCTCGGCACCCATTTTCCAGCGATAGAAGAGTTCCGCCAGGGTGTACTCAGTCTGTTCGCACTCATCGGCGTACGCGGCGAGGCGCGTGTTCATCTCCTCGCGCTTGACCACGAGCGAGCCTTCCGCCTCGGCGTCTTTCGAATCCGATTCCCACTGCACACCCGCTTCGCGATAAATGTCCCGCTTGAGTTGCTGGATGTCGTCCTGGTAGGTTTTGACGTTCTCCGCATCCGCCGAAAGAATCGCGGCCGGGCCCGCGCTGAACAGCACGTTCATCGTGCCGGTCTGCTTGCCCATCATGGCCTGCGCCTGTTCGACCGTGGGCGCATCCGGACCCGTGCCCAGCGGGAGGTTGATGAAGCTGAACGTCTGCGATCGCTCGAGCTCGCGCTTCTCACTGGTTAGGTTGAACAGGTCGATGTAGTTCCGCGGATCGCCCAGCACGGACTGGCCCACGTCGGACAGAATCGCCCGGCGCTTGCCAAACAGAAACGCCACCGGCAGACAGCCCAGCTCGTGCGTCCCCTCGGAAATGGCGCTGCCGGTCTTGGCGTCGTAGAGCTTCCAGCCCTCTTTGTTGATGATGCGGACGCGATACTGCGTGACGGGCTTCAGCTCGTTGTACGTGGTGGCGGCGACCGCTTCCTGCACCTTCAGGGAGACGATCTCCCCGTTCTCGTCCACGAGCCAGTTGATGACATCGAGCGGCGTATACAGGCGCACGTAGGGCCAGCCGTCATCGGCCGCGGTTCGCACTTCGCCATCGGTCTGTTCGGGCATGGCGGCCGGCAGCTCGAAGTAGAGCACTACATGGCCGAAGGTCGCGGCCAAGTCCCACCAGGCTGGCATCGCGTCATCGATGTGCGTGCCCGTGCCGTCGACGTTCTCCCACCACAGCTCGAGCGGGGCCTTCGGCGCATCCGCGGCTTTCTCATCGTCACCGAGGCGACGGACGGGCTGCTCTCGGAAGAGCGCGGCCTTCTTCGCTTCCAGGATGGCACTCGCCACGTTCTCGTAGCGCGCGAGGGTGCGGCGCGCCTTCAGTTTCGGTGAGGGCTTGCGAGGATTCGGATTGACCGTGGTCGTCGTCGTGCCATCCGCAGCCGTGGACACGCTCGTGTGATCCAGCCATTCCCGGGCATGGGCCACGAGGTAGGTGCCGTCCTTGAACCCGCCCGTCCCTTCGCGCACATGCCCGAGCTTGATCCACTCGTCCTCGAGCAGGTCGTAGATCGGGTGGCGGTTCGCGGCCACCTTCGGGCCGAGGTTGGGAAACGTCTGCGTCTGTGCGGTGGTGGTCATAACCAATCCAGGGACATGGCGCCGGCGCGCACAGGCGGCGCAACCGTCGGGAAGTCCTTCACAATCCAATAGCCGAGGCCATCAGAAAGATGGGTTAACTCGGTGTTGCTCTTTTTGTCGAGCTCGCCGTTGTCCGCGAAGATGACCTGCTCCAAGTCCGCAATCAGCCCGAGACACGACGGGTCGATCCGTAACCGATGGGCGCCCGTCATGGACTCGCACACGCTGTTCACCGCCGAGACGCGATCCTTCTCGTGCGGGTTGCTCGAGCGGATGCACCACACCGCATTGGGGAACATCTCCTTTAACACGGCGTGATCGGCCGGCCCTGTGGTCTTCGCGCTCTTCCCGGTGGCGTCCCCGTAGATGCGCACCTGGCCGATGTGGCCCACCTCGCGTAAGAGTTCCTGCACCCGCTTGGCGCTGGCCCTGGTGGCTTCACCACCCGCGTGTCGAATCTTCACTTCTCGATAGACCACCGGCCGATCCCCATGCACCTGGCCGATGCCCGCGGTCGCGGGGTTGATGTTGAAATCGAAGAACACGCAGGCCGGCAGCGCGGGGTCGAGCGTCACCGGCGCGACGTTGTGTGTGCGGCTGAAGGCGTAGTACGCCCGCCCCGCCATCGTCTCGAAGCTGGCCTCGAACTCCTGGCGGTAACTTCGAAGGTCCATCTCCGCCTTCATCTGGCCGAGCCACTCCCGGTTGATGTGCGGCGCGCTCGCCGTCTGGAACTGCCACGACGCCCAACCCGCCACGCCGCGCTGCCCCTTCTCAAAGGCATCATAGAGATGGTTGAAACTCTTCGGCGTCCCCGTGAGGAGCGCCGTCCCGTGGCTCGTCAGCAAACTCGGCAGCAAGACTTCCTCCCAGGTGCGTTGGCCATCTTTCCAGTCTTGATACTCGTCACCAATGATCTTGCGGGGCCCGCGGCCACGAAGACGGTCAGGGTGCTCCACGGACTTGCAGGCGAACCGACAGCCCCAAATCGTGTCGAGCTCCATGCGCGTCTCGTTTGGGTCGCTGGCGAGCCAATCCCGCGCAATGAGCGCCCGGATCGGCTCCCACATGAGTTCGCGCGCCATGTCATACGTCGGCGCCAGATACCAGACGAGCCCCGGTGTGCCGAACTCTTCCACCGCCTCGGCTTTGTCGAGCGTCGTCTTGCCCCACCGTCGACCGGTGACGACCACGCGAAAGCGGGCATCGGACTCGTGGACCTGCCACTGACCACTGTGCAGCGCGAGGGTGACGGGCTCCACGTCACTGAGAATCATCCCGTTCCAGCCGCAACACGAACGGCGGCACGTCGCCGCTGATCTGCACGCTCTCCTTCGGTTTGCCGTAGCCGTAGTGGTGCCAGAGCGTCTCGAGATGCGGGGCAGTGCCCTTGAGGACGCGCTCCTGTGCACTCTCGAGGTACGCCTTGGATGACAGGAACTTCTTCGCGAACTCCTTCACGTCGCGCGTCGCCTTATTCGGCACCCCTTTCGGGCGCCCAGGGCCGGCGGTGGTTAAACGATGGCGTGGCATGTGTTTGTGGTCTGTTTCTTTTACGGCGTCCGTACAATCCACTTTTCCGGCGCCTGGTTCGGATACCACGCGACGTCGCTGTTGCTATCCGTCACCGTCCAGGTGGCGGTATAGGGACTCGCCGCCGCTTTGAAGTCGGTCACCGCCGGTTCGAACTTCACGGTCCCATCCGCGGCGACGACCACGGTCGCTTTGCCGGCAATCGGCACATCCGCCCCTCGGCGATCCTTGATGAGAATGCCCAAGGTGAGGCCCGTCAGGTTCGCGGCCGTGCGCGAGCTCCCGCTGCCGTCGTAGAGCGTGGCCGTGATGGGTTTCGTTTCGCCTTCCCCGAGATAGCGTGTCGTCTGGCTCATCGATCCGTCGTCCTCTCATCGCCTTGGCTGGTGGTGCGCGTCTCGCCGGCGCTCGTGGTCGTGATCGTGAGCGTGCCCGCGGTTGTGGATGTGATCGGGTCGCTGGTCGTTCTCAGGTCGCCCGCACTCGTGGTCGTGATGGGCGCCTGGCTGATGACAATGACGGTAAACCCTTGCGGCAGCTCGCACGTCGCCAGGAACGTGACCGCCCGCGGCATGAGCCGGACTGGCTCACTCAGCGGCACCTGCCACGGCATCGTCACGGTTGGGCGCGGGATGACCCGGACCGGCTGTTGGACGCTGGCCGGCTCGAGGAGCCGGAACTTCGCGCGGACGGGTTCAGAGAGCGGCTGATACCAGGCGATCGTCGAGGGCGACGTGCTGGTCGGCCGTTCGGCCCCCGTGCGGAAGTCGACCACGCGCGCCGGCCGGCGGGCGGGTTCGCTGAGGGGCACCGCCCACGCGATCGAGACGGCCGGCGCCGGCACGGCGATTGGTTGTTCGCCTCCAGTTGGAGGGAGGGGGGCCATGGCGCGCCGGGTCGGTTCCCCGAGCGGCACGGCCCACGCCAGCGACACCACGGTCACCGGCGGGACGAAGAGCGGATCGTCGGCGCCCGTGCGCGGAATCGCACTCAGCGGCCGGCGCGTCGGTTCGCTGAGGGCGGGCGCCCAATCGAGTGGCCCCGCCACGCGCGGGATCGGACTGATCGGCTGAACACTGTATTTCCGGTCGACGTCAGTCGGCCTGAGCCTGGTCGGTTCACTGAGCGCCTGGTACCAGTCCAGGGGGGGCGCGACAAACACGACGACGTTCTGGACGTTCTCGCCCCCTGTGGCGTACGTAACCGTGCGTTGAGGTGCCCACTGTGGCTCGGCAAGTGGTGTGTACCACGTCGTGTGCTGCGACGTCGGAACTTCAAGCGGGCGCTCCGCCCACGTCTCCGAAAGCGTCAGCCGTGGGTCGCGTCTCGGTTCGCTGAGCGGTTCGTACCAGGTGACGTGCTGGGAGGTCGGAATCTCAAGCGGCCGTTCCGCCCACGTCTCATACTGCAGCGGCCGTGGCGCATGCCGTTGTGGTTCACTGAGTGGCTGGTACCACGTAACGTGCTGGGACTCTGGAATCTCAAGCGGGCGTTCTGCCCCCGTGCTGAAATCCGTCGCCCGACTAAGGCGGACGGGTTCACTGAGGGGTTGATACCACGTCGTGTGCTGCGATGTTGGAACTTCAAGGACGCGCTCGGCATTCGTCGCGTAACTGACGGTGTGTTTCGGATCCCGTCGCGGCTCACTGAGTGGCTGATACCACCGATCAATGGTGACCGGATCCGCCGCCACCACCCGCGGGACGAAGCTCGTAATGGCAACAAACAGCGCCGCCATCGGGATGAGCACGCGCGGCGGCAGTTCAGGCAGACTCCCGCGCCACCCATGCTTCAGGTTTTCGACCCTCTGCGTGGGGAGCACCGGCTCCACGTACGATTGGTACTGCCAGTGACCGTCGTTCATTTATTTATCGGTGGCCGCGCTTCTCCGCTAGATCGAGTTGCTGCTCATGGGGCCGGCACGTGAGACACCCCGGCCCGCAAATCATGCCGCTACAATTCCGACACCAGCCGCGCGTGATGCCTGACCCCCGTTGCATCACGAAGTGGCCGTTGCAATGGACACATTGCACGGTGTCCGCGACGTGCGCCCCATCGAGCAGAATCGCGCCCGAGGGTTTCCGCACGGAGACCGCGTCCCCGTACGGATGCCCATAGGCGTCAACCACGGCCGCCACGGCCGCTATTCCTCGAAGAGAAACGTGGCGACTTCCGTGAACTGCGTCGAGACGGCGTTGCAGAGCAACGCGATCCCGTCGCCGGCCAGCGCGGGGATGATCAGCTCTGACCCAGGCGCCGCCACCCAGCGTACGGTCGCGCGCTGATTGTGCGAGAGCCGCAGCAGAATTTCGCCGGCGGTCAGCGTCGGCTCCACGGTGTAGGTGTGCTTCGACGTCGCTACCGCCGCGGGGTCGTTGAAGTCGAGCGGCTGGGGCGTGGTGCTCGTGGCGGTCCCGTCGGCCGAGAACCGCTGGAGCTGGAAGTCCGCGCTGTAGTCGTTCGGCGTGGACGACGAACTCAGGACGAGGTCGTAGATCGCCGGTCGCACGGTGGTCGCCGCAATGACGCTCAGAACCGTGTCTGCCGCAATAAGGGCCATTGCGCCGCTGGTTGCATATCGATGTGCCATGTGTCTCTCTGCTCCTTTTTGACCTGCTCGTTAGTGGTACGCTACCGGTTTCAGTTCCCGCCGAATCCGAAAATGGGTCTCCGCCATATTCCAGCCGAGGGCCGTCGTCGCCACGGCCGCCGGCCCGCACACCAGATACCCGAACCAGCACTGACTGGGATCGGTATCGTCCATGACGAACGTCACGCCGTCACTGTCAAAGGACTTCACATCCATCAACCCCTGGACGGCCGACGCCGTGCTGATGTTGATGTAGACCGCGTCGTATTCGATCGCGGGCGTGACTTCGGCGTTCGCGGTCGCGTTCTCGTCGAGCAGCGCCTGCGCCACGCGCGTCGAGGTACCACTCGCCGCCCCGATGGAGCCGGCCGCATGGGCGCTCGAGCTGGCGCCGTCTTCCGCCTTGAAGGCCGAGATCACGAGCGTCCCGGACGGCGCCACGCCCAGACCCGACACGGCAATGTCGTTCCCGTCCGTGCGCGTCAGCGAGTTGCCGACCAGCCACGTCCCGCCCTTAATCACCATCCAGACAATCTGGCACGCAGAGTCGTGACGATTGAAATTAAGGCGAAAGCCATTCGAGAGGAATGAACTGAATGTCGCGAAGTTGTCAACGGGCGTGCCAGAGGTGTCGTCGTCCATGACGACCAGCGCATTGGCATCACTCGCCCACCCTTGCGTGTCCATCGTCGCCTGCCCGCCGTCAATCGCCCATCCGACCGCGCCGGATTCACCCGACCCGCTCGACATGCCGAAGTTCACCGAGCAATCGGTCATGCCGGTGTTGATGGTCGGCAAGTCACCGCAGGCCGCCATGAACACCATGTCGCCTTGAAAACCCGGCGATGTAATATCAAGATCGCCCGTGCCCACGGACACGGTATTCCCATTGGCCACGTTCGTGATCGAATCCCCGCCGAGCGCGAGGTAGGACACGCGGAAGCTGGCAGGCAACTGGTCGTCCACCACCAGCGTGAAGCCGCCACTGTCGAGCGATTGGAGATCGAGCGCCCCGTCGAGTGCGCCCGCCGCAGATGTGCAGGTGCCGACGCACGCATCGTTCCGCACCATGCACGCCGACGCCGAGTTGGCGCCGTTGTCGATGTTGATGCCAAACGCGCAGCCGCGGGCGCTGGTGCCACTCGCAAACCCGAACCCATGCCGGGTATTGGCGCGCCCGATCGCGTCCGTCGCATCCGAGCGCCCCGTCCACCAGAAGATGATGGCCTTCGGCGTAAACGAGTTCCCCAGATTATTCACGAGCCCCGTCACGGCGATCGTCTGCGTGGCCGTTTTCGTCGAGTCGGCCAGAAACGTGCCGGCATAGCAATCGAGTTGCGCCATCAGCAGCGTCCCGATGATGAGGAAGAGTCGCCCCACACTTACAGTCCCAACCTGACCCGCATCTCGGCCGCCGTGCTGTAGCCGGCACGGTCTTTCAGCAAAAAGAGTTCGTGAATGATCCCGGAGGTGAGGGTGCCGTGGCGCTTCATCAGCAGCGACCCGCCGTAGTACACCGGATCGTCGGCCGCCGTCGTCGACTTCGCCCTGACGCGCAGGATCTTCACGCCTGGACTGAGCGGCGGGTCGAAGGTCGCCGCGGTCGATAGCAGTTTGTTGTCGCCGGCCGCCGCGGCATCGTCGATCACTGCGACTTCAGCGCCGTTCGTCTCATTCCACAGTTGCCAGCTCTGCGTCCCGTTGCCCACTTTGTTCACGCGCACGCCGAAGGTGATCGCGGAGATGCCGCCGATCTCGACGAGCGCCACCCCCAGGCCGCGGCTGATCGGCGTATTGTCGTACGTGGTGCCGATGTTCGTCAGCGTGGCGAACGATCCGAACGTCACCGACTCGGTCGGTGGCGTAATCTTCGCCGCCAAGGCCGCGGCTTCCGTCGCGTCGTCACCCGTCAACCCGAAGAGGGCCGCGGCTTCCGCGCCAGTCAAGACGCCCCGCTGAAACTCGCCCAGGGCTGAACAGAAGTCGTGGACGGGGATCGTCGGCTCGACGAGACTTAACAGTCGTTCGATGAGTTGTGACGCCATCTAGATTCCATGTACGTGGCCGTTCACTATGTCAGCTCCCATTCTGGAAAAACGGCGCGTCCGTGGCTGCGTGCCATCTGCGATGTGGTCAGCATCGATTTCGTCTCACAACCCCTTCACCCGTGGCGGGTGTGGGCATCGCAGTTCCCACGCAGTTACCCGTGCTCGGACCACGGACGCGCCCCCCGGGTGTGTCGTTACTTCTTCCGCGACGTCAGCTCGGCGGTCGCCTCTGGCGCCGCCGTGTTCGGGAAGTCGACCTCGGTGCCCTCTTCGATGGAACTGAGGAATTGTTCGACGGCCGCCAAGTTCGCCTTCAGGCGAATGCCGTCCGCCTCGATGACGCCACCCCCGATGGCCGCCGAGTTCGAGTGCGACAGCTCGTAGGCGATGGTCTGGAACATGATGACCAGCGCCTCGGCATCGCCGTTGACGGCCTTACCGTCGACCGACTTCAGCGAGGGCACTTCGTCGTGCTGACAGTCGAACTTGATCCGGTGGGTCGTGGGCAGATCGGGAATGGGCCGCGCGATGATCGCATCCGCCCGCTCCACCAGATTGGTCAGCCATCCTGCGAACCGTTTGACGGCGTGCTCGTCGAAGCCGATGGCCAGCCCGGCGCTCGGCTCCTCGGCGACGTTGTGGGCGCACTCATTGGCAAAATCCGCCACGCTGCGCAGCTCCGCATTCCGTACCGGAAAAATGCCGAACAATTCTTGAAACGCCATACACCGCTACTCCTTCTGGTCGCTGCGTGTCTGGACGGAGGCGCGAGTCCGCAGCAGTGACTTCGCGTCCGACGACAGAGGTTTATTGCCGAGATGCCAGCCGTGATGCCGGGCGCACCAATACACCGTGAGCCGAAAGGGATCGACCACGCGGGCTTTCATCACCCGTAACACCTTTTCGGCATCGACTTTGTGCCGATACGTGCGTTTCCGGCACGTCACGGCACTCCCGGGAGGAACGTCACGAGGGAACGTGCGCGCATGTCTCCGAAGGATGCACACACTGTTCAGGAAAGGAAAGGGTTGTTACGTCGGGAAACGTGGGGAAACGTGGTGCGCGCGCCGGTAGGCCTTGAGATCCACGACCGCAATGCGGCGGCAGCGTCGCACCAGGAAGGCGGGGAGCTTGCCGTCACGAATGAGCCGCCAGATGGTTTGTCGGCTCACGTCGAGGAGCCTGGCCGCTTCCGTGATCGACACGGACTCGCGACTCATTTCGCCATCCGTAGCTTGTGTCCGCGCCCCCGATGCCGCTGCGCGACCCGTTTCGGATTCGTGCGGTCGTACTCCGCGCGTTTGTGTCGGCACGCCGTGCACCGCCAGTGTTCGTCGCCGGGCGCCTTGGGTTGGCCACATTCGACGCACATCCCCCGCGCCCGTGCCTGATGCTGCCAGCGTTGCTGCGGAGTCTCGATCTCCGCGGAACAGTTGGGGCACTTCATGATTCGCGTGTCTGCCTCAGCGCGTCTGCCAACGATCCACGCCCATCGAACACGACCTCGAACGCGTCATCGCCACGGCGCCGCGGCCGTGTGGCTGCCTCGTGTCCGCTCGTCGGTTGGTCCTCGGATCGCCGTTCAGGGTTCCTCCTTCGCCGACTTGCCCGGCAGCGACAACCGTCGCGACATCGTGGCCCCGGTGGCGACCAGCTGCCCGCTCTTCAGCAGCGGCGCCGTGTTGTAGCGCAACTTCGCCGGGTAGCACTTCATCTGCTTCGCGAGCTCGCCAGGCGCGATACTGCCACCCGCGCGTTTCACGGCCGCGAGAATGGCGGTGCCGCGTTCGCTCACTTCGACGGGACGTGTCGGCTTCGACGTCCGCGGCGACTTCCGTCGATCGGGCACCACGACCGCGGCCGCCGCCGGGCGCGCGGTGACCGCGCCACCGTTCAGTGTCTCGAGCAGCCGGATCGTCTGGTCGATGGCATCCCGTTGGAGCCGCAGCTCGACGAGCGCGCCGTCGAACTTTCCGCTCACAGGGTCACCTTCGTTCGTTCGTTCGTTCGTTCGTTCGTTCGTTCGTTCGTTCGTTCGTTCGTTCGTTCGTTCGTTCGTTCGTTCGTTCTGGCCTCGCGGCATCCTCGCCTCCTCCAGCCCCCAGTGCGGTAGTACGATGCGCGTCTCCGTGACCCGATCGAGCAGGCGCAGCGCAACCGCCATCACCGGCTCGTCGTTGGCCTCGGCCTTCTTCATGTCCTCCGGGAATTTCTGATAGAGCATCTGCGCGAGGATCGACAGGTCCATCGCGGCGTTGAACACCTCGTCGCCGAGCTGCTCCATGAAATGCGTGCTCACCGCATCCGACAGCATCCGGAAGGCCTTCACGAGCGCGGTCTGATGCAGGAGACCGAGCGCGTCCCAGTCCGTCGCGTGGGCCGGCGCTTTCGCGGCGAGCGCGACCATCACCGGCAGCGTCGACGCCGCGAACGTCATCGCGAGCTCGCAGCGCGTGCAAAGGGTTTCGTCCTCATCCGCCCACGAGCAGCCGCCCTCGCAGCCGTGGTCCTTCGTGCACGAACAGAACCGGCACGTGCCCTTCATACAGCCTCGCCTTCTTTCTTCGCGCGATAGTGCGGAACGTTCTTGGCTTGCAGATACCCAACCTGCACGAGCCACGCGATCACCGCATCCAGGTCGCCAGCCACGTGTGCCACGTGCGCGTCGAGACAGCACTGCCGGAACGCCAACTGCGCTGGCCGCATCCGGCCGCGTGGGGCTTTCGCTTCGACGACGAGGAGCTGGCGCTCGCCCGACCTCGTGGGCAGGAACGCGATGACGTCCGGCAGTCCAGCGCTCATCATCGTGCCGGGATGATCCCCACGCCGCCGCGTCGTGCCCAATACGAACACCTGACCACCCAGCGACCTGAGGAGCCGCACGATGTGCGATTGGATGGCGCGCTCGGGGTGTTTCACAGTTCCTCGTTCTGACTTTTCCTTGAGGATTTCGTCATGCGCTGATAGGCGTGGTTGGTGGGCCGACACGAACACGGGATGCAGACCTGACGTCCATCACGCTCGACGTCGCACCAGCCCGTATCTCGGCAGCCGTCGCACTCGTGAAGCACGTCCGTGGCGGGGCGACTCGCCAGCGCTTCCCGTGTTCTGTCCTGGATCAGCTGCTCGGCGACGCGATGCCATTCCGGCGCGGTCGGAAAGAACGCCCCACCTTTCCGCCGCAGCGTCAGCGCCGCCTCCTGAATCGCCCAGAGCGGTACGTCGCTCATCGTCTCGCGATAGATTTTCACGGTCGCGGCGTCGATCTGCCGCTGGAACGCCACGGCGAGCTCAGCGGTGCACGTGTCGATGGCCTTCGCGTCGGCCGGGAGGACGAGAGTCTGCGTCATTGGGCTTCCTTCACCGCACGCAGGGCGGACTCCGTGATGCGGGAGAGGGCGCCGTCACGGGTCGCCTTCGCGGGCGCCACGCTCGGGAAACTCGCGGCAAATTCCCGCCGCCAGAGGTGCACCGGGTCATCCCCGATCGGCCCCTCCGGCCAGCCATGCTGCCGCGCTTCGTAAAACGCCTTGAGCCGTTGATCCGCCTGCCGTGGTTCTCCCCCAACTGATGCCACGAACTGCTGGTGAAGAAAATCAGGGACGCACTTACCCCGACTCGAGCACCAGGCGTGCCGGATGTGATCCCGCGGAAGGGTTCCCGCCAACGCGACCGGCTCGCGCGCGCGTACGCTGACTGGACCCGGAGATGGGAGATCGGAGACGGATCCGGAGATAGGATCCGGAGGTTGAGGCTTGTTACCAACTCCGTTACTATCACCGTTGCTATCGTCGTTACTCTTAGATTGACGATATTTGCGCTGCTTCTCAGACCGCTTCCGAGACTCTGCGAGCACGCCGTCTAACGTCTCATTTCGCCAGAAGTTGTCCGGCGTGAGTGCGAACCGCTCGAGCACGCGCACACGAATCCGCTTCCAGGACAGCGCGTCTCCGCAGGCCTTCGCTAAAATTCGCTCGTCATTAGGGATGGCACCCCCGCGAAGGGTGGCTTCGTCGAGAAGATTCCGATAGGCGCCCTGTTCTTCTAAAGTGAGATCGGTGTAGGCCGTGCTCTTGCGCCAACGGTCAATCCACCACCACAGCGCGATCATTCCCACCGAGCCCCCTTTCGACGGTTGCAGACTTTACAAAGCGCCCGAAGGTTCTCTGGCGTGTCTTGGCCTCCTCGACAGAATGGGATGATGTGGTCGAGTTCAATCTGGTGAATTGAGCCGCACAGCCGACACACTCGACCGTCACGCTCAAGGACAAGCCGTCGAATCGACGCTGAGATGTACGGCCGACCTGGCGGCTGTTCGCGCCAATACACCCGCCCAATAAATCGTCTCTGCCATTGCTTGACAGCCTCGCGGTCTCCGGCCAAAACAGAGCCGACAACGTGGTGGAATAGGCGACCCACCTCTTGAAGGGACATCGCGGCCACTTCAGTGTCGACAAGAAATTCACTAGGATAGAACTGAAATGCTGGACTCGCTTCGCTCACAACGCCGCCGCCTTTCCGGTAGATCGTGCCGGTCGCTGTGCGGTTCGTTGGCCAGCCACGCGACGGCTTCCATGAAGCAGACGCCATCATTCCGAGACGCATGACTGCCCGCGGTGAGTTGAATCTGGTCGAGATCGAGCACACTCGTCATAAGCTCCTTTCACCACACTTCAACAGGCCGCGCCGTGCAGCTGCGCTTCGGGCAGACGCCGCGCCGGTAGTCACACCGGTACACCAGGCCGCAGCTGGGGCAGCGCCAGCGCCGCATCGACTTCGCCTGCAACTTCGGCTCGCCCTGACGATGCACGGCCGTGAACGTCAACGCGGCCGCGTCAGGGTCCGAGCGATAGGTGCGACCGAAGCGCTGCATCAGCGGCTCCCGCTCGCGGCTTCTACTGCGGCTTCGCGTGACGCTCGACAGCGCCCAGGAAAAATCGGGGCCAATCGTGCCCGTGACTCGGCATACGTTGGCTGCCAGTGTTCCGCCAGTGGGCCTCTCCCGAACCCCGCGACGACTTCACACCCACACTCGACGCATTCCCAGAGATCCGCATCCCAGAGTTTGTACGGGGCCCCGTCTTCGAGCAGTTCCTCGACGGTGACGCTGTTCTGTTTGACGCGCATGAAGCGGCCGCACCCGCAGAGAATATTTGAGCTCGTTGGCATCAGAACTCCAGTCGTTGTGCTTCCGGCTCACGCGGGACGGGTGGCGCCGCCAGTCGCCACGTAAAGGCGGTCCGTCCAGTGATCCGGCATCGGCGCTTCGCCCCTGTTGTTACCAAGCCCTTATCCACCAGCGCCGAAATTCTTGGACGTACCCCATTCAGATCAAACACCAGCCCACGTTCCTGCAACGCTCGCGTCAACTCATAGGCGCTTGGCGGGTCACCACGCCAGTCTGCCAAGGCGTCGAGCACGATCTGTTCGCGCCTGGACAGACTGGGCGTGAGTTCACGCAGGGCGGCGGCGGAGGTCGTGCGAACCTTCTTCACGAGTGAAACGTCTCCACGTCCTGCCCCACGTAGTGCTCGAGTGGCATCAGGTTGTGGTACCCACACTCGACGTACCGCCCCCCCACCAGGCGCATCCCATGCAACGTCACCGGCGTCCCAAAACCCTGCCACCCGCAGACGCAGCGATAGACCGTGTTGCCGTAGGCCCGCTCGCGCTCATGTTTGACGTACTCGTGGGTGACGATCATCGGGTGGTCAACCTCATTTCTTCCGTCTGTGCTTTGAGAATGACCTTCAGACTGCGAATCAGTTCAACGAGGACCGTCTGCGTGTCCCGCGCCTCCCGTGCGCGTGAAAATTCAGGCGTGGTCTGGGCGCGAATCTTGGCGCGGTTCGCAGCTTCTTCCCCGTCGAGACACTTCAGCAGGACGTGGGCGTATGCCATATCCGCCTCGCGGATTTCCTCAAGCACGGTCGCGAGTAGCGATGTCAGTTCCGCGAGCAGGTCGCTCGCACGGCCCGGCGTCAGGTCGCCGCTGCGAATCGCCTTCGCGGCGTCACGCACCAGGTCGCGGACCGTCGTCACGCGAGCGCCTCTTTCAACACGGTCGGTAAATCCACGAGCGTCCGCACGGCGTCATACTCCCGCTGCACCTCGGCCAGAAACGCCAGCGCCGCTTTCTCATACGCCGCCAAGTCCACGTCGCCACGCTTCACGCGCACCAGGAACGTCTGCAGCGCGAGCGGAAACCGGTCGTCCCACGAAAAGAAGTCGCAATAGTCCGCGCCGGTGACAAACAGGTTGTGTGTGATCTGCGCGAGATGCTCCGGTGGCACGACACTCGCCCGCAGGTATTTCAGATGCGTCGCCGACTTTGGACATTTGCATTCGAGAATGCCGGCGAAGTCCTCAATATGCCCATCCAGTGAGCAGCCCATCTTGTGTTCCGTGTGCGCAAGAAAGCCCGACCGCTGCGCCACCTGCCCCGTCAGCGATTCGTAGGCCGCGAAGGCCAGCGGCTCACAGTCAATGCCGCGCTGCATCGCCGCGTTCACGAACACATCGTCCTGCGGCTGGCCCGTCAACCGTTCACAGACAAGCTGGAGGCGATAGTCCCGGCGAGCGGCGGCGGCTTCCCCGCTTTTGATCGTGGCGAGCATGTCACCCGCGCGTGAACCCGTGAGGCGCCCACAGCGTGCGATCCGCCACTCGTCGGAGCGCTGATCGGCGTCGATGATGGTGAAGTTACGCACGGACAGGCTCCCGTTCCGCGGCGAGGGCCTTTAAGCGTTCCCAGCCCGCCTTATTGGTGGCCGTGAGGTGCTGTCGATAGTCTGGCCGTGCGGCCTTCCACGCCTTTTCGAGCGTGGCCGTGCCCGCCTCGGCGGCGTCTTGCAGGTTGTGCCACCATTCCGCAAACCCGGCCGGCACGACGATCTGCGCGGCGCCCATTGGGAGCCGAGGCTTCTCACTCGCGGCGTTGCCGTCGTCGTCCTCTGGTGCGATGCCGACCATCGCCATGAGCCCATAGCGCCGGCTGTAGGTGAGCGCCGAGCCGAGCCCCTGCATGTTGTCTTGTGGGAGCATCAGCGGGATGCCGCCGTCCTCGATCCATTGCCCGGACTTGTGCAAGAGGCGCGTAATCGTCAGCGTCCGGCCCTCGACGGTGACCACCGGCTGAATCACCGAGAGGCCGTTCTTCGACAGGTGCTCCCGGCAGGCGTCCCAGACCGCTGCGAGATCGGCGTACTTGTTCTTGAAGTGCGGGTTGAGGCTGTCCTTCTTCGCGCCTTCAATCGAACCCTGCGCTGTGGCGAGTGCGGCGGCCAGCTCGTTGATCTGTTCGGAGGTGCGCATTTACCCCTCCACCGCGCCGAGATGCGCGCCCTGCGGCTGCAACGTGGCGAACGCTCGCGCGACTTCGGCGAGATGGGCCTGGTTCCGCTGGTGTTGCGCAATCGCGCGCTCGGCCAGCGCGAGCCGCCCGTAATGCCCCATCGAGCGCCCGTAGTGCTCCGCCATGCCAGGCGTCATCGACGGCGGATAGTTCAGGCCATAGCGGAACAACTGAAAGAAGATGTCCGCGTACTGCTCGGCGAGTCCGGGCGTGGTATCCTGTGTCTTGTTCATTCCAGTTCTCTATTCATGGGGCCCGCGTTCCCGCGCGGGCCTTTCGTTTCTCTAGTTCACCTTGAAGCCGTGGACGTCGGTCTGGCAGAACACCGCCAGCGCTATCGCTATCTGTGCGGGACCAACCGGAATCGTCGCCGTGGCCGCCAGTGCGTCCGCCACAGTTGCCGAATCCGCCGCGTCTCGACCGTCACCCCCGCCGTTTCCCGTCCACACCGATGGCAGATCGTGAACAGCCGGTTCGTGTCGCGGTAATCGGTATCCAGATACAGATGACTCTCGTGTCTGGAGCCACAGCGCCACGCGGTCACAGCCGTCTGTAGCCGACGCCAAGAGCCATGCCCCAGCCGCGCACACGAGACCAAGGACTGCGACCGGGACCACCGCCACCGCGATAAGGCAGGCACACGCACGATCAGTGAGGCCATACACCAGCGTTCTCCGTGTCAATGCAGCGCCACGCCATGCGCCACCCAGCCCGCCACGCCGGCGAGGAGCGCGACACACACCAGCAACAGCAACCAGGTTTCGTGAAACGTGAGCGGGCGATCGAGAGACTTCAACATCGGCGTCTCACCCTCACGACTGTTTCAATCTCCACGTGATCGCCGCCGAGCTCCGCCAGCGCGATGATGAGTTCCCGCCGAAACGTCTGATGTTCAAAGAGCACGTCCCAGTGGGCCCGCTCGTCCCCGCTCTCCCACCGCGCCACTTGCCGCTCGTCCCGGCCGACCTTGCCGGCCAGTTCTTTCAGGGACCACTCGCAGCGGTACCGAGCGCGACGAATCGCCGCCCCCAACAGCGCGCGACACACGGATTGATCCGCTTTTCGGAGATCGGCTTTCGCCACTTTCTCCGCTCTCACGGGTAGCGCCGTCGCTCGCGAAACAGGCACGATGCTCATGCGACTCGCCTTCGCGCACGCAATCGCGTCAGCACGGCGTCGATGTCGTAGCGACTCACCAACCCGTCGACCGGCACGATGCCGCGGCGCCGGGCCCAGATGCGAAACGCCGCGCGCGTCGGCCGGCGCGTGTACTCCGCGGCTTCTTGCGTCGTCATCCACGGCGACGGGGTATGGGGCGTCCTGTCGATCGGCTTCATGTCGTCGCCTCGTCGGGGTTGAGGCGATCGGGAAGCGGAAACAGTTCAGCGGGTTCGACACCCAGCGCGCGCGCGATGCGCACGATGTTTTCGTAAGAGACCGACCCAATCTCGCGCTTGCCGGTCTCGATCAGCGAGATCGTGGAGTGATCAACTCCAGCCCTTTCCGCGAGCTGCTGTTGGGTAAGACGCGCAATGCGACGGGCCGTTTTGAGTTCCATAGCTAACTGAATAGTCAAGATACATAAAAACTTGATTGCGGTCAAGCTGATAGTTAGTCTGGGATGGGTTTGGCATCTAACGTGTTGACTATGCAATTAGTTAGCGTTGACGACCACGGGCACATTCCAAAGAATGGCCGCATGACGACAGAGGAGCGGAAGAAGATCGGCAAGCGCCTCAAGACGCTGCGGATTGAAGCGGGCCTTGATCAGATCGAGGTGGCGAAGAAGGCGAAGGTGGCGATCGGGACGCTCCAGTCGATCGAAAGCGCGTGGCGCGAGGTGCGCGATTCTAACGTTGAGAAGGTCGCAAAGATTTTCAAGACGTCACTGCGCCAGCTGCTCCAGGCGGACGAGACGATTGCGGCGGCGGATCCGCTCCTCGCTGATCTCAACCGGGAAGACTTACACGTGGCGCGCGGGTACCATCACGCGACCACGCTCGTGCGGCAACGCGTGCAGCAACTGATTCGCGATGGCGAGTCCGATCTTGTGTCGGGCGTGGCGGTGAAGCTGAGTCTCGTGTTGAGCCAGGTCTCGCTCGACAAGCAGCGCGAACTACTGAATGCGGTCGTCGGCGTTATCGATGCCGCGCTGCGGAATGACAAGGTGTCTGACACCGGATCTGTAATTCGGCCGACAGGATCGAAATGAGAAATTTATTTGGTACTACGACGAACGCGTCCGATAGACTGGGACACCGAACAACTTTCAAGTGGGTGAGTGGTGGCGCATCGCGTGCTTCAGTTCGACTCGGGACGACCATTGTCCGATCTTGCGCCAGACGAGGTGGGCCCGACAGTGGTGCGCATCGCCAACTACATGCAAGTGTTAGCGATTCGACGCCCGCATTCGGTATTCGCGCTCGAGCGATTCCTCAAGTCGCTCGTCGACGCCATTCCCCCAGACGACCATTCGGCCGCCTCGTAGCGCCCACGCTCATCGCGCCGGCGAAATAGGGCGATGGCGCGCGTGTTGCCGTTCGTGCGTGGTGTGATCCAGGCGCCACAGTGGCGGCTCCTCTTTGGACGAGGCCCCGGGCTCACCATTCAGATCGAGAGGAACGATCGCGGCCATGACGAAGCCCAAAGGCCTGCGCGGGATCGAAACGACGGCGACGGGGTACCGCGCGTACGTCCGCGTGAAAGGGTTCCCCCTCAAGACGAAACGCTTTAGGCATCCGGTCGACGTCGCCGAGGTCCGACTGTGGCGCGAGACGACGAGGTCGAAGCTCATCGTTCGACGTGAGGAGCAGATCGCCGACGCACCCACGCCGGAGACGTTTCGCGCCGACGTGCCGCGGTACCTCCCAGCCGTGAAAGCCCTACCCAGCTACACCGAGCGCGTGCGCGACATCTCGATCTGGTTGCCCGTCTTCGACACCACGCCCAGTCTGGAGATCGACGCGCTCACGATCCGGACGATGCGCGACCAGTGGCTCACGGTGGGCCCGCGCTGGGTACAGAAGAAGGGCGGCCGCGTCCTCGTCAACAAACCGCTCGCCGCCGGCACCGTCAATCATCGGCTGCGCGCGCTGTCAAACTTCTTCACCGTGCTCTATCCGAAACACGACAATCCGGTGAAGGACGTCGAGGAGGCCGACGCCGGCGAACCCGTGCCGCGCAGCGTGTCATATGTCGTAATCAAGGCCGTCTTGAAGGCCATGACCGATCAGGGGCGCGCGCTGAAGGACCAGCTGCGCGAGGACTTCTCGGCCGCGAAGGTGCGCGCCCACTGTCTCGCCTGGAGCGGCGTCACCCCGACCGAGCTCGAGCGGCTGCAGCCGGCCGACAACCGCTGGCGCGAGAATCTCATCATCGTCGGCGCCAGGCGCAAGGGCCGCGGGGCGCCTGGCCGGGTCGTGCCGCTGACCAAGGAAGGCCGCGCGGCGTTCCGTGAGCTCCACCGCCGCGCGCTGTACGGCGAGTTCAACGTCGGCGTCGTCAATCGTGCGCTCGCGCTCGCGTGCGAGGCGGCGCAGCTCCCGCGCATCACGTGCTACACGTTCCGCCACAGCTACATCACCGGCGTCGTGCGCGCGACGAAGAACCTGAAGCTGGGCGGGATGCTGGCCGGCCACCGCGACGATCGCACGACGCACCGGTACCGCATGGCGGCCGAGCTCGAGGTGCTCCAGCACGGCGTCGGCCGTTTCGGGAAAGCAGTCGGGGGGCGAAAGCGGAGAGCCTAGTTACCAGCTAAGTCACCAGCGCTGGAATTATTAGAATTATGACGACTGATCACATCCTCCGGAGCTGTAGGCCACAGGTTCGAATCCTGTCGGGCGCACCATATTTTCGAACGATTTCACCGTTCGGGCATCTCACCGACGGCACGCCAGCGAACGAAACAGGACGGCGAAAGTTACCGGCGCAGTTACCAGCGCGTAGGACGACGTCTCTCGCCTGCGGTCCACGAAACGATCTATCCTCTGCCACCTTCTCCCGAAAGGAATCTGCCGATGCGATGCGGACTCGTCCTGCTCGGGCTCCTGCTCCTGCCCACGGTTGCGCAAGCCCAGCGCCAGACTTTCCAACCACTCTCGGTCGAGGCGGTCGGTGATGTGGTCATGGGACCGCGTCTCGCCACCGCAGTGTCGGGGAAAGCCGCGCATCTGAAACTGGTCGGCCCCTCGCGAGTGTTGCTTGTGCTGGTGCCCTCGCCCTGTGGCGGGCTGATGATCTCGACCGTGCTGATGCGTGGCCCCGCGACCGTCCTGATCAACGCGGTCCTGATGCCAGCGACAGCCGACCTCGGGTCGGTGGCCGGTCACATCGCGACGGCGCTGGAACGCAGCGTCCTGGGTGGCGATCTACCATGAACGAGGTCGATCACCAGAGATCCGTCCAGCAGCGCGTGCACTGCCGGCCCAACGGGTCCGGTCGATGCCAGCCCAGCCCGCACGGAAACTGCACGATCCACAGGCACGCGCGGCTGAGCCGTGACGGCGCCCGAATCCGGTACAGGCCGACCGGGCGGTCTAGGAGCTGCTTCATCAACCACCGCCGGGGCATGGCGTCTCAGTCGTATTCCTCGTACACCACGCGCCGCCAGAGCGCTATGGTGCCGGCGGCGTAGGGTTTGCCGTATCGGCCAGAAACCCTCTGCCCGTTCCGATGATGCGGTCGCGTCGCGCCTCGTAGCGGGCAATGATCTGCGCGTCGGTAAGATCCGGTTCCTTCCGCAGCCACGCCGCGATCTCCGGGATCAAAATCTGCGTGATGATCGCTTCGATCATAGGAGCCCTCCGAGTAAAGCATCGATCGACGCCACGTAGATCCGAAAGCGTTCGGTGTGCAGCGCCGGCACGTCCGCCTTCGCCTGCGTCCAGGCTTGCCGGACCATCGTGCGCCAATCCGATTGCGCGGCGTCCGCGAACTCCGCGATCTGCACCGTGGCAAACACGATCGCGCGCGCGGTCTCTGTGGGGAGATTGCCACTCTTATGCGCGTCGATGGCCGCATTCTGCAAGCGCTCGACGCGCTGCAGGACCTGGTCGGCGGTGTACGCTTCTTTGCCCGGCTCGGTCACCACGCCGGCGGGCGGGCGGCACGCCACGACCAGCAGCGTGAGGACGAGCGCGACCACGGACCTGGGGGCACGGTTTCGCAACATAATGATCTCCTTCAGGCTCTCAACTGCGGATGGGATTCGTCGAACTTCGTGAGCAGCTCGACCGCGTTCTGCAAGAGCGCCATCGTCGCCGGCGCGAGCGCCAGGCCGGCGGCGAGCTGCAGCTTGCTCACGAAATCCGCCGGCGGAATGAGCGCATCGGGCGCCATCCCGCTCATGACGACCGAGAGCATGCCGACGAGCGACTGCAGGTAGACCCGCAGCACCCGAGTCACGGTGATGCGAGCCGGCGAGAGGGCCTTCACGAGGACGTCGGGCATGCTGCTCGGCGTTTCCGCCACCGTGTTGTTCGGGACGCCGTCTTCCCGTTTGGTGACGATCGTGGTGATGTCAGGCATGGATCTCCTCTGTGGGTTAGACGAGTAAGGTCAGGACGTAGAGCGCCAGGCCGGCGCCGATGAGGTTGACCCGCGAGGGCACGCCGAACGTGGCCAACACGAACGAGACGAACGCGAGCACGAGCAAGATCAGATCGAGCGTGAGCGTCATTCCTCCCCCTTACCGTTCGAGATAGACGATGTTGTGCCGGTCGCCGGCCGTGCCCACGACGCGCCAGCCGTTGACGCCGACACGGTCCTCGGCGCGATGCTGCGTCGGCCGGATGACGACCGCCGTCGCCTTATTGCCCTGCAACTTCGCGTAGGTCCGGAGCGCGGTCGCATCGCTGTGCGCGATCGGGCACAGGCTCGCGCCCCCGCGCGTGTACTGCCCGAGCGGGGCGTCGAGCGGGATCGCCCGCATCGCCGCAACCCACTGGCGCGCGCATTCCTGCGTGACTGGTCCTGGCACCACGGTGTCGATGCCCGCCGAGCTGTGGAACGTCGCGCCCGCGCTCATCAGCGCAGCGGCCGCCGCGTAGTCGAAGAAGTCCGCCGGCACGTTCGACCGACTGTTCCCGATCGGCACTTCGTCCGCGCCCGTCGGCTCGTCGAGCACGATGGGCGCGTGCACGCCGGCGAAGACGACGCGCTTGCCTTTGTAGGGGCCACCCGTCGCGATCGTGTTCCAGCCGTCGAAGAACTCTTCCGCATCGTGCGGCGTGCGCGGCCACTCGGGCTTGCGCTCGGTGTGATACGTGAAGTAGTCGAGGACGGCCGGCATCGTCTGCGTGACGACGTTCCCGTTCACGACGTCCTGGAAGCGATAGTTGCCCGACGCCTGGAACGCCGACCCGACGCGACCCATGCGCGCGACGTCCATGCCGTTTTTGAACGGCTCGTTGTTGTGCTCGCACGGATTCACACCGGCGACGATGGACTCGAGGTAGCGGCGCTGGTCGTCGTGGTTCGGCATCAGGATCTGCAGGTCGCCGGTCGTGAGCTCGGCATACAGCCCGCGCCGGCCGAGCTGCTCGAGCAGCGGCTGCACCTGGTCATTCGTGAGGATGAATGGCGCCATCCCGCGCTGGCGCGGGACAATGTCCATCGTCAGGAAGACCCGGACGACGTTGAAGCCGGTGTCCGCGTACCAGTCGAGCACGGGCCGCACGTCCTCACCGTTCGCGAGCCTGGCGCCCGCCAGGAAGCCGGAGACGCCATTCCAGCGCCACGGCTCGGCGCCGGCGTGAATGAGGCGCCCGTGCGCCGAGAGCGGCGCGAGCTGGACGCGCGGGGCGGTGTCGGTGAGCAGCAGGAAGCTCATCAGTCCACCAACGGCAGCGCGTAGACGGCGCCCTGCGTCTCCGGGAACACGGCGCGCGTGCCCTCATCACGCAGGACTTCCCACGGCCCGGTCGTGCCCATCGGCCGCGTGTCGAGCTCGCCGCTCGGCTGCACCGAGAGCACGGTGTCGGGCGACCCGGTGGGATAGCGGACGGTGAAGAACCCCGCGCGCCCGGGCACGGGAATCAAATCACGTCGTGACAACACAAAGCTCGCCTGCATGTCGGTCTCCTCTGTCGGGGTTACGGGGACGGTGTAGGCGCTCGGCTTAAAGTCGCCCAGCGCGCCATCGGGGCCGCAGCGGCGAATCCCGTAGCGATGCTCCCGGTGTTCCATCGGCCCGTCGTTGATCTGAAAGGCCACGGCGGCCTCGGCCCCTTGCTCCGCCCAGAACGCCCACTCCTGGCTGAAGCACGCGGCCTGGTCGGCTTCGGTCAGGTCGTCCATCGTCGGGTAGCCGAACTCCGTCACGATGAACGGCATCCCCACACCCATCGCGGCCTTGAGCCAGAACACTTCGCGCCCGCGCGACCCGAACCCTTGATGCGGATGCTCGAACGTACCGTCGCCGTAGCGGTGGACGCTGATGCCGTGGAGGCCGGCGGGCCAGCCGGGCACCGTGCCGGCATCACGGACCTCGTTCAGCCACTTCAGGGAGTCCGCGTCGAGGTTGGACAGCGCCGGCGCCCAGAGCTTGATACCTTGTAGGTCCACCAAACGACACGCCGCCTCGAGCTCGCGGCGGTACTCTTTCGGGTCGATGTCGCCGTCGGGCTCGTTCAGGAACTCAGCCCATTCGCCAGCCGGTATAAACTCCAGCCGCTGCAGGTCGACGACGGGCAGGGTCTGCAGCCCACACGTGCGGCACTCCTCGAGCATCTCGGTCATCACGGCGAGGTCGGCGGTTTGGCAATCGACCCGCGCGAGCGTGAACCCGAACGCGCGCACCTGGCGCAGCGTCTCGGTGCCGATCGGCGCATTGAACGAGGTCTGAAGCCCATATTTCATGCGACCCGCCCTGGCGTTCGTGGCGCCGGCACGACGTATTCAAAGTGCCCAAGGTCCGGGGTCGACCATCGTCCGCCCCAGCGCAGGCCGAGCTTCTCGCCGATCGCGCCGAGCCGGTACCACACGGGGTCGCCGCCGTCCCACTGCAGCTTGTCGGCCCCGTGCAAGTCGTAGAACGCGTACGGGCAGATGTCGATCGCGAGCCCGTCCAGGTGTTTGCTGTGCTTGATCCAGCTGACGCCCTTGGCCAGATTCGCGGAGTGCTCCGCCTGCGTGCGCAGGGTGTCGACGATGATGACGGGGATCTGCGCCTCGACGCAGCGCGCGAGCAGCGCCATCGCGATCGGGCGGAACACCGGCGAGAGGTCGTCCAAGGCGCGGCTCATGGCAGGCGCTCGAAGGGTTGCCGGACGACCCGGCGCTCGCCCTCGATCATGTGCGTGTGGAGCGACTTCACGACTTCGGTGTTCTCTGTCATGGCGGCGGTGTTATCACGGACGACGGTGACGAGCAGCTCCGTCTGCCCCTTCCACTGCTCGGTAAACTGGCGCATGTCCTTCCGATAGGAGTCGAAAATGAACGCCGCGAGCAATCCGCCGACCCCCAAACCAGACAGCCACTTCACAAAGTCAAGGTCCATCGACCATTCCTCTCGTTAGGTGACTTCCAGCACGGCCTGCCCGAACACGTTCGTGGTGTTCGCAGCGGTCGCCCACTGCGCCGCGTTCAGCTTTTGAATGATGGCGCTCGTCCCACCCGCCGACGATTGGATATAGCCCACCGTATTTCCGGCGCCGTTGTCGTTGTAGACCACGGGCGTGAGCGCCGTCCTCGCCGTCGTGAAGCTTCCCCAGAGCGCATTGCTCATCACCAGCGAGGTCGGGTCTCCTCCGCTCTGCGTCACGGACGTGGTGATGAGGTAGAACATGATGTGGACCCGGCGACCCTGCACGTAGTACGCCTGTGTCGTGACATCGCCGCTTGCCAGCGTCCACGCCCCAGCGGCCGAGGCCGTATAGTTGCCGGCCGCGAAGGTCGGGGTGATCCACGCGCCTTGTTCGTGCTGGACGAGCCGCCAGCGCGAGGCGTTGTCGTCGTAGACGTAGATCGCACAGCCGACGCCAGCGGCGAGCGGGGTGTTCCCCGTGGTCGCAAAGTTGATGAGCCGGTTGGCCGCCGTCGAGCTGCCGCTTTGATGCGCGAGGAAGACATTCCCCGCCCCTGTGGAAATCAGGACGAGCCGCTTCCCGGGTTTCGCCGGTGACGCGGGCGCCACGATCCCGGTGATCGTCAGGTCCGACGCGTTGTTGAGGATGACGAGATCAGCCTCGGAGACACTGACGTTGTTTTGCGAGCCCGTGGAGGTGATCGAGGCCCGTGACCAGCGCGCATCGAGCGTGTCCCACACCGTCTGGAGCCAGGCGTTGGTGATCGGCGTGCCGCTGACATCATCGCCAATATCATCAGTGACCGTCGTACGCGTAATAGACATTTAGCTGCCTGCCTCGGGCTGAGACACGAGATCGACGAGATTCGCCAACCGTAAGGGCATGGCCGTGACTTCCCGCACCGGCCACGCGCCGACGTGTTTGCTTTTCAGCGGCCCGCACCGGTCAAACTCGGTGTAGCGCACCTCTTGAATCAGAAAATCGTCACTAATCGTCCCCAGGGTCACGGTGACCGTGCGCCCGGCGCGCGTACTCGTGTCCCTCGTCTTGTACGTGATGGATGCAATGGCGGCCCCGAGCGCATCCAGCTCCGCCGCGGCTTGCTCCTGCAACGTCGTCAGACTCAGCCGCCCGTCCTGAATCAGCATCTCGTGAATGCCGTCGCCCCCTTCGAGCGCCGCGAGCGCCGTCTGGGCGGCGGTGTCATCCACCAGGATCCGGCTGACGACGTCCTCTTCCATAGAAGCGTCGTACACGAGGCCCGCAGGAATCACGAGGGTATCCACCGCGGTGAAGGGGGTGCCCGCGCCGATCGTGCCCTGCAACGCATCGCTCCCCGCGCCGAAGTTACTGTCGGCGAGCGTCACCGTGTAGGGCCCCGCCCCCGTCACGCTCGCGACGTTCAAAATCTGATCGCCGATGCGAATGTAATTCGGCTTGATCCCACCGCCAGGGATAGGGACGTTGTCGTACCAGTCCAGGCTATCCACACTCAGTGTTGTTGCACCGACCGCCGCATCTGCCGAGAGCTTCGCCCCGAGCCGATTGCCATCCAGCACGGGAATAATCGCGTAGGTCGTGGTGAGCACGTCGCGTCCGATGCGGACGTAGGCCGGAAAGACATCGAAAATCGAGGCATCTTCCACCGGCAGACTGCCGACGGTGCCGTTCGGGACCACCGTGCGCAGGAGCCGCGTACGGCGCCCCTCCCCGATGATGCGCGTGCGGACCTGCCGTTCATCCTGCCGCGCGTCAAAGTCCCAGAAGTAGCGATTGCTGCTCGTGATGGAGGTGGGGTTGGGAAAGGACGCCGCTTCCGTGGTGAAGAAGTGGAGATCGCGATTCTCGTCGATGTACCAATCACACCCGGCATCGGTCGCGAGTCGTGATAGCAAGGTGCTGGGTCGTTCGTTCGTCGCGGGGAACGAGTCGATCGCGGAGAGTCCGCTCTGGACATGACCGTAGGTGAACCCAGTCGTGTAGCCGCTAATGATCCCCATCGCGATGTCAGTGGCGGAATCGCCCGTCCATTCCGCGGTCACCAGTCGCCGGTCGAGGAGGAACGTGTAATCGATCGCATCGAGTTCGTAGCGAAGTTCCTCTCCAGCCCGCCCCTGCAACTGGCGAAAGGCTACGATGGTGCCGCCGAAGATCCGCGTGCCGGTGGTGAAATCCCCCCCAAGCGCGATCACGACACTCTGGCCCACGGCCGGCGTCACAGTGTCGCGTACGATGAACGTGGCGCGATCGGGCTGCTCGTTCAACCGTTGCTCGATCTGCAGCGTGTTCAGCACAACATAGCGCGCCCGGTCAGTGCCGTTGATCTTGATCACTAAGTTCGGGTAGAACGACCCAAACCGGGACGCACCGAACCGGGCGACGCCGAACCTGGCCTGGAGACTCATCGCGCCCGGGCCTTCCGCTTCAATTGGATGTCGCCATCAAGCACGTCGCGCACCGTTTGCCCGAGCCGCCGGCGCGCGCTGAGGGAGTTGTACTCGCCACTGGCGTACACAGTGACTTGGTTGACGACGCCGCCAGGCGTGGCCCCGCGGTTGCGCGCGTGCAGCTCTGACGCGCCCATGTTCGCCATCGCGCGACGATTGAGGATGCCTTCCCCGGTCTGGCCGATGATGACGCGCTCGTCAGGCATCAACCCGCCGCTGTGATACCTGGCGAGTCCGTGCGTCCCGATGAGGCCGCCTGCATGGGCCTCGTTGTTGTTGCCGTCGTAGTCGGGCACCTTGGGGGGATCGGGCCAATCCGACCACGGCGCCTCGGGGCGAGGGATGCGCCGTAGCACGTCGTTGATGCGATCCACCGCGGCCTTCGCGGCGTCGGCGCCATACTTCTCCGCCTCCCACATGGCTTTCACATCAGCGAGGGCCTCTTGTTCCGTCTTCCCGATCGCGAGATAGGCATCGCGGACGACGATGACCGTCTTCTTCCACTCTTCGTTGCCGGCTTCGATTTTCTGGGCGTTGGTGAGCATAAGGTCGATGTTCTTGGCGAACTCCTTGACGACTTCGCGCCCGGCAATTTCTTTCGCGTCTGGCCCGCCGAACAGGCCCTTGAGTTTCTGGCCGATCACGATGAGGCCGTCTACGATCGGTTTCGCGAACTTCGCGAGGAACGGCCCGACGACCGGGATCATCTCCAGTAGTGACGCGGCCGTCTCCGTCGCAAATTGTTTGACGGCACCGAGCGCGCTCCTCGCATCCCCGCGAACGAGACCACCGATCACGCCGTCGGAAAGCCGCTGAAAAGACTGGGCGACTTTCCCGGTCGCCTGCTCCGTCGGCGCGACCATCAGGCCGCCGAGCTTGGAAAACTCAGTCCCGATGCCACGGATCATGTCCGGGACGAAGGAGTGCCCGACCACCTGGTCGTACATCTTCTGGAAGAAGCCGATCACGGCGTCAACCTTCTGCTGGATGCTCGCCACGATCGCGTTGAACTTGTCGACCATGTAGAGCTTTACGGCGTCGTACACCCCCATGACGATCGGCTTGATCTGATCCCAGTTCTTCCAGATGAATCGGATCGCATCGATGGCCGCCTGTAAGGGCGGGAAGAAGGCCATCAGCGTGCCGATCGCGAGACCGACGCCGCCCAAGATGGGAATCACCAACCCGCTGAGCATCCCCCACATCGTGGAGAACGCGCCGGTGACGGCGCCAGTCGCCGTAGTGAGGTAGCCCATCGCAATCGGACCACCGCCCAGTGAGGCGATGAGGCCTGCGACGCCGGCGACGAGCGGCCCGAGGACCACGGTCAGCGTCGTGACGGCAAACGTGAACGTCTGGACGGGTTGTGGGAGCTTGCCGAAGAGATTCAGAATCGGCGTGAGGGCACGCGCGATCGTCTCGCCGACCTGTTCCTTGAAGTCGTCAAACCGGTTGCCCAGATTCGCCATCTTGCCGTTGTACGTGTCGAGCTGTGCCTGGGCTTGGCCGCCGAACTTCTTGTTGATCGCTTCCATGACGGCGCCCGCGGCATCGGTCTTCAGCTTCGTCTCGTCGATGACGATGCCGTACCGTTTCAGCGTGCCTGTCTCGCCAGCAAAGGCTTTCCCGACGAGCATCGTGGCTGTTCTCAGGTCAATGTCCAAACCCGCCGCGAGGTCGGTCGCCGCCTTGAGGGCGCCGCCCATTTGCTTCGGCATCACATTGCCGACCTGCGTCAGCAACGCCTGCATTTCGGTGATCAGCTCGTCGGAAAACGTGGTCGTCTTCTGGAACGTCGCGGCGAGGGCCTCATACTGCTTGATCACCGCCGGCGTGGCCGTGCCCTGCGCCTGCAGCGCCGTGGTGAGCTTCTTGATCGCCGATTCCTGCGCGCCGAAGGATTCGAGGCTCTTGCCGGAGAACTTCGCGATGTTCTGGAATCCCTGCTCGATCTGCCGCAGGCTTTCTTTCACGCCTTCGGTCTTGAGCAGGGCCTTCATCATGTTGTCGGCGCCCTTGCCCGCTTCGGCCCCTGAATCCGCAATCCCGTCAAGTTGACGGTCCACGTCCGCCAGGGCGCGTTTCGCCTGCGCATCGTCGACATTGATCCGGATGTTCAGGTCAGCCATGTGTGGGCACGGGACACCGGCACTCGTGAATCACGTGCAACTGCTCGAAGAGGCTCCGGGCCTCATCCTGGGTCAGTCGCAAGCCCAATAATTCAAACGCCAGCGGCTCAAGATGAAAGTCCACGACCACCCGCCGCGCTAAGAGGTCGTACACCTCGAGCGCCTGGAGATTGCCGCTCGTCAACGTCTGCCGCGCGATCCGGACGGCGCAGGTCTCGCACTGGTAGAGCTCGGGTTCCTGGTCGAGTTCCTCCTGTGTCGCCCGCAGGCAACAGGTGACGTGCTTCAGCTCACCTTGCTCAAGGTCGAGGTAGGTTTCGAGGGTTTTTTTTCCTGCGCCGACTGCACCGTGTGCGCGTCCGCCTCCTTCGCCCCACACAGGCGGATGATGTCCCCCTTCACCACGGACGGCAGTCGCGCTTTCATCTCCGACGTGCACGGCAGGTCTTTCTCCGATCGCGCCGATTTCACGCCCCGCCAGTCGACGATTGCGTACTCGACAATCTCGGCGCTGTATTGGTGGTCATCCATTTTCTCGATCCGCTGATGTTGCTCCCAGACCGTCCTGATGCATCGCGCCCGAATCTTTTTCAGCTCCGCATCCGGCAACACGCGGAGCACGAAGACGGAGTCCATGCGCTCGCCCGTGCTGGGCTCGAGGGGCGAATATTCGAACGTCTGATCGTCTTCAATGATGGTCAGAAACGACACGGGATCTCCTTTACGCGAACGCGTTGACCGAATTGACCATGATGCGCGTCAGCCGGAACGGCCGCACAAACGCCATGCCGGTCGGCGAGGTCGGCGCCAAGGCCGGCCGGAACTTTGCCACCGGCTTGACCTGCTCCGCACCCTGCGTGGCGCCGATCCAGCCGTCGTCCGTGAATTGCAGGTACGGGAACTGGAACAGAATCTTGTACTGGTCGGTCGAGTTGATGAACGCCCCCGAGAACGTCCAGTCCGCTTTGAACGCCGTCCCCGAGCGGAGCGCGTTGTAGAGCGAGTTCGCGCTGACCGTGTTCATGCGCGGGTACTGGACCTCGATCTCGAACGTGGGGTGCCCGTTGTCGGCCGGCTCGTCCACGAAGTCCTGACTGTAGACGTGTGGCGCATCCTGCGGCCGGTCGAAGGCGAACCGGATCGACTGCGCCTTGATGGCATCGCCCGCCGCCAAGGCGCCGCCCGAGTTCAGGTTCATCCGGAACACGCCCTGCTGTTGCACGGCGCGGTTCGTGAACCCTGGGTAGGTCGCCCCCGCGAGCGTTGAATTGATGTTCACTGACGAGATGTTCGTCGGCTTGCTGCCGAGGAACTTGAACATCGTGTTCATCGCGCCATTGTCTTCCTGCGTGATTTCAAACCCCTGCACTTTGGCGCTCGTCAGTTCTTCCACGAACTGGTTCTTGTCGATCGCGAGCGTGACGCCGAGCCCGTCGATCACATCAGCGAGATCAATCTGGTGCGTCCACGAGGTGGTCTGGCCTGCGGCGGAGGTCGAGATCGCGACCGTCGCCGGCGAGCCCATCGCGCACGCTTCGAGCACGTGCGCGTAATCGTCGTACCGCGTTCGGCCGGTCAACGACAATTCCGGCGCCTCCACGAGGCCGGGGTCAGACGGCCCGAGAAACGCCTGGTTGAAGGCGTTGTCGGTGATCCGAGCGACCTTGTATTGCAGGTTGCCATCGCTGTCGAAGTGATGGCCCTTCGTCACCGACGCCGCCACGCCCCACGAGTTCGTCCCGTATTTGGCGAACGCGAACTTCATCGAACGGCCGGTCTGTCCAATCGATGCCATGTTCGTCTCCTAGATCGTCACTTCGTAATTCACTGGTAACTGCAGCCGAAGCACCGCAAATTCGGCGTTCGGTTGACGTACGATTTGTTGCGCGTTCCCGTCGTCGGGCACGAAGTATTCGCCCGAGTCGACAATCCCATCCCGAATGATCGAGGCCCGCAGACTGGTCGCGTCGGTCACGAGCGCCTTGTAGGCCGCCGGCGCGTCCCCGTTGTACTTGCGCGCCACCCAGATCGTCACGCGGTCGTTTCGCTCTTCGGCGAAGTTGAACCCGCCGAGAATCGGGCCGTCGCCGTATTCCAGCCGGAACACCCGATCGACCTGGCCGGATGGCTGCAGGTCAAACGAGAACGGCGTCACGGCCTGGTGAAACTCGAACGGCGTCCCCGCACAAACGGACGCAATGCGATCGAGGATGACGTCGGCCGTCATGCGCGCTCGAGCACCCACGGGCCGCCGCCCGCCTCTTCCGAGGTCTGCGCGGCTTCGTCCGGGCTCACTGTATCGCTGGCGTCGGTGTCGAACTCCCCGCCGACAATCTGGAGCGCCCGCGAGAGCGCGTCATCGGCTTCCTGCTTGTAAAATTCCGCCTTCTCGCGCCACGGCCCTTCAGCCCCCGTCGGCGCTTCGGCCATGATGAGTTGGAGCGTCCGGAAGGCCGCCGGCGCGCGCAGACTCGACGCGCGAATCACCGACAGTTGACTCGCCAAGGCTGATGTTGGGGTCGCCGAGAGGACCACCTTCGCCCAGTAGAGCGCCGCCGAGCCGTTGACGACCCGCGTCATCCAGTCCACGGGCAGGAGCCACGTCACCGAGCCACCCGAGGACAGCGTCTTGCCGGCGGTCTGGATCGTCTTGTCGTCGATGGTCAACAGTTCCCAGTTGCCGTTCCAGTAGGAGACGGACATCACGCCGGCCGCCGTCGACACGGTATCAAGCAGGCGCCAGAACATGCCCAGGAACGGCTGCGATGAGCCGATGTAGAGCGCATCGCTCGCCGGGGTGGCGAAGAGGGTCGCCAGATTCAGATCGTCAGTGGTGGAGTCCTGCAGCACGCCCGTGCGGTCGGTGTACGCGCTCGCCGTGTACGCAAAGGCCGCGTCCACGTCGTAGCGCGTCCGCAATTTGTGCGGGTTGAAGCCACGGCTCTTCAGGATAGGGAACAGCCAGTCTTCGAGCGCCTTCGTCCGCTTGCCCTGCCAGGTGGTCTGGCCGAACCCCTCCACGACGGCCGCTTCGTAGTCGCGGAGATCGGCATCGGTGACGAGGTCGTTCGGGTGCCAGCTCATGCGCTGATTTCCTCCCGCTGTGCGACGGGCCGCAGATCATCCGGGTCGGTGACGAAGACGACGGGCGTCATCCCCTTCGCCATCTGCTCGACCTTGAACGCCATCAGGCGGGTGTATTCGGCGCCGTCTCTGACCCAGAGCCGTTCAGGCCGCGCCTGGTGGCCGTTCATACCGCCCTGCTTGCCGGCCATTGCGATCTCTTGTTCCCAGCCGATGCCGAGATGCCGCAGGGCGCCTTCGTACCAGGGGCGTGCGAGCTTGTGGTACTTGTGGCCCGGATCGTCGAAGTGCTGGACGAACATCTGGATCGCGTGCGCGTAGCCTTCCTGGGCCCGTGTGGTCATCTGCCCGCCGTGCCGGGCGCGATGATGGTCGGACTGAATCACCGCCTCACGGATCTGAAGCACCTTCGAGAGCACGCGCTCCCCGAAGACCTTCCCATCACGAATCAACAGTGGCAGGTTGCGCTCGACGCGCTTGCTTTCCCGGCCCTCTTCGGTCAGGTACCCGGTGTGCGCGATCTTCACGTCACCGACTTGGAGTGTCGGATGGATGTCGCCGTTGGCATCGCCGTCCTGCGGCTGCTCGTGAATGCAGCCGTAGAACTGAATCCGCCCGGTGTTCCGGAACACCCGAACCGGGATGTCGGCGGTCGGCGCCGCATCGAGGTAGAGGTGCGTCTGGGGAATCACGAAGCCGTTAAACACGGCGCCCTCGAGGTACCGGCGCAGCCAGTACGCCTGGATCAACTGTTCGTCGGCGTCGATCCACAGGAACCAATCGCCGGTCGACTGGGCCAGCACGGTGTTGCGCGCGCCGGCGAATCCGTCGGGATGGTCCGCGACGTCCGGCAGGTCCATGACCGTGGCGCCGTAACTCTTCGCGATCTTCTGGCTGTCGTCGGTCGAGCCCGTGTCCCCCACAATCAGTTCATCGACGATCTTGTTAATGCTCCAGAGGCACCGCCCGAGGTCGTTTTCGGCGTCCTTGACGATCATCCCGACCGTGAGCTTCTGATACGGCCGCGTCTTGCGGATGCGGGCCTCGAGCGGACGGAATCCACACGCGCGCCCGGCTTCCTTCGTGTAGCGGATCAGCCAGTTGCCGAGGGGCGACCCGCGTTCGGTCACGCCTCCCGCGAGGTAGTCGGCCCAGAAGTGCGCCTTCGGCCCCCACACGGCGCGGAGATCGTCATGGTGGAACCGGTGCACATGACCCCGGCGCAAGGGGACCGCGTGCGGGCCTTTCGGGTAGAGCTCGGCGCAGGCGCCGTGCGGACAGGTGTAGACGACCTGTGCGCCGTCGACGAGCACCTCTTCCAGTCCGTCAATCAGGGCGCGGTAGTTACCGACGTGTTCGACGAACTCGCCGACGAAGAGGCCGTCGAAGTCGCGCATCTGCCCAGCGGCCCAGGCCAGCCAATCGGCGTGTAACGTCTGCACGTCGAAGTCGTACACCGTGCACTGTTCGAACGTGCAACGGTCGCCCACGCCAGCCCGTTCGGCTCCGTCCTTGGCATGCTCGATATTCTTGGCCGAATAGTCCAGCCCGTGTACGTGGATGTGCGGGTGGGCCCGCGCCAACGAAATCGCAAACGAGCCATTGCCGCAGGCGACGTCGAGCACCTTCGTGGACTTCTCGAAGATCGGCACGACGAGCTTAAACCGCCCCGACATCTCCGCCTCGACGAGCGGATCCTGAATCGCCGCTTCCCCATACTGCTCAGCGGTGTGATCCTTGCCGGCGATGACGTGGCGGCAGAAGTCGTTCGCCTTGCCAGCCTCGTCGCTCGCAGGCGTCTTCTCCTGCAGAATCTCGGTCGCCACCATCTTGGCCGCGACGTGATCGTCCTCGTGGAGCAGCTGCCGCATCACGCGGACCTTGTTCGCCTCGTAGCGTTCCGTGAACCACGCCTCAACCTGGGTCTCCCACTGTTCGGCGAGCACGGCGTAGGTGTGATGCGCTGCGACGAACTTCCGGCCCTCCGTCTGGCTCTTGCGGTAGTCAAAGGAGTGCTTTGCGCACTGCTCGAGCTGGTCGATGACCGCCGCGATGCTGGCCTGCTGATACTCCGGCGCGCGATGGTCGCCCTTGATCAACACGCCACCTGGCACGGTTTCCGGCAGGGCGCCACGGTACGACCCGACGAACGGCGTGCCGCAGGCTTGCGCCTCGATGGCCGCGATGCAGCTCGTCTCCGCAAACGACGACACGCCCGGGTACCACATCACCGCCGCCTCGGCGATTTCCTGATAGAGCTGGAACTTATTCAGCTCGCCAAGGTAGGTGATGCCACCCACGGCCTCGTTAACCGCCTTCAGCTTCGCGTCCCACTGCTGGCACACGTCGGTCCAGCTCCCCGGCCCCTGGTCGTACATGGACGAGTAGCGGCAGACACGCACCGTCGCCTGTGGATGCTGTTTCTTGAGCTCGGGCCACATGGCGAGCAACGGCCCCAGCCCGCGTTCCGGCCGGCTGATGTGGATGATCCTGTTCGGATCTTTCGCCGCCGACGTTGGTACATGAGCGGGGTCGAAGCCGTTCCGCGTCACCCACCCGATGCCCTTCAGTTCGGGCTGGAGCTGTTCCCACTGCGACCGGTGATAGTCCGAGACGTAGCACAGATGGTCGTAGGCCCACGCGACCGACATGACGCCGGACTGCATCTGGCCCGGTACGAGCAGATCCTGATTCCACAGCAGACGCATCCGCGCGTACACGGTGTGCGGGCTGTAGGCCGCGAACATGCGCAAGGGGCAGACGACGTCCCACTCGATGAACTGATTCATCGTGGCGAACTCGTCGTAGCCGTGCCACTCAACGCCCGCGGTATCCGTGCCGTGCGCGTCCTCGGCGAGCTGCGTGGTGAAGATGTGCACATCGTGCCCACGTCCCGACAAGGCCCGCGCGAGCCCGAGACAGGCCGATTCAGACCCGCCCAGTGAGGTGTCGCCAGCGATGACCGCCTTCGTGAACGGCACCGAGTCCACAATGAACGCCCAGGACAGCCTCACCACGGGAGTGGCCTCTGCCACACCAGGCGGCCGTTGCCGTGCGGCGCGTCGTGCGCGATGTGGATCAGCTCGGGGACCATCGAGTCAATCGCGATCCGGCCTTCGCCAATCCCCTTCTGCGGGGGGAAATCGTCGATGAGGAGATAGCCGCCAGGCCGTAGGTACGGGAGATACCGCTCGAGGTCGCCCTTCGCATGGGCGGCATCGTGGTCCCCGTCGATGTACAGGAGGTCGACGCTGTCGTGATGGAGGGGGATCTCCGCCTTCAACGAGTCGCCATGCACCACGGTCCACGCCACCCCGTATTGCGAGGCGAGCTCGCGATAGACGGGCAAGGGCCGTGACGGGTCGATGTCGACCGACACCAGGTGGCCGCCGCCGCGCTGCGCCATGTTGTGGATGAACGTGCAGCCCGAGACCGCCGTCGGTCCGACGCCAATCTCCAGAATCGTTTTCGCGGCGATGCACTCGGCGAAGAGCCAGAGCACCTGGGCGTAGCGCCGATTCGTCTCAGGGGCGTACGCGCCGGCATGCTGGCCGCAGTAGGTGGCGAGGTAGTTGAGACACGCGGACCACGGATCGTAGGCGGCCGAGGTCATACCTGCACCGCCTCCGCGCGCTTCCGCGTCGCCTTGGCCTGGAGCTGCTCGAGCTGCGCCTTCAGCGTGGCGTTCTCCGCCAGCAAGGTCTCGCGCTCGTCGAGTTGCGGCTGCACTTCGTCCCGAAAGACGCGCTGGCAGCGGCGTAGAAAATTGTCTTGAAAGGTGTGCGCCCGACAGAACTCCGCAATCAGCTCGTGGCCCATGTGTCTCCTCAGAGACGAACCCGAGGGGCTAGACCCGCAGGCCCAGCCCCTCGTCAGGTGGGTCTTACGCCGGTGAGTTGGTGCGCAGACGCGCCATCGCCGACGGGTGGAACACTTCGCAGACGTAATCGCCGACGACCATACCCTTCCGGTTGTCGCCGCTCTTCCCCATCTCGACGTAGTTGAAGTTGCGGCTCTGCAGCGGGAGGACGCGGATGCGCTCCCGCGGCACGATCAGGGCTTCACGGGCGGCCAGCGCGCGGCTCAGGAACACCGTGCACTGCCCGAACGGACCCGTGTAGTTCCGGATCACGCGCTTGAAGAGCTCGGACACGTTGCTGTCCTGCACCTTCGTGTCGTTCAGGTTCGAGATGTCGCGGAAGTACTGCGCGCCCGCGATGATCCCCCATGTCTCGGTCGTCGCCGCGCCGGCGTTGAAGGCGTTCATCATCGCGTCCCCGATGTAGGTGTGGGGATTCGCGGTGAAGCTGTTGTCCTGGACCGAGGAGTTGATCGCGGTCAACTGCGGCCGGATCCCCTGCATGGTGCGGGTGACGGTCGCCGTGCCCAGCGAGTTCGTGCCGTTCCAGTTGGACGTCAGGACGTCCGCCTCGAGGATGGCCGGCAGTTCCCGCAGGATCTTCGCGCGGGCGTTCTCGTAGGAGTCGAGGCCGTAGAGGTTCACGCCCTCCGCGGTCCCGGTCGCCCCGATTTCGATCTTGTAGTACCCGCACGTGTTCGCGCGCCGGTTGCCCAGCCGCGCCGTGTGCAGCCCCGCGTGCTCGTCGCCTTCCGGCGCGGTCGGGTTGCGGACCACAATGGTCGAGCCCACGGCCAGCGAGCCGATGCCCTGCCCGTCGTAGTTGCGCGAGAACAGGATCGAGTTGCCGC
>Ga0137452_1000071_pt1 | contig 39028 bp, 66 predicted proteins | sample EasRivERMGT513_2_FD_102312 | JGI IMG/M metagenome (GOLD analysis project Ga0137452, IMG submission 102312) | Soil microbial communities from meander-bound floodplain in the East River, Colorado, USA - East River MetaG ERMGT513_2 | ecosystem: Environmental > Terrestrial > Soil > Floodplain ...
TAAACGGAACATTGCCGTGGAGATCCCCGGCTCGGTGGTCGCGTTGATGGTCCACTTCCCGGGCGTGGTGTGGTGGCGAGAGATCGACGACATGCCGTTTGAGACGTGGGACCAGTGCTACGGCGTGATCCAGGCACGAGTGGCGGCGCAGCGTCAGCAGCAACAGAAGCGGGGGGTGACCCGCCGTGGCTAACGTCCGCGACCTTGTCGTCAACATCCTGCTGCGTAAGAAAGGCGACGGCGCCCGGCAGGCTGCGGCGGATCTGGACCGGACGAAGAAAAGCGCCGACGCTGCCGGGGCCAGCTTTCAGGACTTCGCCGACGACAACGACCGGCTGTCCCGCTCGATCCAGACCACCCGTGACCGGATCCGGGAACTGCACCGCGACATTGCCCGCAGTGGTGGCGAAGACACGCACTTCTTCGGCGATCTGCGCAAGGAAGAGTCGCAGCTACGCCGGCTGATGAAGACCGCCCGGGCGTTGACACCCGGCGGCGGACGACGGGGCGCGGACCTTGACCTGAACCTGCCGAAGGTCGACTTCTCGCAGATGGTTGGGGAGTCCCGCGGAATCCTGATCGCCGGCTTGGTCGGAACGCTCGCGGTGTTGTCCCCGATCATCGGCGCCATGATCGCCGGCGCGGTCACCGGCGTGGTGGGCATGGGCGGCATCGCCGGCGGCGTGGCCGCCGCGGCGAAAGACCCAGGCGTGCGCAGGGCCGCATCAGAACTGGTCAGCTCCCTGTCGGCCGAGTGGGACCAGTTGGGGGCATCCTTCGCCGGCCCGACCGAGGAAGCCGTCCGCATTCTCGACCAGGGCCTGCGGGACATGAACTGGTCCGACGCGTTCAAAGAGACGCTGCCCTACGTCGACGACCTGGCCAAGGGCTTCGCCGCACTGGGCCGCAACTTCATGCCTGGCTTTACCGCCGCGCTGCGTAACTCGGGCCCGTTCATCGAGGTGATGAGCGAGGAACTCGGCGAGCTCGGTTCGGCCTTGGGCGACATGTTCAAGGACATGTCCGAATCCCAAGGCGCAATCATGGGCCTTCGGGCGTTCTTCAACCTACTCGAAGGCACCGTCACATCCTTAGGTACGGCCATGGAGGGCCTGTCCGAGGCGTTCCTGTGGTTATCCGAGCGGGCGTCGGAGTTCTGGGGCGAGACGTCGCGGGCCGTCGACATGACAATCCTGTCGCTGACGGGGCTCGACGAAAGCCTGGCGGACGTATCCCAGTGGCACCGCAACTTCATCGACGACGCCGACCGGGGCGGCCAGTCTGCGGTGTATTTCGCATCTGGCCTGTCCCAAGCCGAACGTGAGGCCAACGCGCTCAGGGTCACGATGATGTCGTTGTCCGGCGCTTTCAACGACTGGTTCGGCATCGCCATGAACGCCGATCAGGCCACCCTGCGGGCCGCAACCGCCTACCGGGAGCTGGCCAAGACCCTGTCGGAGAACGGCAAGCAGTGGGACATCAACACCGAGAAAGGCCAGAACAACCGGCAGGCACTGCTGGCCGCGGTGGACGCGCTCGAACGTGAACGTACGGCGAGGATCGAAGAGGGCGGCGGGACAGCCGAGGCGGTTGCCTCGGCCAACGCCTGGTACGAGACCCAGCTGAAGTGGATTGAGGCGCTGGCCAAGCAGTCCGGCATCACCAAGGCCGCGCTCAAGGATCTGGTCGGCGATTACCACATCCGAGTCTTCATCGACTCCCTGTACAACCCGGTCGGGACGGTCGCCACCGGCGTCGAGGGCGCGATCGCGGCGATGATCGAGTCCATCCACGGCGCACTGCCGCAGATGGTGGGCCCGGCGCAGGGTTTTTCATCCGGCGGTACGACACCGGCATTCGCTCCGTTCTACGCCCACCCCGGCGAGGTCATGTTCGACAGCCAGGAGCATTACGTGGCCACCGCGGCGCAGGTAGGGGCCATGCAAGGCGGCGGCCAGAGTGGTTACGGCGGCGGGTTCCGCGTGGTGATCGACGTGACCGGCGCCGACGAAGATTTGAAGCGCTTGGTTCGGAAATGGGTGCGCATCGACGGCGGCGGCAACGTCCAAACGGCGTTCGGTCGGGATTGAGCCCCGCGCCCGACGGTACGTGCCTGGCCGACGAAGTCAACGCGTGGTCCATGGTCGGCCGCGGGGCTCGAAGACCAGTCTAGCTGGCTGACCAGACGCAGGTGGCCGAGCCGCCGTCGGCCGCAGTCTCGGGCCGACTAGCCGGCGAACCGTTCACCACGATCTGGCAGCTCACCCGCGCGCCTGCATCGGCGCGCACGGTTAGAACAACCGTCGCCGGATGGGTGACCTGAGCGGTTCCGACGGATGAGACCTGCTCGGCGTGGCCGTTTCTGGCCACGCCGGCATAAGTCGCCCGGCCATCACCTGTGACTACGAACTGCACCGAGCTGACTACCGGCGGTGGTGCCGGTACCGGTGGCGTCGTTCTGGGCCGAGCGGCGAGTAGCGCGAGCGAGGCCAACGTAACCACCGCCAGCGAGTAGATGAGCCACCGGGACTGCCGTGGATGCACCTGCGGGGTGCCCTCGCTCGCTTGATCCATGTCGATGACGGCCATGAGCCCAGTGTGTCACTCGCGTCAACCCCCGCACTCCCCCAAACGTCCAGAGAGGATGGCGGATCTTGACTGCCTATATCTCCTACAATGCCGCGTCACCGACCACGGCCGCGATCGTCAAGGTCACGACGGGCACTGCGATAAAGACGATGCTCCAATTGTCCACGCCGGCCGATATGCAGATCGAGGTGGTCGAATGGGGGTTCAGTCTCGATGCCGCCTCGGCCGCGGTGGCTGTCGTTGAGTTGTTGCAGACCGACGTAGCCGCTACCGTCACCGCACACGTCGCGGCCGGCGTGCCGTGTCTCACCGACCCGAACGCGCCAGCGCCACGGCTAACCCTTGGCGTAGCCAACACCGGGTACACGTCGACAGTGGAAGGCACCACCACGGCGGCCAGGATGTTCGACGCGGTCGAGATCCCGATAGCCGCAGGCCTGACGGATCTGCGCTACGTCAGACAGTGGATGCCCGACGTACGACCGAGGGTGGCGGTCAGCAAGTTCCTACGCGTGCGGTGCACATTCACCTCAGCGACGAACATGCTCTGCTGGGTGATCTTTAAGCAGCTGTGATGACAGCTGCGCTGTGGACGGCATGGGATAGGGGCTACAGGTCTCCCGCGCCCGGCCCGGCCAGTCCGGCGGCAGTCACCTTCCCGGACACCGATCTCGTTTTCCGCGTGCAGATCGCACCGGGTGCTGACCTGTCGGCGGATCCGGGAACTTGGCCGTGGGCGGACGTCACCGAGTTTGTCCGCTACACACCCGGCATCGTCTTCACTGCTGGTCGGCGCGACGAAACGAGCCGGGTAACCACCGCCAGTTGTCGGCTGACGTTCGACAACATCGACGGCCGGTTCACCCGCCGCTATCCGACCGGCCCGTACTTTGGCCTGCTCACGCTGAACACACCGATCTGGATACAGGTCGATCCCGGCGATGGCTATTACACCGTGCTCGAGGCATACGTGGTGGAATGGCCCACAAGCTGGCCGGACAAGTCTGAGGCCGACTGCATCGTCCCCGTCGTTTGTGCCGGTATATTACGGCGACTTAGCCAAGGCTCGCGCCGGCTGTCAGCGGTGCGACGGACCACGCTGGCTGAGATCGCAGCGGGTACCGGGCCCGACTACTATGCACCGCTTGAGGACAGCACCCGGACGACGGCGGACATCTACACCGCTGTCGGCCAGACGCCTTCCGTCCGTTTTCCGCTGCTGTACTTTCCCGGTTCGCTTTCGTCGGCGCCCGCGTCATTGCCCTACGCCGACTTCGACTTAACGCCGGTCAGTGGAGAATCGACGCCAGGTCGGAGCAGGATCGGCGCGCCGGTCAGCGCCACCGGCGCGGGTACGTATCTCAAGGTGGCGTTTCTGTTCCGGGGCACGATGGCCGGCACTCCGCTACCCACGATGGCCGTCTTCAGCATCACGAGGGCCTCGGGTACCAGCATCTCCATTAACATGTACGCCGGCTGGACGAGCGATGCGTTCGGCTCCACCGGGGTAGCCGCGACCGGCCTCGGGCTGGTCCTTGACACCTTCGCCTACTCGACGACGCTCAACCCGTTCGATGGCAAAGACCACTGGATCGAGCTATTGGTCACGCAGAACGGCGGCAACATCGAGGGCGAGTTGTGGTACGACGGATTCCAAGCCGTCACAGATTCTGCGGCGGGAACCTTGAGTACCCCCACGGAGTGGATTTTCAGGCCAGGGGCCGGATCGCTGGACGCGCTTACTGTCGACAACACCGGCGCCCATGCCGGTATCGGCCACCCCATGATCTACGCCAGCGACGTCGCTCCGAATCAGTCGAACTGCGGAATCGGGTTCGACGGCGAGCAAGCACACGTGCGCCTCGCACGTGTCTGCGCGGAGGAGAACGTCCGGTTTGAGACCAATGCGACCGTGACTGTGGCGATGGGCCCGCAGACGGTCGGGACGCTCGTCGACGTGTTGCGGCAGGGCGAGGCCGCCGGTCAAGGCGTGCTGTATGAGAAGCGGTTCGGTTTGGCGTACCAGTCGTTAGATGAGCGCCTGAACGCGCCGTCAGGCCTCACGGTCGACATGGCCGCCGGTGAAGTAGCGCAGCCGCCGGCCCCGACGGATGACGATCAGCGACTCCGCAATCTTTGGACGGTGTCTCGCACCAGCGGGTCCGAGGCCACTGTCGAGCAGGAGACCGGCTCGTTGGGCACCGGCTCGGGTGGGCCGGGTACCTACGACGATTCGGCGACCGTCAACGTCTTCGCGGACGGCCAACTACCCGATCAGGCGGGTTGGCGTACTTGGCTCGGCGTCGTCGACGAAGACCGCTGGCCCCGCATCGACATCAACTTCGCCCGCTCTCCAGACCTGATTCCCGCCTGGATGGCACTGGGGTACGGCGCTCGGATCACGCTGGCAAATCCGCCGAGCCCACCGATGCCGCCGGCTGATGTGGACGCCGTCATCGAGGGATGCGAAACCCACCTCAACCCGCGCGAGTGGCGCGTCGGCCTCAACACGAGCCCCCACACGCCGTACCGGGTTGGTGTGCTGGCCAACACGTCCGGCGACACGAGCGAGCTGCTGGGCTGGCTGGACTGGGACAGCTGCACTCTGAACACTGCGGTGGATGAGACCGAGACGACGTGGCTGGTCGACGCTGACCCGGTCGACACCACCGATAGCGACGACTACCCGCGTGATGTCGTGATCGGCGGTGAGGTCGTGACCGTGACCGCATGCTCGGGAGCCAGCGCACCACAGACGTGGACAGTGACCCGTTCGGTGAACGACGTCGTGAAGTCGCACGCAGCCGGCGCCGTCATAGAGCTGCGTTACCCGATCATCTTGAGCCTGTGAGGTACCTATGGCGTTGACCACCCTGCCGTCGGCCGGGGCAAAGCTGCGCAGCTCGGTCCTGTCGTCGCTGATAACGGAGCTACGGCCGCTGAAGATCGTGAAGTCCGCGGACGAGTCCATCACCGCGTCGACCGCATATCAAGATGACGATGAATTGGTTTTGGCGGTGGAAGCCAACCGGACCTACTTCGGTCGGCTACAGATCGTGTTCGCGTCGCCGGCCGCAGCGGACTTCAAAGTGTCTGCCACGGCGCCGTCGGGCGCCACGCTCAACGACTGGATGTACATATATCAAGGCGTGGTGGACACGGCTGGACCGACCACCGGCGTGACCGCCATCCCCGGTAACGGCGCCGGATCAAAAGACGGGTTCAGCTGGGCGGGCGTACTGGTGGTCTCCAGCACGGCCGGGAACGTCCAGTGGCGGTGGGCGCAGGTCGTGTCCGACGCCGGAGCCACCACCGTCTACGCCAAGTCCTTTTTCGAGCTTCGCATGATCGAGTAATGGGAGAGTGTCTTGACCGTCAACCACCGCGCACGGCGATACCTGGCCGCTGTTCTGGCCGGCCTACTGGCCGCGACCCTGCTCTATTCTGCTCCGGCCGCAGCTAGCCGGTCCACCGAGTGGTCCAGCCGGGCTGAGGCCGCGATCGCCGACTTCGCCGCGATCGACGCCGCCAACCCGGTCAACAACGTCAACGCCTACGCCTACATGGCCGCGGCGATCGCTCGGCTGCACGGCTGGTCCGACCCGCGGGTGGCCGACTACCTCAACGACGTGTATGCGCTGGTCAACCCTGACGGCGGGTACGGGCTGAATTTCGCCTACGACGCGCTGGCCAACGGCACCACCAATCCGGCCGACACGTCGTATCTGATCACGGTCGCTGACCACGTGGGCCAGCCGCTCATCGAGGGCTACAAGGCCGGCGTTGTCCCCTACGCCAAGGTGAAGTCTCTTGTCGACCTGGTCATGGCCTGGCCGCAAATAAACTACAACACCGCGTACGGCAAGTGCCTGGCCTACTCTCGTCACGCCAACGACAACGTGGTCTATGGGTGTGTGCACAACGCCGACGTCGCAGCGGCACGGTTCCTTTACGACGCCAGCAACGCCGGCGTGGGCGCGACTGGCTTGAACAAGCTTGTTGTCGATATCACCCGTCGGGAAACGTTCGCCTACATCCCAGGTCCGATCACGGTGTACGGGGTCAGCTACACCGCCTGGTGGCGGTTCATGGATACGACGTCGATGTCGGACACCGACCACAACTCTTACATCGCCTACGCCCTGTATCCGCTGGTCGTACCGATCACGGCCGAGGTCGCAGTGAACCACATGAACAACGCGCTGGCCGACAACAGCATGGCCCCGGTCGCGCACCTGCGCCTGACCGGACTGCCGGCCCGGCCGGGCGCGATGCACCCAACCGAACCGACCACATGGTGGTGTGTGCTCGGCGACCAGTGGCTGCCCGAGTTGGACGCCTACACGGCCGCCGCGGTGACCGCAGGGGACGGGCGCCGGCTCGCGCAGGTCGCCTACTACGCCGCCGCTAACTCGCTGGCTTGCTGACGTCGGTAGGTCGCGTCGCGTCGCAAATACGAAGCCTTTGCGCTGGCGTTGTTAGGTGGGCGTCTACGCCGGGTTCCCTGGTGGCGCGGCGTCGCAAATACGAAGCCTTTGCGCTGGCGTTGTTAGATGATGGCGCACAGCCCGTCGTAGGCCATGCAGTCGTCGCAAATACGACAGCCTTTGCGCTGGCGTTTTCAGCTTGCCCGTTCGATGTATGCGGTAGTGGCGTCACGTGTCGCGAATATGAAGCCTTCGCGCTGGCGTTTTCAGGTGGTGCCGCGTGAACCCGTTCGAGCGCGACGATCCGGTCGCGAATATGAAGCCTTCGCGCTGGCGTTTTCAGTTCGCGCCGAGCGGTGGAAGCTCGATGGTTATCACCGGTCGCGAATATGAAGCCTTCGCGCTGGCGTTTTCAGCAGCGTTGGCGGCCGGGGGAATACCGGCGGCCTAAGCGTCGCGAATATGAAGCCTTCGCGCTGGCGTTTTCAGTCGGACTGGAATGGCCGGAAGGCGCGCCACCGTAGCCGTGTCGCGAATATGAAGCCTTCGCGCTGGCGTTTTCAGGGCTCGCCATTTTCGGTGCCGGTGACCAGCAGAAACGTAGATCACCGCGAGCGGTCCCTTAACGGTCATGCTGCTTGCCGGTTTTTGCCTTGACCCGTTCGCTTGCCCGGCGCGTTTGTCCTGCTCCTGGGCTTGCGAGCGGTCGAGCCTAGGTCAGACTCTACCTCACCGCTCGCGAGCCCGGTCAGGACTTGCTCGCCGCCCGTTACTTCGTCGAGGCAGTCGACCCCCGCGGCGTCGATCAGTTCGATCGCGAGCATGTGGCGACGTCGTGTATCGCCGATGCCGGCCGTCTGCTCGTCGAGCAGCTTGATTCGCTGCTCGTGCTGCGGGCGGGTTGCCTTGCCCCAGGTCACCTCGATTCCGCCGCCGAGGGAGAACCGCACCTCCAGCAACTTCTTACGCATGTCGGCCGACTTACGCGCCCACCGTTCCGAGGTCCCGATCGTCGCCTTTTCAATGCGCCGATCGTGGTCGCGGGCGATGCCGCGTGCTTCTTGTCGTACCGCCGGCCGGACGTAGGGGCCGAACCCGGCCGGCAGGTTGGCCACGATCTCATCAGTGGCGGCGTCCGCAGACGCGCCGGAGTCGATCAGCGCCGACAGTTGGTGCCGGATGGATTCCTCCGGCACATCGGCCGTCACGTCCGCCCCACAGTTCGGGCAGGTGCTTGCCATAATCCGTCATCTCCGTTCTTCTAGCATCGTTTTGGTTATGGGCGAACGATCACTCCGGCGGCACCCGTACGTCAATGACTTTCACCCCACGCCTACGGGCTGCTACCTCAATCGCTGCCCGTAGGTCGCCCGGTGCGGCGAACTGGACCTGTCGCCTACCGGCCCGGGCCACGTACTCGTCTTCTTCGTTGACGTCGGGAACCTGTCGCAGCTCGGCCACCGGCGGATAGTCCAGCAGGATCTCGCTGGCCTGCCCACAGATCCAGGCCGCGACCGACCGGTAAGCGTCTCGTCGGCGTGCGATGACCTGGTCCCGTTCGTGGGACTCGTACTCCCACAGGTGCCGGTCCCGCAGTCGCCACGCCTCCAGCATCGCGGCCATCGGATGCTCGACCGGCCACGCGCGCGCGAGCGTGACGAACCGTCTCGGTGCTCGCCACCGGGCCACGACGGGACTGCGGAGCAAGTCCTCGTCATCCGGCCACAGCCGGACCTCGACCCCCTCGTCGAGAGCCGTGATGACCTGTTCCCGTAGCCCGTCGAGCAAGTCGTCTCGGTGGCCGCGGATCGAGTCGTCGCGCGCCAGTAGTAGGCGCCAGATGGCCGGCGCGAACACGTCCACATCGGTTGCGCTGGCCGGAATCGCGACGAGGTGTTTGACGAGCCATGGCGGCGGCGGACCCAGTCCGAATGGTGCCCCGAGTCGCGCAACATGGACGGCCCCGTCGCCGGCAGCGGCCCAGCCGAACGTCACTGACACGGGCACCCCGCCCAGCGCTGGCGTCGGCTCGGGTAACCGCACCGTGATCGCGATAGACAGCCGGTAGCACCCAGCGATCCGGCGGCGGGTAATTTGCACCCCCGCGACGTCCCCGTCGGTGGGCAACGGCCGGTGCAGCACAATCGGCAGGCAGATCGCCTCGGCACCCTTCTCTATCCGTAGATGGACTGTGGCGTGATCGTCCCGTACCGTCCCGCCGCTGGACGGCTGGCCCGGCCACTCACCGCGGCTTCGGCCCGGCTCGATCCGGAAGACGTTGCGCCAAGGGCTCGTGGCAGAGGCAAGCACGCCGGGTGTGCGGGCCGGCTTGCCCGCCTGCCACATGACCTGCGTGGTGATCGTGCCGGTTCCTTTCCACGGGCGGGTCCGGCGTCGTGCCGGCCGACCCTGCTTCCACGCCAACGCGACCAGCTTCGCGGCCGTGTCGTGGTTCTGCACCACGTCGTTTGCGGTGGCCCAGAACAAGCCCGCGACCACGTACTCGGCACGAGTCGAAGTGATCGCGGCGTACCGGGCCGCCTTGGCGTCGGCGAGTAACGGGCCCGCGGCTTCCTTGTCTATGGCCTTGGCGACCTTGACGGTGAGCTTCGCCTCGCGCCGCGCGGCCCGAGCCTCGGCCAGTGCCTGCTTGGCTCCCGCCCTGGGAATGGTGGACCGGTCGATTTTCCGCTGAGCGAGCATCAGCGCGGCTGCCCGCTCGACCGCGGCTGTTGCGTCCGCGAGTGCTAACTCTGCGACGGAGACAGCCGATTGGCTGGACCAGATGCCGTCGATCAGCTCGCGGTAGCGGTACTCGACGGCGACGAGTTCATTGCGTAAGTCGTGGGCGAGACGCAGCTGGACCATGCCGGACTCCGGCAGATCGGCCCACGACGGGCAGCCGTACCGGTACACGACTACTTGGCCGGCCTCGCGGGAGGCGCGTTTCATGCTGCGCGACCGCTGCGGCGTGTGGTCGTGATGTGTCGAGCTGGGTTAGCATGAGTCATGCGGATCTCCTGACTGCATTCAGGATCGAGAAGCTGATGGGACGGCCTAGCAGCTTCACGGCACACCTGCCGTCCCGATCCGGAGCGTAGCCCTTCTTCTCGGCGTCGTGGTCAAACACGTTGCGTTGCACCCTATTGCTGTCCGTCCGGTTAGGACCGTCCATTCCGTCGCCTGGTGTAGCACCATGTCGCCTGGCGTCGCTGGGTGTCCACGAACGGCCGCGCCGCGCCGTAGCCAACACGCCGAGTCGGTAACGCAAAACGAACCGATCCACTACAGGCAGGGGAGAGGTCGACAATGCCCACCTACGTCGAGCTCCAGACCGAGTCGTATTGGGCGCGGGAGTTCGAGCCGCCAAACCTGGCGAAGCTCAACACGGACCTGCGTGCCCACTTCGGCGTCGGCCGGGACCGCATCGGGTCCAAAGGCGACAACAATCATCTGCGTGGATACCACCGCTCCCGCGAGTGGATTCTGCGGTCCCGGTTCAGTCTCTACAAGGCCGCCGACTACAGCGTTCAGCACGCCTTGGACAAGGTGGGCGACGCGCGGTGGCTAGCTGCGATCGACTTTCAAACCGCCGGTGGCGTAGCCGAGCTGATTCAGGTTTGCAAGCGTCTTGACGCTGCGGTGCGCGCCGGTCGGGTTCCGCAGTTGCGGGAGTGGTACGGCAACATCGACGGCGACAAGGTCGTGGACGGGTGGGATGCGGTGACGAAACGGGCCGCCACGTCCGACTCCAGTCATCTGTGGCACCTGCACATGTCGTTCTTCCGTGGCCGCGTGAACGACGACCACACCACCCTGTACGAGGTTCTGATTGGAGATGACATGCCCACTGCGAGAGAAGTAGCCGTTGAGCTGCTCACCACCACGCTCGGCCGATCAACGACGACCGTCGGTGTCGCTTTGCAGGAGACCTACGGCCGGACCGCGGCCATCCCCACGCTGACCGCCGAGGTGGCCGCGTTGCGGGCCGCGGTCGAGTCCATCAGCGGCGGTAACGCGGACGTGGCCGCGATCCTGGCCGGCGTCGACGAGCGCTTGGCCGCGTACAAGGCCGAAATCGCGGCCGTGGTGGACACCGAACTGGATGAGCAGTCGCGCGCCGGCGCCGACGTAGACGGCTGAGCAGTGGACACAGCGCAGGTCATCGCGATCCTGGCCGGGTTGACCGCGTTCGCCGGTGCGTTGCTGCCGTTGTGGCGTGAGCTGCAACGGACCCGTAAGGCGGTGGACGCGGTCGCGGTCGCAGCCGCCACAGCGGCACGGCGGTCTGCTGTGGCGATCGGTGAAGTTCACGCGATTGTGAACCAGCAGCGCACCGACATGCAGCGCTACCAAGCATCTTTGATCGCCGCACTGCAAGCCAGCGGCGTTGACGTCCCACCCGATGAATCGCTGATCTGAAAAGGTGGACCTACTGCTGTGGCTACCGCAGGCTGGGGTGATCGGCGGATGCATCGTGCTGGTACGGATGGTGGTGGTGGTGCTGTTGCGGCAACTCAACGACTACCGGGAAGCGTACGAGGCCGAACGCAAACGCAACGACGTCCTGGCTACGCAGATCATGCAGATCGTGGCCGCGGCCCGGTTGCCTACACCTTGCCCGCCGGCCGCCTCATCGTGATGTCGGTACGGCTGGTACTGCAACGGTGGTGGCGGGGTCTGATGCGGGCCGACGCCCGCGAAGCCGCACGGCGGGCCCGTAACGGCGCCGCAGTCCGGCTCGCCCGGGCCCGCGCCCAGCAGCGCCAGGTCGACCACCTCGCCACCTACATCGACAACATGATCGGACGTGGCCGGTGAGGTTGGATGAGCTGCTGTTCACCCTTGCCGGCGCGGCTGCGGCAGCGAGCTTCCTGATCGACTACCTGCGTGGCGCCACCACCGACGCGATTGTGGCGTCCGCGGTTGGGATCGCCGCACTCGTCGCTTTGGCTGTCGTGGACGTGGTGGTCGGTTTCGCGCCGTGGGTGATGCACGACGCGATGGGCCTGCTCGCCGCGATCATGTTCCCGGTCTGGCAGCACCGGATGCGTAAGCTCCGCGCCGCGCAAGACCTCACCGCTGGTCCGGCACCGGACCCACATGACCCGGCGGAAACGCCACCGCACGACAACCGCTGATCCGGCACCGAACCACCTGGTGACCGCCGTCCTGCGCGGCCGGACACAAACACCCCACCCAGGACAGGTTGATCCGGCCCGGCCCGAGCGGGTGGCCGTTGGTGCACCGGTCCGGAATCCACGCGAACAGCTCCACGACGAAAGGATAACCATGACGCCGAGCGTCGGCCGCATCGTCCACTACGCATTTTCGGTACGCTAGAGCGCGTGGATGAGCGATGGTTACCTGTTATCGGATATGAGGGTCTATACGAAGTGTCCGATGCCGGGCGGATACGAAGCCAGCCGCGACGAGGCACACGCGGCGGCGTTCTTCGACCTGACGCGCACCCCTTTGGCTACCCAAGCGTGAAACTCTCCAAGGCCGGACGAAAGCGTCACCTAACGGTACACGGCCTGGTTGCCAGTGCATTCCGAGGACCGCGGCCAGACGGCTACGGATGCCGTCATCTGAACGGTGACCCATCTGACAATCGACTAGAGAATCTTGACTGGGGCACGCCGGCCGAGAACAGCCAAGATATGGTCGCGCATGGACGTTCGAGCGCTCGCATCACCCATTGTCCGCAAGGTCACGAATACAACGCCGCGAATACACAGTGGTATCAGGGTCGGCGCTACTGTCGACCCTGCAACCGCGTTCGTACCCGCGAAGGCCAGCGGAGACGGCGCGCTGAGCAGAAGGCGAAGAGGATCACATGACTCACTCGAAGCCCAGCGTGGGACGCATCGTCCATTATCGCTCATACGGCAGCCCCGGCGGCGAGTACGGCCAGCACTGCCGAGCCGCGATCGTCACAGAAGTATCAGCCGACGACGATTCGAAGTTGGTCGGCCTTGCGGTGATCAATCCGACCGGGCTGTTCTTCCATTCGTTGGCGGATGGCGGCTGCTCCTACCACGACGGTGGCGAGACTGCCGGAGCGGCAGACTGCCAGGAACGGGACGCGCACGGCAAGCCCTTCCGCTACTGCTCGTGCGGCTGGGCCGAGGCGTCGTACCCAGGTGGCACGTGGCACTGGGTCGAACGAGTAGAGGAGTAACTCATGTCTGCAAGATTCCTTCGAGAGACGCTGGAACGTGCAGCGAAGACGTTCTGTCAGGTCGCGATAGCCATGATCGGTGGGAACATCGGCGGGATGATGTCGACGGACGTGCGGCAGGTGCTGATCACCGCCGCGTACGGTGCGGTGCTGTCGGTGCTGACGTCGGTCGGCTCGGCGCGGCTGTCCGGCGATCCGGATTCCCCGTCGTTGGTGCCGGCGCAGCCCGCACCCGAGTCGGCACGACACCACGTTGCCGCCGCGCTCGAAGCCGGCGACAGGTTTCTGGCATCGGCCAGCCAGTCGAGTCCGGCGAAGAAACTGACTGCGCCAACGGCGGCGGGAAAGTAGCCATGCGTACTCTTGTCGGCGCGGCCGACCCTGATCCGGTACCGCACCCAACCGCAACGATGACATGGACATGGAGGCCGACGGCCAACACGACGGCAGGCTCAACCTTCGCGGTCGTGGACTTCACCGCCAACGTTTGGGTAGCCGCCGCGCCAGCGCAGTCGTACCGCGCCAGCGCACACGTCGGCCGGCCAGTGCCGGAGCTTGCCGACTGACCATGAAGATGATGGGTCGGCTCGGTCAACCCTGGTGTCCTTACTGCCATGGCCCGCCCGGACCGGATTGCCCGGTCCGGGCGTGGAGCAATCGGCAGATCCGCCAACGCGAGCGGCGCGCTTGGCGACGCGATTTACCCAGCTGGCGGGGTTCGCCAGAAACCTAGAGAAGAGAACGGAGTGCGACCATGGGTGACTTCAGAGTCACGGTAGAGGCGCTCGGCGGCCACGGCTGCGAGCGTGACAAAGGCGACGGCGAGGCGGTCATTGGCTGCGAACGCACCGGCTGTCCGGACTGCATGGCGCGGGAGTTCGTGCGCCGACTGATGCGGTCCGGCGCGACGGTGAAACTTGCGCAGATCGAGCACTGGCCGGCCAGCCTTGGCTACGACCCGGCCGGCGAGGTACGCGACGATCTACTCACGGGCGTGCGTACCGGCGCGTTCCCCGAGCAGTCGCAGTACGCAACGGCGAAGGCGAAGCTCTGACGACGGCGACGATGACCCAGCACGACGGGAGTCCCGATTCTCCACCCGCTCTTCACGCCTGCGAGGTTTACGGCCCCGCACCCCATATCGCAGCAAGGCGTGCGTGCAATTTGTTGATCGTGTCTACCTACACCACATGCCGGTTCCCGCGAAGGGTACCCCGACCAACACTGCCGGCGTGTACGTCCGTGTGTGATCTCTTGAAAGGAGATTTTCTGTGCTGAAGCGTTTCATCCAGCCGTTGCTCGTAGGCCTGGTGGCCTTGGCGATCATGCTGGTTCCTGCTACTGCGGCTTGGGCCAACGGCGCCCACTTCCACTCTGCCGACGCGGTGGTTGACAGCAGCGGCGCGCTCGTTGTCTCGCTCGATGAGCGCGGTCTTGGCAACGACAACATCGACTACACGCTGACTGCCGATGCGAGCGCTGTGTACGCCTGCATCAACGGGGGTGGCAACCACCCCCAGGCCACGAACAAAGAGACTGTGAACGTTGAGGTGTCGGCCGCCGCGTCGTTCGAGCCACGCAACGGTCGGGTTCGGGCCAGTCTCAGCGCCGGGCCCCCATCGGCCGGGTCGTTCAGTTGCCCTAGCGGGCAGCATCTCGAACTGGCAAGTGTTGCCTACGCCGGCGTCGTGCTCACCGACCAGACCAACGGTGTGAGCGTGGCGTTGCCCGACACCTCAAGGGTGTTCTTCGAGGTGTAGTCCCGGCCGCCGCAGCGAGTCGTGCACGTAGAGACGTCGTACCGTCGGCGTAGGGTGTTTTGTGTTGACGGCTTGGTAGACCCTCCCCAGGGGACCCCCGGTGTTCGCCTCGTGAGAGGTCGAACACCGGGGGTGTTTTCGTCGTCTCGTGTAGGCTGTCGCGGACAGCGGGATAGGGGAGTACGGTCGTCCCCGCAGCGCTCATAACGCTGAGATCACGAGTTCAAATCTCGTTCCCGCCACGGTCTCGAAGAGTCCAGCCCGGCACTACCCGCAAGCCGCAAGGTCAGGGATATCCGGGTAGAGCGCGAGATGCCGTATCCGCAAGGACGGTGACGGTGGGGCAGTCCTAGGCCACTGCCCCACCGTCGGCATAAGGAAGGAGTTCGATGGACACCTGCACGCAGTGGGGTTACCGCAGTCGACGTGGTGACGTGTGGACGCCGACTGCACCGGCAGTCTCACCGGAAGCAGCAGACGTCAGCGTTCAGCGCCGGTTGGACGCCGGGCACGACGAAGCGCAGGTGATGCGCCGCGAGGTGAGGTACGGGCCGTGGGTAGCCGACGACAACGTAGCGACGTTGGCCATTTCGGAGACGCTCACGGCGCGAGTTCACCAAGAGTCCGGCGACGTGTGGGCCGAAGTGGTAGAGCTGCCGGGTTGTTTCGCGTCCGGCCGGGATGAAGCAGAGTTGCGGGAAGCGTTGGCCGAAGCAATCGGTATGGTGCTTGCCAAGCCGCCGGACGACAAGCTGGACCAAGGCCACCCGGCCGAGTCGCGGAGGGCGGCCGGCGAACCCGATGATCCGCTACGCGATCTGTCCGTGTTCCTCGACGAGTTCCTACAGAACATCACGTGGGCGTCGACCGGCCGGGAAGCGGCGGAGCACATCTGGGACGCGCTTGGTTGGCGCCCGGGCGGCTGGGTTACCAAGTGACGCTTGAAGCCTGTCTGAACGGCAGTCGGAACTACGGCGAGCACCCGCGACTGCCGGTCACGCCGTTGCAACTCGCCGACGACGCGGCAGAGTGCGTGGAAGCGGGTGCAAGCCGGATACACCTGCACCCGCGGGATGCCGACGGCTGGGAAACCCTCGGCAGGCGTGCCGTGGCCGACGCGGTGTTCGCGGTGCGCCAGCAGGTACCGGGCACGCTGATCAGCGTCACCACCGGACTGTGGATCACGGACGATGACGCCACCCGCCATGCAGCGGTGTGGCGTTGGGCCGGACTGCCGGCCACAGGCAGGCCCGACGTGGCCACGGTGAACCTGTGGGAACCCGGCGCCGCAGATCTGATCGACACGCTGCGCGCCGCCGGGATCGGCGTGGAGATCGGCCTTCACTGCGTGGCCGACGTGACCACCGCCGTAATCTTGCGGCAACTCGGTCACCACTGGGTGAGGGTCCTTGTTGAGATTCCGCCGCGTCACGCGGAAGTCGCGGTCCACCTAGCGGACCGGCTACTGTCCAGGCTGCGCGATGCAGGAATCGGCGGGCCGACGCTGTTGCACGGTGAAGGCGAGTCGTGCTGGCCACTGCTCACCCACGCCGTGAGCCTTGGCTTGGACTGCCGGATCGGACTCGAAGACTCTCTGACGCTTCCGGACGGGACGGGCGCACCCGACAACGCGGCGATGGTGGCCGTAGCTCACGAGCTGGTGGCGGCGTCGGTCGACGCGTAAAGGCGCTGAAAACGACGAACGCCCCGCCAGTACCGATTGCTCGGACTGGCGGGGCGGTCGTGTGCTTCTACCTCGTTCCCTGCAACCAGGGCGCCGGGGATACCGGCGCTACACTGGGAAGCTTCGCAGCTGCTTGGACCGGCATCTGCGAGATACGAGACTGGCGCGGAGCACGCTGTCCCGCATTGCGCTTACGCGTAGCCGCCGCCTTCCGGGCGATCGCCGAACGGCGGGCTCTTTCCTCTTCGGTGATTGCGGGCTTGGCATTGATCTCTCCCACCATTCTCTCGATCACAGAGAAGTCGGGGCGGATCTTCGACGTCAGAAACTCTGCCATCGGGATCATAACCACTGCCACCACGAACAGGCACCTTACGACCAGGTGGCCACCAACGATGAAGTTGACGGTACCTGACACCCCGGCCGGGAAGACCAGGAAGATCAGGGACCACTTCTTCGCGTTGGCGTGCATGCCTGCGGTGCCCGCAATCTTTACGCATACCACGATCAGGGCGTCCACGCTGATCGGGATGAGTAGCGCCCCCTCGATGGGAGCGTGAAGAGCAAGGAGGTATTCGAACTGGTGCGTATAGCTGATCGCCATGGCGACAACTAGGATCACTAGGGCCGCACGTTTGACCGTGCGTATGGTCTTGAGTATCCCTTCGACCATTCCAGCGCTGTACTTCTCAGCGAACTGCTGGGTGAGGTTGACGCTTTCTTGCATGACCCCTCCTGTGGTCAGGGGGAACCCGGGTGGGTGCCCTTCGCGCCCGGCGCGCCATGACGGCCACGCACCGCGATAACTTCGGGGCACTACTGAAAGTCGGGCGGGCGCGGAACCGTTGGGCTCAACACGCCTGGGGTGGTGCGGGCCGGCGGCCCCGCGAGCGACAGGAGGGACGCTCGCGGGGGAGGCGTTGAGCCTCAAACCGCCGACCAAGACTGTGGTGCTAAGTGCCCGCCAAGGGCTCGAACCTTGGCGCCTGCCGGTCGGGCGAACCTGCTTAGCTGACCAAGGCGGCGAGCATACGGGCACTCGTCTCGTTGAACGCCTTGACCGTCATGCCTTGCTCGGCGCTGCGCCGTACGAACTCGTCGAGTCGCGCGGTGAACCGTTGGCCGCGTACGTGGTCCGGTGGGCCACCTTCGGACAGAGTCTTCGGGTCGTACCACCAGGCCCAGAACGGTGAATGGCCCATAGAGTCAGCAACGTCGAGCACTGCAACAACGATGACGTCGTCCTTCAGCTCTTCCTTGGTTGGCAGCATTGTGGTGGCGGCCATGACTGGCCTCCTTTCCTGGCCTGATCGGCCACGGCACCGACCCCAAGTCGCCCTGGGGCCGGACCGAAGCGGGTCAGGACTCACGACCCCCCTTGACACCGGGCCGCGCGGGTCGCTAAGGTGGTGGCAATCTTCTCGGCCGTCCCACGCGAGTGGCTCTGGCCGAGATTATCTGTCTCGCAGCTCAGTCGGGCGGCTCGATCCACCCAGCGCGCTCGACCGTGCCCATGTGCGCTGGGTGGACCTGCCTGACGGCAACGTTCGCGCTGTCGCTGATCAGCCGCCGCTCGACTCGGGCCGCGAAGGCGTGCGCGCGAGTTTGGTCATCGAACACGCCATGCAGACTCACCTCCGTGTCGTCCGCGATCTCGACGACCCAGCGCGTTTTGCTCGTTGTGATGGGCATTGTGGCCTCCATCTCGCTCATCCCCCGTTGACCTCCCTCTGGCGGTCACGGCGCGGGCGCCGATTCGCTCGACACCCGACCGAAGTCGTCAGATCTCAGCGTGCCAGCTCTTCGTCTGCGGATCCCAGCGGATGACGTCACCACCGGACAGGCCGATCACGTTGTTCGCCGTGGACGGGTCGAGGTCCTTGGTCGCGGCCTCGTCGTACTCGTCGAGCCTCATGATCACGTCCTGCCAGATGTCGGCGCCCGTCTGCGTGGCCTCGAAGGCGTTGAGTTGGTCGACGATCTCCTGTGTGCTGGCCATTGCTGGCCTCCCCTCCTGTTTGGTCGCGCCTTGTGCGCGTCCGCCGCCCTGCCAGGACTCGAACCGTGGCCGCCGGTCTCGCGAGAGAACCAGCGTGTGCCTGTCACCAGAGCGTTAGTTGCGGCGAAAGCGCTCGCCGCCGGCCGCCACCGACACGCCGTGGCCCGCTTCGCCCTCTCACGTCCGGCGTCGACTGCCGCTGCACGCGCGCGGCTCGCTCCCCTGCACAACGTCCGGGGTCGACTCTCACCACCAAGTGGCTAGTACCCGCCAGCGTTACGAAGCGCTGGCGGGCTCGGTGCCTACATCTCGACCATCGCCGCGCCGACGGCGGCGAGCAGCTGTGCTGCCTGCTGCCAGTTCAGGTAGACCTCGTGCCACGGGTTCCCGCTGTGATCATCGACAACAATGGCGACCAAAGTGCCGCCTCCGTTGTACTTGACCGCGATCCCCCCGGCCGGTTGGTCAACGTGGTTGACGCCTGCGGTGGTTCCAATGAAGTGCTCCATGTCGAACTCCCAATCGACTAGGCCCCGGCCGTTCCGGGGTTCGTGGGCCGGCGCCACTGAAGGCTGCGCGGCCCGTCCGGCATCTGTTCCCCTGCCGGCTGGGGTGTTCCCGGACCTACCGGTTCGCGTTGCTCGGGCACGGGTCATCCCCGGCGCCGTCGCGCTCCTGGTCGGTCTGGATTCGGTGGATGGGTGCCCGCTGTGTCACATCTCCCGGTGGCGTTTCCCTCAGCCTGTTCGGCTTCCGCTGCCTGTCCGGCCCGGCTCTCGGCGCGCTCCGGTGGGAGCCTTCCGTCGGCCTTGGTGTCGGTGCTTCTCCAGTTGTTCTACTTCTAGTATAGCATGGCGCCATGCGTGCCGCTAGGCATGGCACTAGTACATTCGGTCAGACTTTCCATCCGTTCGGGCATGTCGCCATGCATGGCGTTTGGCCGCGTGGCATCCTTAGAGCATGAGCTTCGACCTCGACCAACTCAAGCGAATCGGCGGCAAGTACCAACGCCTGCGGGCTGATCTCGCAGAGGTGCGACCCGCCCTAGCCGAGTTGATCCGCGAGGCACACAAGGCGGGCGTCACACAGGTGACCATCGTCAAGGCCACCGGCTACACCAGAGATCAGATTCGGCAGATCTGCCTGCCAGAAGAGCGGCGGCGCATCCGCGCCCGCCAAGCTACCCACTAAGCCTACCCGGCTGCGTCACGCTCGGCATCAGCCGATCAGCCAGTGATTGCGCAGTGCCGTAGCCCGGTCGGCCGGTATCGGATGTATCGGAGCTCGACTATCGTCGAGGTGGCTCAAGCGGTAGCCGCGTAGCGTCAGTGGCCAGAAAGGAACCCGGTGCGGTGCAGCGTCATTCGGACAAGGATCTCCGCGAGGTGCTGGACACCGCACGGCGGAAGGGCTGGCGGGTAGAGAAAGGCGGGCGTTACTGGTTGATCCTATGTCCGAACGACTGTAAGTGCCGCAAAACGATCAAGTGCACGCCAAGAGGTGGCTACTACCTTAACCACCTGCTACAACTGCTCAACCGAGCGACCTGCTGGAGGAAGTCATGACCACCGCGATACGGGTAGGACTCTCGCTCACCTTCACCACGGACACGCACCCGGCCGCCGACCTTGGTCCGATCCTGGACCGGTTCTATGACGAGCTACTGGACATCGAGGACCGCGAGGTGGACGTCGAGGACCCCGATATGGCCGCGGGCATGGCGGACCTCAAGGCAGACGTGGAGATGACCGTCACAGCCGAGTCCTACCTTGACGCGCAGATCCGGACGGCAGTTCTGGTACGGGCAGCACTGCACGCGGCTGGAGTCGGAACGCCAGGCTGGGAAGCCATCATCGCGTCGTTCGCGGCACCGGCGGAGACGAGTCTGCTGGACGCCTAGTTCGGGCTGATCAGCCAGCGGCGATCAAGACCCCAACCGGCCAGTATCGACCCCATGACCGACAGTTCCCTGCCTGAACCAACCGTCACCGTCCACCCCGGTGGCCTGTCCAGCACCGCTCACGCCGTCCACGCGCTGATCAGCGTGTTCACCTGCGGGTGTTGGCTACCTTTCTACGTGGTCATTGCCTTGGCGTCCCGTGGACCGAAGACCATGACGTCGATGCCGCTGAGCACCTACCAGGCCCAGCAGGCGGCCGCTGCTGCGACGCCGCGATCGGTCCCGCAACCGTGGTCGATGAGTTCGCGATGGATCATCATCGGAATCGTGTTGGCTGTCCTGGTCGGCGTGTTCGTCTGCGTTCTGGCCAGTCTCACGCGCTGACCGGTCCGGCCGGTCGTCGCACAAACAGTCCGTCAGGGTCATCACGCCGGGATGTTACTAACAAACACCATTCCCTCACGCTCCTCAAGCCCCTCGGAAGGCGGCGCATGTGAGCACACGTTGGACCTTGTCGCACTGGATATTGGCGTTGGTCGCCGGCAGCTGGGTTGTGATCGCCACGATCGGACTCGGGTTGCAGGCGGCGGGGGACCACCCCTTCGTCCCGTGGTCACACCTGGCCATGTTCGCCGTCGCGGTCTCGACGCTGGCGGCGGTCAAGGTGGGTCTGGACCGGGTTCAGCGGGAGCGGATAGCCGAGCTGGCCGTGTCGGTCGCGCAGACGCGGGCGGACGTAGGCACCGTGAACACCGCGTTGAAGACGGTCGTGGACGACTACGGGGTGGCGTTGGTCCGGTTGGCCGGCAAGCTCACCGACGTCGGTGAGCGGTTGGCCGAGTTGGAGAAATTCGTGGCGCTGGGCGACGCCGCGCAGGTGGAGAACCACCAGCCGGGCGGCGACATACACCCGGCCACGTTGGCGGCCGTTCGTCGCCTGCGTAGGCGTAACAGCGGCGACCACTGACGGGTCGTTCAGTTGCACGGGCAGTTGCAATGCACGGTGACGCACTGCTCCGCATGAGCCTGCGATTGTCAGTGTTTGCAGCGTAATGCGGCTCGGTGCAGTGTGAAGGGCGGGACTCATAATCCCTCGGTCGCGGGTTCGAGTCCCGCCCGCCCCACAACGGTTCCAGCCCTTCCAGCCCTTCGTCCAGTTGCACTACTCGGTTGCACTAGGTTCTCCAACGCATCGTTGAGCACCGTGGCCCGGGCCGCCATCAGCTCCGCCGGCACGTGCGTGTAACGGGCCGACACGGAAATCTGCGAGTGGCCCAGCCACTCCATCAGTTCCTGGCGTTCCATGCCCGCGGCGAACATGGTCGTGCCGGCGGAGTGGCGCGAGTCGTGCACCCGCACCGTGGACGTTTCGTACTGCCGGCCGTGCTTGTCCGAGCGGGTAACCGGCCGGACGCCGGCCGCAACCAGGATGGCCTTCCACTGGCCCCAGTCATCGCGCGGATCGGTCGGCCCGCCATCGGCGCTCGGGAACACGAACCCACCCAACTCGCCGTCCGGTCCGACAACCGAGCGCCAAGCCGGACCAAGCGCCAGCCGCGCCGTCACGATAGCCCGGCGGTGCTCGTGTAGGACCTGAACCAAGATGGCCGGCAGCGGCAGCGTGCGACGGCCCTTGCGTGACTTGGGGGGCTCGAACACCAGCCCGCCGCTGTGCCGCCGCGGACACGACACCGCGCGCTTCCCGCACGGTGAGGCACAGCCGTGCCGCCACTTCAGCCGGATCAACTCCCACCGCACCGTCAACGCCGGCGTCGGCGCGTCAAGATCGATGTGGTCCCACAGCAGGCCCAGCGTCTCGCCTTGGCGAAGGCCCAGGGCCAGCGCCACCCACCAGCGGGCCAACGCTGCTGCCCGGCGGGCCGAGTCGAGGATGGCCCGGATCTCGACCGCGGTCAGTGGCGTGACGTCGGGATTTCCGCCGGTGGGTGGGGAGACCAATTCGCACGGGTTACGGACGAGTTTGCCTCGCTGAGCGGCGACCTTCAGTGCTCGGGACAGGATGTTGTACAGCTGCAAGGCGGTGGCCGGCGCCACCTCGCGTTCCACGCGAGCGAAGTAGGACTCGATGGCCTCGGCGATGGCCTGGACCGGGCGTGACAGCTTGATGTGCCCAAGGGCCGGAATGATCCGATGACGCAGCTTTGACTCGTAACCTTGCAGGGTCGATGCTCGCACCCGTCGCGGCGCGACCGCGGTCAGCCAGTGCTCCAGCCAGCCGCCCAGAGTTGGCGCGACGCCCAGCTCAGGCACATGTCCGACCCGGAGCTTAGCCTCCAGCTCCTCGACCTTGTTGAGCACGATCGTGGCGGTCCGGCCGCTTCGGTGGCGTCGGTCCGGTAGCCCATCGGGGGTCCGGCCGACGGTCACGTAGCAGTGATACATGCCGTCTGCGCCGAGGTAGATGGTTGGCCTGCCGTTCGGTTGCCGTGGCATGGAGTCACCCCGCTTCTCGTTCTTGGTTCCCGGCGCCGCCTATGGCGAGCATGCGAAGAGTGGCCCGGATGACGAGCTTCTCGGCGATCGACGTGTTCGGGTCGCGAAGTCGACGCTTGATCAGCCGCACGTCTTCCTCATCGGGCACCGGTGGTTCGGCGTTGTCGCGTTGGCCGGTGATGCCGAGCGCGTTCAGTGCGTCGACAAGGTTTGCGCCGGTAGCTGCGCAGAACGCGCGGACCTTGTCAATCTTGGGCGCGGTGCGGACTTCGCCCCGCCGCCACCGGTGGAAGGTCGACGGCATGACCCCCTGTCCAGTCGGGTCGGCCCGGCGGCTGGCCTGAAAGATGGCTTCGTCGGTCATCCCGCGTTCGCGGGCGGTCGCGAGGGCACGATCCACGAACGCGGCGAACCGCGCGCGGGTCACGTCGTCCGACGGTTGATCTGACACGCGCCAACGGTAGGGCCGGTTTGCCGGTCGTCCGTCGCGTGGACAGGAGTGGTGCGATCTGCGCCACCGTGGCCTGGTCGGCCCTAACCCCGTTCGCCTGGTTAGTGCAATGGCGTGCATGACACTGAAGTTACACGTTAGAGAGATCCAAAGAATCGTCCGAACGGCTGATGTGTGGCATGCGTCGCACTGGACTAGCGTCAGTGGCATGCATCGCACTGCCCCTTCTAGCAGTGGCGCGGATCGTAGAGAGATCGACTTAGCTCGGGACGAAACGATCTCCTACCCAGTGCCCAAAGCAGCCGGCCTGATCGGCCTGAGTGAACGCCGCGTCTGGGACCTCATCCGGCTCGGCGAGCTCAGGTCATTCCTGACTGGAGGCCGCCGCCTGATCCGGCGCCGCGACCTACAGGAATGGGCCGACCAGAAGGTTGCTGAGGCGCAAGCCGACGGCGCCGATAACGAAAGGACCGCGTCATGACCCAAACCGGAGGTGCCGGCTCTGGCCCGGGCGGAAGCGGCGGGACCGGCCCCGGCCGGATGTTGCAACGGCTGCTCGCCGCGGCACTCCGCATGATCCGTCGCGGCTTTGGTGTGGCGTGATGGGCACCGACCTTGGGCGCATATCGCAAGAGATGAGCGCCAACTTGCGCGCTGCGTACTGTCGCGGCGATTGGAAAGTGCTCGGCTACCCGACATGGGACGCATACGCCGTAGCTGAGTTCGGTGCCGAGTGGCTCGATGTCGCGCAGGCCGCCGCTCGGGTCGCCTCGCCCGACAAGCGGAGCGTCTATTTTGTTCAAGCACTTGACGGCGGGCCGATCAAGATAGGCGTAGCCGCGAACCCCACGACCCGACTAGTGGGCCTTCAGACCGGTTCACCCGTGAGTCTCCGCTTGCTGGCGACGGTCGATGCAGGCGGGGCACGTCTTGAGCATCAGCTACATGCTCACTTCGCCGCGTCTCGTTCGCACGGCGAATGGTTCCGTCCGACGCCGGAATTGCTGACCTACATTGAAGACGTCACCCTTCGGGGGTCTCGGATGGTGGCGTCATGACGGTTGACTTCGATGCCTTGCTGGAGATGTGCTCGGTGCACCCGGCCGCCGCCGCCCAGCCCAAGCCGTCCGACGCCGAGCTGGAGGAGCTGGCCGCGGACATCCGCGCGAACGGCCTGATCCACCCCATCGTCCTGGATCCGCAGGGACAGATTCTTGACGGACGTAGTCGCCTGGTGGCGTGCGAGATGGCCGGCGTCGCGCCGCACTATGAGACCTACGCCGGTGATAACCCGGCGTGGTACGCGCTGACCGTCAACATCAACCGGCGGCACCTTAAGCCCGGCCAGCGGTACATGCTCGTTGAGCTTGCTCGGCGCAGCTCAGGAATTCCTAATTCGGAATTTGCGGTGCCCGCGAACCGGCTATCCGAGGCGGCCGTAGTGGTCGACCACGCGCCGGATCTCATCGAGCAGGTCGTCAGCGGCGAGCTTGGCTTGGCAGTCGCCGCAGCCACCGCTCGGCAACGTAAGCGGCCACAGCCTTTAGCGGAACCGTCCGATGCGGTTCCGGCGGCGGCCTCGGACGCTGCGGCGGACCACGTTGCCGAACCCGTGGCCAGTGCCGGTTCGTCGCTCGTTGCTGCTGTGACGCAGGCGATCGCAGAGACCTTCGGCCAAGTTCACCAACGAGACGAAGCTGCCCCGGCCGACCCGCTCTTGTTCGCCGAGACGGCGTCAGCTATCACTTCGGCCGACCCAGCTTCTCCTGTCGCCGCACCTCTACCGGAGTCATCGTCTGCGGCCGACGACCCAAGCTACTGCGACGCGTGCTGTGGGCCGTGTACGGACGAATCAACGGTGCTCGACGAGGACGATGCCGCGGATGACGTTATAGCCAACGGCGCGGGTGCCGTCGTTGGCACCACACCACAACCGGACGAGGCGGCGTTACTCGCTGCGGTAAAGCAGGCGGTCGACCGCGATGCGGACTTCATGGTGCGGGTGAGCGATGTGTTGCGCGACGTCGAGCGACTAGCCGACTACGACCCACGGGTGTTCGCTGCCCTCGCTGACGGACGGCACATGGCGTTGTTCGACTCGGCAGCTGCCGCGTTCGACCGGTTCGTGGTAACGGTACGTCGTTGTCGCATCGATTCCGAGGTGGCGTGATGCCGTACTACGCGCTGAACGATGACGGCTCCGTCCAGGCAACCAGCGACCCGTCCGGATGGTCTGGTACTCGGCCGGTAGGGCGAGACCATGTGATCGAGGGCGATCCGTCGTCGATGTGGGTGTCGACCGTGTTCTTGGGACTCGACCACGGTTGGGGATTCGGCGCGCCGCAGCTGTTCGAGACCATGGTTTTCTCGAACGACGAAGACTTTGCCGGTAATGGCTGGGTCTATCGGTATTCGACGCTCGCCGATGCAAGGCGAGGGCATGAGTTGGTACTTGCGTGGCTTCGCGCCGGTGGCTCGCTCGAAGCGACTGACCTCGAAACGGCGATCGATTCCGAGGTGGCGTGATGGCCGACGACAACGCCACCGAGCAGGACGTCGTGCTCGCGATGCTGGAGTCTCCCGAGCAGGTCAAGATGGCCGCCCTGATGGGCAGGCTCATGTCGGCCAACCATCGCGACTACGCCGCCGTAACGAACGCGCTCGTGGAGAGCCTTCAGCACCAATTGGCCGTCCGGGAAGCGGAGCTAGGCGCTATCCGGACCCGGATCAACGAGCTGTTCGCGGGCGACTACATGCCCACCGAGTCGGCAATCCAACAGGCGGTGTTCTACCCCAGCAAGGCGCTCATGGCCCGCCGGCTGCGCGAACGGTCCGACTCATCGGAAGGTGCGTCGTGACCGCGCCGGTGGGTGAAGTCCACGTCCGGCTTGACTCGATCCAACAGGTCACGAGCCGTCACCGTAAGGACCTTGGTGATGTTGCGTCGCTGGCGAAGTCGATGGCTGATGTTGGCCTGATCAACCCGGTGACGTTGACCCCTGATGGTCGGTTGATCGCTGGCGCGCGGCGGGTCGCGGCCGCGCAGATGCTCGGCTGGGATTCGATACCGGCCCGTCACGTTGCAAGCCTCGATGACGCGTCGAAGGCGCTGCATGCCGAACGGGACGAGAACACCCAACGTAAGGCGATGACACCCGAAGAGTTGGTGTCGCTCGGCAAGGCGTTGGAGGCACTGGAACATCCGGCGGCGGTGGCCCGTAAGGCGGCCGGTGTTCGCGCGGGTGGCCGCGCTAGGCACGGTCTGCCGCCAGCTTCAGGACCAGCCGGACCTCAAGCTGAGGGCGGTATTGAGGGCGTTGTGGCGGCGGCTCTCGGCACGTCCAGGACCACGTACAGGCGGGCCAAGACCGTCGTTGCCGCCGCCTACGACGACACCGCAACACCGGAAGAGCGGCTGATCGCACAGGCTGCGCTGGCGGACATGAACACGACCGGCAAGGTCTCCGGCAACTACGACCGGATCCGCCGGGCCAGGGATTCACGTCTCGGCCCACCAGTGCAAACCCGGATGGGCGACGCCGCCGCGCAACGCCGCGCGATGGCGGCGGCCATCCCCGCACTGGCCGGGATCTGCCGCGGGCTCAACCAGATCGAGCCCATCAACACCGACATCACAACGCGAGAGGCCGCCCAGTGGGTGGACGGCCTCTCGGACGCCAGACGAACCCTGGAGTCCCTGATCAAACGGCTTAAGGAGTTTACCAATGCACAAGCCTGAGATGAGGTCTTTGCCGCTGAATATTCTTGGTATCGACCTGCGGGTACAGCGCAGCTTGGACACCAACCGTGCCACGAAGATGTCGGCCGAGTTGGACCTGGACGCGATCGGGGTGTTGTGCGTGTCACACCGCGCCGACGACACCTACTGGATCATTGACGGGCAGCACCGGCGCGAGTCGCTCATCCTGGCCGGTTTCGGTGCCGACGTGGTCGAGTGTGAGGTGTTCACCGGCCTCAGCCTCGCTGAAGAGGCGGCCATGTTCCGGCTACGCAACAACACCGCCAAGGTGTCCTACCTGGCCCGGTTCAAAGTCCGTCTCGTCGAGGGCGATAAGGACGCGATCGCAGTGATGGACATCCTGACCCGCCATGGCTGGGTACTGCCTGGCGACAAGGAGACGCTGGGCAACCGACTCGCCGCGATCCAAGCCTTCGAACGCATCTACACGGCAGACCGTACGTCCGACCCAACCGCGGCCGAGCGGACGTTGGCAACTCTCACGGCCGCGTGGGGTCACACCACTGACGCGGTCGAAGCGTGTCTGGTCGAGGGTCTCGGGCTGGTCTACGTGCGCTACGGCGCCACAGTGGAGGCCGATGACCTGATCCGCCGGTTGTCCAAGTTCGGCGGCGGCCCCGGCGCGTTCGTCGGCAACGCCCGCGGCATCCGCGATCTGATCCGGGTTCCGCTGACCCGCGCCGCGGCCGAGCTGATCGTGGAGATCTACAACAAGAGCCGCCGGACGATGGCGCTGCCGCCGTGGCGGGCGAGGTGAACGCCGTGGCCACGAAGCGTTCGCCTACCTCAGTGGACCCGCTGTATCCGGTGGTCACGGTCGCGCAGCTGTTGGGCGTGTGCCGTAGCCACGTGTACCGGCTCATCCGCGCCGACCGGCTGCCGGCCGTCAACATCGCGGTGCGTGGGGTGAAGACCCGCGTCCCGGCCTCTGCTGTGACCGCGTTCCTCGCGGCTAACCACATCAACCGTAAGGAGCCACGGAGATGACCCACCCACCCGCAGGACCGATCACCCCACCGCCGCCGGGCGGGCCACGGTTCAACTGCTTCACCCCGGTCGGCGATGGTGACCCGCTGGGCGATCCGGACAGTGCCACGTTGCCGTTTCCCCGGCCGAAGGTGTGGGTTGAAGCACTGCGTGTCGGTGCGATCGTCGTGTTCACCTTGGCGCTGATCGTGGGTGTGTTCGCCGCGGTGATGACGTCGCTCGGCGCGGTGCCGCTGTGAACGAACCGTCGTCCGGTGACCGATTGGCTGAGGTGGTCAACCTCGACCGAACGGTTGGTGCGACCGCAATGGCCGACCGGCACTACGCGGCGATCGTGGCGATGACCGCCACGCTGCTGGGCGGGTTGCGCAGTGACCTTGCCAAGGTGCCCGGGTCGGCGGATCTGCACCCGTTGGTGCGTATCCACGGTGTGGCGAAGCTACTACGCGCCAACGGGGCGCGGGTGGATCTGCTCGCCGCGCATCTACTGCTGCTGATGGTTGACCAGCGTGAAGACAGCGCGTTCGCCGGTGCCGCGCCGCCCGGCTAGAGCGCGCCGCGTAGCGGTGACCCAAACGCCGCTGCGCATGGGGGTCCGGGTGTTTCTGAGGGGTGGCATCCGGACCCCCACCTAAGCCCCGGTGTCGGCCGGTTACCTCCCGGATCAAGCCGGCCGACACCGGCCCGAACACGAAGGAGCAGTTATGACCAGTCCCACACCAGACGGAACCGACGTCGTAGACGTACCCGAGGCCGAGACGCCGGAGCCCGTCGTCGAGGAGAAGCCCGACAGCGAGCCGGCTTTCTAGGTCACGAGCCGGCGGGGTGCGCGTCAACGGCAACTGTTGTTGATCCGGCCCAAGGCGTGGCCATGACCCCACCCTTTCGGGCGAGCTACGACCTGCGCGCATCTCGCCACAACTACACGGCAAGACCCCCGGCGCGCGGCGGCTGAGATTGCCCGCGCGAACTGGGTGAGAAGCAGTGGGGGACGGGCTGGCCGTCGTTCGTGAGGCGGCCCCCACTGCCCCCGGACAAAGAGCAACCCCGCGCCAACAGAGCAGCCACCCGAGGCGCGGGGCCGACCGAAAGGAATCGTACATGAAAATCAGACCACTGCCGCTGCCGAGCCCTCCCACGGAGCCAGCGCTACCGAACTGGCCAACCCAGTGCCCGGCCTGCCATCTCCAGCACCACATCAACGAGCACGAGTGGGTGTTTACTTTCGGGCCGGTCGCCACCCACCCGGACACTGGCGAGTCGCTGCGGTGGGCGTACGTCGTCATCCGCGGTACTGCCGCCGCGGCTGCCGCGCAAGCGATCAGAATGTTCGGCAACACGTGGCAGGCACGCTTCCGCGACCGGGAAGAAGCCGGCGTTGAGCGCTACGGGCTGACGGAAGTCGCGTGGCCGAAGCGTCAGACGGGCGAAGCGGCAGGTGCGTCGTGAACACCACCAACGCGCCGCACCTGACCGAGACCGGCCGGCGCGAACACGTCCAAGCGCGTATCACCGAATCGCTAGGTTGGCACTTCCCCGACATGGCAGACGACCAAGTCGAACGGCTAGCGTTCAGCCTTCGGGTCGCGTTCGACGAGTTGGCCCTGGACGGCTACCTACCCACACGTGGTGTGTCGTGACCGCTGAATTGGTGGCGCAGGTAGCGGTGGTGCTGTTTGCGTTGGTGGCGCCGTCTGTTGCCGTGGTGCTGTGGTACGCGGGACGGCAACGATGAGCGACTACAGCCGTGAGTTGGCGAAAATCGAGCAGACGTTCCTCGGATATCAAGACCACGGCCATCTCACCGCGGTCCTGCGGGTGAGCTGTGGCGCTGTGTCGCAAAGTGTCGGCGGGTACAGCCTCGACGAATACGACGCCGCGGCCGGTCTCCGCGTCGGGACCGTACGTGCGGCAGAGTTCATCGGCCGCACCGTCAAAGCGTGCGGGGCCGACTCGTGGGAGCAGCTACGTGGCCGCACCATCTACGTCCTCATCGACGGCACCGATGGTGTGGCGGTCGGCATTGAGAACCTGCCGACAGAGCCGGGCGAGCGGTTCATCTTCGCCGACGTGTTCGGGAAGCCAGGGGCGCCGTGAGCCGTAGCCAAGACGAGATCGTCGCCCGGATCAACGCGATCGAAGACGACATGTTCGGGTTCCGCTCGGACGTCCTAGTCAGCGCGCTCGACTTCGCCCACGCCGCACCGTTCCTGAAAGACGGCACGACAGAAGCGGAGTGGGACGGCGAGCACGACGCCGCTTTCGCGGCACACGAGTATCTGACCTTCGCCGTCGGCAAGATTCTTGATCACCGGGGGATCTCGGCCAGCCGCAGCGTCGACAAGCTCGGTGAGTACGCGTGGCTACTCGGCCGTGACGACGTGGTGGCTGCGATGGACGCAGCCGACTATCCGCAGTACGGCGCGCCGAAGGTCCGGGCGTTCGCTGTCGGCATGGATTGGTCGTGGCCGGACGATCCGGACTTGGCGCGGATGGCGGCCGGCGAACCATGCGAGCCGGGCTGCGTCGAAGGATGCGGCCAGTGACCAGCTACGTCGACCTTGTCGCGGCCAACGCGCCACCGCGAACCCGGTGCCGGATCTGCGGTGTGGCAATCCACGAAGCCCACGGCCCAGATCGGTGGATCGACAACGCCGGCGGCGGATGGTGCCCGAACAAGCTCACTGTTCACGAACCGGAGGAGAAGCAATGAGCGACGACGAAGAATACGAAGACGACGGCAAGCAGCGGTACTGGTTGCTGTTCGTCGACGACAGCGTGGCGTACGACGAACCGCTGTCGTCCGCCCAGGTGATGGCCGACTGGGCTCATGAGGTCGCAGCCGGCGACCCGGGCGCCAAGGTTGAGATCCGCCAGTGCAGCCGTGACGATCTAGATCTGGCCGGCGAGCCGTGGTCAACAGACGGCATCGGCTGGGACGAGTACGAAGACGAAGACGAAGACGACGGCGATGGGGATCCGGTCGTGCCCGATCCGTTGGCGGCGTGGTCGTGAACGCAACAGCGATCGTCACCTTGGCCGCGTACGTCGTGCTGATGCTCGCCATCGCTGTCGACGTGACGATGGAGTTCGCCGCCGGCAAGCGCTGGCAGTGGAGTACCGGCCAAGACGTCGCCTTGTGGGCCGTCTTCGTTGCGGCGTCCGTACTGGGCGTGCTGCTTGGCGGCGTCTGGTTTTGGCTGGCTGGTCTTATGACCGCCGTCGTGGCCGGCCACTACTACCTGCGGCGTCGCCGCACGGCCGACGAAGGGAGCAGCCAATTGCCCACGTGACCCCCTAAACCTGATCGCCCAAGGAGGGCAAAAGAAGTGTCCAGTGATTCTGCTAGTACCGGCCGTGTGATCCGTTCGCACCGTCTTGTTGAGCCGGGCCGGGAGTTCGTGTTCCGTTGGGGCCGCCGCGCCGTTGTGCTCGGTCTGGCCGTGTTGATCGGGGTTGGTGCCGGCGCGGTCCACTCAGCTGGTACCGCGAACGCGTCCGTTGAGACGCAGACAACGACAGTGAACGTGGTTGGGACGCCTTGGCCGTCGGCCTACGGCTCACTGTCGGGGATGGCCGCGAAGCTGTGCGGCGACGCCGGGAAGTGGCGTGAGATCGCCGCCGCGAACCAGATCAGCTCGCCGTACTGGGTGTATCCGGGCCGGTCGTACCGGGTGACGTGCGCGTTGGTCGGGTCTGCCCGGCCGGCACCAACGACCACCACGCCGCCGACAGCGTCGTCCGGCTGGGTGCATCCGCTGTGGAACGGCGCGGCAACGTCGTCGTGCTACGGGCCGCGGTGGGGGACGTTCCACTACGGCGTCGACATGCCCGCGGCGGCCGGAACCCGCATCCGTGCCGCGCATTCGGGGACGGTGTTCGCGATCGCGTACCAGCGGTACGGCGCCGGCAACTACGTGGTGATCGACCACGGCCAGTATCAGAGCGTGTCCATGCACATGCGGTACCGCTCGCCGTTGTGGGTTGGCGCCAAGGTGGTGGCCGGTCAGACGGTCGGGTACGTCGGAACCACCGGCGACAGCACGGGCAATCACTTGCACTTCGAGATCTACAACGGTGCGTGGCCGACACGGGTAAACCCGGCGCCGTTCATGCGCGCCCGCGGGGTCCCTTTCGGCTGCTGATCACATGCTGGGGCCGGCTGAGTGGTCGGCCCCAGCACCCCTAGAAGGAAGGAACCATCAATGAGCGTGACAGTGCACGGCGCCAGTGACGATCTGATCGAGATCGATGGCGATATCAGCGAAGAGTTCGGCGCGTACGACAGCGATGAAGACGGCGACGGAAAGCTTCTGGCTTTCAGCGATGGCACAGTACTGCGGGTCAAGCACGGGAGCGTTTGGCGGATCACGCCGGTCGTAACGGGTAGTGCAGCCCTCGCGATCGTGCAGTGCCCGGAGGACGACGACGAAAACTACTCGGACGCTGCAACGCTGGATGGCGACGTCCGGTGGGTCGTACTCGGCGTCGCAATAGCGAAGTCCCGATCTGCGGTGGGGGGTCACGGAGTGATCACCGTTAACGGTTACTGCCCAGCGGGTTGCGGACGGACGCTGATGTTTGACCCCACGAACGGCTGGGTTTCCTGCTCGGCAAGCGACTGCGCACGACCCACGGCGGTGACCGAGTTGCTCGCCGACAGCGAGTCGGAGCACGTGGTCCAACTCAGCCAGGTCACGTTCACCGTCCGGCACCCGTTGCGGGAACGGCTCGATGACGGGCTGTGGGAGTGCGAGCTGCATGACTGGATCAAAGACCAACCTAAGGCGCCGCACCCGCCGGGCCGCTACCGGGTGGTACGGACGCGGCCCGAGCACCCGTGGACTTGGACCCGCCTCGCGGCGGACGACGAAGAAGGGACCGCCAATGAGCATTGAACCGGACTACACAATCGATACGCCGTACAAGACGGTGATCGACGACCTGATGCGGGAGCGGGACCAACTCAAGACCGACGTCTACCAACTGGCCGCCGAAAAGCGGGACCTGCAAGCCGAACTGCACGCGGCGCAGCAACGCGCTGCGGACCGTTCTGCCGTCGCCACCGATCTGTTGCTGAAGCTGGTGGCGTTGACCGGCGATGCGGCGAAACGACTAGGGATGGAAGGAGTGCAGACGTGAGAACCCAGCCGGACGGAACCATCGATGTGGGATCAGATCCCGACGTTGAGCAAGCGCTAGACGTCTGACCGGAGGAGCGAGTTGTGAGCGAGTTGCGGATGACACCGGCAAGGCTGGTCCTGCTGCAAGCCATCGCCGACGGAGCAGTGATGCAGCATTACTCGTTCGGGGATCATGACTACGTCGAGTGGGACCGTGGCCCCGATCCCGCCTTCTGGAGCCACGGTGGGCGGCGGCGGGAGACGGTCACGGGCCGGGCTCGCGAGTTGCGCGTCGCGGGCTTGGTGCGGCTGACACGTACGCCTATCGACTACGCATACAACGACCCGCGCTTGCTTGAGCTGATGTCGGCGGGTGCCGCGGTCTTGGCCGAGCACGCGAAGACCACGCCGTGATGTCGACACTGACCCGCCGTACGCCGCTGCGTCGCACACCTTGGTTGCGGGCGCTGCCGGAGAAGCCGACGAAGCGCAAGCCCAGACCCAAAGGTCCGGCGCTGGACGTCGTGCGGCTTGTGGTGCAACGCGACGGCGGGTGTTGTGTGGTGTGCGCCTTCCCGGTTTTGGATGAGCGCGGCTACGGGTGGAGTATCCACCACCGGCGTGGCCGGGACGCGCGGCCGGACAGTAATCGGCCACAGACACTGATCTTGGTCTGTGGTGGTTCCAATGTGGACGGCTGTCATGGCCGTATCCACCGGAGCCGCCGCGAGGCCGAACCGTACGGGTGGGCACTTACCCGCCACGGCAACGTCAACCCGCTTCTGGTGCCGTGTTTCGTGGCCGCACTCGACCGGAGCGTGTACCTCACCGCAGCCGGAACCTACGCAGACGGAGTGACGCAATGAACGTGGCGCAGCTACTGGTGGCGATCGTGGTCATGGCCGGTGCGTTGGTGCTCTGCGTCGTGCTCGGCTGGCACCTACGCGCCTACCGCGCCGAGACCCGCCAACTACCGCCGTCGGCTGATCCGGTTCTGATGCCGGCACCCGTGAACCGGTGGGACGGCGAGCAATGGGACTACCCCGGCCGGCCCGGGCCGCCGGAGCCGAGCGGTATCCGCCGGCCACGCCACGGCGCACGGGAAGGCTACTGGGACACCGACACGGGACTGTTCACGATCGTCTACGGCGACGAAGAAACGGGGGTGGATGGTGCGCTGGCGAATGCGGCCGGTGCCAAGCCGGGTGACTGAACCGCCACTGGACCGGCCCGCGCTGGTGGTGGTTGCCGACCGTGGACTGATGGCCTACTCGCAACTGTGCCGGGGAGACACCGTACTGAAGGCGGCACTGGAAGAGATGAACGACGCACTACTGGAGCTGCGCCACGCGTTGGCGCCGGCCATAGAAGACGACGAAGGACGGAACTGATGGAAGACCTGAACATCGCAATCGAGGGACTCAACCTCGACACCGTGCTCGTCGCGGATGGCCGCCATGAGGCCGTGACGTTGCTGGACCTGATCGTGGCGGCGGGCGTGGACCGGCTGGCCAAAGACGAGCAGTACAAAGCTGTCTCCGTCGAGCTTGCGCGGCGGGTCGGGACCATCCGGGACGAGGAGATCCGGGCGCAGATCACGCCGATCGTCACGCAAGCACTCGCTGGAGAGATCCGGCAGACCAATCAGTGGGGCGAGCCGACCGGCAAGGGGAGTACCACCCTGCGCGAACTCATTCTCGCGCGCGTCAACGACTGGTTCACCAAGGACATCAACGACAGCTACGGCTCGAAGGGACGTGTGACCGCAGCAGGGCGAGTAGTCGCCGAAGTCGTCGACAAGGCGCTGAAGGCTGAACTCGCCGCCGTTCTGGCGGATGAGAAGACGAAGGTCGTCCGCGCCGTTCAGGCCAAGGCGGCCGAGCTGATCGCTACCGCAGTCAAGGAAGGTTTAGGTCGATGAACGACACAACCGCAACAAGTGAGCTGCTGGTACAGCCGGGTAGCCGACGTTACCGGCCACTGCACCGACGGGTCGAGAGCATGTGGCGCCGGTGGTGGGTGGTGGCTGTGGTCGGCGTGCTCGTGTTGGGTGCGTCGTTGACGACGATTCCCGCGGGTGCGGCCACACCGTCCGCGACGCCGATGACGGCGATGTACTTCTACGACCAGTCATTCCGCCACACGAGCGATCACTACCTGCCGGCGTTGAGCCCGTACTCGGGCAGCAACCCCACCCACGTCGCAGCGCAGGTGGCCGGCATGCGCTACGCCGGGATGGACGCCGCGATCTACACCTGGTGGGGCCAAGGCCAACACAACGAAGCAACCCAGTTCCCGATCCTGTACAAGGCCGCCGGGGCGCAGGACCTTGGGGTGATCCCCTACTACGAGCCTGAGGGACAGGGTGACGTACCGCTGGCGCAGATCCAGTCCGATCTGACCTACCTGCGTGGCTACGCCGACACGTACCCGAGTGCGGTGCGCATCGGCGGGAAGCCGGTTGTGTTCGTGTACAACGCCGGCAGCACGGGTTGTGGCGAGGTGACGAAGTGGAAGACCGCCACCAACGGATTCACCACTGCCTACGTGAACATGAAGGTCTTCAGTGGTTACGCCGGCTGCGTCGACCAACCGTCCAGTTGGCACCAGTACGGGCCGGCGTCAGCCGAGTCGACGCACCTGCCCTACTCGATCAACATCTCGCCTGGGTTCTGGCACTACCAGGAAACCGCGCCACGGCTGGCCCGCGACCCGGCCCGTTGGGCCACGAACGTGGCGCACCTTAAGGCCAGTACCGCGCAGTGGAAGCTCGTCACGTCATGGAATGAGTGGGGCGAGGCCACCAGTATCGAACCGTCGTCGTCGTGGCAGTCCGGTTCCGGGTACGGCACCTACGCTGACGAGCTGCACCGCCAGTTGGTTGATGGTGCGCCCGCGCCGAGCCCGTCACCTACCGCATCGCCGAGTCCGACCGTGACGGCCAGTCCGTCGTCAAGTCCCACGACCAGCCCGAGCAGCACAACGGCGCCGCCGACGACACCCGCACCGAGTGCGACTACCACGACGAGCGCACCACCTTCACCGACGCCAGCGCCATCAACGTCGACCACCGGCGGGACGAGCGTCACCATCATGGCCGCGGGGGACATCGTCTGCAACGGCTGCAACGGGTACGGCACCAGTAGCGGCGCCGACGGCTACACCGCCGAGCTACTCACCAAGTACAACCCGCAGGCCATCCTTGCGCTGGGCGATCTCCAGTACGAGGAAGGCAGTCTCGCGCAGTACAACGCCGGCTGGGGGCGCAACACCTGCGCGTCGGTGGGTAACTGCGACGCCTGGGGCCAGCACCTTTCGTCGATGTACCCGGCGCCGGGAAATCACGAGTGGATCACCAGCAACGCGGCCGGCTACCGCAGCTACTTCGGTGCGCGGCTCGCGGCCATCGGATCGGACACGCCCAGCGGCAACCAGATGTACTACTCCTACGACCTGGGTGCGTGGCACTTCGTGTCGCTCGACTCGGACTGCTCGAAGGTCGGCGGCTGCAACGCCGGCAACCCGATGATGGTGTGGCTGTTGGCGGATCTGGCCGCGAACAACGGCCGGCCAACTCTGGTGTACTACCACCACCCGACGTGGTCCAGTGGTGATCACGGATCGAGTAGTGGCCACACCTACCTCAAGTCGGTGCTCGTCGGCGACCACGATGTGCAGCTCGTTCTGTCCGGCCACGACCATGTCTACGAGCGGTTCGTGCCGATGGGTACGACTGGGCCGGACCCGGCCGGCGTGCGGTACTTCACCGTCGGCACCGGTGGAAAAAATCACACATCGACATACAACCCGATCGTTGGCTCGGCGGTGTTCAACACCAACACGTTCGGGGTGCTCGAACTGACCCTGTCGCTGACCGGGTATAGCTGGCTGTTCCGCAACGTTGCTGAAGTTGGTGGCGGTGGCGGAGCCTTCACCGACGCCGGATCGGCAGGGCTGCGGCCATGACTGAATCGGATGATCTGAGGCGGGAACTTTCGGACGTGATCGGACGGCATGAGCAGAGAATGCGTCAACGAGGACTGCCAGTAGCGCCGGCAACGGAACGGGCGTTACAGCGAGTTCGGCCGATCATCGACGCGCTTGAGGTGCTGTTGTCGGACGCCGCCACGAATACTGCGCCACGGACGCCAGCGTTCCAGGCGCTCATCGACGCGTGGAACGCGTACGTGGATGGCGGCGGGCAACCGGGCTCAACTTTGCCGCGCCTGACGTCGATCATCCCGTTGACGGATGACGTGCCGCTATGAGGCGCTACGAGGTCCGCGACGAGATCGTCCGGCACGAGGTTGAGGCCGAGGCCGTGTGCGACGACTGCGGCGTGGCCGAGTCGGACACCGAGTTCGGCCGGCTGATCCCGGTGGCGATCGAGGTCAACCTCGACGAAGAGGGTGGACACCGAGACGAGTACGACTACTGCGACCGATGCCTACTCGCGCGCTCGGCGTTGCTTGCGGCCGCGGGGAGTCGTGCATTCATTGTCACCGGCGAGGAGCCGCCATCATGACCCGGACAAGTACCAGGCCGGACCCGGTCGGACCTTCACCATCAAGGAGTAGCCGTGACGCTGTCAACTGATGTCTATGTACTCGATGAGATTGACCCGTTGGGGGTGTTTCGCTTCTGCCAAGGATTGCTCGCGAAGTACGATGGCCGATCCGGCGGGCCACACCCGCAGTCGCATAACGACACCCAGGATAAGTCGTGGGATGGTGAGCCGGGGGAGTTCTCGGCGAAGCCGACTGATCCGTGGACGATCGCTAACAAGGTCGGCCAGGGGCTCCCCGCGTGGCTGATGCTTCACTACCGGCCGGCCGCGTCGTTGCGCACCGCCGAGGAGGCCGCCGAGCACGACGAGGACTGCAACATTCCTGGAAATGACGACTACGACCCCGACAGGTCCGACTGCGACGGCAGTGGATACGCGCACCGCACCGCCTGTTGGCTTAGCGTCGACTTCGACACCGCCTACGGCTACAAAGACAAGCGCGGGATGGGCTGCGGTGACCTGCACGCGGCACTCGTCGCCGAGTTCGGCGAGTGGCTGACCGCACGTCGGGTGCGTTGGCTGTGGCGGAACGAGTTCACCGGCGAGGTTCACGAGGGGCCCGAGCGGCTCGTGGAGTTGTGTTCTGGTGGCTTCGAAGCACAGTCGTGGTTTACGCAGACCGTGCTACCCGCCATTACCGGGATGCGGGCGTGAAGCCGGCGCTGGTCGTCGGTCCAAGGTTCTGGTCGTATCCGCGCGACAGGTGGGAGCCAAAGTACCGGTGGGTGCCGTACAGGGGCGCCGACGAGTATGGACGCCTGACGATCGTTGTGCCGATCCCGTTCGGTGGCTATCTGGTGTGGGCGTTCTGGACCTGCCGGTGCGCCGAGTGCGACGACGAACGCGCGCAGACGGCGGAAGCGCAGGAAGACGAACGCCGCGAAGGACCTTTCTGCCGGGACCCGGAGTGCGTTGAACGGACCTTGGACGACTCGGGCCTTTGCGAAGAACACCGGAAGGAAGTGAAGCAGTGAGCATGATGGGACGCTCGGCGTGGGGGCTGGCCACGTACCCGGAAGGGGGCGTGGACCGTGCCACCATCCGGGAGCACCTCGCCGACCTGGCCGTCGAAGGCTTAGCCACCTCCACACGGGTAGCAAGCCACCAAACCATTTGGCGCCGCACGACCGACCGCACCGCAGA